>Ga0105046_10010483_pt1 | contig 14436 bp, 8 predicted proteins | sample MAT03_FD_78385 | JGI IMG/M metagenome (GOLD analysis project Ga0105046, IMG submission 78385) | Freshwater microbial communities from Lake Fryxell liftoff mats and glacier meltwater in Antarctica - MAT-03 (megahit assembly) | ecosystem: Environmental > Aquatic > Freshwater > Ice > Liftoff... | reverse complement strand
GATGTTCGAAATCGGGACCAACGGACAAACATCGGTAGCCCCAAAACGGGGATGGGCACCGGAGTGTTTACTCATGTCTATGACTTCCATGGCTTTTTTTATTGCCCGGAAAGCGGCTTCAATAACATACTCAGGCTCTCCGGCTATAGTTACTACGGTACGGTTGGTTGCAGCACCCGGATCAACATCGAGCAGTTTAACACCATCCACAGTTTTAATCTGATCGGTTATCTGCCTGATTATTTCCATATCGCGTCCTTCGCTGAAATTCGGAACGCATTCGATGATTTGTTTCATTATTTTGAGTTGTTTGAGGTTTTTTAGATGTTTTTGTTGATTTAGGGCTCAGGGCTCAGAGCGCAAGGCTCAGGGAACAGGGCGCATTTTAAATCTTGGTTAAATCAAGGTTTTTCTGAAGTTTGTAATTTTTTTGCTGAGTATTATCATTTCTTCAAATAGTTTTAGTCTTGCTTCCTGATTGATTATAAATCTTCTTTCAAAAATGTGAAGAATGTTTGCACATTCAAACAATGATCTTCTGGCGATATTAAGGAAATTTGCGAAATCTTTATCAGAGAATGATCCGGATCCTTCTGCTATGTTGTTCGTGATACTCATTCCTGCAGCGCGGAGTTGTTCAGCAAATTTATACAGTCTTTTTTCATCAGCTAAATCTGCAATGTCAAACAACTTGATAGAGAGCTCCATAGCTTCTTTTCAAATATCAACCTGCTCATACCTGAAATCATTCATAGTATTGTATTTTTCGTTACTGAATATTTTTAACATCTGCGCCCCGGGCCCTCCCGACGAAGTGGTCGGGATTCCCCCGCCAAAGTGGGCGGGGCAAGTTGCTTCGCTCCATGTGCCCTGAGCCCTGCGCTCTGCGCTCTGTGCCCTGAGCCCTGTGCCCTGTGCCCTGAGCCCTGTGCCCTGTGCCCTGCGCCCTGTGCCCTGCGCTAAATAATATTCCCGTTCAAAATAACCGTTGCAACCTTATTGTTCCCATAAGAATACGGCATAAATTCTATGGAGGGAATGGGGTGAGTTATAAAAACATTGGCTGTTTTACCAACTGTTATGCTTCCAAGTTCATCGCTTAGATCCATGGCATAAGCGCCATTGATTGTACAGGCATTGATGGCTTCTGCCGGTGTTATCCTGAACATGATACATCCCATTGAAAGGATCAGTTGCATATTGCCGGAAGGGGAGGAGCCTGGGTTAAAGTCGCTGGCTAAGGCGACAGGTAAACCTGCATCAATCATTTTACGTGCCGGGGCGTGAACCATATTCAGGAAAAAGGCGGCTCCGGGAAGCAGCGTCGGCATGGTCTCAGAACCCAGCAATGCTTCAATCTCTTCGTCGCCGGTATATTCAAGGTGGTCAACCGAGAGGGCATCATATTTTACACCAACCTGTATTCCACCCGAAAAGTCAAGTTCATTGGCATGGATTTTAGGTTTCATCCCATGCTTGATACCAGCCATCAGAATACGTTCGGTCTGCTCGGGTGTAAAAAAGCCCCGGTCGCAAAAAACATCGATAAAATCAGCCATATAGCCGGCAGCAACAACAGGGATCATCTCATTAATGATCATATCGACATAATCGTCCTGTTTGCCTTTATACTCTTCAGGCACGGCATGTGCTCCAAGAAAAGTTGCTTTGATAGTGAGCGGGCTGATGGCCTGAAGTTTTCGGATTACCCTGAGCATTTTTAGCTCATCTTCAGTATTGAGCCCGTAGCCGCTCTTGATCTCTACCGCGCCGGTACCATAAGAAATAATTTCGTTAAGCCTCACAAGCGCCTGTTCAACAAGTTCATCTTCCGATGCATCGTGCAGGAGTTTAGATGAGTTCAGGATACCGCCTCCCCGCTCTGCAATCTCTTCATACGACAGACCTTTAATTTTATCAACATATTCCAGTTCGCGGCTACCGGCATATACAAGGTGAGTATGCGAATCGCAGAAAGAAGGGAATACCATGCCACCACGGGCATTAACAATCTTACAATCATTATCTTCCGCATCATGCCCGGTGTAATCTGCTATTGCACCAAATGATTTTATTTTTCCATCTTCAATAAGCAGGAATGCATCATCAATGGTTTCAAGTTCCGACATTGCGGCACCGGCTTTCATCGCAACGCTGTTGGTTTCGATGCCTACAAGTTTCTTGATATTGGTAATCAGTATTTTACCGGCCATAATCAGTTGGTTTTTATATGAATAATGCCAAATTTGTCGTTTTTAATGCTCTTTTTTCGCAACAAAGTTAGTAAAACAGTTTTAGCAGGTGAGACACCAGTACTTTTACGCACAATATTCTATTGGCAAATCAATGATAGTGAGAATATTTCTCAATCATTTTACAAATAATGAACTTGTTGCCGCGCAGTTTCATGTATAATATGTAACTTTGAGCCTAATCCGGAAAGTAAAAAAGAAGGTCAGACACCAAAGCGCCATCCCGATCCCGTACGTACGGGATTGTATTTTAATGACTTAGTATCAAACAATTGGTTTTCGTTGTGTACTCAACTTTGTCATTCAGGGATTAAAGGCATAATTTGTTTAGCTATCTACCTGGTTATCACCCATAAATGTTAGTTTAATTTGTGATAAAGGGACTGTTAGTAGTAAAAAGTGAATTGTTTTAAGACAAAACTTTGATATTTCTGTTATATCTAAAACTCAATCTGATTTCTTTATTATGAAAAACGCCCTACTCTTTTACAGAAATTTTTTCAGAAAAATATTTCTGTTAATTCTCTTATTTACATTGCCGGGAATGGTTTCCATGGCTCAAACAGTTTACACTGACTATCAGGACGGCAAAATTTATTTCAAATTCAAAGATGAAGTTGCCGCAAATTTTCCGGTAAATGAGGATAATACGGTTGAATTCAGCAGTATTCCTTTTATTTCGGCCCTAAGCAGTGAATTCAGTTTAAAGGAACTTTCCAGGCCATTTTTCCTCAACAACGATTCAAAACTGATCAGGACACTGATGCTTGAGTTTAATGACATTCATCAGGTTGATCAGATTATAAACCGTTTAAATACGGTTCCTGAGCTTGAGTATGTTGAACGTGTGCCCTATGATAGAATATATTATGTTCCCAGCGATTCGCTTTACACCCTTTACAACGGCCCCCAGAACTGGAACTGGCACCTCGAAAGAATTCAGGCCGATCTGGCATGGGATATCTCTAAAGGATCTTCCGAAATAAGGGTTGCAATCGTGGACAATGCAGTTTGGGCCGACCATCCCGATCTTGCCGGGAAAATTGTCGCCCAGCGCAATGTAATTAATGGTACCAACAATTCGAACCCTCCCAGTTCAGGTAATGCTTCTGATTGGTCGCATGGTACCCATGTCGCCGGTCTGACTGCAGGTGCAAGCGATAACGGCATTGGTATTGCATCGGTAGGTTTCAATGTCAGTATTATCGCCGTCAGGGCTTCATCCGATAATAACCCTACATCTATTTCCGGCGGTTATACCGGCATTCAATGGGCTGCCAACAATGGCGCTGATGTCATCAATATGTCATGGGGAGGTCCGGGTTTTTCACAAACCAACCAGAATAACATCAATGCAATCAGCAATATGGGAGTGGTGCTTGTGGCTGCTGCCGGAAACGATAATGTCAGTTCACCCCATTACCCTTCGGCATATAATAATGTCATTTCAGTTGCCTCAACTGACTTCAGCGATGTAAAAAGCGATTTTTCCAACTATGCTACTTCTATTGATGTATGTGCCCCGGGCGGCGCTGCTGCAGGAGGGCCGGCAGGTTTGCTCAGTACAACTTTTAATTCTGCAACTTTTGGCAATTACGATCTGATGCAGGGCACTTCTATGGCATCGCCTATGGTTGCCGGTTTATGCGGATTGATATTGTCGATCAATCCGCTGCTTACACCTGCTCAGGTAGAAAATATTCTGGAGTCGTCTGCCGACGATATCTATCCCCTGAACCCTAACTATACCGGAATGTTGGGAGCGGGACGCATCAATGCTTATCAGGCGGCATTGCACACGCCTTTTCAGCCAACAGCCGATCTGTTGACTGAAGTTACCACCATTTTGCCGGGTGGCAGCGGCATCCAGTTTCATGATCTTTCTACCGGAGCTCCTTCACAATGGCAATGGACTTTTGAAGGCGGTAACCCGGCCACTTCAACAAATCAGACACCCGCCGCAGTCAGATATACATCGGCCGGCGTTTATGATGTTTCCCTCACAGTTACCAATGCTTTTGGAACTAGTTCGATTGTTTTCCCGGACTATATTACAGTTACCAGCACGCCGGTCCCATGGATTCTGATCGGAGTTTCCGACTCGCTACCCTGTATCAGCAGCCCTGTAATATTAAATGATTTATCACTATATAGCCCAACAGCCTGGGAATGGAGCATTTCCCCATCATCTTACGAACTTTTGAATGGATCAGACCTTAACTCGCAGAATCCTGAAGTTAAATTTATGGTTCCTGGCCCCTATTCGGTGAGCCTGGCTGTCTGGAATGCAAATGGCGTTTCATCCATTAGTTTCGAAGATTTTATTGGGGTTCAGGGCGCGGTTCCTTCATACTCTGTTGATATGGAAGATGGTACTTCTGGCTATTTTACCCTTTGGGATACCATTAAGTCACAATCAGCCGTTGATACCCGTTCTGCAAATCAAAGTACTAAAAGCATTCATTTTCATGGTGATCCGATCCCAACTGGCTGGAAAGGAAGCCCTACTGCAGGAACACCGGATCAGGCCTGGATCGAGAACAGGCAGTTTCAGTCCGAAGCAAACATCTGCGGGGTTGATGCGACTGGTATGCTGAATGTAGCCCTTGAACTTGACTTGCGTCAAACTTACAGTCTTGGCCCCCGCTACTCCTGGTTCAGGGTGCTGGTGAATGGTACTCAGGTGCCCAATGATCAGGGCGTTATGGACCTTAATCCGACAACAACAGGTGCCGACCCCTGGATCAGGCATTCATTTGATTTAACAGCTTTTGCAGGATCGGTCTTTGACATCACCCTACAGGCATGCAATCGTTTTTCGTATCAGGTTCAGGGTGAAGGCGATAATGTATTTATTGACAACATCAACATTATCAATACGACTTCAGTGCCTGTGCAAACTTCCGAAAAAACCGGTGTAAAGGTGTTTCCTAATCCTTCGAACGGTGAATTTACCTTATCAGTCAGCAACTTAACAGGTGTTGTGGACCTTAAGGTTGTTTCATTGCTGGGAAATGTAGTCTATTCAGCCAGAAATATTCCCGTTAATGGAAACTTTTCGAAAATGATAGACCTTACTTTGCTCCCTGCAGGAATCTATCTGTTATCCGTTAACAGTGAAAAACAGCAACTGAATCAAAGGATTATTATTCGATAGAAAATTTTATTTAATATAAATGCCTTAACTTTTTTGAGTTAAGGCATTTTTTTTTTCTACTTTTGACGCCTTGGTTAAAAATCACACAATAAAAAAATCACTATGAAATTTGGAAAATTACTCGGGTTTGTACTTTCTTTCCTTTTAACAGCCAATGTTATGGCTGGTATTGTAACACAGAATAACGCCGGCATTGTTGCCCGCAACTTCATTTACGAACAATTTGTTCAGAATGGCCTGGCTGTAAATGCAGATGATATCCGTCTGGAACTTGCTGCAATCCGTGAATTCAATGATCAGCCGGTTTATTATGCTTACAATATTGCATCTGGCGGTTTCATTATTGTTTCTGCCGATGATATTTATACACCGGTTATCGGTTATACAACAGAAGGCAGTTTTCCGCAAAAGGGCGAGAACAAGACGTTCGACAGTTTTATTCAGAATTATGCCGATCAGATTGATTTTGGCCGCAGTAACAATGTTATTGCTGCAAGTGAAGTTGCACAGGCATGGGATTATTACAGTACTATGACCTCATCAAGGGTTAGTCTCGAAGGTGAACGTGATGTGGAACCTTTATTGGCCATCATGTGGAATCAGGATTATCCTTACAATGCTTACTGCCCTGAAGATGCAGCAGGTCCCGGCGGACATGTTTATGCCGGTTGTGTGGCTACGGCTATGTCAATGATTATGACCTATTATCGTTATCCTCTTCAGGGGACAGGAAGTTACTCATACTATGCTTCAGGATATGGAACCCAAACAGCCAATTTTGGTCAGACACATTATAACTGGGATGCCATGCTTAATTCAATCACTGCAGGCAACGGTGTTGCTGTAAATGCAGTTGCTGAACTTCAGTATCATTGCGCTGTTTCGGTAAGAATGGGCTTTTCACCGGACGGTTCAGGCGCTTACAGTACAGATGTTCCTCCGGCAATCAAAAATTATTTTGGCTATTCCACCACAGCCCAATATGTTATGAAAATGTCTTATACCACTTCGGCATGGGAAAACATGATTGTTCAGAGTATCGATGAAAAGAAACCTTTATATTATTCAGGCCAGAGTAGCGACGGAGGCCATGCATTTGTCCTTGATGGATATCAGGTTACGGGCTCCGGAAAACTCTTCCATTTTAACTTTGGATGGAGTGGAAGTGAAAATGGGTATTATGCAATTTCCGATGTGAATGGCTTTAGCGGCCAGCAGGGTATGGTCAGGAATTTTATTCCCAATCCGGCTAATTATCCATATAATTGCGACTCTCATGTAGTAACTTCCCCACTTGGAATTTTTGAAGATGGCAGTGGACCTTTAGTAAATTATAGCGCTAACAGTTCCTGTTCATGGCTAATCTCTCCGACCGATTCTGTCAACACGATTTCAATCAACTTCAACCAGTTTGATCTGGCAGTTGGAGACTCGGTTAAGATTTATAATGGTTCTGATATCAGTGCCCCGTTGCTTGCCAGTTTTGGTCAGAATTCAGGCACAACTCAGGTGAATTCAACAGGAAACCGGATGTTTGTGGCTTTATCAACTGATGGTTCCACGCAGGCCCAGGGATTTCAGGCTGAATTTAACTCTTCGTTCCCTGTTTATTGCACCAGCAGCGTAACCAACCTTACAGAACCAATAGGCGAGGTCTCTGATGGAAGCGGAATTTATAATTATAACAACGGAACTGTCTGCAAGTGGAAAGTTATCCCCGACGGAGCGCAGGATCTTACGCTGGCTTTTACTTCATTCGATCTTGAAGATGGGAAAGACTTCTTAAAGGTTTATGCTATTCCGACCAACCAGTTGCTGGCCAATCTGACCGGTAACACACTCCCTGCACCGATTGTTTCGCCTACCAACCAGATGTATCTTTTGTTCTCTGCCAACGGATTTAATAACCATCAGGGCTTTGAAGCAGAGTATTATGTTTCAAATGTCGGAACAACAAAGAAAGACTTCACACAGAATCTGGCAATTTATCCAAACCCGGCATCGGGTTATACAGAGATTAAATTCAACCTCAACAAATCTGCAAAGGTTAGTTTTGAACTTTATAACCTTCTGGGTACGAAAGTTTATAATGAGTCATCGCTCATGGAAGCCGGTTTTGTAAATAAAACCTTACAATTAGGTCAGCTTTCGAAAGGCGTTTATATGTTGCGCATCAGCAGCAACAACGGCAGTGTGAACCGCAAACTGGTTATTGATTAACTTGTTTTACATCCAATCAGAGAGGCTTTCATACACGAAAGCCTCTTTTTTAATTTTTGTTAATTAGTTTTACTTAATTTTGAATTCTGAAAACCAGTGAAATATGTTTAAGAAAACCGGACTCCTATTACTGATAATCACCCTTTTTATCAATGTCTCAGGACAAAATATCACCCAGGCTGAAGCTGGAAAAGTTGCACGGGCTTTTATGCACAGCAGGTTGAATCTCACTGATCAGGTTGATATTTCAGCAATTTACCCTGCAAATATCCTCGCAATATCGTCGGGAACCTCTCAGATATTTGCTGTTAACTTGTCATCGGGTGGCTTTGTGTTGGTTGCCGGCAATAGGGCTTCAATTCCTGTGCTAGGTTACTCTTTAGAAGGAAGTTACACCGGTGAATCAATGCCACCCGCTTTCGACGCGTGGATGGAAGGTTATAAATTACAGATTAGTGATCTGGCCGCAAGGAACATTCAACCAACCGGGGAGATTCTGCAGCAATGGAGCGATTTGATTAATTACAATCCTGATTTACAGCAAAACCCTGGCAATGTAACTCAGGTATCACCTTTGTTATCCTCCACATGGGATCAGGGAGCAAGATACAACGAACTCTGCCCGGAAGATGCTGGCGGTCCTGGTGGGCATGTCTGGTCAGGGTGTGTTGCAACCGCGATGTCGCAGGTTATCAACTACTGGCGTTACCCTCTGCAGGGCATAGGTTCTCATGGTTACTATTCAGATTATGGTTACCTTTTTGTAAACTTCGGTGAGTCCACGTATGATTACAATCAGATGAACAACAATATTGCCGGTGAAGATAATTACGAAATGGCTGAAATACAATATCATTGCGGGGTTGCAGTGGATATGATGTACTCTCCAGGTGGATCCGGGGCCTATAGCTGGGATGCCGTAGAGGTACTTGAAGAGAATTTTGGATACAGCGATCAGATATCCATTGAATTGAAGGAAGATTATTCTGACAGTGAATGGGCCGGCCTTTTAATGGAGAATCTCGATAACGGCTGGCCAATGTACTATCATGGATTTGGCACCGGTGGTCACGCATTTAATGTTGATGGATATCAGGGAACTGATTATTTCCATTTCAACTGGGGCTGGAGTGGATCGTATAATGGTTATTTCTATTTGAATAACCTGAATCCAGGTGGCAATAGTTTCACCGAAGGGCAGGGAGCAATTGTCAATTTCTTTCCGGGGAATAACTACCCATATTACTGCAACGGCGTAACAACACTCACCCGGCACAACGGGTCCCTTGAAGATGGCAGTGGCCCAGTGGATACTTATGCGCCCGGGCTTAATTGTGGCTGGCTGATCGCCCCTGAAGATTCAATTTCAGGATTGACACTGGTTTTTGATAAGTTTGATGTTACTACAGGTATCGATGCCTTAAATGTTTACGATGGCCCTGATGCCGGATCGCCTTTGCTCGGCAGTTTCACAGGTAGTGCCATGCCTCCTTCCTTAACAGCATCAGGCGATGAAATGTACATTGAATTTCTTACTTCAGGAAATCAGGGTGCAGGCTGGAAAGCCCATTATACCAGTACCATCGTTTCTTATTGCTCAGGACTTACTACTTTCACTGCGCCCGAAGGAACCTTTAGTGACGGCAGTGGCGGACGGGTGTATCATAATAACACCATCTGTAAATATAAAATTTTGCCCGAAGGAGCCACCAGTATCTCTGTTTCTTTTAACAGCCTTAACACAGAGTCTGATGGTGACCTGATTAAGATATACGATTATGTTTCCCAGTCCCTTATCGGAACTTATTCCGGCAATCAGTTGCCCGGCGAAATTATGATCCCGTCTTCAAAGGCTTATGTGCTTTTTACTTCCAACAATGACATTCAGGGAGAAGGGTGGGAGATAACCTACACCAGTTCCACAACCGGAATTGCTGAAACAAGTTCAGCATCGGGAAGTCTTAAAGTAAGGAGTTATCCTAATCCTGCCAATGACTGGTTGAGGGTTGAACTATCAAACAACAGCGAAACCATCGTTTCGCTCAGCCTGCTCGCAGCCGACGGCAGGCTGGTCGTTGATCCTTCGGACTATACGATTTCCGGCAACAGGATCGTAATGCTAAATACCAGTGGAATTCAGAATGGTATTTATTTTCTGAAGTATTCATCGCCTGAAGGATCGGGCATGCGAAAAGTTATGGTAGGCAGGTAGAGCGTATCTGTCAGAAATTATAAAAGCGGTCTGGAGAAAGGCCGCTTTTTTTTAATTAAAGTCAGAACCAAACGTTTGCTATAGTTTGTCGGCTTCCTTTTCGTAGGCCTTAATAATCTTTGTAACCAGTTTGTGCCGGATCACATCCGATTCGTCGAGCACGATGATACCAATGCCTGAAATATCTTTCAGAATCTTGGTTGCCTGCACCAGGCCTGATTGCTGGTTGCGGGGCAGGTCAATCTGCGTGATATCGCCGGTAATAAAGAACTTGGCCGACCTTCCCATTCGGGTCAGAAACATCTTGAGTTGGTTTGGGGTGGCATTCTGGGCTTCATCCAGAATAGCAAAGACATTATCGAGTGTGCGGCCGCGCATAAAGGCAAGCGGGGCAATCTCAATGGTCCCGTCTTCGAGATATGTCAGTAATTTTTGCGGGGGCAGCATATCGCGCAAAGCATCGTACAGAGGCTGCATGTATGGATCCAGCTTTTCCTTCATATCGCCCGGCAAAAATCCGAGGTTCTCACCAGCCTCTACTGCCGGACGGGTTAGGATAATTCTTTTTACTTCATGGTTCTTCAATGCTCGAACTGCCAGTGCAACAGCCGTGTAGGTTTTTCCCGTTCCGGCCGGGCCAATGGCGAATACCATATCGTTTTTACCAATACTTTCGACTATTTTAATCTGGTTGGGTGTTCTGGCTTTAATAATCATGCCATTACGGCCATGAACCAGCACATCGGGCGGGCTGTCTTTGATCATTCCATTTGAACCGCCTGGTTCAGCAAGTTGCCTGATGTCGTTTTCGGTTATGCTTCCAAACCGCTCGTAATGGATAATAATCAGCTTGAAGAGTTCTTCGAATGCTGATATTTCAGCCGGCTCGCCAATTACTTTGATAAATTCACCGCGGGCAATGATTTTAAGTTTTGGGGTCAGTTCTTTGATCAAATTAAGATTGCGGTCGCCAACACCATATATTTCAAGTGGATTATGCGATTCAATGCTGAATACTTTTTCGTTCATAAGGTAAATTAAAAGACATAGTTGAGTTTCTGGCACTCACCGGTGGACTTATATTCTTCAAAATTAGGTTTTTTATTGATTGGCTGTTTGTCTGTTGGAATAAATATGAAGTGGTATTTCAAAACCAGCGTTAGGGGCGTAGTGTTCAATCTTGTTCGTTATTTTTTTAGGATTTCACGAACAAACCACAATTCGTAGGCAGGATCGAGAAATTCAGTATCCTTTCCGTGAATCTCAATTAACTCTCTTTCTACCAACACCTTTCTAACCTTGCTTACATTCGCGGAACTGCCTAACTTAAATTTCAGCAGATTTTGCTGGTTGCTGAAACCCTGCGTTATGCCCGATGCCAGAGCTTTCATAAAGTTAAGCTGGGTTTTACTCAGCATTTCGGTATCACGCAGGTAGAGCATTGCATTTTGTGATAAAAGGTCATCAAGTGCTGCCGTTAATATCTGCTCAGTAGCATTATCTGTTGTGCGTTGCCAAACAAGATGCGATAATTGCTGTACATAATAGCAATGACATTTAACCGCTGATGCTATTTTCTGAGCCAGATTGACCACAATCGACTTCCCTGTGAGAAGAAACTGGTTCGTAATAAATGAAACCCATTCATCTGAAGAAATCTTGCCAATATGGAGGTTTTCGCCAAATTTATAAAATGGCATGGATTGCTTTTCGAAAAGCGCCGACATCATTTGCTGTTTACTACCATAAAGGGGTTTTCTTTGTTATCCATGATAAAATCGCACTTTATTTAATGCAAATATAAAGACAATTTTTCAACTAACCAGATGGTTACTAACTACCTGGTTACTAACCAATCGGTTAGTTTTTTAAATGTTGAAAAATAGATTATTAACAAGACTGATTTGGTTGTCTTGAGAAAAGACCAACAAGTATTTTTGGCCTCTTAACCACAGCTTACTTCCAATTTTCGTGGTGGACGCGAAATGTCGTGTCACTTCCAGGGATACTTTTAATGAGCTGGCTGTGGCCTGATAGATCAGACTAAAGAAGATATGGCCAACCCAGTTTCCGGATTCTCAACCTCCCGTCGTTGATTCCAATGAGTTCTGCTTAAAAGCTAAAAATTGCTACTTTTGAAGCATGGAACAACGAACCGAATCCGACTTCCTTGGCAGCAGGCAGGTGCCTGAGGATGCGCTTTATGGCATTCATGCCCTGCGTGCCCGTGAGAATTTTCCTGATCATACTCCATTTCATACAGAGTGGTACCAGGCTATAGGACTGGTGAAGCAGGCCTGCTATCTTACTGCTTCATCCTTCTTCAAGGCTCTGGAGCAAAAATTCGTCAGCAAGCAGGTTCCAGTGAAAGTTACTTCCAGCGAAATTTTGAATTTGATGACTTCAGTGGCCTCGGAAGTAGCAGTCGGCAAATATTCAGATCATTTTATTGTTCCTGCAGTGAGCGGAGGTGCCGGCACCAGTATCAACATGAATGTAAATGAAATCATCGCCAATGCCTCTCTGTTGAAACTCGGGCACAAACCAGGTGATTATCATTTGATTGATCCCACCGAAGAGGCCAATATCTTTCAGAGTACCAACGATGTGGTTCCCACAGCATTAAAAGTGGCTGTAATGTTCCTGCTGAACGACCTGGAATCTGCAATAAATGAGTTGCGTTCTGGTTTTGAATTACTGGAAGCCCGTTACCGGGATGCGCTCAGGGTTGCTTACACCCAAATGCAGGAGGCGGTGCCCTCGTCCTATGGAAAGCTTTTTTCGAATTACAATGATGCGCTTTCACGTGATTGGTGGCGGGTTTCAAAATGCTTTGAACGGATTAAAGTTGTTAACCTTGGTGGTAGCGCCATAGGAACTTCGGTTGCTGTACCCCGCTTTTTTGTGATGGAGGTTGTGCAGCAACTACAACACCTTACCAAACTTCCGGTAACCCGTGGCGAAAACCTGACCGACACCACCAGCAATCTCGATGCATTTGTTGAAGTACACGCCATACTCAAAGCACATGCTGTGAATCTGGAAAAAATAGTCAGTGATCTGCGATTGCTTGCTTCCGATTTAACTGGCGCCAGTATAAAACTGCCTCAGCAACAGGTAGGTAGCTCAATCATGCCAGGCAAGGTAAATCCGGTGATCCCGGAATTTGTCATCAGCGCTTCACATCAGGTTTATGCCAACGACAACCTGATAGCCGACCTCTGTGCCCAGGGCTGCCTCGATTTGAATGCTTATATTCCGGTTATTGGTCATGCTATGATTGGCAGTTTAAAGCTATTGATTGCCTCATGCCGCACATTGCTGAAAAACATGGTTTCTGGCCTGGAGGTAAATACAGCAGCCAGTCATGAACGCCTGATGCACAGCCCGGCCATCACCACGGCGCTGAGCCCGTTTATTGGTTATCACAAGGCTTCGGAAGTGGCGAAACTGATGAAATCATCAGGCCGCAGCATCCATGATGTCAATACAGAACTTAATTTTATCCCGGATGATAAATTAACTGAACTGTTAAAACCGGCAAATTTGCTCAAATCAGGCTATTCGGTTAATGATGTGGAATGATGAATAGTTAATTTGTTGATTTCGTCCCCAGTCCCATATCATACTAATAAGCAGAGAATAATTCAACAGGTAAGAGTAAAAGAGCCTATGTCAAAAGGTAAAGACACCAAACCACACATCGGCATTTTTGGCCGGAGGAACAACGGGAAGAGTTCGTTGATTAATGCCCTGGCAGGGCAGGATCTGGCCATTGTTTCTGAAGTTGCCGGAACAACCACAGATCCAGTCAGGAAATCTATGGAGATTCCAGGTATTGGACCTGTAATACTTATAGATACAGCAGGCATTGATGATACCGGTGAATTGGGAGCCAAACGTGTCTCCAAAACCCGTGAAGTTCTGAAAATCATCGATCTTGCAATACTGGTGATCGAGGGTAACACCTTCGGAGATACTGAAGAAGATCTGGTGGAAGAGTTTGAGGATAAGGCTGTTCCCTTTATGATTATTCATAATAAGAGCGACCTTAATCCGATAAGCCGGGATTTGAAACTTGAATTGAATGAAAAATACAAGGTGCCGGTAGTTGACCTGAGTGCAACATTTCATCCGGAAGTTGAAGCGGTAGTTTCAGCCATGCGGAAAATGATTCCTGAATCTGCCTATACAAGCCCGTCAATGCTGGGTGACCTGATTTCTTATGGGGATGTTGTTTTGCTGATAACTCCAATCGACATTGAAGCACCTGAAGGCCGGATGATCCTGCCACAGGTGCAGGCGATCCGCGATATTCTCGACCATGATGGTGTTGCTGTTGTCTGCAAGGAGCGTGAAGTTGACAGTTTTATCCGCCGGATGAACCCCAGGCCGGCTTTGGTGGTTACCGACAGCCAGGTGTTTCTGAAGGCCGATGCTTCGGTTCCAAAAGATATACCCCTGACAAGTTTCAGCATTCTGTTGGCCAGGCAGCGCGGCGATTTTCAGAACTATCTGAAAGGTACACCACATATTTCCAATCTAAAGGATGGAGACCGTATTCTGATTCTGGAATCGTGCACCCATCATGTATC
>Ga0105046_10010481_pt1 | contig 14436 bp, 11 predicted proteins | sample MAT03_FD_78385 | JGI IMG/M metagenome (GOLD analysis project Ga0105046, IMG submission 78385) | Freshwater microbial communities from Lake Fryxell liftoff mats and glacier meltwater in Antarctica - MAT-03 (megahit assembly) | ecosystem: Environmental > Aquatic > Freshwater > Ice > Liftoff... | reverse complement strand
GGGGCGGGGTGTTCGAGGCGATCGCCGCGCACACCGAGATGCTCCGCGCGCTGGGGGCGACGCCGGTGGTCGTGGCATTGAACGATGAGTTTGCCGAGGCGGACCACGCCCGGCTGGGCGATGCCGAACTTGTCCTGGCCGACATCGCCGGGCCGCGCCTGATCGGCTATGCGCCCAGCCTGGTCGGGCGCTTGCACGCCGCGCGGCTCGACCTGCTGCACCTCCATGGCATCTGGATGTATCCATCACGCGCCGGGTTGGTCTGGGCGCGCGAGACCGGCAAGCCCTATGTGATTTCGCCGCACGGCATGCTCGAACCGTGGACCACCGAGCGGGGCAAGTGGAAGAAGGCGATCGCCCGGAGCGGTTACGAGCGGGCAGGCTGGGCCGCGGCGGCGGCGTTCCACGCGCTGACCGGGGGCGAGGCCCGCGACATCGCGAACGAGAGCGGACGGACCGACGCGCTCGTTATTCCCAACGCCGGCCCCGCACCGGGACCCGCGCCGGCCGCGCTGCCTGCGCCCAACGTGGTCTATATCGGACGGATCCATCCCAAAAAGAACTTCGCCGGTCTGGTGGCGGGCTGGCGCGCGGCCCGGCGGCCTGCCGCTGCGCGGTTGACGATAGCCGGCTGGGGCGATCCTGCGGATGTCGCAGCGCTGCGCGATCTTCTCGCCGAGCGCGAAGACGCCACGGCGGAATTCATCGGCCCAGCTTACGGGGAGGCCAAGCGCCGCTTGCTGGAAACCGCGCGCTACGTCATCCTGCCCTCGTTCAGCGAGGGGCTGCCGATGGCCATGCTCGAGGCCTGGGCGGCAGGCGCACCGACGATCATGACCGAAGACTGCAATCTGCCCGAAGGTTTCGAACGCGGCGCTTCGTTGCGCTGCGGGACCGGTCCGGACGACATTGCGCGCGCGCTCGAGGCCGGGTTCGCGCTCGACGAGGCTGCCTGGCTGGCGATGGCGCAGGCCGGTCAGGCGCTCGCCATCGGGCCGTTTTCCGCCGGAACGATCGCGCAACGATGGGGCGAGGCCTATGCCGGCCTGCTGGCGGAGCCGCGCTGATGGCGCTCGACCGGGTCACCCCGCCCAACACCCGCGACCGCCTGCGCCGCTACGCCTGGCAATGGACCTGGCTGCTGCTGTTCCGGCCGAGCCCGGTGCCGCTCCATGGCTGGCGCTGCTGGCTGCTGCGCCGCTTCGGAGCGCGGGTCGGCCCGCGCGCGCACCCCTATCCGTCGGCGCGGATCTGGGCGCCGTGGAACCTGACAATGGAGGCGGGCAGCTGCCTCGGCCTCGGCTCGGACTGCTACAACGTCGCGCACGTGACCCTGCGCCGCGACGCCATCGTCAGCCAGCGCGCTTACCTGTGCACCGCCAGCCATGACATCGACGCCGCCGACTTCGCGCTGACCGCGCAAGCCATCGAAATCGGCCCGGGTGCCTGGGTCGCGGCGGATGCCTTCATCGGCCCCGGCGTGACCTTGGCGGCTAATGCCGTGGCGGCGGCGCGGGCGGTGGTGACGAAGGACGTGGCGGCGGGCGTGGTGGTTGCGGGCAACCCCGCGCGCGAACTCCGCCAGCGGCTGGCCGCCCGCGATCCGGAGCAGGCCCAATGAGCGGCGAACCGGTCCATGCCTTCATCCTGACACTCGACGAGGAGCAGCATATCGCGCGCTGCATCGCCTCGATCCGGCCCTATTGCGCCAGCGTGCTGGTCATCGACAGCAATTCGAGCGATCGCACCTGCGAGATCGCGCGCGAAATGGGCGCGGAGGTGATGCTCCACCCGTTCACCACCCACGCCGCGCAGGTCAACGCCGCCATCGATCATCTGACCCCGCGCGGCGGCTGGCTGATGCGGATCGACGCCGACGAAGTGCTTGAGCCGCCGGTGGATGGCGTGCTGGTCCCGCTGGGCGAGGCCGCCGATGGCCTGATCGTGCGCCGACACATTCATTTCCTCGGGCGGCGAATGCTCCACGGCGGGCTCCAGCCAAACTGGCATTTGCGGCTGTGGCGAGCGGGCACGGGCCGCTGCGAACCGCGCTGGATGGATGAGCACATAGTGGTCGCCGGGCGCACCCGCACCACCCGGCTGGAAATCGCCGATATCAACCTCAACCCGGTCGGCTGGTGGACTGCCAAGCACAACGGCTACGCCTCGCGTGAGGCGATCGAGGTGCTCGACCGGAAATATGCGCTGCTCGACCGACCGGCTGAAACCGAGGCCGCGGCGTTGCACGGACCGGTCAGGCTCAAGCGGCTGGTCAAGGAGCGCCTGTTCAACCGCCTGCCCGGCGGGATGCGCGCCAAGGTCTATTTTTTCTGGCGCTACTGGGTGCGGCTGGGGTTCCTCGACGGCAGCGAGGGGTATTTCTTCCATTTCCTGCAAGTCTACTGGTACCGCACCCTGATCGACTGCAAGGTCCGCGAGATCGAGCTGTATCGCGATACCCATCGCGTCCCGCTGAAGGATGCGGTGGCCGCGGTAACGGGGCTGAAGGTGTGAGCGGCAGCAACGACGGGGTGGGCCGTGTCTTTTTCGTCAATCGCTTCGCCTGGCCGGATCACAGCGCAACGGCGCAGATCCTGACCGATCTGGCGACCGGACTGGCGGCGCGCGGCTGGACGGTGACCGTTATCGCAAGCCGCCTGCGCTATGACGGCGGCGATCCACTGCCCCCGCGCGATGGTCACGACGGCGTCGCCATCCACCGCGTCGCCACTACGCGGTTTGGGCGCGGTTCGCTGCTGGGCCGGGGAATCGACTATGCCAGCTTTTACCTGACAGCGTCGTTCGCAGCCTGGCGGTTGCTGCGTCGCGGTGACATTATCGTCGTCAAGACCGATCCGCCGCTGCTGCAGGTTCCGCTCGGCTGGATCGCGCGGCTACGCGGCGCGCGCCAGGTCAACTGGATGCAGGACGTCTATCCAGAACTGGCAGCCGCCCTTGGGCTGGGAATGTTTGCGCGTTGGCCGGGCAAGCTGCTGGCAGCGTTGCGGGGGCGCTCCATCCGGGGCTCGGCCCGCACCGTGGCGATCGGTGGGCGGATGAAGGAGCGGCTGGCTGCGGCGGGAGCCGACGCGACTTCCATCGCCGAGATCCATAACTGGGGTGACGATGCGGTGCTCGCGGCTCCGCCGGGGTCATCGCCGCTGCGCGCGGCGTGGGGTTTCGCGGACGACCGCCTCGTGGTCGGCTATTCGGGCAACCTTGGCCGGGCGCACGAACTCGATACGGTGCTCGATGCTGCCAGCCAACTTGCTGCGGAAGCCGCGCCGGTCGATTTCCTGTTCATCGGCGGCGGCGCACTGCGCGACCGTCTCAATGCGGCAGCGCTGCCCAACGTAGCGGTGCAGCCCTATCAGCCGCGTGATATGCTTCCACAGTCGATGGCGGTCGCCGATCTTCACTGGCTGTCGCTGCAGCCCGCGCTCGAGGGCCTGATCGTGCCCTCCAAATTCTATGGCACCGCCGCCAGCGGCCGCCCGGTGCTGTTCGTCGGCGACGCGGACGGTGAAGTCGCCCGGCTGATCCGGCACCACCAGTGCGGGTGGACTTTCCGTCCCGGCGAGGGCGATGCGGTGGCGGCGTTGCTTCGCGAGCTGGCCCGGAACCGCGCAGAATTGAGGGCGCGCGGAGCCAGGGCGCGGCGCATGGTGCAGGATCATTTCTCGCGCGGGCAGGGCATCGCAGCGTGGGACGACCTCTTGCGCGCCGTGGCGGACGAAGTCGGAACCTGATCTTCTCAGCGCGGACCGATCGCGATGCTGCGCAGCGCCAGCGGCTGGCGGCTTTCGGCCATCCCCGGCCTGACCAGCACCTCGAGCCAGTGATAGCGGCACCCCGGCGCGGCCCTAAAGTCGCGCTGCAACGAGTTTGCGGCGATCTCAGCCTCAAATACCCGCGCGTCGGTCGTCGCGCATATCAGGCGTATCGAGAGACGATTGGCGTCGGCTTCGAACGGATTCGCCAGCGCCGCGCGCATGCGCATCTGACCGGGCGGGACGACGACCAGCTGGCGCGCAACCGTGCCACCGCTGCCGGGTAGCGACTCAACCACCAGGCCCTCGCTGCCACGGGCGCCGCTGCCCTGCTCGATCGTCCCGCTATACTCGCCGGTGGCTAGCACGTCCCAGTCGAACGGCGGCCAGACCGGCGTCGCGATGAAACTGTCGTTGCTGACGACCTGACCCGGGCTCTGCGCTCGCGCGCCCGGCAATGTCCGGTAAAGCTCAAGCGCGGTGGCAAACTCGCGCCGCTCTGCCAACGTGGCGAGCAGCGCACGGTCGATATTCCGGTTATCGTCCGCCTCGCTCGCGCCGCTCGGGGCATGACGTGCGCGCACCCGAAGCACACGCAACTTGCCGACATTGCCGATGGTTGGGCGCGCCACCACCGCTGCGCGCCAGAACGTCAGCTCCCAGGTTGGCTTCCGCGCCAGTATTTTCGCCAGCACCGGGATCGAGGCGGGCTGCTCCAGCGAGCGGACCATTGCCGGGATATAGACCGAGGATGTCGCCGGATCGGTTACCATCGAGCGGTCGAGCGCGGGGATCGCCGCATCGAGATCGCCCCGGCGACTGGCATCGAACACGGTCCAGCCGTTGACCAGTGAGTCGCGCCGCGACAGCTGCAGCGCCGCCGCCATCAGCTCGCGCGCACGCTTGCTGTTGCCGACGCCCTCGGCTGCCAGCGCGGCGATCGCCAGTCCCTGCGACGACAGCGGTTCACGTTTGTAGCTTTCCAGTGCGGCCTGGCGCTGGGCAGGTGACAGGGTCACCGTGGCAAGCTGCCCGGGGTTGTTGCCCACCTGCGCGGCAACCCCGCGCACCGCGGCGCGGGCATAGGCGAACCCGTTGGTTGGCGCGACGAGCAACGCAAGGTGCGGCTGGCGGTTCTTGTTGAGCCCGCCCCAGGTAACCATCGCCACCAGCGCCGCCAGAGCCACCGCAACAACGGACAGTGCAATCGTGCGCGGCGCGGGGAGCGTCAGCGCCCGGGTGGGCTGCCGGGCGTCACGGTAGCGCGCGACGCCGGGGTCTCTGGTCACTTGGGATCAGCCCCCTTGGTGCTGACCTTGCCGGCCCCATATCCGTAGCCATAGCCGTACCCGTAGCCATACCCGTAAGACTGGTTGCGATCGTCGAGCTTGGTCACGATTGCACCGAACACCTTGGCGCCGGCCATCTGCAGGCGGCGCAGCGCGGTGCGGATGATCCGAAGCTTGCCGCGGTTGGCTTCGATCACGAACAGCGTCCCCTCGACCTTGCGCGCGATCAGCGGAGTATCGGCCAATCCCAGCAGCGGCGGCGCATCGATGATGACCTGGTCGAACCGTTCAAGCAGGTCGAGGATCAACTGGTCAAACCGCGCACTGTCGAGAAGTTCGGCGGCATTGGGGGGAATCCGCCCGGCTGGCATCAGGGTGAAGGCATAGCGGTCTGGCCGGACCAGCAGCTTGTCGAGCTCGCCCTCTCCCGCCAGATAGCTGCTCAGCCCCTCGTGGCGCTCGAAGCCGAGATATTCGGCCAGCGACGAATTGCGCATATCGCCGTCGACCAGCACGGTCGAGCGGCCCTGCTCGGCGAACATGTGCGACAACATTACCGAAGTGGTCGATTTGCCCTCACCCGGACGCGAGCTGGTGATGACCATCGAACGCGGCGCGCCATGCGCGGTCAGGAAGCCAAGGTTGCTGCGAACGCTTAGATAGGCCTCGTAGGTTTCCGAACGCTTGTCGAAGACCTCCTCGAGCAGTTCGCCCTTGCCCGCCGGGATCGAACCGATCAGCGGCAGTTGCAGCTTGCTTTCCACTTCAGCCGGATCGCGGACCGACTGATCGACCTGTTCGAGCACGAACACTGCGGCACCGGCCAGCAGCAGGCCGATGAAGGCTGCCAGCAGCAGGTTGAGCGCGAGGTTGGGGCTCGACGGGCCGGTTGGCGGCAACGCGCGGTGGACGATCGCCACATCGTTGGCCCCGACCCCGGCGACGCCGATCTCCTTGTAGCGTTGAAGCAGGCTTTGGTAGAGCTGGCGATTGGTATCGGCCTCGCGGCTGAGGATCGCGTAACGCACCGAATCGCGCTGTTGATCACCGTAATCGCCCTTGAGCGCGGCGACTTCGGCAGCGCTCTGGCGTTCACGATCGAGCGCGCCGTTATACGCCTCGGTAACGCTCCCGCGAGCGCGATCGGACTCCTGGCCGATGCTGCGGTCGATATTGGCCAGTTCCGATCGCGCCGCGACCAGCGGCGGATAGGCCGAGCCGAACAGCGAATCGAGATTGGCGACGTCGGCGGAGAGCTCAGCGCGGCGGGCGCGCAGGCTTTGCAGGGTGGGGCTGGCAACGACGGCAGAGTTGGAATTGCGCCGCATCTGCGCCTCTGCGGCAATCCGCGCGGCGCGCGCCTGAGCGAGAGCCGAGTTGGCGGCCTCGAGATCGCTGGCGACCAGCGTCCGCTCGGTGGTGGTGTTGGTCGCGCCATCGCGGACCCGGTCGAGCGAGACGATGCCCTGCTCGGTCGCATAGGCAATCAGCTCGCGCTCGGACTTTTCGAGCGCGGCGCGCAGCTGTTCGAGCCGCTGCTCAAGGAAGCTGCGGGCATCGGCGGTGGCGCCGAACCTGCGGTCCAGCTTGGCGCGCACGAACTGGTTGACCCATTCGTTGACGATCCGCGCCGACAGCGCGGGATCGGGGCTTTCGAACTGGATATCGACGAGGCTCGACCCGCGCACCGGCTTGACGCTGACGTTGGCCAGCAGCACGTCGACCGCACGATCCACCGCCACAGAGCTGCGCGCGGCACCCTTTGTCTGGGTTGCTCCCTCGGCGCTGGTGAGGTCGAACGCCTGCGCGAACTGTGCGTCGGTGGTGAGGCGCTGGGCGCGCACCACACGCTCGGCGATCGAGCGGTCGTTGAGCAGCGCGTACTGGGTCTGGTAGAATGTCAGCTCCTGGACCATCTGGTCGGACTGGACCTTCTCGACATCGGTGACGTTGTCCTGCTCGCGCGAAATCTCGATCCGGGTCGTCGCGGTATAGCGCGGCACGACGGTGAGCGTGGCGAGAAACCCGAGCACGATCGTGGCAGCGACGATCGCCAGGATCAGGTAGCGACGGTTGACGACCGTGCGCCAGACCCGCTCCAATGTCGTCAGGGCTGCGGTGCCAAGGCGCGGATTGTCGCCATCGGCGGCGGGATGCGCGCTGTGCGGCGCGGTGCTGGTCTGCATCGCGTTCACTGGAGCAGCAGGATCAACGGAGTGGTGATCAGCGGAGTGGCCTGGAGAAACTGTTCCAACATGCGTCTTTGCTTCGATTCCCCGACGATGACGATGTCACCACTGAATATTTGCGGATCGGCATAGTTGCCGCGGCGGATGGCGCCGAGATTGTAAAGCCCGACATAGCGCTGGTCGCCGACGGTGCGAAACACCACGACATCGTCGATCCGCGCATCGTCGCTGACACCGCCGGCAAGCGCTACCGCCCGCATCAGGGTGGCATTTGGCAGGACCGGAAATTCGCCCGCGCGATTGACCTCGCCATCGACTGCGACGGTCCGACCCGGCGCTTCGAGAATGTTCACGGTCACGTCGGGGGCACGGACGTAGCTGCCGCTACGCAAGGCCCCCTCGATCTCGGCCGCGAATTCCGCCGGGGTCTTGCCCTGGGCCTGCAACTGGCCGACCAGCGGGAACGCGACCCGCCCGTCGCCATCGACAGCGACCGAACGCTGGAGCGTTTCGATCCCGAACACCTCGATTCGCAGCTTGTCGAACGCCTGGATGCGGAACTGCCCGGGTCCGCCGGTGGAAGCCGCCGTCGGCACTGGCATGGCCGATGCCGCAACCGCCTGGACCGAGGGATCGCCGCCAATCGGCTTGATCGTTCCGGCGCACCCGGCCAGCAAGCCGAGCGTCGCCAGCAATGCTCCCGCCAAGGTTGAAATGTTCCCGTTTCTCAATGCAAACTTCCTGAATTCAAGGCTGCCAGGGACTTGCCGGTTCTTCGCCGGGGCAGGCGTTAGCCGATGGCTGGAGCAGACTCAACGCTGGTCATGGCTAGGGCCGGCCATCGATGGTGCGTGTTCCTGACGGAGGATAAAGCGCAAAGACCACCAGCATCATCGCAAACACCATCTGCGAGGGGGTGCGGAGCGGATAATCGACCGCGCTGGCGGCAGCGAGGATTGCCAGCGAGCCGAGAGCGGTCAGGGCCAGCCAGGCATCGGCGTCGGCGCGGCGCAGCCACGGCAGCAATGCGCGCAACCGCCCGGCGAGAAACAGCAGGACAAGCACCAGCAGCACCAGCCCGGCCAGACCCGATTCCACCGCGAGTTGCAGGAAATCGTTGTGGGCCTGATTCAAGTAAGAATCGGCCAGCAGCGCGTCGGGCTCATATACCTTGTAGACATGCTCGAACGCCCCGAACCCGAACCCGGCGGGGAAGGCGTCACGCGCCATCGCGAAGATCGTCGGCGCGGCGGAAAAGCGGATGTCGGCGGCGTAGGCCTCCGCTCCGAAGCGCTGGAAGGCGGGGAGCTGCGGAACCACCCAGACGGTCACCACGACGGCGGCGGCGAGCCCGGCCCACAGTGCGATCCGCGCCTTGGGACTGGTGAACGGAAGCGCGCCGCGCTGGCGCGCGAACCGTCCGCGTTTCAGCGCCATGCGAAACTGGAAAAAGACCACCAGCAGCGCCACCCCGAACAGCGCCAGCCCCGATCGCGATCCGCTCAGGGCGATGACCAGTGCCCACAACCCGGCGCCTCCCGCGATGCACGACAGCCACAGCCGCGAGAGCAGCAATTCGCTGCGCACCGCGAACAGGAAGTACCAGCCGAGTAGCGGAAACGTGGCTGCGAGGAACGTGGCCTGGTGATTGCGGTTGGCGAACAGCCCGACCGCACTGGCTTCGTTGGTTATGGTGTAGAAATAGAGCGGCCCACCGGCGGGGCCGAGCAATTGCGCCAGCCCGAGCACCGCGCTTGCCGCCGCTACCATCAGCACGACCTCGACGATCCGCACGCGCGCGGTACCGGTCTGCACGGCGGCGAGCAACAGGGCGGCGACCGGGACGACCAGCGAGACCAGCGAATTCCAGCTCTTCGAGGGCGACAGACTGAGCGGGCGCCAGACCTCGCCGATGCCGACCAGCGCATCGCGCCGGGCGATCGCCTCGCGGCCTGGCAGGGCACGCCATACCTCCGGCGGGAGCGGCACGAGTTGCAGCGCGATCAGCAGCGCCAGCGCCAGCAGCAGCAGCAAGGGGACGCGCACCGCCTTGAGATCGCCGGGCGCGGCGATCCACACAGCCCAAGCGGCGAAGCCGACTGCGGCGGGGCGCAGCAGCAGCAGCGACTGGAGATCGTCCCGCGCGCCGCCGCCGAGCGCGAAAACCATGACGATGAACACCGCGAGAACCGCGAACCGGGTTGAATCGGTGCGGTGATGATCGGCCCGGCGCGCGCCGGACGAACGCGTGGAATGACCTCGCGACTGGCCACCCGAATGGCGATCTCGCCGGGGCTCGCTCATCGTTCACGCATCTCTTGCGAAAGGAACGCGGCGTAGGTCTGGCGCAGGCCCTCCTCCAGCCCGATCCCGGCGGACCATCCGAGCGCGGCGAGCCGGCCTGAATCCATCAATTTGCGCGGGGTGCCGTCGGGCTTGCCCGCGTCCCACACGATCTCGCCTTCGAAGCCGACCACTTTCGCGACAAGTTCGGCCAGCGTGCGGATTGTCACTTCCTCGCCCGATCCGATATTGATGTGCTGGTCCGCGGAATAGACCCTGGCGATGTGGACCACCGCGTCGGCAAGGTCGTCGACGTGCAGCAGTTCGCGCAAGGGCGTGCCGCTGCCCCAGACCTCGATGGTCGGCGCGCCCGCCAGCTTCGCCTCGTGCGCCTTGCGGATCAGCGCGGGGACGACATGGCTGTTGGCGAGGTCGTAGTTGTCGCCGGGACCGTAGAGGTTGGTCGGCATGGCCGAGACGAAATCGAGCCCGTACTGACGGCGATAGGCCTCGCACAGCTTGATCCCGGCGATCTTGGCCACAGCGTACCACTCGTTGGTCGGTTCGAGCGGCCCGGTCAGCAGTGCGTCCTCGTGCATCGGCTGGGGGGCGAACTTGGGATAGATGCACGACGAGCCCAGAAACACCAGCTTGGCCACTCCCGCGCGGCGCGCACCCTCGATGATGTTAGCCTCGATCGCCAGGTTTTCATACAGGAACTGCGCCGGATAGCTGTCGTTGGCGTTGATCCCGCCGACCTTGGCAGCCGCCACGATTACCAGATCGGGCCGTTCGCGTTCCAGCCAGGCAAATACCGGGGCCTGCGCGGTCAGGTCGAGGTCGGCGCGATCGACGGTCAGCACCTCGCACGGCTCACGCTCCAGCCGCCGGACCAGCGCCTGGCCGACCATCCCGCGATGGCCCGCGATCCACACGCGCTTGGCCGTAAGGTCGAAGCTCACGCACCGGCTCCGAGCGGCGCCGTGTTCATTTCGATCAGATCGGCGGCGGTCATTTCGATGGCGAGATCGCGCACGTTGGTTTCATGCCGCCAGCCCAGCTTCTGATGCGCCTTCGAAGGGTCGCCGATCAGCAAATCCACCTCGGTGGGGCGGAAATACCGGGGATCTACCGCGATCAGGCAGCGCCCGGTGTCGGCGCAAACACCCTCTTCGGTCAGCCCCTCGCCGCGCCATTCAAGCGTGATCCCGGCCGCCGCAAAGCACCATTGGGCGAACTCGCGCACGGTCACGGTCTCGCCGGTGGCGAGCACGAAATCCTCGGGCTCGTCCTGCTGGAGCATGAGCCACATGCCGCGCACATACTCTTTCGCGTGACCCCAGTCGCGCTTGGCGCCGAGGTTGCCGAGATACAGCTTGTCCTGCCGGCCCAGCGCGATCGCGGCGGCGGCGCGGCTGATCTTGCGGGTGACGAAGGTCTCGCCGCGGAGCGGGCTCTCGTGATTGAACAGGATGCCGTTGCAGGCGAACATGCCATAGGCCTCGCGGTAGTTGACCGTGATCCAGTAGGCATAGAGCTTGGCGGCGGCATAGGGCGAGCGCGGGTAGAACGGCGTGGTCTCGCGCTGCGGGACTTCCTGGACGAGCCCGTAAAGCTCGCTGGTGGAGGCCTGGTAGAACCGGGTTTTCTCTTCCATCTTCAGGATGCGGATCGCCTCGAGCAGCCGCAACGTACCGATCCCGTCGGCATTGGCGGTATATTCGGGGGTCTCGAAGCTCACCTGCACGTGGCTCTGCGCGGCAAGATTGTAGATTTCGTCGGGCTGGGTTTCCTGGATGATCCGGATCAGGTTGGTGCTGTCGGTCAAGTCGCCATAATGCAGCACGAAATTCGCATCGGCGACGTGGACGTCCTGGTAGATGTCCTCGATCCGCCCGGTGTTGAACGACGACGAACGGCGCTTGACCCCGTGGACGCGATAGCCCTCGTCGAGCAGCAGGCGGGACAGATAGGCTCCGTCCTGTCCGGTAACGCCGGTGATGAGCGCGGTCTTCTGGGTCATTGACAATCCTTGGAGTCAACTGGTGGCGAACAGCACGACGGCTGCCGGGACCAACGCGATGACGAGATAGACGTACAGCCCGGTGGGCCAGCCGAAGCGGTCCTGCAAGTGGTGGTGAAGGTGATCGCGGTCGGGCGCCATCGGCGACTGGCCCCGTCGCCAGCGGACGAAGGTGAGGCGGAAACTGTCGAGCACCGGGACGATGAACAGCAGCACGACTTCCTCGGCGCTGAACCCGATGGTCAGGTCCATGTACGAAGAGTTGTAGGTGCGGATGGTCAGCAGGCCGACGGCGGCAGCCAGGCCGTAAGCGCCGCCGTCACCGAGGAACAGCCGTCCGCGCAAGTTCATTATGAGCAGCGCGACTACCCCGGCAAGGATCGCGGCAATCATCGGCAAGTCGTTGGGCTTGGCCCGCAGCGCCAGCAGGATCAGCCAGCCGGTGCACAGCCCCAGCACGAGGCCGTTCTTGCCGTCGGCCATGTTGACCGCGTTGACCAGGCCAACGAGGCACAGGGCGGTGAAGAATATCGCCAGCCAGTCAAACGCCAGCCCGAACTGCAAACCCAGCAGGGGAAACCGCAGGATTCGTACCAGGAACGAGGGGTCGATCGCGGCGAGTCCACCGAACACGACAAAACCCAGCACTACCCGCCAGCGCGGCGCCAATGATTCGCGGTCGTCGGCGATGCCGATCGCGGTGATCGCGGCGATGGCGAGGACCATCAGCACGATCGAGTGCATCTCGCTCGCGGGCCAGACCAGCGCGCTGGCCAGCAGACCCAGCGGCAGGATCGCAAGCAGCAAGGCGAGTCCGCCAAGCAACGGCGTCGCGGTCTTGTGGAGCTTGCGCGCGTCGGGCAGGTCGATCAGGCCGAGCCGCGCGCACAGCGGCTGCGCATAGCGGGTCAGCAAGGCGGTGAGCGCGAAACTCGCCGCGCAGACCGCCAGCACTGATGATTGAAAGGAAAGCGCGGTCATCGACAATTGCAGGGCGCTCATCCGCGTGGCTTCGCCGCGAACCGGGGGCGACCGGCGCGCGTTTATTGTGCGCGGCCAGCCGCGTCCAGCCGTTTCGTCGCTTCATCGAGACGGCTGGACTCGATGGCCGGCCGATTTGCATTGCATTCCCGCCGCTTGCGCGACGCTCCGCCAAAGTGGACAGGTCCAGCGGCGCCGACTAGGGCAGCGCGCGGCGGGCCGGAGCGGCCCCGAGGCAACCAGCAAGGGCGCAATGCAGAAGAAACGCACGATCTATGGCCGCAAGCGAGTGCTCGTGACGGGCGGCGCGGGGTTTCTCGGCTCGCACCTGATCGACCGGCTGATCGAGCGCGGCCATGAAGTGCTGTGCGTCGATAACCTGTTTACCGGCGACAAGCGCAACCTCGATCACCTCGCCGGGCATCCCCGGTTCGAGTTCATGCGCCACGACGTGTGCTTTCCGCTGTTCGTCGAAGTCGACGAGATCTGGAACCTCGCCTGCCCGGCCAGCCCGATCCATTACCAGCACGATCCCGTCCAGACGACCAAGACCAGCGTCCACGGCGCGATCAACATGCTCGGCCTCGCCAAGCGGCTGGGCGTGCGGATCTTCCAGGCCTCGACCAGCGAAGTCTATGGCGATCCGCATATCCATCCGCAGATCGAGAGCTACTGGGGCAACGTCAACCCGATCGGCACGCGCAGCTGCTATGACGAGGGCAAGCGCTGCGCCGAGACGCTGTTCTTCGATTACCACCGCCAGCACGGGCTCGACATCAAGGTCGCGCGGATATTCAACACCTATGGCCCGCGGATGCACCCGGCCGACGGGCGCGTGGTCTCCAACTTCGCGATGCAGGCCCTGCGCGGCGAGGACATCACGATCTATGGCGACGGCAGCCAGACCCGCAGCTTCTGTTACGTCGACGACCTGATCGACGGGTTCCTGGCGCTGATGGACAGCGAGCCGGGCTGGCCCGGCCCGGTCAATCTGGGCACCCCGCGCGAGTTCACCATCCGCCAGCTTGCCGAACAGGTGATCGCGCTGACCGGCTCGGCCTCGAAGATCGTCGAACAGCCGCTGCCCTCGGACGACCCGCTCCAGCGCAAGCCGGACATTTCGCTGGCGCGCGAACGGCTCGGCTGGGAGCCGAAGGTTCCGCTCGAGGTGGGGCTGGTCAAGACGGTCGATTACTTCCGCGGCATTGTTGAAGCGGAGCGAGCGTAACCCCCCGGACGCTCAAACCAGCGCGATGTCCGGTGCATCTTCCTGCTTCATGCCGACCACGTTGTAGCCGGCGTCGACGTGGTGGATCTCGCCAGTGACTCCGCTGGCGAGGTCGGACAGCAGGTAGAGCCCGGCCCCGCCGACATCGTCGATCGTCACGTTACGGCGCAGCGGTGCGTTGTATTCGTTCCATTTGAGGATGTAGCGGAAATCGCCGATCCCGCTGGCCGCCAGCGTCTTGATCGGCCCCGCCGAGATCGCATTGACCCGGATGCCCCGCGGGCCGAGATCGTTGGCGAGATATTTGACCGACGTTTCCAGCGCGGCCTTGGCCACACCCATCACGTTGTAGTGCGGAATGACCTTCTCGGCACCATAATAGCTGAGCGTCAGGATCGAACCCCCGCCGCCCTCCTCGGTCTTTGGGGGCATCATCGCCACCGCCCGCTGCGCCACCGCGACCAGACTGTAGGCCGAGATGTTCATCGTCATCAGGAAGTTGTCGAGGCTGGTGTCGATATAGCCGCCGCGCAGCTCGGTCTTGTCCGAAAAGCCGATCGCGTGGACCACGAAGTCGAGCCCGTCCCAGCGTTCCTGCAATGCGGCAAAGGTCGCGTCGAGCTTGCCCATGTCGGAAACGTCGCAATCGACCAGCAGATCGCTGCCCAGGCTT
>Ga0105046_10010480_pt1 | contig 14436 bp, 9 predicted proteins | sample MAT03_FD_78385 | JGI IMG/M metagenome (GOLD analysis project Ga0105046, IMG submission 78385) | Freshwater microbial communities from Lake Fryxell liftoff mats and glacier meltwater in Antarctica - MAT-03 (megahit assembly) | ecosystem: Environmental > Aquatic > Freshwater > Ice > Liftoff... | reverse complement strand
GTCGATACTTGGACCTTAACGCGAAAGGTCGAGGGGGCGGTGTTCGTCCGTTGCATCTCCAACTTCTGCAAGGCGCAGGTCATGCACTGGGCCGCACCCGCCTCGTGGGAACGGCTGCACATCGTCCGTTGCGGCATCGACCCGGAAGTCTTTCGACCTCGGCCACTCCGCCAGCCCGGTCCCCTCCGGCTGCTCACCGTCGGGCGGTTGCACCCCATCAAGGGCTACACGCTGCTCATGGAAGCCTGTAAGCAGCTCGCGGCCGAGGGCGTGCGCTTCGAGTTGAGCATGGTCGGTAACGGCCCGCTCATGGAGGCCCTGAAGGAGGCGATCTGTTCACGCGGGCTGACCGATCGGGTGCGGCTGATCGGGCCGTTGCCGCAGGAGGAGATTCAGCAGCACTATGACCGCGCCGACGTCATGGTCGTGAGCAGCTTCATGGAGGGTGTTCCAGTCGTGCTCATGGAAGCCATGGCCAAGGAGCTCGGCGTAATCGCGACGCGGGTAGGCGGCATTCCCGAACTCGTTGAGCATGGTGTGAACGGGCTCCTGGTGGATGCAGGCTCCGCAGAGTCGCTCGCCGATGCGATCCGCGTCTATGCTGCGAACCCTGATCTCTGCAGGACCCACGGCATCGCGGGGCGCGAGCGGGTGTGCTCGCAATACTCCATCGCGGGCACGGCGCAGGGGATGCTGGAGTTGTTCCAGAAGTATGTTGGGATCGATCGAGTGAATGAACACAAATGACCATCGCACGTCAAGCCTGCGTTTGCATCACCGGCGGCGCTGGCTTCATCGGCTCGCATCTGGCTGATGCCCTTGTAGGCCGCGGCGTTCGGGTCCGTGTGCTCGACAATCTGAGCACCGGTGACATCCGCAATCTTAACGGTGTGCGGGAGCGCATCGAGTTCATTGATGGGTCAATCCTCGATGATTCGTCGCTCGACCGCGGGCTGAGCGGTGCTGACACCGTCTTTCATCTCGCGGCGTATGTCTCTGCGCCCGGATCTGTGAAGGAACCACTCGCTTGTCACGAGGTCAATAGCACGGGCACTCTCCGCGTGCTCGAGGCGTGCCAGCGCAACGATGTGCGGCGGATTGTGCTCGCATCCTCTGCGGCGGTTTACGGCGACAGTGAGACTGTGCCGAAGATTGAGGATCAACCGATTCTTCCTTGTTCGGTATACGCCCAGAGCAAAGCCGCGGGTGAGCAGTTGCTTCGGGTGTGGAACCACTGCCACGGACTTGAAGCGGTTTCGCTTCGGTTCTTCAACGTCTTTGGCCCGCGACAAACGGCAGGTTCGGCATATGCCGCGGCCATCGCTGCCTTTGCCGATGCGCTGCTCGCGGGTCGACCCATCACGATCTTCGGTGACGGGCAGCAGACGCGCGACTTTGTACCGGTGGCCAACATTGTTCAGGGGCTGATCAAGGCGGCGGAGTGGGCTGGCCCGGCCAAGGCCGATGTATTTAATCTCGGGCTCGGCGAGAAGATCAAAATTCGCGAGCTCGCGTCGCTCATGGCGGGGATTGTGGGTGCCCCTGATGAGCCCAAGTTCCTGCCGGCACGGCCGGGTGATGTGAAGCACTCCTGCTCTGATATTTCGGCCGCGCGGAGTGCGCTCAGATACTCGCCTGCTGTCTCGGTTGAACAAGGGCTCAAGGAAACGCTGGCCTGGTACCGAGAAGTGCTTCGCAAGACAGGGCCGACAAAAGCCTCATGACCTCTGTTCCCGTGGCCCCCCGCTACGCCATCATCGCTCCCTGCCGCAACGAAGAAAAGTACATGCGGCGGACGCTCGACAGTCTTATCGCGCAGTCGATTCGACCGGCCCTCGTTGTGGTCGTCGATGACGGCTCCACCGACTCAACACCTGCGATATTGGCCGAGTATGCGGCCAAGCACGACTGGATTCGCGTCGTCACTCGCAAGGACCGTGGTTCCAGGTCGGTCGGGCCCGGCGTGATAGAAGCGTTCTACGCCGGACTCGACACCATCAAGCTCGATGACCTCGACTTTGTCTGCAAGCTCGACCTCGATCTCGTGCTCCCGCCGCGCTACTTCGAGGGGCTGATCATTCGGATGGAGGGGCAGCCGCGGCTGGGGACATGCTCGGGCAAGGCCTACTACCCGGCCCCTTCGAACGTCGCCGCGGAGTTTGTCGGTGAACTGATAAGTGAAGGGATTGGCGACGAGGTGTCGGTGGGGGCCAGCAAGTTCTTCCGCGTCGAGTGCTTCAAGCAAATCGGCGGGTTCGTCCGCCAAGTGATGTGGGACGGTATCGACTGCCACCGATGCCGAATGCTCGGCTGGATCGCTGCAAGCTTTGATGATCCCGAGCTTCGGTTCATTCACCTTCGCCCCATGGGCTCGAGCCACCAAGGCATTTGGACCGGGCGAAAGCGTCACGGCTTTGGTCAGTACTTTATGGGCACGAGCTTCCCCTTCATCACCGCAAGCTCGATCTATCGCATCGCCAAGCCGCCGGTGTTGATCGGTGCGGTGGCCATTTGGTGGGGCTTTGTGCAGGCATGGCTCACGCGGAAGCCCCGGTATGACGATCTGGAGTTCCGGCGATTCCTGAGGCGGTACCAATGGGAAGCCCTGCTTTGGGGGAAAGCCGCCGCGGCCGAGCGGGCAACGAAGCGGCAGGCATCCGTGTGGCGCTCGACTCGCACGACGATCGGCGGATAGCGCAGCTGTCGGTTCAGTCCGCTCTTGGATTCACTCTTGGAGAACGCATGACGGTTGAAAGCTCACTTCGACAGAAACTCGCCGACGGCTCAGCCCTTATCGGCATCATCGGCCTCGGCTACGTCGGCCTCCCCCTCGCTTACACGCTCCACCAGGCCGGTTGTCGCATCCTCGGCTTTGACATTGATCCTTCAAAGATCGAAGCTCTTTCGCGAGGCGAGAACTACCTCAAGCATCTGGGCGCAGAAATGGCCAGCGCGCTCGGCAAGAGTGACCGCTTCGCCGGCACCACCGACTTTGATCGCCTGGTTGAACCAGACGCAATCGTCATCTGTGTGCCCACGCCGCTCGGGGCACACCGCGAGCCAGACCTCAGCTACGTGACGAACTCGGGCCGCGCGATTGGCAAGACGCTGCGGCGCGGCCAACTCATCGTGCTTGAATCCACAAGCTATCCGGGCACCACGCGCCAAGATCTGCTCCCGGCCATGCTCGCCGCGCGGCCCAAGGGGGCCGAAGCGCTTGAGCTCGGAAAGGATTTCTTCGTCGCGTTTTCGCCCGAGCGCGAAGACCCGGGCCGCAAGAGCCACAACACCAAGACGACGCCCAAGCTGGTAGGCGGATTGGACGCTGCTTCCGGCGCGCTCGCGACGGCGCTCTATGCCAAGGCCATCGACAAGGTTGTGACTGTCTCATCGGCCGAGGTCGCCGAGGCCGCCAAGATTCTTGAGAACACGTTTCGCGCGATCAACATCGCCATGGTGAACGAGCTCAAGATGCTCTACAGCGCCATGGGCATTGACGTTTGGGAAGTCATCGAGGCGGCGGCGACCAAGCCCTTCGGCTTCATGCCGTTCTACCCAGGGCCCGGCCTGGGTGGCCACTGCATTCCCATCGATCCTTTCTATCTCACATGGAAGGCGCGGGAGGTCGGACAGCCGACCCGGTTCATCGAACTGGCGGGCGAGATCAACACCCACATGCCCGAGTTTGTGATTGAGCGAACGGCGGCGGCGCTCAACGATCAGAAGCAGTCGGTGCGGGGCGCGAAGACCCTCGTCGTCGGCCTTGCCTACAAACCCGACATTGACGACGTGCGTGAAACACCCGCCGCTGAGATCATCGATCTGCTTGAAGATCTCGGCGCAGAAGTGGCATATCACGACCCGCTCGTGCCGCGCTTCCCGCACATGCGGCGGCACAAGCGGGAGATGGAATCGGTGCCGCTCACGCCCGAGTCGCTCAAGACATTCGACTGCGTGCTCATCATCACCAATCACACCGCCATTGACTACCGGGCCATCGCTACCCACGCACGACTCGTTATCGATACCCGAAACGCTCTGAAGGGCCTGGGCGGTCTTGGTGCTCGTATCGTGAAGGCGTGAACTCAAGTCACTTGGCCGCGCACCGCACTATTTTGCTCCTCGGCGTGCCGATTGACGCCTTGACGCTCGACGAAGCGGCCCAACACATCGCGGCCGAGGCGGCTGCTGGCCGCGGCGGATGGGTCGTGACGCCCAATCTTGATATTCTGCGACGCGCGACGCGCGATGCGGGATTCCGGCGGCTCTACGACGAGACCACCATGCGCCTCGCTGACGGCATGCCGCTCGTCTGGGCCAGCCGACTCCAACGCACCCCTCTTCCGGAACGCGCGGCGGGCTCCGACCTGATCTATAAAGTGGCGCAGCACGCAGCGGCCCGCGGGTTATCGCTTTTCATGCTGGGGGGTAATCCCGGAACGGCTGAGAAATCGGTCTCCTTGCTGGCGGCCCGATACGCTGGTCTGCGAATTGCCGGCGTTGAATGCCCGCCCCTTGGGTTCGAGCAGGATCCGGCGTCGCTCGCAGCACTTATCGGTCGCGTGGAACTCTCCCGGCCGGACATTGTGCTTGTCGCACTCGGCTGCCCCAAGCAGGAGCAGGTCATCAAGCAGCTTCGACCCCGGCTGCCAGATGCCTGGTTTGTCGGAGTGGGCATAACCTTTAGCTTCGTCGCCGGGGACGTCGGCCGTGCTCCGCATTGGATGAGGAGTTCGGGTCTTGAGTGGATTCATCGACTGCTGCAGGAGCCACGTCGTCTGGCTCGGCGTTATCTGGTCGATGGTTTGCCGTTCGCCGTCAAACTGCTCGCGTGCTCGTCGGTCAAAGGCTTGCTCAAGCGAAACGAAGGGCTTGATTCGAGGATGTCGCGGCGTGAATCGGTCGATACCTGACGGGCCCACTACAGAACCGTTTGCATTTACAGTGACCACAGAAAAGCCCCAACCCGCCCGGTCCTCGCCCGTCCGGCCGCTCGCGGCCGTGGTGTTGCTTGCCGGCGCTGTGCGATTATCCGAACTGCGCCGAGCCGCGGGGAGGCCGATCCTGGACCTGCCGATCGCGCGCGGACACACCTTGGGTGCCGAATGGCTGCGCCGGATGGCCGAGCTGCGGCGTGAACTAAGCCGTCCCGATCTTCCGCTCGTCATCACGGCCAACGCCATCGCGGGCAATCCCCAGAGTATCGCCGGCAGTGCCGGCGTCTCGGTTCGACTTGACTCGGAAGAACCACGCGGTTCAGGTGGCGCCCTCCGCGATCTGGCGCTCGAGCACGACCGCAACGCATGCTTCCTCGTCGCCTCGGGCCATTCGCTCCCGCGAGCGTCGCTGTTTGTGATCTTCGAGCACATGTCGTCATTCAACGACGACATCGTGATTCACTGCGACGCCGACAACCGCCCGACAGGAATGTTCCTGATCCGCTGCGGAACGCTGGTCGGCTTGCCGGCGCGCGGCTTTGTGGACCTCAAAGAACAAGCTCTGCCGAACCTCGCCGCTCAGTTCAAGATTCGCGTGCTTCGTGATTCAGCAGCCGCCCCGGTAGCGATTCGCTCGCTGGCGAGCTATCACGCGGCGCTTCGTGCCTACGCCGCCAGTCAGGCTGGGGTTGACGCCGTTCCCGCAGAGGATTGGATGTGTACATTCACTGTCACCGAAGACGGGGCGACCGTGGATGCCTCGGCGAAGCTCCACGACACAATCGTTCTCAGTGGCGGTCGCGTGGGGGCCAGGGCCAATGTGGTGCGATCGCTCGTCGGCCCGGGTGGCACGGTTGCGCCCGGCGCAGAGTCCTTCGACGAGCTGTTGCCTTTGGGTGAGCAGAACAAATGACATCCGCGAATGTGACCCCAGAGCTTATCGGCACGACGGCCCGCGCCACGCGGGGCGAGTTCTCGACCGCGGAGTTTGGCCGGCCTGCCGGTGGCTCGGTCTTCAATAACAAGGCGGTGTTGCTGCTTTGGCTGGGCCTCCTTGGAATCAGCACCTGGGCAATGTGGGACGCATGGGCCGACATCATCGCCATCGTGCGGGGCGACGAAGAACAGAGTCACGTCGTACTTGTTCCGATCGTGGCGTTATGGATGGCCTGGATTCGGCGCGGCCGACTCCGCCGGCTGCGACCGAGCGGCACGTTGGTCGGCCCCGCCATCATGGCCATCGGCGGGTTCATGTCGTGGTTTGGCTACCACCACGCATGGCAATCCTGCTGGCACGCCGGCGCCGTGGTGGTGCTGGTGGGGGCGCTCATCGTTGGCCTGGGCGTTAACACGCTCTTCAAGCTGTTTCCAGCATTTGCCGTTCTGGCATTTGCGGTACCGATGCCGGGCGGTGCCCGCGCGTTGATCTCAGGTCCACTTCAAACGGCCAGTGCGTGGGTCACCCAGGTCGTCCTTGAAACCTTCGGCGTGCCCATCGAGCGATCCATGAACCTCCTCACGCTCAACGGACAAGACATCGCCGTAGCCGAGGCCTGCAACGGCATGCGCATGGTGCTGGCGCTCATCCTCGTCTCCTTTGCGTTCGCCTTCGGAACACCGCTCAAGACCTATGCAAGAGTCATCGTGCTCCTCGCCAGCCCGCTTGCGGCCCTCGTCTGCAATGTGGTTCGCCTGATCCCCACGGTTTTGCTGTACGGCTACGCAAGCAAGTCCACAGCCGACACGTTCCACGACGTGAGCGGATGGCTCATGGTCCCTCTCGCGTTTGGCGTCCTTCTCTGCGTGACCTCTCTGATGCGCTGGGCCATGGTGCCAGTCGCAAAGTTCAATCTGGCGTATCAATGAAGAATGTGCGTTCTCGAATCGCGGGTTACCTTCCCCTCGTGCTTGCCTTCGCCTGCACGATGGCGATGGCGTGGGAGGTCAATCGCCGGCCCACCCCGGCCGATGCCGAGCCGTTCCACACCGCCGCGGCAGAAATGATCAAGGCTTTACCAATCAAGTTCGGTGTTTGGGAAGGCGTGGAGGTGCCGGTGCCGCAGGCGGCACAGTCGCTCCTGAAGCCCAACGCGCTGCTTTCACGCTCGTACAAGAACACCAGCACGGGTGAGCGAGCGAGCCTGGTGCTGGTTCAGTGCAAGGACACCCGCGATATGGGCGGCCACTACCCGCCGATTTGCTACCCGGGTCAAGGGTGGGTCGAAGACGGTCCGCAACAACTAGTGGCGGTTACGGTTGGCTCTCGCCCCGTCAACATGATTCGCTACGACTTTCGCCGCGAGTCGTTCGATCGTGACCGGCGGCTGGTGGTCTACAACTTCTTCGCGATCCCCGGACAGGGTCTGCCGACGGACATGAAGTCGGTGCGTGCCTCCGCCGAAGACTACACGGCGCGGCCATTCGGTGCGGGCCAGTTTCAGGTGGTGCTGGATGGCCAGCGACCGATTGAACGCGAACAGGCCATTGTTGCCGAACTGCTCGGACCGCTGGACGCGGTCATCGGGCTGCTCTCCGACAACAAATGGAGGTCGCGATGACGGACTTTCCGATCAGTCCTGTTGCCACCAGCGATACGCCGCTCCGTTCTTCGACGCCGCTGCACGTGAGCACGCGGCCGAGCGGTGACCAAGACGATCAGCATCGTCAGAACCTTGCCGTGCTGCTGCATCGGTTGCTGCGTGGACGCTACGTGATCCTCGGCGTTCTGGCTTCGATCGGCGCCATTGGCGGCGCGGCGGGCGGGTATTTTTCGCAGGTGCCCAAGTATCAGGCCGAGGGAACTATTCAAGTTCAGCCGGTACTTCCCAAGATCCAGTTCACCACCGAATCTTCGTCGGTGATGCCGATGTTCTCGAGCTACGTGAGCACGCAAGCGGCCTTGATGCAGCAGGAGCGGGTGCTTGCCAAGGCTCGAGAAAGCGATGCCTGGCGTAAACTCGGACGCCCCGTCGGTGCAGAGGCCGAGCTCGAGTTTCGACGAAGCCTGCGCGTGATTCCCGGCCGCGAGTCCCAGCAGCTCATCACGGTTACGTTTGTCGATGAGAATGCCAATGCGGCCTTCGTCGCTCTGAAGGAGATCGTCAGGGCTTATGAAGAGATCCACGGCGTTTCGAGGGAGAAGCGTGAGCGCGAGGCGACCGTCAACGCCCTGAACGAAAAACGCACAACACAGGAGACGAAACGGCGCGAAATTCAACGGAAGATCCAAGCCATCCTGGAGGAGTTCCCGGCCGACGATCTCACTCGGCTCCAGGAAGCAGCGCTCAACGAGTTGATCACCCTTGAAATCCGGCTGGCGGAGAAAGCCGCCAAGCTCGTTGATCGTGGAATTGACCCCAAGACAGTTATCGATGCGGTGGCCGCTCCACTTCCGGCGCCGAATGTTGATCCGGCTCCGCCCCCTCCTCCCAAGCCGATGACCGACGACGAAATCGCCAGGATCGACCCTGAGATGGCGGGCCTGTTGGCCGACCAGACCCGAACGGAACGGGACCTCGCCCGCCTCGCCGCCGGTGGCCAAGGGCCGAAAGCCAAAGCTGTCATGATCGCGACCGCGGATATCGAAATCATCAAGGGCAAAAAAGAGAATATCCGACTTCGATTTGCCAATGTGCCCGGCGTGAACAACGGGGCCGCCGCTTTGGCCGGGGCCGGCGTCACCGATGAGCAGTTGAAGGACGAGTTTCGCCGCCTGAGCCAGCAGGTCGATGCGGTCCGCGCCAAAACCGACAATATCAAACGCCGCAAGGGCGAGGTTGAGGTTCACCGCCAGGAAATGGCGACCGTCGATGCCGATCTCGCGGGTGTGCTCCGTCGACTCGACGAGGTAACGACCGAAGCAAAATCGGTTGACAGCGTCGGTGGCGGTCGCATCGAAAGCTTCCTGCCAGAGTCGCCGCCCGGCACTCCAAATGTCGACTCCCGTCCAAAGATGGCCGCTGTCGGCTTCGTCCTCGGCACCGGCATCCCCTTCGCCCTGCTGCTTCTTCTGGGCCTGGTCGATCGCCGATTCCGATACGCCGATCAGGCTCGCGATGCCGCAAGCGCCGTTCCCATGCTGGGAATCCTCCCTGAACTTCCCACCGGTTCCGATGTCGGTGATCCTGAGGAGAATGCGGCCGCCGTTCACTGCGTTCACCACATCCGGTCACTCCTGCAAATGAACGATGGCCGTCGCAAGGTCTACGTCGTCACCAGTCCGACGGCCGGAGATGGCAAGACCAGTCTCACACTCTCGTTGGCGATGTCGTTCACGGCCTCTGGCGCGCGGACGTTGGTTATCGACTTCGATCTTGTGGGTTGCGGTCTCACTTCACGGCTCGGCGCCACGCGGAGCCTTGGCCTCGGCGACACGCTCGTGAATGGCAACGGCGAGTGCCAGATCGTTGCGACCGCTGTCCCTGGCCTCGACCTGATCCCTGCGGGCCGGGATGATGCCCGCAATATCAGCCGTATCTCTCGCAAGGCGATCGCAAGCCTCGTTGATCGTTACCGCGACACGTATGACTCGATCCTCATCGACACCGGCCCGGCGCTCGGAAGCCTCGAGGTCAATCTCGCCGCCTCCGTCGCCGACGGAGTCATCCTGGTCGTCGGCCGGGGCCAGCACGCCTCGCGCGTGCAGGAAGCGCTCAAACATATTCAGCTCCTTGGCGGGCTTGTCGTGGGCATGGTCTTTAATCGGGCCCATACGACGGACTTCGCTCGCTCGACCATGAGCAACTCATTCCGCTCGCTGCGTGAAGGCGAGAAGCACGTGCCACGCTCGGGCGCCGTTCCGAACACCGCCATTGCGACGACCGATCCGCTCGCTCGTCACGTCGAATCGGACATCCATCGCTGATCTACACCATGCTCTCCGACTCAACAATCTGGGGCCTTTCGCCCGCCGAACTGCATGATCGCTTCTGGGCCTCGCGCGGCGTGCAAGTGGTTCGGCCCGGCGCGCCGTCGGCGATCGTCCCGAGCGCCGAGCTTTACTTGCTCATCGATCCGGCCATCCTCACGATTTTCCGTCCCGCGCCATTGCTCGACACCATGACGTGGCTCGCGCCAGACCTTATGGCGCTGCGGATCACCGACTCGCGTCAAGGCGAGTACAGCGAGCGCGTGAAGGCCGACGCGACAGGCCGGTTCATCGGCATTGAACGTATCTATGAGGGCACCCGTGCCCGGACCACTCGCGTCGGCCTCACGATCGATCCCGAAGTGGCCCGCATTTGGCAGGCCGCGCCCGATGCCCAGGAAGGTTGGACCCGTCTGCGGCGCACCATCCGCCCCTCGGCCCGGTATGCGACCTCGCTCCGCGGGCGCGTCTTCAACACCGGCTCGAACGAACAAATGAACACGTTCGTCCGCGAGATTGTTCGGCGTTGGCGGCGTCCTGACGCCACCATCGACGGCCTGACGTCGATCGGCGACCAGATTTGGGCCTGGAACGGTGCTGGCAAGATAGCCGTTCCAGCCAACGCCCGTGGCCCGCTCTGGCTCGGCAGCGGCCGCGCACTTCCCGATTCCGGAGCCGCCGTCGGCCCGGCCGTGCTGTGGGACAAGCCCGAAGCCAGGCCAAGCCCCGCACCGGTTGAGTGGATACGTCTTGAACCCATCAACGAGTCGCTCGCGCGCCTGCAAACCCCGCGGATTGCTCGTCGCCCGTTCAAGCGGGCTTTCGACATCCTCTTCTCGATCGTGGTCCTGGCGCTCACGCTTCCGCTCTATCCGTTCATCGCACTGGCCATTTTTCTCGAAGATCGCGGCCCGGTGTTCTTCAGCCATCAACGTGAGACCGTTGGCGGTCGCCGCTTCGGCTGCTTTAAGTTCCGATCGATGCGGCGCAACGCCGATGCAATGAAGGCCGAGTTGGCCAGCGCCAACAAGGCCGACGGCCCGCAGTTTTTCATTCCCGATGACCCCCGGCTCACCCGAGTCGGAAGAATTCTCCGCGATTTTCAGCTCGACGAACTTCCGCAGTTCCTCAACGTGCTGCTTGGTGATATGTCGGTGGTTGGTCCACGCCCCAGCCCCTTCAAGGAAAATCAGTTCTGCCCGGCCTGGCGTGAGGCGCGCTTGAGCGTTCGCCCGGGTGTCACCGGCCTTTGGCAGATTCGCCGAACCCGCGCCGAGGGAACAGATTTCCAGGAATGGATCAAGTACGATATCGAGTACGTTGAGCGCGAGTCTTTCCTGCTCGACGTCTGGATCATCTGGCGGACCGTGCTGTTTGTTCTCAGGAAGGTCACTCGACTATGAAACTCAAGCCACGAGCAGCCCGCCGACTTCTCTTGCTTGGCGGTGTCGTGCTGCTTGTCGTGGTCGGGGGTGTGGCATTCGTCGGCGTTCGCTCGTGGCAGAACGAGCGCCGCAGCCAGCAACTCCGCATCGACGGCATGGCCGCTGTCGCCAGCAAAGACGACTACGCAGCCATCGACAACCTTGGCCGCTTCCTGCGTCGCAAGCCCGCCGACCGCGAGGCATGGCTCGCTTTCGCGCAGGCCCGTGAGCGTGTTGAAGAGCCCGGCGGCCAGCACCTCCAGCAAGCCCTCCTGGGCTATTCGCGCGCCTACGCGCTCGATCAAACTGACAACGCCACGGCGCGCAAAATGCTCGCACTCCAAAACAACATCGGCCTCTTCCCGGAGGCTCGTGATCTCGCCATTCGCCTCCGCCCGGCCGAACCCGCTCAAGCCGGACCAGACCTCGCCGATGTCTTGCGTGAAGAGGCCACAGCCAGGCTCGGTCTCAAGGCCTACGACGGGGTGCTCGACCAGGTCACGAGCCGCCTGGTCGCTTTGGATCCCGCCGGGTATCAGCCGGCGGCGCTCCGAATGTCGTACCTGCTCAGCGCTGCCCGCAATGCTGACGCCGTGGCGTTCGCAGCCGCGCAGGTCGCGGTCCGCCCGAGCGACCCGCGCGCCTTGATGCTCCAGCAGATGGCGCTCATCAGCACCGGCGCTCAAACCAACGGGGCTGAGTTCCTAAGCGTGGTCTGCAAGGCGGCGGGGCTTGAGTCTACCCGCCCGGCTCGCGTTGCTGAATCCACGTACACCGAAGCCGATTTCGCCTTCCAGTTGGTCCAGAGCTTTGACCGCCTCGGCATGCCGCTGCACTCGCTCATGGTCCTCAAAGACGCCGTAACGCGACTCAAGAGCGACGATGCCAAGCGATTGCTGGCCCGCCGCACCTGGCAGGCCCAGCTCGCGGGCGAGTTGATCGAAGGTCCGGCCGGCCCCGGTGCAGACCCGGCCGCCCTGCACGCCGAGGTTCTTGGTTTCATCGGCCTGGCCTACCGCGACATTGGTGAGGCCGCCAAGGCCAAGTCCACACTCGCCATACTGCAGTCGCGTAACCGAAGCGCCATCGCGCAGAACTGGGTGAGTCTGCTCACCGCCCTCATCGAGAAGACCGACGCCCGCGAATCGCTGTCGCTGGTCGACGCCGCGCTCAAGGCCGAGCCCAATAACCCGATCTTCGTCTACTTCAAGGCCGAGATGCTCGGTCGTCTTGGCCGCGCCGACGAGGCTCGTCAACTCTGGGCCGGGCTCTACAAGTCACCCGCCGCCGACGGTTGGGCCGCCCCGGCCGTTCGCGCTGCTGAAACCCTGATCGATGAAGGTCGGCTCGATGAAGGCCTCGCCGCCGCGATCGAGGCTATTCGTCGCTCCCGCACCAGTCCCGCTGCAAGCCTTGTCCTGCTCCGCGCTCAGACCGCGCTCATCGAGTCGGGCCGAAGCCCCGCCGATCCGGCCGCCGCACTCGCCGAACTCGAGGCCCTGATGTCACGGCTCGCCAGCGCTGAACAGGCGCCGGTCGTCGCCGCGATCGACAGTCTGGTCTTGCCGGCCCGAATCGAGCTTCTCTGTGCCGTTGGCCGAAAGGCCGAGGCAGTTCAAACACTCGAAGCCGCCTTGGCCAAGCCCGGCGCAGTCACGCCGGACATCATCATGCGGCTGTCGGCCGTCAGCGCCAGAGCCAAACTCGGCATGGAGGACCGGCTCTTCGCGTCCACCGTTTCGGCCGACGGAAGCGCCGATCCGAACACGCTGTTCACTCGCGTGCTTCTCCTGAGCTCAGCCAACAAACGCGACGAAGCAGTCGGGCTGCTCGATCAAGCCTTGGCCAGTGCGAAACCCGACTCCAAGCTTCAGGTCGAAATCGTTCGGTGCCAGTTCTTCGACGCCACCGGCGATGCGCAGGCCCTGGCCACCTGGAAAAAACTGGTTGCCGACCACCCCGATTCGCTTGCCGCGCTGTCAGCGGTCGTTCGGTCGAATGCCTCCTGCGCCGATCTTTTGTTCATTGATGCCGTGATTGCCAAGCTCACCGCCCTGGGTGGTTCGGATCCCGACCGTCCGTCGGCCATTGTCCGGCTGGCTCGATGTCGCGCCCTGCTCTTCGGTGCCCCCACGGCCAAGCACCGTGACGAGGCGATCGCCCTGCTTCGAGCCATGATGCTCGAAGCGCCGCGCCTTGAGGCCCGCAATCTGCTTATCGAAGCCTTTCTGATGGACGACCCCGGCCAAAATATCAAGCCTGACTTCGCTGCCGCCGCCGAACAACTCACCGCTGCAAGTGCCGTCGCGCCCAATCGCGCGCCGTACACCCTGCGTCTCGCCTCCGTCCTCCAGCGCCAGGGGCGGTCGCGTGATGCCGCGTCAGAGCTTTCCAAGCTCGCGCTCGACAAGGCCGCAAGTCGCGCCGACCGGCTCCAGGCCATCGATCGCCTGTCCGGGCTGCTTGAGAACGAAACCGCGCTTCGCGGGGTTGACGGGCTGATTGCGGAGACCAAAGAACCTGCTGTCGGTCTCCTGGCGCGCCGCGCCGTGCTGCTGAGCACGCTCGGCCGTGATCGCGAAGCCGCCGCGGCCTATCGATTGGTGCTTGATCGGCCCTCCGACGACCTTGACGCGCTGCTGACCGCCGCAGCCGGGCTTCGTGCACTGGGCGAGAACGCCGCCGCCGACGAAGCCGTCAAGAAACTCGAGCAGTCATCGCTGGCCCCTTCACTGAAGACGATTGGTCTCGGCCGCCTCGCCGTGGCCAGCGGCCAGTTTGATGTCGCACGCACTCATTTCACCCGTGCCACCGAGATCGCTCCAGACGATGCCCGCACGTGGGCAGCACTGGCCCAGTTCCTGCTGCAGCGCGGCGAGATGGCCGCCGCCGAAGCGGCCGCCAACGCAGGCCTCGTTCGCATTCCCGCCAATCCCGATCTTGCCGTCCTCTTGCAACAGTCCAAACTCGCCGGTCAGTCTGATGCCACGGCCGATCTTTCAGCCCTCGCCGCGGCGCTCGACAAGACTCCGGGCATGCAGAGACGAGCCGCAGCCATCCGCAGCATCGAGAAAAGTCAGCGCGACGGCAAGTTCGACGATGTGGCCACCTTGATGCAACTCAGCGATGAGTTCGCCGACGACTCAACGACCCAACTGTTCGTCAGCCGTCGCCTCACAGCGCTCAAACCTCCGCGGCTGGCTGAAGC
>Ga0105046_10010479_pt1 | contig 14437 bp, 13 predicted proteins | sample MAT03_FD_78385 | JGI IMG/M metagenome (GOLD analysis project Ga0105046, IMG submission 78385) | Freshwater microbial communities from Lake Fryxell liftoff mats and glacier meltwater in Antarctica - MAT-03 (megahit assembly) | ecosystem: Environmental > Aquatic > Freshwater > Ice > Liftoff... | reverse complement strand
GTGAAGCGGTAGGTCTTGGCCTTGCGCACGTTCATGACCAGCGCCGGCCGGAACACGGCTACGCACGTGCCGCCGTCGTGGCGCACGCTGGGATAGACCACCCCGAGCCCGCCCGCGTTCAGCAGCGCTTCGGCCAGATGCTGCGACCGCACATAGCTGTTGGCGTCGAGGCAATCGTGGAACGCGCGCCGCACCCGGCGCAGGTCGTGGAACGTGGCGCTGACATCGGCGAGGTAGTCGTCGTAGGTGGTCGAATCCTCGAAGCGATCGATCTCGGCCAGCTGCACGGTCTTGTGGAACGCCACCTCGCGCTGCGACGTCTCGAGTTCGAAGCCGGCGTACCAGGCGCCACGGTCGGGGCCGTTGAAGCGGCTGCCGAGCGGGTTGGCGTGGCAGAACGAGGCGTTCACGACGGCCCCGTGCGGCACCGCGAAGACGAGCTCTTCGGGGCCGATGCCCGGCCGCCGCTGACGCTCGGCGTGCAGGCGATCGTTAGTGGCGGCGTCGAGTTCGAAGATGCCCTGCAGGTGCGCGTCGTCGGCCGCGAGCTCGGCCAGCACGCTGTCGCCGCCCGGCAAGTAGCGCGACGGGATGAGCCGGTGCGTGTCGTACTGCCGCACCAGCGTGACCGGCGGCGCGGTCATCCCGCGCGCCGCGCGTCGAGCAGGCGCCGCACCATCTGCAGCGCCGGCAGGCCGCCCTGGATCATGACGGCGAGCGGCGACAGGCCGCCGAAGACGGGATGGCGGTTGGGCAGGTGCACCCACTCGTCGGCGAGCACCCGGCCGTGCAGGATGTTGAGCGCCTTGAAGATGCCGATGAGGTACGACACGCGCGTGAGCCGATCGACCTCGAGCACGCGATCGGGATTGCGCTTCATCTCGTAGAACGGGCCGTTGGTGACCCCGCCGAGCAGGGCTCGCGCGTCTTCGTCACGCACCTTCCAGCGCGCCATGATGGCGAAGAACGCCTTCAGCGCCGGGGGCGAGAGCCGTTCGCGGGCGGCGACGGCGCCCAGGTCAGTAGGCCCGTCGACCTGGTAGCGGGTGGCCGGGTAGTGCAGGGGCGAGGACGTCACGGTAAACTCCTGAATAGGAGTATAGACTCTACTGATTCAGGCTGTCCACTGCACTAGTTGCGCCACGGCATGAGCCGCTCGATCCACGCCACCCGGGTGAGGTCGTTGTAGATCACGGTCACCATCAGCATCATCAGCAGCACGAAGCCGGCAAAGAGCATCTTCTCCTTCACCGCCAGCGAGAAGTCGCGGCGCGCCACGGCCTCCAAGCCCATAATCGCCATGTGGCCGCCGTCGAGCACGGGAATCGGCAACAGGTTCAGCAGGCCCAGGTTCAGGCTGATCGAGGCCATCAGCGCGAACAGCTCCACCCAGCCCTGACGGGCGGACGCGCCCGAGAGCTGCGCGATGCCCACCGGCCCCATGAGCTGCTTGGGCGATGCGCCGCCGGTGAAGAGCTCGCCGAGCGTGCGCAGGATGAGGCCGGCCGTCTGCACGTTGCGCTTCACGCTGAGGCCCACCGCCTCGACTGGCCCGGGCTGGTACGAGATCGTCTCGTTGCCGAGCGTGATGCCGATGACCGCGTTCTCGCCGCGCTGCTCGGGCGTGACCGTGATCGGCACCTGGGCGCCGCCCCGGCGCACCACGATGGCCGTGGCCTGGCCACCGCGCGGCTTGAGGGCGTCGGACACGTTGCGCGAGTAGACCATGCGCGCGCCCTCGATCGACAGGATGACATCGCCCTTCTGCAGACCGGCCCGATCGGCCGGATCGCCGGGATTGACCGCGTCGATGAGCGGATAGGCGTCGGGCAGCACGCCGATCGTGCCGACCTCGAAGGTGGTGTCGGCCTGAATCGCCACCTTGGTGATGGCCGGGCGCACGGTGAGCGTGCGCTCTTCGCCATTCCTGCGCACCCCGAACTCCACGTCGAGCTCGGGCTTCGAGGTGACGGCCATCTCGAGCTCTTCCCAGGTGGAGATGCTGCGGCCGTTGATCCGCACCACCTCGTCGCCCGCCTGCATGCCGCCCGCGGCGGCCGGTGAGCCGGCCTGCACGACGCCAATCACGGCGGGCTTGCTCAAGAACGCCAGCACGCGGTCGCCCTGCATCAGCACCACGGCCAGCAGCACCACCGCGAGGATAATGTTCATGGCCGGCCCGGCCATGAGCACCTGGAAGCGCTGCCACTTGGTCTTCGACAGGAACTCGTCGGAGGCGCCCTGGGGCTGGTCGTCGGGGTTCTCGCCGGCCATCTTTACGTAGCCGCCGAGCGGAATGAGACTCAGGCAGTACTCCGTGTCGCCGCGCTTCACCGAGAAGAGCTTCGGCCCGAAGCCGAGCGAGAAGGTGAGCACGCGCACGCCGTGCCAGCGGGCCACCAGAAAGTGCCCCAGCTCGTGCACGAACACGAGCACGCCCAGCACGAATCCAAACGCGAGCAGTGTCGTCGGCATCGGTTCCGCTTACCTCTCTGTCGATTCTACTTCCCGGACGAGCTCCCGGGCATGCGCGCACGCCCAGGCATCCACGGCGCGCACGGCGGCCAGGGTGTCGACCGGGGAGGCCGTATGCGCGTCCATGGTGGCGGCAATCACGTCCGGAATGGCGGTGAAGGCGAGCTGCCCCTCCAGGAAAGACGCCACGGCGACCTCATTCGACGCATTCAGCACGATCGGCAGGCTACGGTCGGCCTCGAGCGCGCGGAAGGCCAGGCCGAGACAGGGGAACTCGTCCCAGGCCGGGGTCAGGAACTCGAGCGTGCCGGCGCGGGCAAGGTCGAGGAACGGCACCGAGGCCGACCAGCGCTCCGGATACGAGAAGGCGTACTGGATGGGCATGCGCATATCGGTCATGCCGAGCTGCGCCAGCATCGAGCCGTCGGAGAACTCGACGAGCGAGTGCACGATCGACTGGGGATGCACCACCACCTCGATCTGCCCCGCCGCGACGCCGAACAGCCAGTGCGCCTCGATCACTTCGAGGCCCTTGTTCATGAGCGTGGCCGAGTCGATGGTGATCTTCGGCCCCATCTGCCAGGTGGGATGCCGCAGCGCCTCGGCCGGCGTGACCCCCGCCAGGCTGGCGCGGGTGCGGCCGCGGAACGGCCCGCCCGACGCGGTGAGGATCAGACGGCGCACATCGGCGCCGCGATGGCCGTGCAGGCACTGGTGAATCGCGTTGTGTTCGCTGTCGACCGGCAGGATGGCCACACCCTTGGCGCGCGCGCGGTCCATCACCAGGCCACCAGCCATGACCAGCACTTCCTTGTTGGCGAGCGCAATCGTCTTGCCGGCGTCGATGGCGGCCAGCACGGCCTCGAGCGCCGCCGTGCCCGACGAGGCGCACAACACCAGGTCCACGTCGGGGTGGGTCGCGACGGCCACGAGTCCCTCGTCGCCGATGCCCGCCACGCGCGGCAGCGACCCCGCCACGTCGCGCAGCCGCTGCAGCGCCGGCTCGGTGGCCATCGACACGGCCACGACCGGATGGCGGGCCATGGCGGCGGCCATCACATCCGCGTTGGTCGCGGCCGCGAGCGCGACGACGCGCACGCGACCTGGCTGGGCCTCGGCCACCGCCAGCGCGCTCGTGCCAATCGACCCGGTGGCGCCGAGGATCGCCACGCGAATCATGCCAGCCACACCAGCAGGTAGAAGAGCGGCGTGGCAAAGAGCAGCGCGTCGATGCGATCGAGCACGCCGCCGTGTCCAGGAATCAGCGCGCCGCTGTCCTTCACGCCCGCCGCGCGCTTCAGGGCCGACTCGAAGAGGTCGCCGGCGATGCCGGCGAGCACCATGCCAAGCCCGACCAGCCAGACCGTGAGCGGTGGCAGGCGCGGCAGCCACCAGTGCGCGATCGCCACGAGCACGACGGGCGCGAGCAGGAAGCCGCCGAGGGCGCCCTCGATGGTTTTCTTCGGGCTGAGCGTCGGCGCGAGCGGACGGCGGCCGAAGGCGCGTCCCGAGTAGTACTGGAACGAGTCGCTGGCGGCCACCGCGACCACCAGCGTGACCACGGCCTCGCGGCCGGCGACGGCGTGGATGGCGGCGAGCGTGCCAAGCGGCAGGCCGATGTAGAGGGGCGCCAGCACGGCGGCCGCGGCGCCGTGCACGAGCCCGGCCCCGGACGCGCCGCTGGCCATCAGGGACACGGCCACGGCGAGTAGCGTGATGCCCACCGCGGGCAGCGCGGGCGCGGCGAGCGACTCGGGCTGCGCGGCAAAGATGCACGCCGCCAGCGTGGCCACCAGGCTGACCGTGACGGGCAGGGCGGCCCCCACGGCCTTGACCAGGCGCGCGTACTCGAAGAACGCCAGCGCGGCCACGGCCAGGTTCACGCCCAGCAGGGCACGTGACGGCAGCAGCCACACCACGGCAAAGGCCGCGGCCCCCAGGGCCAGACCGCTCAGGAGTCGGGTCATGGTGCGCCGGCGCCTACTTCACGCCGGCAGCCACCGGCACCGACGCGATTGCCCCGAAGCGCCGGTCGCGCTTCTGGTACGCGACGACGGCTTCGAGCAGATGTTCACAGCGGAAGTCGGGCCAGAGCGTGTCGGTGACCCAGATTTCGGCGTAGGCGATCTGCCAGAGCAGGAAGTTGCTCACGCGTATCTCTCCGCTCGTGCGGATGAGCAAATCGGGGTCGGGCTGCCCGGCGGTGTAGAGGAACTCCGCGAAGCGCGCCTCGTCGAGCGACGCCGCCGCCACACCCGACTCGATCGCCCGGCGGGCGGCGTCGACGATTTCGGCGCGGCCGCCGTAGTTGAGGGCGATGTTGAACCGCATCCCGGAATTGCGGCTGGTGCGCGCCTCGGCGTCGAGCAGCTCGTGGTAGACCTGGTCGGGCAGTTCTTGGGGCCGGCCGATGACGTTGAAGCGGATGTTGTTGCGGAGCAGCGTGTCGAGCTCGAGCCGCAGATAGCGGCGCAGCAGACCCATGAGCACGCTCACTTCCGTGGGCGGCCGCTTCCAGTTCTCGACCGAGAACGCGTAGAGGGTGAGCACGTCGAGACCGAGACGGGCTGAGGTCTCGACCGTGTCGCGTACGGCATCGATGCCGGCCCGGTGCCCCTCCACCCGCGGCAGGTGGCGCTGTGCGGCCCACCGCCCATTGCCGTCCATGATGATGGCGACGTGGCGTGGAATCCGCTCGGGGATCACCTGCCGGAGTAGCGCCTCCTCGGCACCGCCGGGAGGAATCCATGCCGATAGCTGGTCGAGTCCCATGACGTCGGTCACGTAGCGAGACAAAGGGGAATACTACTGCAAACCGGATCACGCGACCTACCCCTCTGACGGTCCATCGTCCCTGTCGTAGTGGACCTGCCAGAGGTGAAGGCCTTGAGCCGGCGCCGTGGGCCCGGTCGAGTCCCTGGCGCCGCCGGCCAGGGCCCGCTCCATATGCGCTGGCGTGAAGCGGCCCCGCCCCGCCCACACGAGGGTGCCGGCCATGATGCGCACCATATGGCGCAGGAAGCCCTCGCCCGACACCTCGAAGCACAACAGGCGGCCGCGATCAGTGGAGGCCGCACACCAGTCCGGCAGCGTCTGGCACGGCTCCACGGTCGCCGTCCACATGCGGCGCGCCGTGGTCTGCACGTCGCTCCCCTGCGCCTGGAACGCCGCGAAATCGTGGGTGCCGACGAGCGTGCTCGCCACGGCCTGCATCGCCTCGAGCGCCAACGGCTGCGGCACGTGCCATGACGTGCGGCGCAGCGCCGGCTGGCCGGACGGCGCGTTCCAGATGAAGTAGCGATAGGTCTTGCCGAGGGCCCGCGACCGGGCGTGGAACTGGTCGAAGATCGGCTCGGCCGCGAGCACCCGCACGTCCTGGGCGAGGCTGTTGTTGCAGGCCCGCACCAGGCGGTCGGGCGCGATCTCGGAGGTGAGACGCACACTCGCAACTTGGGCCGCCGCGTGCACGCCGGCATCAGTACGCCCGGCCCCGGCCACATGCACCGGCGCGCGCTCGATGGCGCTCAGCACCTGCTCGAGATCGCCTTGCACCGTGCGCTGACCGTCCTGCCGCTGCCAGCCGGCGAATCCGGCGCCGTCATAGGCGACGACCAGACGCCACGTGCGGACGCGCGCGGTCACGGTCCCAGTCCCTGGCGTGGGCCGGCTACGCCCGCGACCCGGGCTTGGTCACCGGCAGCCCTGACGCGCACAGCGGGCACGATTCCGGGGAATGAGTCGGCAGCACCATCGGGCACAGCCCGGCGAAGGGCACGTCGAGTCCGTGCTGGCCGCCGCTGCGGTCCATGATCGAGGCGGCGCCGACCACCGTGGCCCCCGCGGCCACCGCCACGTCGATGGTCTCGCGCGTGGATGTGCCGGTGGTGAGCACGTCCTCGACGATGAGCACGCGGTCGCCGGGCGCGAGGCTGAAGCCGCGGCGCAGCGACAAGGTGCCGTCGGTGCGTTCAGCGAAAATCGCCCGCACGCCCAAGGCGCGCCCGACCTCCTGCCCAATCACGATGCCGCCCATGGCCGGCGAGAGCACCACCGTGGCGCCCCAGGCGCGGCTGGCGTCGGCGATGCCGGTGCCGAGCGCGGCCGCGCGCTCTGGATGCTGCAGCACCAGCGCGCATTGCAGATAGCCGGGGCTGTGGAGGCCGGACGAGAGGCGGAAGTGGCCCTCCAGCAGGGCCCCTGATTCGCGGAACAATCGCAAAACCTCGATGTCGGTCATCGAACGGCAGTATAGCGGCGCAAGCGGCCGAAACGGCCGGGGCACCGGCCGAACCCTGGAAGGACTGAAGACGTCTATCCTTGTGGCGCTGGCCAGGCGCTGGTGATGAAGGCATGGCCGCGCGGCACGGCAAGGTTCTTGCTAGACAGGCACGGGACATCCACCCGTCCACAGGTTCGCAGTTACCGGGAGACGCAGCACATGTTCGGGATTCGACGTTCGGCGGTTGGCACGGCACTGGTGAGGGCCCTGGTCGGCCTGTCCGTTTTCGGAGCGGCGACTGTTCACGCCCAGACACCCGCAGCGCCGCCGGTTGGCGAGCGGCGCCTCAGCATCACCGACGCCGTGGAACTGGCGCTCGAGCAGAACGCCGATCTCGAGGTGGTGCGCCTGACGCCGCTCCTGCAGGACCTCGGTGTGGCGCAGGCACGGGCGGCCTGGGCCCCGAACATCACGAGCCTCTTCCAGGGCGACAACCGGGACTCTCCCATCAACAACTTGTTCGCGGGCGACCTGAACAAGCTGGAAGACAATTCGACGGCGCTCAACTTCGAGCTGTCATCGGCGCTCCCGTGGCGGGGTGCCAGCTACCGCGTGGGGTGGGACAACTCGCGCGCCACGACCAACAACGTCTTTGCGAACTTCACGCCGCAGACCGGCTCGACGTTCACCCTCAACTTCACGCAGCCGCTCTTGCGCAACTTCGGCATCGACGCCAACCGGCAGCTGCTGCAGGTCTCGCGCAAGAACCGCGAGATCTCGGACGTGCAGGTGCGCGAGGCGGTGGCGGGCACGACGCGTTCCGTGAAGAACGCCTACTGGGATCTCGTCTTCGCGCTCAACAGCCTCGAGGTGCAGCGTCAGTCGCTCGACCTGGCGCAGCGTTCTCTCAAGGAGAACCGGGCCCGTGTCGAAATCGGCACCATGGCGCCGATCGACATTGTGCAGGCCGAGGCGGAAGTGGCCCAACGCGAGGAAGCGGCGATCGTCGCCGAGGCCGCCATCGCCCGCGCCGAGGATCAGCTGCGCGCCCTCATCTACGGTGAGCATGTCACCGACCAGTGGAACGCGAGGGTCGTGCCAACCGACGCGGCCACCTTCACGCCGGTGGCGGTCGACCTGCAGGCCGCCGTGCAGGCCGCCCTCGACGCACGCACCGACCTCGTGCAGGCACAGAAGACCATCGAGGCCAACGACATCTCGATCGGCTTCCTGAAGAACCAGATCCTGCCCGACCTCAACGCAACGGTCGACTACGGCGGCACGGGCATCGGTGGCACTCAGGCCATCCGTGGTCCAGGGTTCCCTGGGCCCGTCATTGGTTCTTCGACGCGCCGCTATACGGACGTACTGGGCGACCTGCTCGGGAACAGCTTTCCCAGATGGACCTTCGCGGTACAGCTGTCCTATCCCCTCGGCACCTCGAGCGCCGACGTCAATCTGGCGCGGGCAAGACTACAGAATCAGCAGTCGCTGAAGCAGCTCAACTCGTCGAAGATCCGCGTCGCCACCGAGGTGCGCGAGACCGCCCGCACGGTCACGACCAACGCCAAGCGGGTCGAGGCCACGCGCTCGTCGCGGGCGCTGGCCGAGAAGCGCATCGAAGCCGAAGAGAAGAAGTTCCAGGCCGGCATGACCACCAATTTCTTCGTGCTGCAGGCCCAGCGCGACCTGAACCAGGCGCGCAACAACGAACTGCAAGCGCTCATCGATTACCTGAAGTCGGTCGTCAACTACGAAACGGCGCAGATCTCACCGCTCTCCGGTGGCGCTGGTGTCAGCGTGGTGTCCACGGCGGGCGTGGGCGCCACGGCCGGCGCGGGCGCCACGGCCGGCGCGAACACGAGCGGCACCCAGCAGCGCCAGCAATAGCGCCAAGCTGGCGTAAGATTCAGGCCGTGCCGAAGCTGTCGGTCACGGTCATCACCCGCGACGAGGCCGCCAATCTGGCGGCCGCGCTCGACTCGGTCGCCTGGGCCGACGAGATCGTCGTGGTCGACTCCGAGAGCACCGACGCCACCCTCGAGATCGCCCAGCGTTACACCAGCCGCGTGCTGGTGCGGCCCTGGCCTGGCTACGTGGCGCAGAAGAACCGCGCCGCCGCCGAAGCTGCGCACGACTGGATCCTGTCGATCGACGCCGACGAGCGCGTGTCGGCCGAGTTGGCGCGCGACATCCGCGCGTTGCTGCAGCACGAGCCGCCGGCGGCCGGTTATCGCCTCCCGCGCGTCGCGTTTCACCTCGGGCGGTGGATCCGCACCACCGACTGGTACCCCGACTACCAGCTGCGGCTCTACGACCGGCGCCGCGGCGGCTGGACTGGCGAGCACGTGCACGAGTCGGTGAAGGTCGACGGCCCGGTCGTCGACTTGACGCACGACTTGCAGCATCTCGCCTACCGCAACCTCGCGCACCATCTGCAGACAATCGATCGCTACTCCACCCTCGCGGCGGCCGAGATGCGGGAGGCGGGCCGCACCGCCGGCTGGCTCGACCTGGCGCTGCATCCGCCGGCCGCATTCCTTCGCAACTACATCCTGCGCGGCGGCTTCCGCGACGGCGTGCCCGGCCTCGTCATCTCGCTGATGAACGCCGGCTACGTCGCCGTGAAGTTCGCCAAGCTGTGGGAGCTGTGTTCGCACTCCACATCGACACCGCCCGCTCCTGGCGCGGCGGGCAGCAGCAAGTCCTCCTGACCGTCTTCGGGATGCGCGCGCGCGGCCACCGGGCCGTGCTCGTGGCGCATCCCGAGGGCGTGCTGTATCAACGCGCCCGTGAGGGCGACGACCTGGTGCCTCTGGCGCCGGGGTCGGAGGTGGACCTGGCCGCGGCGTGGCGGCTGGCGCGCGTGATCGCGCTGCACCGTCCCGACGTGGTGCACGCGCACGACCCACATGCCGTGGCGATGGCGTCGCTGGCGTTGTCATTCGGCGTGAGCCCGGCGGCGCCGCGTCTCGTGGCCTCGCGGCGCGTGGACTTCCACCTGCAACGGCACTCGTTCTCGCGCTGGAAGTACCGCCAGGTGGCACGCTTCATCGCCGCGTCGCGGGCCATTGCCGACATCCTCGTCGACGACGGCATCCCCCGCGCTCGCATCAGCGTGGTGCACGACGGCATCGACGTCGACCGGGTCATGCGCGCCCCGGCGGCCGGCCTGCACCAGGAGTTCTGGTTCCCGAAGGGCTCGCCAGTGCTCGTGAACGTGGGCGCGCTCGTGCCGCACAAAGGCCAGAAGTTCCTGGTGGAGGCGATGGCGCAGGTGCGCCGCGTGGTGGCCGACGCGCAGCTCGTGATCTTCGGTGAAGGCGAACTGCGCGCGTCGCTCGAGCAGCAGATTCGCGAACTCGACCTGCACAAACACGTCGTGCTGGCCGGCTTCCGCGACGACGTGTTGTCGCTCACGAAGAGCGCCGACCTGTTCGTGATGAGCTCGGTCACCGAGGGCCTCGGGTCGACGGTGCTCGACGCCATGGCCATGGGCCTGGCGGTGGTGGCCACGCGGGCCGGCGGGATTCCCGAAGCAGTGGAAGACGGCGTGACCGGGGTGCTCGTGCCGCCCGGGCAGGCCAGCGCGCTGGCCGACGCGCTGGTGCGCGTGCTCGGCGATCCGGCGTTGCGTCAGCGACTGGGCGAAGCGGGCCGGGCCCGCGTGCGCGCCGAGTTCGACGTCGATCATCTGGTCGACGGCACGCTCGCGGCTTACCGGCAGTCCGCGCCTTGACGATGAACCGGATGCAGGCCCTTGAAGCGGCCCGGCGAGCAGCGCCGGCACCAGCAGGCCGTGTCAACCTCGTCGCCACTGGTCCTCAGAACGCTGGCGATGTCGCGCAGGTGCTTGGGCGTCCCAATCCTCTCCGGCTCTCACGCGCCGGGCCCGGGCAAAGCGCGATCGGTTGAACTCTGACGGCGCGGGGACAATCACGTCCACCTTCAGGCCCGAGCGGGGTTGGATGATGTTGAACATCGCGTGCCGACTGACGGCGGCTCGAGCGGCGTCAGCGCTGACGTAGAACTCGTCTTCGGGAAACTGACGACAAAACTCTGCAACCCCGTCCGCGGGCAGGTCGACCACGACATCGATATCGTTGGTGAACCGGGGCTCGCCGTAGAAGATGGTAACCGTTTACCCCGTGACGAAGTAGCGAAGGCTCAGGCGTTCCAGCACCGAGACGACGAATCGCAAGAGATCAGACTGCCGAACATGCGGCTGGCGATCGCAAGGCGCTCCGCGCCCGACTTCTGGCGAAGCACCCGTCTTGTCCTATTCAAGCGCGTCGTAGCGAATCGCCAGCACCTCGAGCCGTTCGAGCCCGCCCGGCGTGCGCAGCGTCACCACGTCGCCGACCCTGGCCTTGAGCAGCGCCTTCGCCATGGGTGCTTGCCACGAGATGCGTTCGCTGCCAGCGTCCAGTTCGTCGAGGCCGACGATCGTGACGTCGCGCTCATCGCCCGACTCGGACCGGAAGGTGACAGTGGCGCCGAAGAACACCCGCTCGTGACGCTTGCCGGCGTTGTCGACGACCACCGCGTTGTCGAGGCTCTTGGAGAGGTAGCGGACACGCCGGTCGATCTCGCGCAGCCGTCGCTTGCCGTAAAGGTAGTCGCCGTTCTCGGAGCGATCGCCGTTGGCCGCGGCCCACGTCACGGTAATGACGAGCGCCGGCCGCTCGGTCTTCCACAGCCGCGCGAGCTCCTCGCTCAGACGGCGGTGTCCTGCCGGCGTGATGTAGTTCTTGAACGCCGGGCCAGCGGTCGACTCGCGAGCCGGCGCCCGCGTCGGTACCTTCTTCCTCATGGAGGAGGTCATGCGCGTCTTGCCTTCGGCCGTCGGCGTCGAGCCGGACGACAGACCGCGCGCAGCGGGCACTGCGTGTTGGTCCGGGTGGTGCCGAAGCCGCAGGCGCCCATCATGCCGAGGTGACACATCGAGAAATCGTAGCGCACCGGGTCGTCGGGATTGAGCAGACGCAGCGTGCGCGTGATGTCCAGCGCCATGCGCCATCCCGGACTCACGCGCGTCGTCATCCCCAGGCAGCGGCCCACCCGGATGATGTGGGTGTCGAGCGGCACCACGAGCTGCGCCGGCCGCACCGACCGCCACAGCCCCAGGTCCACCGCGTCGGTCCGCACCACCCAGCGGAGGAAGAGGTTCAGACGCTTGCAGGCCCCGCCCGCCGACGGGCGCGAGAAGAAGTAGCCCACGCCGGGCACGGGCCGCGCGCGACCGTAGATTGCCGTCAGGTCGAGCGCCATGGCGCGGGTCGAGAACGACTCGAGCCCGGCCTCCACCGACGCGGCATCGGCCGCATGGCCGGCTGCGAAGAAGCCTTCGAGCGAGCCGTGGTCGCGCAGCATCTGGTGGAGCTGCCAGGCGAGCGCCGCCAGATCGCGGCTGCGAATCCAGCGGTGTCCCAGCGGCTCGAACGCCGACGCGCGGTCGGGCGTGAACGCGCGCACGAATGCCGCCGGCGCCGGACCCATCACTGCGAGCACGGCGTCGACCGTCTGGATCACGCTCTGCACGCGGCCGAACGCCAGCGCCGAGGCCAGGAAAGCCACCACCTCCTGATCGGCGGGATCGGCAAAGCGCCGCACCGTCCAGATCGGATCGCGGGTGGAGTGCTCGAGGTTGAACCCGTCATAGAGCTGGTCGAGTCCGGGTTTGAGCGCGACGAGCGCGGCCGGCAGGGCAGGGGCAGGGGCAGGCATCGATCCGCCGATCCAGCCTAACTATTTGTAGGCCGGCGCGCGATCGAGCGCGGTCAAGCTCGACAGCACCACCGACGCGACGCCCTCGAGGAACTCGGCGCTGATCTTGTCGGGGGTGTCGGTGGGCTGGTGGTAGTCGGCGTGATCCTCGACGCCGAAGTAGACAAACGGGATGCCGGCGCCGTGGAACACGCCGTGATCCGACTGCTGCGTCCAGTCTTGGTGTCCGCCCCCGGTGTCGTGGCCGAACTTCACGGTGATCGGCGCGTCCTGCGTGGCCGCGGTGAGCACCGGGAGCAGCGCCGGCCAGCGGCCAGGACCGGCCACGTAGATCTCGCGCCGATCGTTTCTGCCGACCATGTCGAAGTTCACGTTGAGGGCGAGGCGCTCAATCGGCACCGGCGGATTCGCCAGAAACGCCTTGGCGCCCTGCAGGCCCTGCTCCTCCGCGTCGAACGCGGCGAGCACGAGCGGGTGCGCGAACGGTGTCTTCAGGCAGCGCTCGGCCACGGCCAGCAGCATGGCCACGCCCGACGCGTTGTCGTCGGCGCCGGGATAGGTCTGCCCGTTGCGTACGCCGAGGTGATCGTAGTGGGCCGACACGACGATGGCCGGGGCATCGGCCCGGGTGCCTGGACAGGACGCCACGAGGTTGACGCCGTGCACGACCTGGCCAGCTGTTGTCGTGAACGAAAAAGCCTGCGCGTGCCGATCCGCGGTGAGGGGACGCGCGCCGAGAGCGGCGAAGCGCGCTTCGATCCACGCGCGGGCCTGGGCACTGCCGGGCGTGCCAACGGCGCGGCCGTCCATACCTGGCGCCGTCAGCGCGCGAATGGTCGCCAGCATGCGGGCCCCAATCGTGTCGGCGCCCCGCTCCGGCGGCGACGGCCGCGCCGGCGTGGCCGCCGCTTGCGCGCGAGCCGGCATGGGTGCGCCGAGCAGCAGGACGAGCAGGGCCGCATGGGCGATCGAGGCGAGACCGCGCCGGGCGGGGCAACTACGGGTCATGTGCTCGTTCCGTTAAGATGAGAAGCCGCTATGATGGTGCGCCGATTGCATCCTGGCAAGGGCCATCTGGCCGCGTGAAGGAAGGCGTCTCGTTCATGGTACTTGCAGTTCCGAGAGAGAGTGGACCCGGCGAACGGCGCGTGGCGGCCACGCCCGAAACCGTCACGAAGCTCGTGGCCATGGGCTTCGATGTGCGGGTGGAGTCCGGAGCTGGACTCGGCGCCGCCATCGCCGACGCCGACTACGTCAAGGCCGGCGCCACGGTCGTCGCTGGGAGCGCCGCCCTGTGGACCGCCGCCGATGTGGTGGTGAAGGTGCAGCCACCGAACGCGGCGGAAGCCGACCAGCTCGAGGCCGGGGCCACCCTCATCAGCTTCCTGTGGCCCGCCAGGAACACGGACCTCATCCAGCGGATGGCGGCACGGCAGGTCAACGCCATTGCGATGGACCAGATCCCGCGCATCACGCGCGCGCAGAAGATGGACGCGCTGTCGTCGATGGCCAACATCAGTGGCTATCGCGCGGTCGTCGAAGCCGCTGGCTGCTATGGCCGCTTCTTCACGGGTCAGATGACCGCGGCCGGCAAGGTGCCCGCCGCCAAGGTGCTGGTGATCGGCGCCGGCGTGGCCGGCCTGGCGGCCATCGGCGCGGCTCGCAGCCTGGGCGCCATCGTGCGGGCGTTCGACACGCGCGCGGCGGTGAAGGACCAGGTCAAGAGCATGGGCGCGGAGTTCATCGAACTGAGCGTCGAAGAAGACGGCGAGGGCGGCGGTGGCTACGCCAAGGAAATGAGCCCGGCCTTCATCAAAGCCGAGATGGCGATGTTCGCCGCGCAGGCGCGCGACGTGGACATCATCATCACGACCGCGCTCATCCCCAACAAGCCGGCACCGAAGCTCATCACCGAAGAGATGGTGAAGAGCATGAAGCGCGGCTCGGTCGTGGTCGATCTGGCGGCCGAGAACGGCGGCAACTGCGAGTGCACCGTGCCCGGCGAGGCGGTGGAAG
>Ga0105046_10010477_pt1 | contig 14438 bp, 11 predicted proteins | sample MAT03_FD_78385 | JGI IMG/M metagenome (GOLD analysis project Ga0105046, IMG submission 78385) | Freshwater microbial communities from Lake Fryxell liftoff mats and glacier meltwater in Antarctica - MAT-03 (megahit assembly) | ecosystem: Environmental > Aquatic > Freshwater > Ice > Liftoff... | reverse complement strand
CCATCTTCCGCGCGAAGCGTGGAAATGGGTGTCAGGGCCCGATCCTTATCCAGGGCCTCGCCTCCCATCTTCCGCGCGAAGCGTGGAAATGGGTGTCAGGGCCCGATCCTTATCCAGGGCCTCAGGGCCGGCCGCGGGTGAACTTGACCAGCTGGCGCCAGGCGGGTTTTGCCACGAGCTTCGTGCCGCTCGGTTCGAAAAGGCCGATGCTGTAACAGAAGTCGCAGGTCTCGACGCTCCTTCTTGCGTCCTTCCAGGTGAACCAGAACACCCTTCGCAGCTTGTTCTGGTGCCGGGTCTGGATCAGGTAGGTGATCGCTTTTTTCAGCTGGGTCGACTGGGCTGCCTTGCTTCCTTCGAGAAAGGCGTTGCCGGAGCCGGAGCCCCATCCCATCTCGGTGACGTACATCGGTTTCGATCGCAGCCCACTCTTGACCATCGTCCGCCGGAAGCCGCTGACCAGGTTGCGGAAGGTGGACGCGTCGGCCGCGTACGCGTGGAGCGAAACGACATCAAAACTGTTCTTCCTGGCGTAACGCGCGAAGGACCGGATGAAGTTGGTCGCGTTCCGGGCCCGGCTCGGTGGTCCTTTCGGGGTGGCGTAGAGGCCGGACAGGATGATCCTGGCCCCGGGGTCGAGCTTCTTGATCGTGTTCGACGATGCGGAGACCAGCCGCGCGTACTTCTTCGGTGAGACCGGGGTCGAGAAGTAGAAGTAGTTGGCTTCGTTCCAGATCTGCCATTCACGGATCGCCAGCTTCGGCAGCTTGCTCTGTCGGTTGGCCTTCAGCTTCCAGAAAGCACCATCGGGTCCGTACCGCTTGACCGCGGCCGTCAGGAACTTGCGCCAGTGATCGAGCTCGTTCTTGTTCTGGAGTGGCATGTCGGTGTACTTCCTGCTGATCCAGGTCGGGACCGAATACAGGAAGGGCATGACGCGGACCCGTTCACGGGCAGCGACCCTGACCGTTTCGTCCATCGCATCCCAGTTATAGGAGCCGTTTTTCGTCGGCTGGATCCAGCTCCATCCCACCGCGACCCGCATCGTCTTTATGTTGCCGCGGGACATGCGGGCGGTGTCGATACGTTTCACCGTTTCCTGGGGGGTCACGCCGATGAAATTGGCTGGGGCCCTGGGTACCGCTCCCGCGGAAGGAACCAGCAGCAGGGTGCCGAACAGGGCGGCACTGATCAGGGAAAGAATTGTTCGTCTGTGATTCATCACGTACTCCCGGAACAGGGCCGGACCGGCTTCGTTGCGGTCCAGGTGGGAATCGGCGGGCTGGAAGTCTCTACTGGAGGACGGGCAGTTCGCGGGCGTTGGAGCCGAGTTTCGGCGCCACGGGAGTTGACGGAACCTCTGCCTGGAGCATCGGCAGGTCCCGGGGGGTCATGCCGACGATGCGCTTGGCGGTTTCGATGATCGCGGCGCCGGCCGGGGAATCCGGCTTCTCGATGACCAGCGGGCGGCCTTCGTCGGCGTGTTCACGCAGCTCTTCGGAAAGCGGGATCTGGCCGAGCAGCGGCACGCCGATCTCGTCGGCGAGCAGCTTGCCGCCGCCTTCGCCAAAGATCGAGAAGGTCTCTCCGGAAGGCGTGGTGAAGCCGGACATGTTCTCGATCACGCCCATCACTTCGAGGTCGACCTTCTTCGCCATCTCGACCGAGCGGCGGGCTACCGACTGGGCGGCGGGCTGGGGGGTGGTGACCACGATGAGTTTGGCCTGCGGCAGCAGCTGGGCCAGGGTCATGGCGATGTCGCCGGTTCCCGGGGGCAGGTCGAGCAGCAGGTAATCGAGCTCTCCCCAGGCGACGTCTTCGAGGAACTGCTGGAGGGCTTTATGGAGCATCGGACCGCGCCAGACGACGGCGGCATTGGTTTCGACGAAGTAGCCGATCGACATCGTCTTGACCCCGGTGGGGGCTTCCGGCGGAAGAATTTCGCGTTCGCCGTTGACGTCCGGCTTGACGTCGATCCCGAGCATGCGGGGGATCGAGTAGCCGTAGACGTCGGCGTCGAGGGCACCGGTGCTGTGGCCCTGCGCCTGAAGCGCGGCCGCGAGGTTGGCGGTCAGCGTGGACTTGCCGACACCGCCCTTGCCTGAAGCGATGCAGATCACGTTGTTGACCTGGGCAAGAGCGCCCTGGGGCAGCTTGCTGCGGCCGAGGGTCTGCTGGAGCGCGCCTTTCTCTTCGTCGGAGAGCACATCGAAGCCGACACCGACTTTGGTCACACCTTCGAGTGAGGCGACCTGGGTGGTGACGGCGTCCTGGAAGTGGGAACGGATCGGGCAGCCGGGGGTGGTCAGAGAGACGGTCACGTCGACCGTGCCGTCGGGCTTGATGTCGATCGATCGAACCATTCCGAGTTCGACGATGTTGCGCCGCAGTTCGGGGTCGATCACGGAGGTGAGCTTCTCGGTTACCTGTGCTTCGGAGGGGAGGGCCATGCACCAATTCTGGCAGAGAGGGGGCGAGTTTCCAGCCAGCGGCACTTAGCGGGGCAGATGCCACTACTAAAGGAGCCGGAAATGGGCAAGTTCAGGGTCGTTCTTCTGCTGTTGCTTTTGACCGCGGGTTTCGGGTTCTGGATGGCCCCCGAGGCTGGTGCTGCGCGGTACACGGTGGCCCAGTGCGGCTGGCATGTCGGTCACGACGCGAGCTGGGCCGACACCTCGGCCGACAAGTTTTCGCGCAGCTCATACTGCCAGGCTCCCGAGTCGGCGGATCCTTTCGAGAACGTCCACCTGAACAGCCAGACCCGCACCTCGACCGACAAGGTGAGCGGCACCCGTTTCGCCCGCTGGCGCTGGCAGGCTCCGCCCGGAACCGGGATCGTCACGGTTCGCGGGCAGCGCTGGCACGTGCTCTTCGAAGGTTTCCAGCACCGGATCGGTTCGGTACCCCCGAACGGGTCCTTCAGTCCTTTCGAGCAGTACTCGGATACGGACACGGTCAAGCGGGACTTCGCCGGATCCTTTTCTCCGTTCGCTTCGGCGATCGAATCGAGGCTGCTCTGCGCACGGGCCGAAGACAAAACCTGCGCCGCCGAATGGAACTCCCTGGCCGGGGTTCGTGGCCTGACGTTCACGCTGGATGACTCGAACCGGCCAACCACCGCGGTCGGCGGCCCACTCAGCACCGGTTCCTGGCTGCGTGGCGCACAGAGCATCAGCTTCTCTGACGCCGATTCAGGTTCCGGTCTGCGTTACAGCCAGACGCTGGTCGACGGAGCGATAAGGGCCCAGACCGAGCACGGCTGCTCGAAGTCCCTGATCGCCGGGCAATGGCGGGGCACGAAGATGCGGCCCTGCGGAACCTCCACTTCCGGGGTCCACAGGCTTTCGACTTCGTCGCTCAGCGATGGCCCGCACCAGCTCCGGCAGTGCGCGGTCGACTTCGCCGGCAACAGTGGTTGTCTCGCTGACCGGACGATCCGAACCGACAACACGGCCCCCGGAGCCCCGCGCAACCTGGCCGTGGCCGGTGGAGACGGATGGCACCGCAGCAACGGCTTCCGCCTCGAGTGGCAGAACCCGGATCAGGGCCCGGCCGCACCGGTCTTTGGGCACGTGTTCCGCGTGAAAGGCGCCGGCGGTTTCGACTCCGGTCCCGTTCCTGCTGCCGGTCCAGGCCCGCTGCCGGCCGCTCTCGTTCCCGGCCCCGGCGAATACCGCATCTCGGTGTGGCTGATCGACATGGCCGGCAACTCGAACCCGGCCGCGGCGGCGGAAGCGACTCTCAGACTCGACGATGTGCCGCCCACCGCCTGGTTCGAAGATCCTCCCGCCGGGCGGCCGGAGCTACTGCAGGTCCCCGTCGCCGACGCCCATTCCGGTGTCGCCGGGGGACGGATCAGCTACCGGCGTCAGGGTTCGGATGCCTGGCAGAAGCTGCCGACCGAACTGGTCGGCAACACCGCCGGTACAGGACTGGAGGCCGTCTTCCCTTCGGAAGAGGTCCCGGCTGGAACCTACGAATTCCAGGCAGTGGTTCTCGACCGGGCAGGCAATGCGACCGTCACCGGCAAACGCGGCAATGGTTCCGTGCTCACCCTGAATGCTCCGCGCAAGGAGCGGACGGTTGTCACCGCGAAACTCACACTGGAAGGCAGAAGTGGCCTCGCTCTGAAGGTCCCGTTCGGCAAGACGGCGAAAGTGACCGGCCGTCTGTCCGGCGCCTCCGGTTCCGGCCTCGCCGGTCAGGTGGTCGAAGTCCTCCAGGACCCGGCCTCCGGGTCCCGGGCGCGCGCTTCCAGCCGCCCGGCGACGACAGGCCGGGAGGGCTTCTATTCGTTCACACTCGATCCCGGTGCGACCCGCAAGGTCACGGTCCGGTTCATGGGTAACGACCGTTACGGCGAATCCGGTGCCGGCCCCCTCCACCTGAAGGTGAAGGCCTCCCTGAAACTGCGCGCGGCTCCCCGCCGACTCGAGACCGGAGAGAAGCTGCGTCTGCGTGGCACGGTCCGCTCCAACTGGGCCAAACCTTCCGGGCGTGGCAACCTGGTTGCGATCCAGTACCTGGAGACAGATTCGGGCAAGTGGCGCCCCGTGCTGGTCACGCGGGCTAACCGCCAGGGACGGTTCAACGCTTCGTACAGGTTTCGCTACATCACGGGTTCGGCCCGGATCAGGATGCGCGCTGTCCTGTTGCCTTCGTCCCGCTTCCCGTATGAGACAGCGACATCGAAGCCGGTCGAGGTCGAGGTGCGCGGATGATCCACTTGAAGCTGAAACTGAACCGGGCCGTTCTGGTCATCCTTGCCGGCTGTGTCCTGGCCGGGATCCCGGCGGGCTTCTCGTTCGCCGCCGGGTATTCCGTCGAGACCTGCCGCACGGTCGGTGGCCCGGGGGCTGGGCCAACTCCGGTCAACGTCAGCTCAGGGCGGTTCACTGTCGATACCTCCTGCCGGCTCGGCTCGGGCGGTCACATCGGCTACCGCATGTCACCGAGTAACCAGGGATCGGGCCAGCTCGCGACGCGGGACGAATGGGCGGCCCTTCAGTGGCAGGTCCCTTCCGGGGTTTCGATGGTCCGGGCGCTACCTGAATTCGGGGGGACCTCCACCAATGGTTCCGGTCGCGGGTTTGGCGCCGAGCTAAAACCATGGATGCTGCGGACTTTCGGTCTCGGCAGCGGCGGGCTCGACCTGTTCGGCGCCCGTTTCTCAGTTGCCAACAACTCGGCCTGGTTCGTCCCAGGTGACTCGCCAGGCGTCTACGGCTGGTACTGGGGCAACGAATCTGGTGGCCTCGGCACTCCGGTCCAGTGGGGTGCCGGCAAAGCCTTCTCACTCGACCAGACGAACGGACCGCTGACCCCCATGTACATGCCGGACTGGCTGGCGATCGAGATGGCCGACTCTGGAGTCAGCCCGAAACTGAGGGCGGCGATGCCGGTTGGTCCCTACAGTGTCTTCCGCGCTGAACTGCGCTGCGCAGATGTGAGTTGCAAGTCGGAAGGCTTCACCTGGGTCCAGCTCCAGGGACTCGACTTCACGATGTCTGATCCCTCTCCGCCGGTATCGGTGAGTGCGGCGCCCGATGCCGGTGTCCCCGGCAGTCCGGGCGATCGGGTCCTTCGGGGCGAGTGGTTGAACGGCGGCCTGTTGCCGGTCAGGTGGTCTGGCAGCGACTCTGGCACCGGTGTCTCCGCTGCCCGCCTGATGATCGACTCGGTTGCCACCGGGGCGGCCACCGAAGTCGCTTGCCCTGGCGGGCGTCCCGGCCAGGTCCGCAACAGCTTCAAACCCTGCACCGCATCTGCCTCCGGGGTCATCAACATGAACGTCGCGCAGGCCCCGCAGGGCAGAAGCTCACTCACCGCCTGCCTCGAAGATGGTGTGAGCCAGCGAAGCTGCAGCACCACGATCACCATCCGCAGGGATTCCCTGGTGCCGGTCATCGATGCTCCGTCGATGGAACTGACCCAGGGTGGCAACGGGTTCCGGCTGAGCTTCGTCAACCCTGACCATGCCGGGATCGTGGCCGGTCATCGTGCGCCTCAGGCCCGGCTCACTTACTCAGTCGAGAAGCGGATCGGCGCGGACTTCCAGGCGGTGGTCCCGGAGAGAATGACTGACCTTGCCGGCGTGGGAATCGAGCAGACGATCGGGGCCGACGGCATTTCGCTCCCCGGTGACGGCCTCTACCGGGTCTGTGCCCGGCTCAGGGACGCGGCCGGCAACGAACCACAGGCCCTCACCTGCACCAACCTCACCGTCGATGACGCGCTGCCGGACACGATGATCCTCTCCGGCCCGGCTTCACTCACCGGCGAGACCGTGGCGGAGTTCACCTTCACCTCGGACCGGCCCGCCGACTCGACCTACCACTGCCGGCTCGACGGTGGCAGCTGGAGTACCTGCGAAAGCCCCGGCACCTTCCAGCCGGAAGGGGACGGTGAGCACCTGTTCGAAGTGCGGGCAGTCCTGCCGGCCGGCACCAGCGGCAATTCGCCGCGGATCGATCCGACCCCGGCCACTTACCTCTGGACCATCGACACCAGCCCACCCGACACCCGCATCGTTTCCGGACCCGGCCCTTTGACCCGAGGCAGCGCCAGTTTCACTTTCGAATCGACCGAACCCGGCACGTTTCAATGCAGCCTCGATCAGGCGCAGTGGTCGGCCTGCACCACGCCTTTCGTTTACGCCGACCTCGATGACGGTGTGCACCGGTTCCGGGTACGCGCGATCGACCTGGTCGGCAACGTCGATCCGTCCCCGGCTACTTACGAGTTCCTGGTCGACGGAATTCCACCGGTGATCGATGTGACCGGGCGTCCTGAGTCAACCTCGGACGATCCCGACGCCGGCTTCTCCTGGACAGTCACCGATGCCGGGTCGACCGTCAGTCGCTGCCGGCTGGACGGAGGCGAGTGGTCCGGATGGGACGGCTGCCGTTCGCCCTGGTCCCTGGAAGGACTCGAGCCCGGCGCCCACACGGTGGAAATCCAGGCCAAAGACGAAGCGGGCAATGTGTCCGAGACCACGGTGATCTCCTTCTACGTGGAGGGACCGCCGGACCCGGTTCCGCCGCCGGTCCCTTCACGCAAGTACTGCGCGCTGAGCGAATTCTCGGTCAGGCCGACCGCAGACGGGCTCAGGGCCAGCCTGACTGCGAGCCGTTACTCAAGGTTCGTGAGGATCCAGTTCTTCCGCGACACGGCGTCAGTCCGTCGGATCTTTTCCGCCAACCGTTACCGGGAACTGAAGACGAGGGCTCCCGACGGTCCGATCCTGACACTCAAGCGCAAAGCGATCCGCGACAGCCGACAACGTTACGTATTCCCGGAAGTGAACCTGCGCACGATCCCCGCCTGGTATCGCTTCCGGGGAGAGAGGCTGATCGCGGTTCCGCGAGTTTCGAACGAATGGACCCGGTGCGTCGTGCGTTACCGGCAGCGGCTCGCCCGGACCATCACCGGCCTCTCCCGCTGGAAACGGGAGTGGGGTATCGGTTCCCGATATGGACTGAACCGGCCCGACCGGGCCCGAAAGCCGGCGCCGACTGAATGAAGGCCGGCCCGGCAAACACCGGGCCGGCACTCCATCCGGGTGGTCAGAGGCCGAAAACGCCTACGAGCACGGGCAGCGCAATCGCTGTCCCGGCGATACCACCAACCACGTAGGCGACCCAGGCGCTGATGCCTGTTGGTTCGACTACCGGGGCTACTACTGGAGAGTTCAGATCCATGTTGCCTCCTTCTTCGTCAGGCCTACGGGGTTAGCTGACGGGCTCGCGCTGAAGAAGCTGCGCTACGGACAAGCAGTCCGATTCGCCCCCGGACTCCGTGTACAACCGGCTTCCAATGGGTCCCCCGCTCCGGACCTATTGGGTCCGGACTCGGCGTCTACATCTGAACGCGCCCGATACTAGAGGATCACCGGGATGGCGCAAGGAAGTCCCGCAGCTACTGCAGGCGTTCGGCGCAGCGGATCATCTTGTCGACGTCGGGGCTGACCCTGGTGATGCAGGGATTCAGGCGCGAAATATTCTTCGGCGGCACTTTCCTGATCTCCCGCTGGAGCCGCTGGATCTTCTGCTGGGACGGGCCGCTGGACGTGACCGTCGTGGTGGTTGCCTCTTCGATCGAGTTCTGCACCTGGGTGGTCAGGCCGTCAGTCCAGTTGCCGGCGTTTTCGAAAGCCCTGTCGGTCGTATCGAGGACCGGCCGGATGATGAAGAAATAGACGAGCGCCAGGGTGGCCCCCAGAATGACGATCCTCACCACAGCGTTGACGAGCGTTCCCCCGATGTGCATGAATGGAACTCTACTCGCGTTCGAGGCGGCATGGGTGATCTATCCTGAGTTATGAAACCGCATGACTTCCTTGAGATCGACCGGCTGCTTTCCGACGAAGAGCGGCTGATCAAAGAGACGGTTGCCCGCTACGTCAGCGAGAAGTACCTGCCGGGCGTCAACGAGCATTTCGAGCAGGGGACCTTCGACCGTTCCGTGCCTGAAGCTCTCGGTGATCTGAACGTGCTCGGCATGCATCTGACCGGATATGGCTGCGCCGGGTCCAGCGCCGTCGCTTACGGCATCGCCTGCATGGAACTGGAAGCGGGAGACAGCGCGCTGCGCTCTTTCTGCTCGGTCCAGGGGTCACTCGCCATGTTCGCGATATGGGAGTACGGCAGCGAACAGCAGAAAGAGAAATGGCTGCCCGAACTGGCCGCCGGCCGTCACATCGGCTGCTTCGGCCTGACCGAACCGGACTCCGGATCCGATCCCGGCAGCATGCGCACCAAAGCGCGTCGCGACGGCGACGAATGGATCCTGAACGGCGCCAAGATGTGGATCACTTCCGGTTCGATCAGTGACGTGGCCGTGGTCTGGGCGACCACCGACGACGGAGTCCAGGGATTCCTCGTGGAGCCGGGCATGGAAGGTTTCACCGCGCCCGAGATGCACGGCAAGCTTTCCCTGCGGGCGTCGGTGACCTCGGAGCTGATCTTCGACGATGTCCGCGTGCCCGATGGCAACAGGCTGCCGGGTGTCCAGTCCCTGCGCGGTCCGCTCAGCTGCCTGAACGAGGCCCGTTACGGCATCGTCTGGGGAGTCGTCGGCGCGGCCCGGGCCTGCTTTGAAGCCGCGCTCGAGTACTCGCTGACCCGCGAGCAGTTTGGCAAACCGATCGCTTCGTTCCAGTTGACCCAGGCGAAGCTGGCCGACATGGCTGCCGCCGTCCAGCAGTCCTACCTGCTGGCCCTGCACCTCGGACGGCTCAAGGACGAAGGCCTGATCACCACCGAGCAGGTCAGCATGGGCAAACGCCAGAACGTCCGGGCGGCACTCGCTGTCGCCCGCTCCGCCCGTTCAGTGCTGGGTGCCAACGGGGTCACACTCGAGTATCCCGTGCTGCGCCACGCCAACAACCTCGAGTCGGTCTTCACTTACGAAGGGACCGACGAGATCCACACCCTGAGCGTCGGCAAGGCGCTCACCGGGATCTCGGCCTTTACTTAGATCTGCCGGCGTGCCTGGACGCAAACCTGGGGAAGACGTCCTTGCCCAGGTTCCTCTTCAGGACCTTTCGGGCCCTTGGGAAGTTCTGGATGCGGAACTCGTTCGAGGTGCCGAAGTCCTGGTAATAGATGAGCATCCGGATGTTCTCGCGAGTGCGCTGGAAACGGAAGATCCGTTTGACGAATCCCGGTCCGTCCGCACCCCAGAGTCCCCATTCGGTAAGGGCCATTGGTCTGTTCTTTCCCAGTGACCACTTCGTATAGAACTTCTTGAGGTGCGACCAGTTGTTGTAGCGGTTGTAGAAGTCGGTGGCCACCCAGTCGACCCACTCCTTGCCCGGCCAGTAGTTGCCCGGCCGGTTGACGGAGACTGTGGGTGAGCCGGCGGGAAGCGGACTCCAGACCATCGCCACCGGTGCGGCAGGCAGGCGGCGCGGCAACTTCACTTTTTTGCGTCGTTTCTGGACCTTGGGCAGGCCGATCTCCTTGAGCTGGGCATTGATCGTGCCGCGCTTCTCGCCGCCACGGACGATGATCGCGATCCGGCGGAAGGCCGACTTGTACCACTTGAAAGCGTATGAGCCGCCGCGCACGTTGCCGGAGCAATCGACGCCCGCGTAGGCGTTCAGGCAGCGGTTCGGTTCACCGAGCGGACGGATGTAGATGGGGGTGCGTTTGCGGTCGAGTGAAGTGTTGAGTCGCAGCAGGTAGTCGTCGCCGCGGCCCCTGGCGATCTGACGGGGCGTGATCAGCTCGGTGCCGTCATCGGCCCTGGTGGAGATGTGGAGCATCGGGCGGACCCGTACCGCCTGCCAGCGGGGAAACGCCTGATGGAGGCTGTTGCCCCAGGGATGGAAGGTCTGGATGACCGGCGGGTGCTTGCCGACCGTCTGGGCGAACTCACGGAACTGCGAAGCCTCGCCGGTATCGGTCACGCCGAAGAAGACCTTGCCGGGCGGCGGCAGGTACTGCTTCGCATCGGCCCGTGCACCCATGACCAGGCCCGTCAGGAGGGCGACGGACAGGAAGAACAGGACAGCGGCTTTGTTTCGGGAAGTGGCTAGGGGCATCAATGAGTGGCAACCGCAGAACGATTCAAGGGTTGCGCTGACTCAGCTTAGGTATTTGTGGAACCGCTCTGCCAAGCGGATCGCACGCTGCAAGATGTCTCGCATTGAAGCTGTCTCCCCGGTTCTGGTCCCGATCCCCTCCCCCGACGGGGTTCGATCGGGACCAGAACCAAGGTTTGGTTGCCGGTCGGACGGGGTTGTCAGGATGTACCCATGGACGCACACGTAACCGAGGCCGAGTTCGAACAGATGGTGGCCGACGCGATCGATGGTCTGCCTGACCAGTTCCGGGAGATCATCGATCAGGTCGCCGTCATCATCTCCGACCTCGGTCAGGAGCATCATGCCTACGGAATGTATTACGGCGACGGCATGTCACGGGACTTCTACGAGGACCGCATCGTGATTTATCGCGACACCCTGACCCGCGACTTCGGTCATGACCGCAAGCTGCTCAGGTCACAGGTCGAGCGCACAGTCAGGCACGAACTCGGCCACCACCTCGGGTTTCGTGAAGACGGCGTGCACGGCCTCGGACTGTGAGCTGGAACAACCGTCCTCCGGACGGTCTGTAGGCTGAAACGCATGTCAAAAGCAACGCTGAACACAAACGCTGGGGCCATCGAGATCGAGTTCTTTGACGAGGACGCGCCGAAGACGGTCGAGAACTTCCGCAAGCTCGCTGCCGACGGCTTCTACGACGGACTCGCCTTCCACCGCATCATCAAGGACTTCATGATCCAGGGCGGCTGCCCGCTGGGCACCGGAACCGGTGGACCGGGCTACAGCTTCGAAGACGAGTTCAACCAGCACAAGATCGTGCGCGGCGCGCTGGCCATGGCCAACGCCGGCCCGAACACCAACGGCTCGCAGTTCTTCATCGTCACGATCCCCGCCGCCGACTGGCTCGACGGCAAACACACCGTCTTCGGTGAAGTCACGAGCGGCATGGATGTGGTCGACAAGATCGAAGGCTCCGACACCGACGGTCGCGACAAGCCGGTCGAAGACAAGACGATCGAGAGCATCACCCTGACGGACTGACCGACCCCGCCGGTTCAACCCCGTCGGCATTTAGTGCAATCGACACCCTCTATGGGTGTCGATTGCACTAAACGGCGGGCCTGGTAATCAGGAAATGGTCTCCGATCGAGTGATCACGTCATCGATCGCATTGATGTAAATCACGCGGTCGCCCTTGCGCAGCGGCTCGCAGTGAGTGTCACCGGGACGCAGCACCCGGTCGTCCCGAACCACGGCGATTGTGGTTTCAGCCAGGTCCGGGCGATGAAGCGGTTCGTCTTCAGTTTCGACGAGCCGTTCGTTGATGTCGAGGCCGTCGCCGAAGGTAAGCAGGTCGTTGACCACACGCGCCGCCTCGGGGGCTTCCGCCGCCATGCCGAGGATGCGTCCGGCTGAGCTCGATGAAACGATTACTTCGTCGGCACCCGACTGGCGGAGCAGGTCGACGTTGTGCTCCTCGCGGCACGAAGCGACGACGTTGACGTTTTCGTTGAGTTCTTTCACTCGCAAGGTGATCAAGACGGCCTGTTCGTCGCTGTTCGGGGCGACGATCACGGTTCTTGCCTTGTCGGCCCGGGCCGCCTTGAGGATTTCCGGGTCGGTGGCCGAACCGGAGATCCCGGTTACCCCAACCGAGTTCGCATCTTCGAGGGCTTCATCCGAGGTGTCGATCGCGATCGCTTCGCAATCGTCGTTGTGGTTACGCATGTACTCGAGGGCGGCACGGCCCTTGACGCCAAAACCGCAGACCACGATGTGGTTGCTCAGCTTCTTCTCCAGGCGATCGCGCCGGAAACGGATTCTCGATTGGTCGGCCAAGACCTGAAGAGTAGTTCCTACGAGCAGAATCAGGAAAAGCACCCTCAGCGGGGTGACCACGACCGTGGTTATCAGCCGGGAGGTCTGGGTGGCGGGAACGATGTCCCCGTAACCCGTCGTGGTGATCGTGACCGTCGAGTAATAGAGCGCGTCGATGAAGGTGAGCGGGTCGTCGCCGCGGGCGTCGTAGTAGCCGTCCCGGCCGATGTAGGTGATCATCGTGACCAGAAGCAGCAGGCCGATCGCCAGCAGCACCCGCTGGATGATCGCCCGCAGCGGATCCTGCCGGACGGAAGCGAACCGGAAACGCTCCTCAGGAACTTTGGGCGAGGACTCTGTTTTGGTGAGGAGTGACAACGTCGCCAGCATAGAGGCGTAGACAGGGGTTGGCGGGGAACGAGGCATCGCTTCGATCAAGGCAGATACCCTGTGCGGCCGATGCCCAGTCCCGAAAAAGAGACCTTCACTGAAGGATTTTCCCCGGTCAGCTTTGAAGAATGGTCGGAAGTCGCGACCGGGGGCGACGAGAACGTCGCGATGCGCACCGTGCTGGAGGATGGGGTTGAAGCGAAGTGGCTCTATACGCGTGAGGATCAGCTCGCACCGGATCCGGCCGGGCTGCCCGGCCAGGCACCTTTTGTCCGGGGCACCCGCGCCGGGCGCCATTGGCAGATCCGCCAGGCCCACACCCACCCCGACCGGTCGAAGGCCAACCTCGAGATCCTCGAGGATCTGAACGGCGGCGTCACCGAGATCACCCTTTGCTTCGACCGGGCCACCCGGGACGGCATCGAGCCGGGCACACCGGAGTTCCAGGCTGCCAGCGGCCAGGGTGGCATCCCGATATCGACCCTCGACGATCTCAGCCTCGTGCTCGACGGAGTCTTCCTCGACATGGCCGGCATCGCACTCGACGCCGGAGCGAACGCCCTGCCCGCCGCTGCCCTGCTCGCCGCCCACTGGCGCGAGACCGGCATCGCAACTGAATCCGCAATCGCGTCTTTCCGGGCCGACCCGCTCGGCACCCTCGCCCGCGAAGGGTCTTTGCCTTTCTCGCCGGAAGAGGGTCTCGCCCAAGCCGCCGGCCTCGCACTCGAAACCAGCCAGACCTATCCGAAGGTCCGCGCGCTTGGTGTCGACACCGGCATCTACGTAGAAGCCGGAGCGACCACGGCCTGGGAGCTGGCGATTGCGATCAGCACCGGGCTCGAGCACCTGCGGGCAGGTGAAACCGCCGGAATGAATGCGGCGACCGCGGCTGCCCAGATCGAGTTCACGCTTGCCGTCGGGCCCGACCAGTTCCTCGAGATGGCCAAGTTCCGTGCGATCCGCCGTCTCTGGGCCCGGGTCCTCGAAGAGTGCGGCGTGCCTGCGGATCAGCGGCATTCGGCTACTTACGCCGCAACGACCAACCGCATGATCACGGCGGTCGATCCCTGGGTGAACATGCTCAGGGTCACGACCGGAGCTTTTGCGGCCGGTACTGGCGGCGCTGACGGGGTCACGGTCACGCCGTTCGACCGCAACATCGGCCAGCCCGGCGCTTTGGGGAGGCGTATCGCGCGCAACACCCAGATCGTTCTTCAGGACGAGTCTTCCCTCGGTCGCATCAGTGATCCGGCAGCCGGCTCCTGGTACGTCGAGTCACTGACCGACGAGGTGGCGCAGGCCGCCTGGCAGCGTTTCCAGGAGATCGAACGCGAAGGTGGCGCACTCGCGGCGCTGCGTTCCGGCCTGATCATGACCAGCCTCGCCGGCCTTGCCGACGAACGCGAAGACGACTTCGCCCACCGGTCCCTGGTTATGACCGGCGTCAACGAATTCCCGTTGCTCGGTGACGACGGCACCACCCCGGAGCAGGTCGACCGGGAAGCGCTGGCGAGACTCGAATCTGCCCGCCTCGCCGAACGGCCGACGGGTGGCGCCCTTGAATCCGGCCTGGCCGGCCTCGCTTCTGCGCCGGTTGGTGAGCAGCTCGAGAAGGCCGTGTCGCTCGTTTCTTCGGGTGCCCGTATCGACCAGATCGCTGCCGCACTCAACCAGGATCTTG
>Ga0105046_10010476_pt1 | contig 14439 bp, 9 predicted proteins | sample MAT03_FD_78385 | JGI IMG/M metagenome (GOLD analysis project Ga0105046, IMG submission 78385) | Freshwater microbial communities from Lake Fryxell liftoff mats and glacier meltwater in Antarctica - MAT-03 (megahit assembly) | ecosystem: Environmental > Aquatic > Freshwater > Ice > Liftoff... | reverse complement strand
TCGCTTAAGATCTTCTCAACGATTTCTTCGGTTTTTTGGCCAATCACGAACTCGCGGATCACAGCACTTGCCATGAGCTCGCCCAAGTTAGCGTGCAGATAGCGCAAACCGAGCGATGCGTGCGCAAAGCGTGCGTTCAACGTAGACAGCACGATGTCAGTCATAGCGACACTAGTACCGGGCGGTGCCTAACGCAGGATATCGAGAGACGGCGACGGGCGGCCAAAGTAGAAGCCCTGGTAGAGGTCAATATCCAACTCAATTAAGGTTTTTGCCTCACCTTCAGACGCGACCCCTTCAGCCAGAACTTTGATGCCTAGCTGATGCAAGAAACTCTGAAACATCTTGATCATTTGACGTTTGGCTTCGGCGGCTTTGTCGATATCGCGGATCAGAGACATATCGATTTTGACAAAGTCAGGTGGCACCTCGGTGATCTCAACCAATCGCGCTTGGCCTGCGCCGAAATCATCGTAGGCCAAACCAATATCGATTTTGTTCAAGGTCTCGCGAATTTGCCGAATCATCGCGGCTTCGGTTACCGCTGCTTCGTGAACTTCCAGCACGAGCTTCAGCTGCGGAAACGTCCGTCGCATTTTTTCCATACCGCTCAAAAGCTTGTCGAGGTTTTCGGCCTCACGCGGATGGATGTTAAAAAAGTACGTTGCGTCCGGATTTAGCTCGGCTGCTGTTTCCATCGCTTTGCGCCGAAACAGCTCGCTTAAATGCACTTCAAGCTCAAGGCTTTCGGCGAGCTTAAACAGCTCACCCGGCGACACTGGCAAGCCCTCATGCGCGCCGCGCCCGAGCATTTCGTAGGCGTGGATACGTCCAAAACGGTCAACGATTGGCTGAAACACCGCAATCACATTGGCGTTGAGCAACAGCTGCTGAAACTCGCGCGCGCCCTGCGGCATTTTTTCGGACAACCCGCCAATCCCGGCGCGCGTTTGATTAAGGTCATGGCGATCGCTGGATGATTGCATGATCAAGCGGAATTCTTGGTCCGCGAAATGCACGATATCGCCCTCAGCCAGCGGCTGCTCGCCCTGGATGCGCTTGCGATTGATGTAGGTGCCGTTAGTCGAGCCTAGATCCTTTAAGCGCAGGCCGGCGCCCGAGTCGTGAATCTCAGCGTGATTGCGCGACACACCCGCGGTATCGAGCGTGAACTGCAAGCCATCTTGACGGCCAATTCGGAATGGGAAATCAGTGACAGAAAAACGCCGAAGCGCTTTGCTTTCACCAATAAATCCTTCAAGAAACCAGGTTCGCATGCTGCTGGGCTTTAGAGGGGAATTTACAAGCGTCGGTCATGCGTGGGAATGTAGCGCTTGAGTGTCGTCTCGCGCCAGTCTAAAAAACACTTGCTGATTAAATTGAGGTCATCGTCAGGCACCTATGGTAACGCTGTTGGCAATTGAGTCCGCCACGGAGGCGCTGTCGGTTGGGTTGCAGGTTGGCGATCAAATTCTGATACGCCATACGCTTGCGCCTCGTGAGCACGCGCGTTTGTTGCTGCCAACTATTGCGTCTTTGCTTAGCGAAGCGGACATCGCACGGAGCGCGCTTGATGCGATCGCGGTCGGACGTGGGCCTGGCGCCTTCACCGGTGTGCGCATAGCGATTGCCGCTGCACAGGGTTTAGGGCTCGGTTTGAACCGGCCGCTGTTGCCGGTCTCAACGCTCAAGATTCTCGCGCAATCACAAGCGGCGCTTGCCTCCCAGGTGCTCACAGCGATGGATGCGCGCATGGGCGAGATTTACGCAGCGGTCTGGTCGGTTAGTGCGGCCGGTTTGGTTGATCTGCTGGGTGCCGAACTCTGTATCAATGCCACTGATTGGCAGCCGAAGGCCGGCGCAGCTACTGTGGGCGTGGGCAGCGGATTCGCGGCCTATCCAGGGTTATTTAAGGAGCTTCAGAGAATTCCCAATGCGCTGCCGCATGCGCGCGATTTACTTGCGTTGGCGAAGCGCGATTGGGAGCTCGGGCGCGCTCTCGATGCGCACTTGGCGCAGCCGGTCTACTTGCGCAATGAAGTGGCCGTTAAAACGAAAGATCGCGTAAGTATGAAGACGGCTTAGAGAGCTTTGCGATACACGCGAAGCGCTAAATCGTCGCGCTTTGGAATGCCATAGCGAGGATCTGCGCCAGGAAAATTCAAAATTTCGTCGGTTGAAACAAATCCGCGACGTTCGTACCACGCAATCAGTTCTGCGCGCAGCGTGATGACGGTGATTTTGAGCGTCGTGCAGTGCAATTCGCGGCGCAGATAGTCTTCAGATGCGGCTAAAAAAAGTCGCCCAAGGCCACTTGCCTGGCGTTCAGGAGCAATGGTGAACATCCCAAGATAGCCATCGCCGTGGTTGCTTTCCAAATGCACTGAGCCCAACAGAGAAGAGCCTTCCAGCATCAGTAGCAATTGGCTGTGGGGCGGTCGGATCAGCGCCTGGATCATCTCTTCATCGGCGCGCTGGCCGTCGAGGAGATCAGCTTCGGTGGTCCAGCCGACTCTTGATGAATCACCACGGTAGGCCGCATTAACCAGCGCAACAATATTGGACGCATCTTGAGTGGTGCTTAAGCGAAACCAGATCGTGTCACCGCTCATTGCAAGCGCCGACGTTCGGTGGAAGTGGCGATGCCCATCGCTTCGCGGTACTTGGCTACCGTGCGGCGCGCCACATCGATGCCTTTTTCGTTGAGGATGACTGCGAGTTGCGCGTCACTGAGCGGCTTACGCGCGGATTCAGCGCTCATCAGCTCCTTGAGCATGGCTTGAATCGCCACCGCCGAACACTCGCCGCCATCGCTGGTGCCGACGTGGGAAGAGAAGAAATACTTGAACTCGAATACGCCGCGCGGCGTGTGCATGTATTTGCGCGCGGTGACCCGCGACACGGTGGATTCGTGCAGCTCCACGCGCTCGGCGATATCGCGCAGAACCATCGGTTGCATGGCTTGCGCGCCGGATTCAAAGAACCCGCGTTGCGCCTCGACAATGGCGCCGGCAACCCGTTTGAGCGTGTCGTGGCGCGCTTCCAGGCTGCGTAAAAACCAGCGTGCCTCTTGTAATTGCCCGCGCATATAGGTGGCGTCGCCTTTGTTCGCCGCCGAAATAAGCGACTGGTAATAGCGGTTGATTTTAAGTTTAGGCAAGACACCCGAATTCAAACTGACCTGCCATTTGCCGCCGCGCTTGCTGACATAAACGTCCGGAATGATGTAATCCATGTTCGATTCCGAAAAACGCTCACCCGGGCGTGGATCTAGCGTGCGAATCAAGCGCACCGACGCTGCAAGGGTTTCTTCATCGACCTTGAAGCGCCGCATCAGCCGGTCAAGATCGCCGCGTGCGAGAACTTCAAGCTGGTCCACAACAATTTTGGCCGCCAGGGTCACTGCCGGATCGGCTGCATTCATCAAGCTGAGCTGGATGCCCAAGCACTCGGCCAGCGAGCGCGCGCCGACGCCGACCGGATCGAAACGCTGAACGAGCTTCAGCACCGCGAGGACTTCCGCTTCATCGACCTCTATGTCCAGCGCCAGGCTCTCGCAGATGTCCGAGAGCGGGCCGCTCAAGAAACCGTCATTGTTAATTGATTCGATTAAATAGCCGGCGATCGCGCGATCGTTTGCGCTCATCGGCGTGAGGTTGAGCTGCCACATCAGGTGCTCTTGCAATGAGACGCTGGCGATTTGCGTGTCGCCGCCGTCGAATTCTTCAGAATTTCCACGGGGACCCATCGGCTCACTCGAGTCGAAATCGGCCTCAAACGAGTCATCGAATTGGTCTTCGTTCAAGTCGAGATCGGCTTGCTCGGTAGGTTCTTCTGACTCATCGCTCGATTCAGTGGGGCCGTCGTCGGATTCGTCTTGAAATTCAAGCAGCGGATTCGATTCGAGAACCAGTTGGATATCCTGCCGCAACTCCAACTGCGAGAGCTGCAACAGGCGGATCGCTTGCTGCAACTGCGGTGTGATCGCTAGCTGGTGACCCAGCTTGAGCTGCAGGCCAGGGCGCATTACGGCAAGATTTTTGCATAAGAAATAAACATGCCAGCAAGCGTAGCCCAACTGCTCTGGCGCGAAAAGCCCCGCGCTCGATCCTGCGATTAGCCGCTACAGCTTCCACCACCCAAGACACAAAATTTAGAACAGTGCGGGTGGTTAAGTTGGACCCGCCCAAGCGCGCCGCGTAGGGTCGTACCAAGATCAAAAGCGGGATCGTACGGCAGCAGAGTGCAGGCCGCGACTGACGCCGCTTGCCCACGGCGCTTGATCACCATTCGCGACGACGCACACATCATGTCGGCAGGCGATTTGTGCAGGATGTCCCAACAGCCAACGGATACCTCAGGCGTATCCGCACGCGCGTCCATCTCAGGAAATAGCAGCAGCTGCGCGCTGTCGTATGCGTCGATTTTGATCGCATGTTCAGCAAACAGCGCCGCAAAACCGCCGCGCATCGTCATCTCGGGCTCGCCCCAATAAGTTCGCCCGGCGGCGGACAGGGTGAATCCCTCAGCGCTGAGCCAGCGCAAGCCCTCCATCGTCGGCTTGAAGCTGCGTGGGCCGCGCTCACTTTCGTGGCGCTCAGCTTGGTAATGGTCCAGCGAGACCCGGATTTTGAGCAAGCTGGGGTACTGCGCGCGCAACTGCGCCAGCTCGGCCTTGCGTTTGGCCATCGGGCGCATCGCATTGCTCAGCACGACCACCTGGAAACCGCGCTGCAAGCATTCGCTCAGCATGCTCATAAATGCCGGATTGAGGAAAGGCTCCCCGCCGGTAAAACCAATTTCAACGTGATCGGGGGAGACGATCTCATCGAGAAATCTAGTGAGGTCGGAGAGCTCCAGATAGCTCAGTCGATCGTTTGTCGGGCTCGATTCGATATAGCAATTCGCGCAGGTCAAATTGCACAGCGTGCCGGTATTAAACCAAAGCGTTTTGAGCGCTACAAAATCAACAAACGCACGCACTTGTCCAGTCCGTGTGAAAAGCGGGTCACGGAACTTTTCAAGATCGATGGGTTGCATTAAGAAGCTCCGCTAAGTGCTCGCAGCCTATTAAGAAGCGCTGCGTGGCTAGTGTATAGTTTGAATTCGTACAGGGCGCAAAAATGCCTGTCCCGCGGCACTCGGAACTTCCATGCAGACACAAATCGAAAGTCAGCAAACCGCTGAGCTGCGCCAAGCATTTATCCGTCACCTGCCCAAGCGCGTGGGCGTTGTGCAGCGGCGTATTCGCCGCCTGTGTCGCGAAGGCTGGGATATCAATGCACTCACCCTTTTATACGAGGAAATTCAAGGCCTAGCGGGTACGTCAGGACGGTATGGCGTGGTGCAAGCTAGCGATTTACTGTTTTCCCTTGAGGTCTACTTAAGTTCATTTGTTGATCGCACTTTGGTGCCGAATGATCAGCAAACTGCCGAAATTGAGCGGATGGTTGGCGCGCTCGATCCGATCGGCGATGGCACCGGTGGCGCTGCGTTGGGCGCGCTGCTCGATGTGCCTGAAGTGGCTGCAGCAAATTCGGTCATTTCCGTCGATCAAATTTATCCTCGTGCAGTGTTTGCGCCCGAGCGCTACTGGGAACGCTGGCCGCGCGTGGATCGAGCTGCATCAATTGCGCCCGTGTCCACAGTAGAGGTGAGCGCCGAACTCGATCTCGATGCGCATGCTGCACAAGATCAAATCGCAGGCCCAGCTCCCTTTGGACGTGACTTCGATCCAACCATGGAAGTTGGCGAAGTTATCGTGCTCGAAAGCCCCGCGACTTCGGATACCGACACGCCGACAGTTGAAGTGCAAGGCACCGCTAACGAGCGTGAAATTGTTTTCCAAACGCTGGAGCTTGAAGCCCCAGAGCCCGTTGCGCCGATCCCGGTGGAGGCCGTTGATATTGAGTTCGACGAGCAGCCCGCCTACGTGCTGCCGCTGGATGAAGAGCGCGCGCCTATTCGGCCCCGAATTGAAATTGAGTTGATTGCGGCAGTCGAGCCTGCACCCGCTGTTGAGGTTCCAGCCAGCTATGCGAGTGCTCCCGCTATTGCGCCAGCTCCTGTGGCAATTGCAGTTGCGGCTCCAGCTCAAGTGCCAGTCCCAGCTCCAATCGTCGCTGAAGTACTCGCCGCTGCACCGTCTCGTCCTGCGACTGTCGAATCCGTCACTTTTGCCCCAAGCGCAGCTGCGCCAATCGCACAGCCACCGCCAGCTCGGTCGGTACAAGATGCGCCAGTGGTGCGCGCAGTAGAGACGCCTGCGCGTGCTCCTCTCGCCCCTCCCACTCCTCGCGCCGCCCCAAAGAAAGCCGAACCAAAGCGCATTTACTTCTTAAAGGCGCGCTCGCCATTCAGTGATCGGCTTGAGAAAAAGCTTAAAGCTACCGATTGCGAGCTAGAAATTTTTGACGACCCCGACGATGTCGCGCAAATGCTTGCGGCACTGTTGCCTGATTTAATCGTGGTTGATCCTGAGTATTTTGACCACCTTGCCTCCATCGGCGCGATGCTTAAAAACGTGCGCTCCAAGTCAACGCAACGCGTTGCAATGATGGTGTTCAGTCCGAAAAACGATTTTCGGTCGCGGCTTGATGCCATGCGCCTGGGCGCCGACGCTTTCTCGCACGTCAGCGTCGAGATGGACGATGTGCTGAGCCGGATCCAAGAGCTGCTTGAACAAGAAAAGCCCGATCCATACCGCATTTTGATTATTGAGGACGATCGCTCGCAGGCGATTTTTGCAGAGAGCATTTTGCGTAAAGCCGGTATGCAGGCGCAGATGGTGACCGACGCGCTGGCGGCGCTGGACATTCTCGACCAGTTCAAGCCGGACATGATTTTGATGGATCTTTACATGCCCGGTTGCGACGGCATGGAGCTGACCACGATCATTCGCGAGCGCGAAGATTTCATTAATATTCCGATTGTGTTTTTGTCCGGAGAGCAAGACACCGACAAGCATTTCGACGCCATTCAAGCGGGCGGCGACGATTTCCTGAACAAACCCATTCGCCCAAAACACCTAATTTCGGCGGTGACCAATCGAGTGCGCCGCGCGCGGCTGCTGTCGCGACGCAAGGTAACCCAGCACAAGCAAGATCAAGTCTCAGGACTCTTTGATCGACCGTACTTGGTCGACAAATTGGCCGAAGCGCTAGCCGTCGATGAGCGCGAAGCGCTGCGCGGCGGAATCGCCTTTCTCGAGTTAGAAAACCCCTATCAGCTGCGTGAAAAAATTGGGTTGAGCGGCTTTGAAGCCCTGCTCAATCAGGTCGGTGCGCTGATTGCAAACGAAGCGGGGGCCAGTGTGATTGCCGCGCGCTATGGGGATTACCATTTTGTGGTGATGGCTCGCGATAGCGAGGTGAGCGAGCTTGCCGCGCTGTGCGAGCGCATGCGTGCGCGGGTTGGCAAGCATGTGTTTGAAGTGGAAGATCGCTCGATTGCGATCTCGCTGGCGGCGGGCATTTGCGCGTTCGATGCGAGACTGGCCGACGCAGCGGTGATGATCAATGCGGCCGAGCGCGCCTGCTCGCAAGCGCGCCATTCAAGCGCTGGAAAAGTAGTCGTCTATCAGCCCAAGCCGATCGAGCGCGCGCCGTTGGACGATCTTGAGATCGCCAAAGCGATTCGCGATTCGCTGCGCGAAAATACGCTGCAATTGCTCTATCAGCCGATTGTGTCGTTGCAAGGTCAGCACGAGCCGCAATATCAGGTGTTGCTGCGCATCCAGACCGCGACTGGTCAAATTGTGCCGGCCGCGCGCGCCATTCCGATCGCCGAGAAAGAAGGTTTGGTCAACGATCTCGACAAGTGGGTGGTCTCGCGCGCGCTTAGCGTGCTCGACGAGCACAGCAAACGCGGCCTAAGCGTGCGCCTGTTCGTCAACCAATCGGGCGCTACGTTGAAGGATCCGCAGCGACCCGCCTGGCTGCGTCAGCTGCTGCTAACCCGGCGCGTGTCGCCGCAAGGCTTGGTACTGGAGATCAAGCTGCCCGACGTGATGCTGAACTTGCGCCCAGCGGTTGGTTTTGGTTTGGCGCTCAAGCAGCTCGGCGTCAAGCTATGCCTCGGCGGATTCGATGGCTCGCAATTGAGCTTTCAGTTGCTCAGCCATCTGCCAGTCGATTTCTTGAAAGTGGCTGATCGTTTCATTGGGGTAAAAGCGCAGACGCCAACGCTCGAAGCGGAGCTCAAGCAGCTCGTGCAACTCGGTCACAAGCTCAGCAAGCGCGTCATTGTTCCGCAAATCGAAGATGCGCAAAGCGCCAGCAAGCTATGGACAGTGGGCGTTGATTACGTGCAGGGGAATTTTGTACAGCAACCCGTGGGTGAACTCGGGTTTGATTTTCAGCGCGCGACATTCTGACGCGCGCGTTGGGGGGGCACCGTGGGTAAGGTAAAAATTTCTCTCAGCGCAGCGAAAGCGCAGGCTGATCACGATCTCGAGCACGCAATCGCTGCCAGCGACACGGCGGCGTTGCACGCGGTCTTTGCATCGTTTGGACCACTGGCGTTTTTGCACATCGGCTTGGCTCTAGCTGTGCTGGCATCACATTGGCCCGGAGGAAACCACATCGCGAGCCTGCTCTGGGCCTTAGGTTTTGGGCTCGCAGTTACGACGGTTGCGGCAGGCACATGGTTAGGCATGCGTGCGATCAAACAAGAGCAGCCGCTAAACCCTTGGCTGCTGCAAGCGGGACTCGCTTTGCTTGGCGTGATGTGGGCCGCGGGCTGCTTTTTATTCGGTGAGCTATCGAGCGTTTCGATCAATGCATGGCCGCTTTTGCTGATTGCCGTCGCGATACTCCCGACAGCAGCCGCGCTGCTGGTGGATCAGCGCTTGCTGTGGCCATTCTTCGCGCCTGCGGTGCTTGGCTTGCTCAGTGCCGCACTTCTGGCCCCGGGCGGTTATGGCATTAGTGCGGCACTCGCGGTGGTATTAGCCACAGTTGTGATCGCCTCGATTGCGCGCGCCCGCTCGACGCCGATAAGCGCCCAAGTGTCCATTGCCGAGCCCGTTACGCCGTCGTTCAACGCACACAGCAACGAGGAGCATTCAGCGGAAGTGCGCGTGCTGAAGCAGGAGGTCGAGCGACTGAAACTCACTGAGCGCGAACTTGTGCAAGCCAAGGCCGACGCTGAGGCCGCTGCCATGTCGAAAGGCGAATTTCTAGCCACGATGAGCCATGAGATTCGCACGCCACTGAACGGCGTTATCCCACTGCTTGACATTTTGCGTTCCACCAAGCTTGAGCCCGACCAACTCGACTATCTCAATACGGCGCTGCAATCGTCTAAGCACTTGTTGCGGATCATTGACGACATTTTGGATTACTCAAAACTCGAGGCAAACAAGCTCGAGCTAGAAACGATCGGCATCAATCTGCGCGAACTGCAAAATTCAGTGACCCATTTGATGGTCAAAGCCGCTGAGCGCAAAGGACTGCGGCTGGTCGGCACGATCGAACCCAATGTGCGCCTGGCGATGCGCGGAGATCCCGTGCGGATCCGCCAGGTGCTAACCAATTTAGTCTCCAACGCGATCAAGTTTACCGACAAAGGCGGTATTCAGGTTTCGATCTCGCGGCGCTCTGAAACACGCAGTCATGTTGAACTGCTGTTTAGCGTCCGCGATACCGGTATCGGCATGTCCGCTGAAACGGCTGCGAAGCTTTTTCAAGCGTTTTCGCAAGCCGATGCATCGACCACGCGCATTCACGGCGGCACTGGTTTAGGCCTGGTGATTTGCAAGCGCATAGTCGATCTGATGGGCGGCAAGATTGGCGTTAAGTCCGAGCCAGGCAAGGGCTCGATTTTCTGGTTCTCAGTGTCGCTACTGAAGTCAGTCGGCGATATGCAATCAGTACGCCGCGATATTGCTGGTTCGCGCGCGCTGGTCGTCACCGCCGACAACGCCTTCCAGCGGCGCCTGCAAAACTATCTCGATATGCAGCGCATGCAGGTGTTGATCACCAACACAGCAGCCGACGCTCTCTCGAAGCTCAAGTCCTCGGCAACACTTGGCGATTCATGGGCTTACGACCTGCTAGCGGTTGATCTGGGCAGCATGCGCTCGACTGCTCAGGGCCTGATTCGCAACGTGGTGCGCGAGCCGAATCTTGATCGAATCAAGCTGCTGTTAATTTCTGGAGACGAGCCGCTCAGCGAAGAGACGCGCAGCGCCCCTCGGTCCGCGACGCTGGACAAGGCGTATAACGAGGCCGATCTGATATCGGCGCTGTCGAAGCTGCTTGAAGTAGTGGACCAAACCGAGGGCCACGGCTTGCCAGGCACGACTTCCGTGCACGCAAACGCGCCATCGCCCAATAGCATCTCGAGTCCCGGCCAACAGTCGGGACCGTTGCGTGGTCATGTACTGCTGGTGGAAGATAATCCGGTAAACATGCAGGTCGCCAAAAAACTGGTGTCCTTGATTGGCGTCACGGCTGAGATTGCCAATAACGGCCGCGAGGCCATTGAACAACTTGACCGCACGCATTTTGATTTGGTGCTGATGGATTGCCAGATGCCGGTGCTCGATGGCTATTCAGCCACGCGCGCCATTCGTGATCGGGAATCCGTTGATGAAACCAAGCGCATTCCGATCATCGCAATGACCGCTAACGCAATGGCTGGCGATCGTGAAAAATGTCTGGCGTGCGGGATGGACGACTACATGTCCAAGCCGCTCAACCGCTTTTTGCTCGAACAAACGATTCGCAAGTGGATGCCGGTTGATGCGCTCAATCGCGTCGGGACTTCAGACAAACCGCGCGGCGCGCAAGCCATAAGCGCGCCCGCTCGCGCGCCGGTAGTAGCCGCAGTTCCGAAGCCGAGCTATCAGCTGCCCGAACCAATCGTCGAGCAAAGGCCCGCAGCGCCGAGGCCTCCGGTGGTGATGTCGTTTGCGCTTAGCAACGATGCGCCCGCCCATGCAGCGCTCGAGTTCGCTAGCGCAGGCGGCCCGGCGATTGACCAAATCGTGGTGCGCGACCTGGTCGAGGTGATGGGTGATGAGTTTTCCGACCTGGTCGCCGTGTACCTTGAGGATTCACCGAAGAGCGTCGCCATTCTCGATGACGCCATCGCTAGAGGCGACGTGATGGCTTTGGTAGGGCCTGCACATTCGCTTAAGTCGACCAGCGCCAATTTGGGCGCCACCTACCTGTCGAACTACGCGAAAAAAATCGAACACGGCGCTCGTTCCGGCACGCTAACCGCACCCGCAGAAGCGGTAGCGCAGCTCAAAGCCGAGTTCAACCGCGTGCAAGCTGAACTCACTTTGATGCTGTTGAAGAATCATCAGTAGCGCTGTCCGTTGCAAAATGGAACGGCCAATGGCCAGAAATTAAGACGATCTACAGCTCTCCGGCCGCGGTCAAATTGCGCTGCCAGTAAGCCGATGCTTGATGGCTGAAAAACGGTAGCTGGGCACGCCGTAAGGGAACGGCGCGCCCAGGGTTGCCTCTGCTTTAAGGCCTGCTGCCGTCGCCGATCTCTTCTTTCTCGGGGACCATCAAATCCTGCTTGGTAACGCCCAGGAACAGAGCGAAGGCGCTGCCTATGTAGATCGATGAGTAGGTGCCGACAACGATTCCGAGAATCAGCGCCAAACTGAAGCCGCGGAGCGCTTCGCCGCCGAACAGATACAGCGCGATTAAGGTGGTCAGCGTGGTCAGTGAGGTTATGATGGTACGCGACAGCGTTTGATTGACCGAGGTGTTCATCGCTTCGCGCGGGGTCGCTTTGCGCATGGTTCTAAAGTTCTCACGAACTCGGTCAAACACCACGATCGTATCGTTGAGCGAATAGCCGATCACCGCTAACACGGCTGCAAGCACGGTTAAATCAAATTTCCAACCAAAGATCGCGAAAATGCCAATCACCATGGCCACATCGTGGATGGTGGCCAAAATGGCCCCGACTGCAAACTTCCACTCGAAGCGGATCATCACGTAAATCAAAATACCAATCAGCGTGTAAATCACCGCAAGCACGCCTTTCTCGATCAGATCGCGCCCCACTTGGGGCCCGACAAACTCGACACGGCGCTTTTCGACGTCTTGACCATATTTGGCGCGCACCGCATCGAACACCTGATTGCTGAGTGTGTCTTGCTGCACGCCCTCGCGCAGCTGCAGCTCAACCGACACGTCCGTCGTGGCACCGACAGTTTTTACCCGCGCGTCGCCAAACCCAGCGCTTGCCAGGGTTTTGCGCACTTCCTGCAAGTCGGGTGATTTGGGAAAACCCATCTCGATCACAGTGCCGCCGGTGAAGTCGAGGCCGAAATTTAGACCTTTGGTAAACACAAGTACAAAAGCCAGCAAAACCGCGGCCATCGACAGAGTCATCGCCAGCTTGTCGAACTTCAGGAAGTTGACGTTAGATTTGGGGTTAAAAATTTCCATGATGGTTCAAGTTCCGCCTTAGATAAGCAACGATTTAATTCTTTGTTTTCCCGAATAAACCAGCGCAATTAGCGTGCGCGTGCCCATGATCGAGGTAAACATTGAAGTCAAAATGCCGATACACAACACGATTGCAAAGCCTTTGATCGGGCCGGTGCCGAAGCTAAACAAAACAATGCCAGAGATAAGATTGGTCAAGTTTGAGTCAGCGATGGTGGCAAACGCCTTGTCGAATCCTGCGTTGATCGCAGCCAGCGGCGACATGCCGTTGCGCAATTCCTCGCGAATACGCTCGTAAATCAATACGTTGGCATCGATCGCCATACCCACTGTCAGCACGATACCCGCGATGCCGGGAAGAGTCAGGGTGACATCGATCAATGACAGAATCGCGAGCAGCACCACCACGTTAGCCAACTGCGCTAACGCGCCGATCAGGCCAAACAGACGGTAGTAGATACACATAAAGATCATCACGAACAGAAAGCCGAACAGCACCGCCCTAAACCCGCGATCGATGTTTTCCTTACCGAGGCTGGGGCCAACCGTGCGTTCTTCGACGATCGTCATCGGTGCCGCAAGCGAGCCTGCGCGCAGCGATTGTGCAAGCTCAGCGGCTTCCGCTTGAGAATCAAGACCGGTGGTTTGAAAGCGATTTGAGAACACGCCGCGAATGGTCGCCACGCTGATGACTTCTTCAACGCGCTTGGTGGTCTGGACGCTCTTGCCGTCTACGATTTGCGTGGTCGGCCGATCTTCAATAAACACCACCGCCATCCCTTTGCCGACGCTGTCACGGGTGAACTCGAGCATGCGCTGTGCGCCGGTGGCGTCTAGCGTGACGCTGACCGCCGCGCTGCCAGACTGCGGATCGGGCTGCGAAACCGCGTCGATCAGCTGGTCGCCCGCTGCGATCACGCGCTTTTTAAGCACCACCGCGCGTGCGGGTTCGTTGTCGGTAGCGCGCGTCATGTACAGCCGCGAATCGGGCGGCACGCGGCCTTCTTGCGCGGCGCTTAAATCGGCGCTTTCATCGACCGCGCGATACTCAAGCGTTGCATTGGTGGCGAGCTGCTTTTTCGCCTGGGCTGAATCTTGAATACCCGGCAACTGCACCACGACACGGTTGATGCCCTGCTGCTGGATGATCGGCTCAGCCACGCCGAGGGAATTGATTCGATTGCGCAGCGTGGTCAGGTTGGTTTCCAACGCTTGTTGAATTTTGGCCTTAATCACCGCCTCGGTGGCGATCGCACGCAGGAAATACAGGCCATCACGCGTTTCGCTGGTGACCGTTAAGTCACTAACCAGGCTTGAGATTGCAAAACTTGCCGCATCGCGCGCCGCTTCGGTTTTTGCCTCAATCAATACGCCCGCCGGATCGCGAATGACGCGCGCATCGCGCACCAGCTTGTCGCGCAGGGCGCTGCGCACGTCTTCAAAAAACCGGTCCTGCTGCTGTTTGCGAACATCCGCTTCACGCATTTCCATCAGGAAGTGCACGCCGCCGCGCAAATCCAGGCCTTTGCGCATCGGATTTGCGCCAATCGCTCGCAGCCAATCGGGCGTTCTAGGCGCGGTATTTAAGGCTACCGAATAATTGTCGCCCAAGCGCTGCTTGATTTCTTCCTGGCCGCGCAGTTGATCCTCTGATGCCGCAAAGCGCATCAAAATGACCACATCTGAGCGTTCCACGCCAGCTGGCGTAATTTTCGCCAGCGTCAGCGCTTTCTCGGCGTCCTTCTGGGTGACCTCGTTAATAGCGCCGCCGCGCAGCGCAGAAATCTGCACGGCTGGGTCCTCGCCGAAGAGATTTGGAACCGCGTAGAGCAGGCTTAAAGACGTGACTACCGCAACCAGTAGCATTTTCCAACGTGGGTATTGGCTCATTGAGCGAACTCCTAAAGATTCTTGATGGTGCCTTTCGGGACCACCTGAGAAATCGCTTGACGCTGGACCTTTATCCGCGTGTTTGGGGAAATCTCGATGGACAAATAAGTGTCTCCAAGCTCATCAATGC
>Ga0105046_10010475_pt1 | contig 14439 bp, 13 predicted proteins | sample MAT03_FD_78385 | JGI IMG/M metagenome (GOLD analysis project Ga0105046, IMG submission 78385) | Freshwater microbial communities from Lake Fryxell liftoff mats and glacier meltwater in Antarctica - MAT-03 (megahit assembly) | ecosystem: Environmental > Aquatic > Freshwater > Ice > Liftoff... | reverse complement strand
CACGACCTCTTCAGTCTTCTGATCGAGCAAACAATTATTAATTTTCGGATCCGCGTGTGTAACCCGCAGCTTTACCTCGCCAGATCTTTGCGCTGCGGCTATCTCTTCCACAAATGATAACTGTGATTGCGCATACCGAATTTCAGCCTGCGCTGATTTCACGCGCGCAGCGGAATTTAACTCAATTGCTTGCGCCAATTGCGTGAAGCGCCAAAGCGAATCTTGAAACCTGGGAATCGGTGAACCGATCGTCGTTGGATCCAGCGAAGCAAGCATTCGATCGAATCGTCCAAATGCGGCCGCAATGCGCTCGGCATCATTCGGTGATCGTGCTACATCAAGTGCTATCGTTCCTTCAACAAATTCATAAGTGCGCCAAGCGCTTAAATCGTTTCCGCCAGCGCTAATTTCATCAGCCACAAACAATTCCCCAGTCTGCGTCGGAATAAGCTGCAGGGTGCGCTGCCCGGCAGCGCTCAAATGCGCTGTGATAGTCTGGATATTCTTCATTAAAAGCGGAATATCTTTAAAAATATTGCCGTTAATGCGCTGATGGACGTAACGCTTACTTTCCCCCTGTTCGGTAACCCAGGTACTTATGTAGGTTTCGTTAATATGTCCGCGTTTTAACGGCTGTAACGAACGCAGCAGGCCATTTAGGCCAAAGGAAGCGAGGATTGCGGGGGTGGGCTGAGTCATTCCGAGAACTTATCTGATGATCGGCAAGGAAGAAACACCGTTAGGTCTACCCTCCCCTAATTATCATTGCAGGAAAGGTGTTTCGTAAGGTTGGAGAACAGGCAATAGTCACCCACGTGAGCGAGAACTTTGTTATCATCCAAGTTACTACAGAACGCACCGAAGTGGAGCGTACGTGCGCTGCATTAGAAGCGTTTAGTATTCCAGTAATGGTTGAGCATGTTCTATTAAATGATTCGCCCTTCGCATTAGGGCTGCAGGAAGCAGCCTCAGGATATCGTATTTTCACGGCCCGCAGCAGTGAGCAACAAGCTCGTTCTATTCTCGGGCGTTCAGGCGTTGATTCCGCGGCGGCCTAGGTTTTAGTCATAATTTTTCTGCCGCAATTTTTCTACTGCAATTTTTCTGCATCCGGCGATGCCATTAGCTCATCATATTTTCTCGTATGTACACACTCGACGAACTCTTAGACATCGCTGAACGATTAGAGCACCTTGAGCACTCAGCTGAGTGGATCGCCCGTAATACTGCGCACACTGATAGCTCAGTCTGCCAAACGGCCACCCTCATTTTGACGCTTGCTGATGATGTGCAGGGCCGCATTACGGCCTTAGTACGCAAATTAGAAGAGATTTCTCGAGTTGATCTGATTAATTAATTCGCTCAGTTATTCCGGTCTTTTATCTAAGAATTTGAGCTTTATAAGCCCCGCATGAAGCATACAACGCCCACACCCAGATAAGGGGGTGTAGGACGTGTTGTATGACTGAATTAGTACTTTCAATCTCCCGCTCACTAGGTTTAGAGACCACACGCTCTGAGACATTGTCACGCGCTGCGGTGCTAGGAGCAATCTTGATAACACTTCAAATTTTAGACGGTGTGCTGACTGGTTACGGCATGAATTTCTTCGGAACCGACATGGAAGGTAACGTGCTACTGCGAACGCTGATGAATGCTATCGGAGTTATTCCAGCGCTACTATTAGTAAAAAGCATCGCCATCGCTGTAATCATAGTATTAGTAAGTCTTTCGGCCCAAGTAAAATGGCTTCCGCTAGCGATGAAAGGAGTTATCGGATTATATGTAGTAGCAGCGATAATTCCTTGGAGCCTGATTCTAGCTCGTCATATCTGGTAGAAATTAAACGGCTACAGCAAACATTCCCTGAGGTAGGTTGAAACAACGTTCGCGCATAGTAGCATTAGATCAACCACAATTAGCACGGCCCAACTTTCACAGGTGCGCTCATAAACACAAGACTTTTCGGTTCCTCACCAATAAGTGTGGGTGAAAAGGGATAGATTTAACCCTGCACATGCACCCGAACTTACCCCTAGGTTTCTGCTGAGCAGAAATCTTGGTGTTTCCGCTACGCGGAAACCCGAAGAAAAGTGCTCTCCCCTCTCCCCTTTTTTGGACCCATTTCACCCTTGCTTTCATCTGCACTAGTGCCAGGGGTCGAAACAGGGGAGAGCGGCTCTTTTTAAAAAGATTGAAATTGATTATGCCTCTTACACCTTCGCCCGTCGGGCGGGACCACTCAGCGCAGTCAATACGTGACAGCGATTCAATCCTGATGACCGTTTACCTCTGCTCGCATACTGACTGGGAAAGTCGCTAGCTCCTCTGCTTGTAACTCAGCTAAGCGATTGTTGCCGTGGCACCAATCGATTATTACTCGCGCATCGCGACGAATTTTTTCGGCCAATAATCCCTTTTCTAAAACCCTAATCGCCACGACCTCTGCTTGCTGGCAGTCACCTGCGGCAGCGAATGCTGCCGCAGAACGCGTAATAACTTCACCGTCAGTCGTGTAAATTCCAAGCACTAGTCCTGCAAAATTGGCAGCTTCGCGGGTTAATCCCAGCGGATTTAAAATTGCTAAATGTCTACTAGCTTCGAGTGCAGATGGCTCTGTTTCATACGCTTTCTGTGATGCACGTACGGCCTCGGCGAATAAGCCGTTTTTATAAGCGACTGTTGCATAGTTGCGCATCGCAATTGCAGCGAGTGAATTATCTTTAAAATCCGGCGCTTGTGCCAAATTAAAACCGTGCTCAAATAATTTTAGCGACTGCGCTGCTTCACCAAGATCCGCAAATCCTGAGGCACAACTAAGCACGATACCAAGAGCGTTAGGTCGTTGCGCTAAGAGTTTTTTAAAAATTTCGGCAGCCTCTTTGTACTGTGGATTCTCCTTATCCTTAAAAGTTGCGACTGCGAACTGCCTAGCAAGTGTAGCCGCCAGGCCGATGCGTAGCGTAATACTATCGGAGGTATCGGTTGGCATTATTTTTAGAGCCAGCCGATAACTTTGTTCAGCTTGCGCAAAATTACCCGCGCCGAAGAACGTTGCTGCTTCGTTTGTAAGTGCCGCAAACTGCACCCGTTGCGAAGGCGATTCATGCGCTGCTTCACCAAAGCTTGGGGCTAATGAACGTGGCGGGGCGCAACTCACTGTGAATAAACTCACAGTGGATAAAACGAGTGCGATTAAAACTAGCTTAGATCGTTTGGTCATATAGGGAGTTTATGAAAAATACGTTCAGGCACATGCGCAAGGATTCCCATGATCACTCGCCAGAAACCTGGGGTATAGATAACGGTACGGCGAGACTCTACTGCTTTTACAATCAGGGTTCCTACGGTGTCGGTACTGGCGAACAACGCTCCTTTTTTTAAGTGCGCAGTCATCGGCGAATCTACAAATCCTGGCTTCACTGTTAATACGTTTACACCAACCTTAGAGAGCCTACCTCGTAGTCCGGATGCCAACGCCGCAACTGCTGCCTTGCTTGCGCCGTAAATATAATTTGAGGCGCGTCCCCTGTCCCCGGCTACTGAACTGACCAGCACTAATGTTCCAGCGCGTTTTTGCTCGAAAAACTTAGCGCATACTTCAGCGATAATGGCGTACGAGGTGAAATTAATCTGGATATCACTGGCCAACGCCGCACTATTTTGCTGACAGTCTTTTTGATCGGTTAAAACACCGTGCGCTATTAGCGCGATATCGCAGCCGTTTGCCAGCGCTTGTAGGGCTGAGTTTGTGCAGCTTTCTACGCTCTCTGCTGTAAAAATTGCCGTGCTGACGTTGGCGGCCCCGCGCCCCTTTAGATCCGTAGCTACAATTTGTAGCCGAGCTTCATCTCTCGCGCACAGTACAAACTCAGTACCGCCGGCTGCCCAAATCCGTGCACATGCTTGCGCTATTGCAGATGTAGCTCCAAAAATTATTATTTTTTTCATTTATAAACTCGCTTCCAAAAATCGGATGAAAAACCAGGTTCGATATAACTCGCAAATTCAGCTGCGCGTGGATAACTAGAAGCGAAAGATTCAGCGCTCATTAACGCATCTTTGGCAGCATACAACGCGCCGCCATTTTTTATCACAATCTGCTCAAGTCGCTGCATTAATTTTATCGTCTCAGCGCCTTGATTTGCAAAATCTAAACATAGCGTATACCCCGGTCGCGGAAACGAAAGCATCCCAGGTGAGGAAACCGCTGAGCCAAATTCCTTTAATACAGCCAAAAATGAGCCTGCGCCTGAAAGACGCGCCGCTTCAATCACCGCGCGAATGCCTGGTTCACCTGCCGCGTGCGGCACAACGCACTGGAACTGAAAGAAACCGTTTGCACCGTAAAGTTTATTCCAATTACTAACGATATCGAGCGGATAAAAGAAGGGTTCAAAAGATTGATTGATTTTAGCTACTTTGGCGCGCTGTTTATTGTAATAAGCAAAATTAAAACAGTGCATCGTCCACGGTTTTACAAATATCCCCGGAACATCACACGGAACGGTAGCTAACTCCCAACGTGGCGACCACGGTTTTAAAGTTGGTAGATTTGATTTCGACGCGTGGTTTCCACGCATGAAATGCCCGCGTACTCCTTTTGACCACAAGCAATCAAGCCAGGCGACGGTGTATTCGAACTCTGCATCGGAAGCGCTACTTAATTCAAAAAATTCTTCCAACGACTCAAAGCGAATTGACTCACCCTCGATGCGATGATTCGCTATCGGAATAAGTTTTAAGGTTGCGGAGAGGATAATCCCGGTAAGCCCTAAACCAGCTACCGTCGCTTGAAATAACTCAGCATTTATAGTTGGGGATACAGTGGAAGTGGTGCCCAAACGTAAAAGCTCAAGCGATTCTATGTGATTACCAAATGTTCCTGCACGATGATGATTTTTGCCGTGCACGTCGTTGGCGATTGCGCCACCAAGTGTCACCCACGAGGTACCAGGCGTAACAGGTAAAAACCAACCGTGAGGGACGATTATTTTTAAGATCTGCCGCAGGGTAATTCCAGCCTCAGCAGTTATAACGCCCCGTTCAGCATCAAACGATATTACGTTATCAAGATGAGAAATATCGAGCATTACGCCGCTAGAATTTAAACATACATCGCCGTAACTGCGACCGTTTCCGTAAGGCAACACGGTAGATTTTAATCCTGAGTTTATGGCTGAGTTTGGATCTTTAAATTGATTTAAAAAAAAAGGATCTGTGAGCTGAGGTGCCCATGCTGGTGCGTAGATACTTTGTTCGGCGCTTGGATATCTGCCCCACGAACAGCGCTTCATTTTTTTTGGCAGCAGAGTATTTTTCATATTTCTAGAGTGATTGCCAAGCTAACACGCAGCCCATACCAGCACACCACACAGCGCTGCACACACAAGGCTTAGTTTATCAGTAACAGCGTATAACACTGGATCTTCTAATTCATCGCTTCCTCGGCCTGCGAGTAACCACATTCTAAACATCCAGAAAGTCATTATCGGTAAAACGCCTGAAAAAAGAACGGTGGGATTTTTATATAGAGCCGTTACTTCAGCGCTTGAAAAATAGAGTGCGCAAATCAAAACAGAGAGTAATCCAGCACCTGAGCCAACTGCGGTAAGAACCGGCATATCAGGATAACTGTAGGCGCGGCGCTTAAGGCCAGGGAGTGCTGCAGATGCTGCGGCATTAGAGAGATTAAGTGCGGAAGTTTTAAGCTCGCTTTTGGCTAGCTCCGACACACGCTTTACGCATGCTAGGCTTAAGAATAAAAACCCTGCAAACATTAGTAACCATTGGGAAAGAGCTACATTCGCTACAATCCCACCTGCGACTATACGGATACAATACAGAGCCGCCAGCATCATTACATCTAGACCAAGTTGCTCCTTGCCCCACCAGGTGTAGATGCATGTAATGGCGAAATACAAAGCAAGGATAGCCGTCATCTGTGGCACATAAAAAATGAGCAACAATGCCACGCAGAAAAAAAGCGCTACTGTCATCAAAAGTGCTGATTCAATTTTTAATGTACCGCTTGCAAGTGGTCTAAAACGTTTGCGCGGATGCGAACGATCCGCTGATAGATCGCTCAGATCGTTAAGTATATAAACAGCCGAAGCAAGCAGCGAAAAAGCCAGCATACCGAAAAATGCGGCGCTAAGCTTTGCACCGTCAGATATTTGATGCGCAAGAATCAATGGCAGTATTAAAAGTAAGTTTTTTGACCATTGATGAAAACGTAACTGCCGAGCCCAATTTTTTAAAACATTACCGCCAGAAATCGTGAAAGATTTCTCTAATGCACAAAGCTTTTTGGCCTGTGCGGTACGCGCGCCATTTTTATAATCAACTACAACTGCCGCTGCAGCGTGCTTCCATACTGCGCAATCAGCGCTGGAATCACCAACATAAACATATTTTCCGGCGCCAAAACGTTTTATCAAATAACGCGCTTTATTCGAGCCTTTAAGATTGGTAACACCGTCTGACCCAATTGCCTCACTAAAACACCCAAACCGCGAGGCTGCTTGGTCAGCAATCGCTTGATCTGAGGCCGTTACTAAAATTACCTGGCGGCCACGTTCTGCTTCGGCACGGACAAAGGAAACCACCGCTTCGTTCTCAGGCAGGACCGCGAAATCAACCTTCACATGCTCTTGGATTTTTCTTTTAGTGTAAGCGAGTCCATGTAAGACCCAAAAAGGTAATAAAAATACAGCGCTTGGCGCTTGAAAAAATAACGCTACTAAAGACTCAAGCCCTACGTCCGTCCGTAGGATAGTGCGATCAAGATCGACCACTAACGGTAAAAGCCCGCGCTGCGCATCGCTTAAATCGTTTCTCTCTGAGGCTCCGCCCATATCGATCCGGGAACTAATCGTTTTTTTTCTGAACTGCCGGATTAAAAATATAGGTTGGTCCAGCACTCAAGTTATATTTTAAGATTGCGTAAATCGCGCGCACACCATCTTTCCAGTTTATCTTTTTCCCTTCTGCGTAGGTGCGCCCGTAATAAGAAATGCCTACTTCAAAAATACGCGCTCCGGAGCGTGCGACTTTAGCTGTAATCTCAGGCTCAAATCCGAAACGATTCTCCTCAATCGTAATTCCTTGAATTACCTCGCGGCGAAACATTTTATAGCATGTCTCCATGTCAGTGAGGTTAATATTTGTAAACATATTAGAGAGTAGCGTCAGAAATTTATTTCCTAGCATGTGCCAAAAATAAACGACACGGTGCGGGCCGCTACCAACAAAACGGGATCCGAAAACAACATCGGCTCGTCCCTGCACTATTGGTTCCATTAACAGCGGATACTCAGCAGGGTCATACTCAAGGTCTGCATCCTGCACGACCACGATATCTCCAGTTGCGTGTTGGAATCCGGTTCGCAGCGCTGCACCTTTTCCGCGGTTTACCTCGTGATACAAGACCTGGTTTACGGAGCGTGCCAACTCGTCTCGCAGCAGTTCCCGGGTACCATCGGTGCTGCAGTCATCAACGATAATTATCTCCTTGTCGGTGATAGGCGCTGCCTTAACGGCTGCGATAATATTACGAATGGTGTTTTTTTCGTTAAAACACGGAATCACGATCGAAAGTTTCACTACATACCTCCATATCCCATAGGTTTTTGCGCTTTAGGACCTAACACTGACAAAGATTTTAAGCGCCCCAAGGTTTAGCGCGCCGCGGCGGAAATGCAAAGACATAGTCCTCCGTCAGAATAGTTAGGTTTGGGCTATAATAAGGGTCGTTCGCAAGCCGTTCACCCCAGCGCTTCTTCATCGTTACTACCTCACCTTCAAAGCGCATGAATTTTTCAGGTGTAGTCTCCAGCCCGCGCGAGGCTGATTCGTGATGAAAAAGCTCGGCGTATGGGCAATATATAATCCGTAATCCAGCAGCTCCAAGTTTTAAACACAGGTCTACATCGTTAAAAGCTATCGCCAATCCTTGTTCGTCAAAACCACCAACCTTAGAAAAATTCTCCCGCCGCATCATCAAGCAAGCTGCGGTGCAGCCGCTAACCGTTCGCGGCAAGATAGCTCCGTTAAAATACCCCACATCACAACGCGGGAAGTATTTGAATGCGTGTCCTGCTACGCCGTTTATTCCGGTAACAACTCCGGCATGCTGCACCGTACCGTTTGGATAAAGCAGACGTGCGCCAACCCCGCCCACATTTGGTAAGGATGCAAAGCTAACTAGCTGCTCAAGCCAATCGGCTGAAATGACCTGCAAGTCGTTATTGCAAAGCAAAAGATACTCTCCACTCGCATGAGCTACCGCGCTATTATTAAGTCTAGCGTAGTTAAACGGCCCATCATCACGAATAATTTTTGTTTTAGGCCAGCGTTTTTCAAGATTTTTAAGCCATGTAGCAGTTGCTTCTTCCTTAGAACCGTTATCGATAATAATGAATTCAAAATTTGAATACGTGCTAACTTTTAAAACACTATCGATAAATTGTGATAAAAGGCCTACGTGATCTTTTGTTGGTATGATGATTGAAATAAGGGGTTGCGGCACAGGTACCGGTAAAGTTACCCGCAGTTGCGAGATAGCCTCGTCTATTTTTACCCTAGCCCCGATGATATTTCTGCGCTCCAAATGTTCGGTCACCGCCTTTTTTTGCGCCTCAAGCACATACGGTTTAGCAGAGGTGCTCTGCGCTGTAGAGCCTGCAATCACGCGCCAATGATAGAGAACATGTGGCACATGATGAATATTTTGTGCACCAACTGTGTCTGCAACCCTAAGCGCTAAATCCCAATCTTGCGCGCCTTCAAATCCAAGTCTTAGTCCGCCTAATTTTTTTACAATTGTAGCGGTGCGGTATAGGCAGAGGTGACACAGATAATTCTGTGAAAGAATAAGTTCAGGATTCCAATCACTCTTAAAATACGGATTAAAGCGCTGTCCGTCTTCAGTTTTTTTATCCTCATCGGAGTAAAAAAGCTCGCCATTTGGATGCTCATTTATGGCGTGTACCATAAAAGCAAGCGCGTCAGGTGTAAGCTCATCATCATTATCTAAAAATGCTGAATAAACGCCCGTTGCAAGCTCTAAAGCGGAGTTAGTAGCCGCCACTATATGGCCATTCTCAGCACGAAACGTAACTTTAATGCGCGCATCCTTGGCGCTGTATTCATTTAATACAGCAGCGATATGTGGCGCAGTTGATTTATCATCAGCGATACATAGTTCCCAATTTTCGTATACCTGTGCGCGGCAGGACTCTATCGCAGCGCGCAGCCAGCGCTCTTCAACGTTAAAAACCGGCATTATGATTGAAATTTTAGGTTGTACTCGCAGTTGACTAAGCGCCTTAGCGCAAGTTTTTCGCTGCGACTCAGTAAATGTATCGTAACGCGCAACCCAGTCTGCGTAGTTGGCAGAAAAATTGCGCGGGGAGATCTTTGCACGGACTGCCGCTATCCCGCCGGCGCGAAATACGCGCCAAATAGAGAGCAATTTGCTGAATATTACTGCTACGGAAAGGCGCCCGCCGCAGCGCTGCTTTACGATTTCGTAAAGTGCCTGCGGCCCGCTAAGAAACTGTACTGCTGCGCTACTAATCTGGAATTCCTCTTTTATGCCAAACGGCTCAAGCGCAAATCCCTTAGTGCCACGCGGCAAACGCGCCAGCATCGCTGTTTCTTTCCCACTCTCCGCAGGAATGGTCGTGCGCAAATGCTCTAGTACTGTTGGGCCCAAAAGAGGATGTATGAAAAAAACTTGGTGCGACTTTTCGGTTACGCAATTTAAATAAAACTTGACCCAACAGCCGTTTTCTAGCCGGTCAACCGGCAGCTGGTTGCAGCTAAGTTTTAGCACCGGACTGTAGCCGGTAAGACGAACCTTGGAGCCCGTCATTTCTAAGTCTTTTTCCGGGCTAATTTTAAACTCAATTTTTCTGCGTGACCAAAGCGGAATAAATGCGCGCTTAAAAAAACGAATCCAGGCTAAAGTGTTGCGCAGCGGGGCTGTAATGCGCCATGAAAGCGACGAGAGTAGGCCGTTTGTAAGCTCGCGATAGTGCGAATTATCCGCCGTTAAACCTCTGTTTAGCTCGCGAAGTTGGGCAAAGGCGAACAGTAGCTCAGCCCTTGAATATGAAAGCTCTGGCGTTAATTGGGTCGAATTACCTTTGGAGTTGGCTTCTGCGCCTGAAGGAGCCGAATCACCTGAACTACGCTGCGAGAAATCCATCAGAAATTTCCTTTAACATTAGCCGTAATGATTACCCTCTCCTTCCAAAACAGTAAATCGAGAAGCTAATGCTGGCGCAGTTTATGCTCTCTCTTAAACAGCGCCTTAATTTCTAGGCAATTTTTGCCGCCGTCAGTCTATTTCCGCTAACGAGAAACACATGGGATTGATAAATTTCTCCGGTATCGCCTCTGGTATCGACACAGAGGGCCTAATCAAGGCTACAGCCGATTCCACCAGGGCTACTAGGATTAGGCCGCTACAGGACAAAGTTACCGATCTCACAAGCACCGATGATTCGCTTTCTGAGCTCAAAAATAGGCTAATAAAACTAAAAGATTCTAGCGCTAAGTTTGCAACGCTTGCGGGAGGCGGAATCGTAAAATCAGCTACGTCCTCGGATGAATCAATTGTTGGCGCCACCTCTTCTAACTCGGCATATAACGGCACCTATACAGTCACCGTAGATGCCAAGGCTAAGAACGGGGTTTTTACATTTACTGATGCATTTACCTCGCTTGATCAAGTGGTTGATGCGGACTTAACGGTAGCGAGTTACCCGGGAACTAGTGATCGCCAATTTACGGTCAATATCGGTACCGGGGCGAATCTGAAATCGCTTGCTATCTCCCTTACTGAAACGTCGACGTTTTCATCGATAATCAATTCTTTTAATACTGACCCCACAATGAGCACTGTCGGGGTCATGAGCGCTGTAAACGTTAGCACCGTACCTGGAAGCCCTAGTTATCGATTAGTGATCTCGTCTCTAAACGAAGGAACTGAGAAAGGCACGATAGCGATAACGGCTAGGGGGGCAGGAATTATTGCTGAGGCTAAGTTCGACGACACGCTAGCTACCCAACAAACCGCATCCAACGCGCAGTTTGATATCGCAGGAATCGGACTTGATATTGTACGAGCGACTAACACAGTTACGGATGTGATTCCCGGCGTCACTTTGAACTTGCAAAAATCCTCCGTGACACCTGCTACAATATCGGTGCAAAACGATGTGGCGTCCTCGCGCGCAAAAATCGAAGACTTCGTATCCGCTTGGAACGATATCGTAACGTACATGAATGAGCAGAATTTAATTCAACGTCAGGAGGATGGAAGAAATGTCACTAATACATTTGCGCCGCTCTCAAAAACACGGGTCGATGAAGGAGCACTTGGTGCCATCCGCAGCGCGCTGGCTTCAACAAGAGTGAGTCTCGGATTCAATGCAGAGGGCCTAGAGGAAAGCCTAATTATGGCTTCGATTGGGCTTAAAACAAATCAAAATGGCACGATTACGTTCACACCAGCAACGGTGGGAGGCGTACCGTCGTTTGACGAGCTAGTAGCAACCAAACCTGAAGCCGTTAACTCGTTGCTGAAAAAATTTGGCGATAGTTTGAGCTTAACTGCTGGCACTATCGACTTATACACTGGGCCGCTACGTTTAATCGATTTAACGGTCAATTCAAATAAGCGCCAAATTACTGACTTCAACAGACGGATAGCCGAGGCGGAAAAATCAATCGATACTACCTCGAGTGCCCTGCGGCAAAGATATGCACGGCTAGAATCGCAGATGGGAAGGCTGCAAGCTCAGCAGCAACAATTAAGTCAAACCTTGAGATAAATCTAAGGTTTCTGCACAGCCAAAACCTAGTGTCCTAAAAATCAATAATCTTTTTCCCGTCGTGATAATCCTGACGTTTTGATTTTGCTGCGCCCTGTAATCTGACTATTAAGTCGGCCAGCCGTTCCACATCACTCTTAATCGCAGCTTTCGCAGTCAGGAATCGTTCATCAGTGGGCTCTAAAATATCGAGTAAATGTAAATTAAGTTTTAAAGCGGCTAATGGCTGATTAAGTGCGTGTGCTGCTGAACCAGCTAGTTCAGTCACGGCTTGAGTGCGCTCTTGATCTATTAATTTAGCGCGAGTGCTTTGCAATTCAACTGATAAGTCATGAACGCGCAACGTGCTTCTTACACGCGCTAGAAATTCCTGGGCATTAAACGGCTTAGTAATATAATCATCTGCCCCGCCATCCAGCGAACGTAATTTATCTTCAATGCCATCGCGCGCCGTTACCATAATCACAGAAACCGTCGGGCCATAAAAAGGAATACTACGAATTGCCTGACACACAGCGTTTCCGTCGCAACCTGGCATTGCGATATCAAGAATCGCTAAATCCGGTAACACACCGCCGCGCAGTTGCGTTACGGCATCATTGCCGTCGGAAGCCAGAATAACGGCGTAACCGGCAGATTCAAGGATGGTTTTAATAATCAAGCGGATATCAGGATCGTCGTCTGCGACGAGAATTAGGTGAGACATCACACAATTGTGCATCGTGAAGCTCGAAGCGGCAAGAAAAAGCGCAACTTGCGCCGGAACTTCGCGATAATGAGTCAGCCATGTCAATTTACATATCCATTATAGAAGCAGGTCAGGAGCCTCAGTTATTGAGGGCTAGAGGAATATGGATCGGATTAAGCAGAGGGCCTGCCTCGCTGACAACTTCGAAGAACGGTCCCTTAGAAGTAACAAGTCCTAAGTCAAAAGATCCATTATTCTATGTCTTAGCTAGCGACGCCGGCTGGGCGGTGCTACCTGCTAACAAAACTATGCAGCACGGGCATAACCAGAAAATTTTCGCGTATGGCAGTGCGGGTGATATGGCTGATTATGGAGATAGCTATCCGGATTTTTCGTTCGCGGTTACCAAGCTTGATTTTGACTTGAATGCTGATGGAAACATTGACGACATGCTTTCAAACCCCGTTGCTAAGGTAGAAATATCGCTATTCGGGGATATTCAAACAACCTGGTTAAGGCGCGGAGACCTATTGCCGATCGGCTCAAACTTTTTCCCGCTCCCCTACCAAGAACAAAAAACTCAGTGTTCCGTATTTGTGACCGCCAATAACGAATTAATTTTTACCGCTGCTGCGCTGCATTCACAGATTAGGCTCAACGGATCGGCGCTAGGTTCCGCTAACCAAGACCCCAAAATACTGAATTCAAAAACTAACGATGGCAGATTCTCGCTGGAGGGTGAGGGTTGGCTAGTGACTGGAGAGTTTGCCAGGGGTAACATAAAAGCCAACGATGAATTTTCAACACTTAGCGCTACCGGGAATATTACAGAGTGACTCATCAGAACTGCACAGCCACAGTCTAATTGCGATCGTTGATCATTACGCAGGCAATGCTCGTTTTTTAAGTAAGGCGCTGGCTCTTTTCGCCCTGGATACACGGGTCGATATAAGCGTCGATTTAGAAGACGGTGCCGCTGTAAATAACGAAACGCAGCGTGCGCACGAACTTGCTGAGATTGTAGCGACACAGAACATACGCAAAGTTGGAGTGCGTATTCATCCACTTAATTCAGCGCATTGGATTGATGACCTAAAAATTTTCTTCGCTAAGTGCGGCGCTAATATTTCGCATGTTACTATCCCTAAAGTTGAAAATGTGGGCTCTGTCAGAGCAGCCATAGCTTTAATTCAAGATTTAAGCCGCGCAGCCGGATGTATAACCCCGTTTAATAGCGTGCACTTAATTATAGAAAGTCCACTTGGCGTAACCAATGTAGATAAACTTGCGGCACTTGCCGGAGTACGTGGTTTAGATTTTGGTATTATGGATTTTGTATCTTGTCTTGGCGTTACAGTGCCGCGCGCTGCGATGAATTCGCCTGATCAGTTTACGCACCCGCTTATTATGGCTGCAAAAACTAAGATTATCTTAGCAGCGAGTGCAAACGGCCTAAGTGCTGCGCATAATGTAACAACCCAAGTTGCGCCTCGTGAGCAGGCGCACGCCTTAGTGTTAGCCGATGCACGCAAAGCACGTTCACTTGGATTTACTAGAATGTGGAGCATTCATCCAGAGCAGGTGCCGCTTATTATTGAGGGATTTGCAGCAAGCGCTGCGGAGAAAGTGTTAGCAGAAGCAGTCCTTACAAAAGCGTTAGCAAATCATTGGGCACCGGTTGAATACGAAGGCGTGCTTTATGATCGCGCTAGTTATCGCTGGCTCTGGGATTTGCTCTCTAAAAAGCGCAGTTGAATTATTACGAAGGGAGCGATTTCAATACCCTGCGTTCCCCTGCGCCCTCCGCGATTAAAATGTATCTCCGATCCGAGGGTGGGTAGGCTATAAAAGGTGTCATATAGACTAAGGGCGGGATTAAAATTGGACCGCAAAGGTAAGAAATTTCGT
>Ga0105046_10010473_pt1 | contig 14441 bp, 15 predicted proteins | sample MAT03_FD_78385 | JGI IMG/M metagenome (GOLD analysis project Ga0105046, IMG submission 78385) | Freshwater microbial communities from Lake Fryxell liftoff mats and glacier meltwater in Antarctica - MAT-03 (megahit assembly) | ecosystem: Environmental > Aquatic > Freshwater > Ice > Liftoff... | reverse complement strand
ATGGTAAACTTTCACGCAATTCGATCAGACAATGCGCTTCACGAGATGTAAAAGTCCGGGGGCCGTCTGATGCGGCGCACTTTAACAGCGGAGTGTATCGAGGTTGCGCGGGAGAGTCCCGCGTGTAAAACATTCAACGAACAGATGTGAGAACCAATGATTTTGAGCCAGGGCATTGGCTCATACTGTCTCAGTCGGAGGAAGACCTTGCGTAAGCACGGCATCCGGCGTTCACGGCAGAAGCCCCTGCCTTTAGGGGGAGTATGTCACGGTTTAAAGCAAGGTTTAGTCCTTAAAGATGCACAAAAACCCTGATTTTCTCGGCATTCTAAATCGAGACGTATAGGGGCGCAGCGTGCTGCGACCACAACAAAAAACAGCGGGCGGCCTATAGGTCGCCCCTACACATCCCTGATTTTGTGGGTTTCAAAACCCAACTGTTCCGTCTACCGATCATCGCCTACCGCACACGCCGATCATAGAACGCCGGCAGGCCAAACGCCTGCGCCACGTACAGACCCATCGCTTGCAGAGAGGACGTGACATCGTCGTTTGTAAGGGGTTGAACCGCTTCGATCCGGGCAGAATTTAAATCCGTCCGAACGCTCAGGGCCTCTGGCTCAGGCTGCCCTTGCGAGAGAAGATGCGAAAATCCACCATCCTCAAGATAAACATTCAATTCGCCATGCTCAACCCCGCGCTGAGACCGCCGCTGACGGGTTGTCTCTGACACGTAAAGGGACTGCGCATTGCTCAGAGGCTGTGTCCAGCGCTGATGCCGCCCCCGCCATGCACTCACGGTACGGCTGGATGGATCGACGAGAATCAGATTGGGGACTGTGCGAATGCGATAGGCGTGATAGAACACTGAGATTACGAAGCCAAACGCGATCACAACGCCCATATAAGGCAGCACATGCGGATCAGGCACAATGGTGCCCGCATTGGGCAGCGCCGTATCGCCGCGTATGGTGACGAGTGAGAGCCAGAGATAGATAATCGCCCAGATGCTGTGCCAGATCATACGCCGATACTGCCGATTGACCCATGTCTTGCTGCGCACAAAGACCAGTTGATCCCCTTGCGCGTCAAATCCGATTTTTTCATTGATCTGATTAGCTCGCTGCAATGTCCAGAGACCAGAGGTCAGCGGCAGGTTGGGCAGCGGAGCCGCAGGTTTGACGGGTTCAACTGACACAACCGTTTCAATAGGGCGCGGTTCAACAAGGCGAAACGGGACATTGAGCACCGTCGCCAATCCGCGGCCTGCACTCTGCGCCACATCGACAAAATTAGTCATATCGGGGTCGGGCCAATGCGCAAGTTCACACCAGCGGCTGCCGCGTGCTGCGGTCAGGTCTGCATCCAGCACAACGCCCAGATGCCATGATTCATCCGCCCGCTGATACCCGGCGATGACTTGCAGGGACTGCCCATGCGTTAACAGCCCGGTGGGAGGCAAACGGCGTGTGGACGCAAAGCGCTCATTGTAGTGAAGCCCCTGTAAATCGGCATACACCATCGGCGCTTGATCGCCATTGCGAATCTGCCAGACCTGGGGTGAGTAATCAATCTGCAAGTTATCGGCGGCGGAGACGTTCGTCACAAGTAAAGCCCTTTTTCGGCGGGGATGAAATCGCCGTTATTATGACAGAGACAATGGAGGGTGTGTAGGGGCGTGATGCGCAACATCAGTCTTGGATGCGAGAATTTACATTTTTCAATCTCTCCGCGGAGGGCGATCCACTGGATCGCCCCGACAAGCCTTCAGTCTTCCATATCAATCGTAAGTTGATAGCTCCCGGCCCCTGTTGTCGCAGTCACTTCGAGGATATATCCCCCGTTATTCGACAGACGAATCTCGGTCAAAGCCGCATCAAGACCCAGAGCAGGATCGACATCCTCATTGATGTCTACCTCAGTCCCACGCGGATTCACAAGGCGCAGCGACGGATCGAGAGTGCCGGATGTGGGTGTCACATAGGCGGTGATTGTTTGTCCTGCCTGCGCATCAATGATCCAACGCTGGATGGGCATGGCTTGAGTGAGTGTGCTGGAAACCGCTTGATCCACGGCCGTAAGCAGCAGAGGAGCACGGTATCCCAGTTCATATCCCGCATTGGTATCACTCTCTCTCTGTGCCACGAGGAAATACAAGTCTGCTTCTTCCAACGGAATCGAGAGCGGAGGCACTGGTATCGCAGTGATCGTCTGCTCTCCCAGAATCTCACCCTTCGCATCAATCAAGCGCAGAGTCATGAGGAAGGATTCATCCGCATTGATTGGGGCAGCCGTGAGATCAATCACATCACCCGCTTGCCCAGCAAGGAGCCAGATCTCTTGGCTGCCGCTGTCAAAGTGCCCGACGACACTGCGCCCAGGCGTCAGAAGTTCACGCCCCACCCCACCCGTGACCGTATCGTTGCGCCATGCTGTCAGGTGTGTCTGTTCCGGGGTGGTTTGGAGTGTAAAAATCGTTCCGTTAGAGCCAAATGCAATGCCATTAAGTTCAGCATCAGGCGTCAGGGCTAGAGGGGAGAGACTGGATTGTCCCAGAGAATCGAAGGTATAGACCCCTTCAGAAACACTTGCAACCGTAACAAGACCTTGACCATTCATTACGAGTTGGTTTGCTTTGTTGATAACTACAGGAATTTCCAAAAGCATCACCAATGAAAATCCCGCGCCTTCCTGCCGCAGGAGTTCGTTCGCGTCTGTGATGGCATAGATCATGTCATCAGGCGATGTGAGGAGCGTTGGCTGCGCGACGAGTGGAGTCTCAAAGAGCAGTGATTCTTGTTCTCCATCAGCGCCAATAACACGCACGCGCACAGAGCCATCAGACCTCACATCTGTCGCCAACACAGCCCCATCAGCCCGTACAGCCAGGCTGCGGGGCGACTCAGACCCAAATCCATCGGCAGCGATCTCAGAGCTAATCTGTGTCACGCGATAGATACAGGCACACGTTCCTGTATCCCCCGCATACACAACACCATTGGCATCAACAACCAAAGCCGTGATTTGCGCGTCTGGTGCAACGCGCTGCTGCCACAAAAACGCCCCTGTGAGAGCATCAAACGCAAGAATGCCATTCAGAAGATCGGCGATATAAACCGTTTGCCCCTCCACAACCAGCGCTTGCGGCTGAATAAAAGCCTGCTCCCCATCGGCCCCTGTGCTGTTCAACTCCCACGAGATTCCATAAGGCCGCCGACCAGGATCAAAGTCTGTGTCTGTTGTCCCAAACACAACATCTAAGAAAATGGATTGCAGCGTCTGAATCTCAGCGAGACTTCCATAGGCCATCACAAGCAAAATCTGGCCATCAGGCCGCACCACTGCCCGCCCGCGTCCGTACAGTGTTTGCGCCTCATCTGTGCCAAAGCTCTCTACAGCCTCGCCATTGAGCCAGGGGATGGCTTGCGTCACAGAGAGTTGGAGGCCAAGTCCTTCAAATTCTGCTTGCAGTAAGGCGTTCAAATCAGGTGTTTCAGGAGCAGGCATAAGCTTAAATTGAATTGTCAGCCCGCCTGCCGACTCAGCCCCAATCAAGGCAGGCTTGACCAGCAGAATTGGCGTATCATTTTGCTCCAACGGCACAGGCGAGGCCCATCCAGCAGGCACACGCACATAGAGCCTAGCCGTCTCCCAGAAGTAACGGGATGTCTGTGTTGTCTCCTGCGCCATTATTTGAGAGGCAAACAGGCCCAAAAAGAGCATACAAAAGAAGCCAAGTCGTTTCACAGTGCCGCTCCTTCAATGAGAATCGGATGGGGCAAAGCGTGCCTTGCCCTCAAAAGTGTCTATCGATCAATGTGTTCAAGGGATACGCCCCAACACTGTCCAGCCCTGCGATTCAAGTTCGGTACGGCTGCGAATCCGTAAATCAACATACTCCACCAGAAACGCCAGCGTCAGACCCCCAATGAGCGCCACCCCAATTTGCAGCAGCGGTGCAAGACGGTTCGGCAGGGCTGGCGGCGCGGCAACGATCACGGGCGTATCCAGCAGGGCAAACTGTGCCGCATCTGCGCCCAACTGCGGGAAATAGTCATCACTGCGCGTTTCGAGCACTGTCACAGCGGCATCAGCAATCTGCTGAAGCGTCTTTTCATCAGGATAGCTGAGAGCAACAACACCGACACTCCGAGCCTTGTCCCCGCTCACCCCTAACAGACCAAAATCAACATCGGGAAGCAGGCTTTGAAGCTCCGCCCGGAACGTGCTGCTGCGCACCCATTCCGTGAAAGCATTCACGACAAATTCAGACGCCAGCCATACATCCTGATAATCGCCATCGCGCTGCGGCAGATTCATCACCTGCATGGCTGTATAGCGAAATGAGGTGCTGTATTGTCCACTCGCCCCCCGCGCGCTCAAGAGACTGCGCCCTGCGATCACGCCCGCAATCACCACAGGCAGCAGAACCAACCACCAGCGGCGGCGCAGCACACCCAGAACAGCAAATAATTCCATTGTCTCTCTCCAAATTAGCGAGTCTGTTGGCGCTGATGGTCATCCCACCGTGTCGTGACAAAATCCGTCATCTGCTGCGCAAATATATGACGGTCAAATCGCAGGGCATGCGCACGAATCGCCATTGGATGGTAACGCTCGGCGTCAAATGATTGCAGCGCACACACGAGGCTATCAACGCTCATCTCATCAAAAAATTCACCTGTCTGCCCTGGGATCACGGTATCCAGCGCCCCACCACCACGATACGCAATGACAGGTCGCCCTGCTGCCTGTGCTTGAACAGGCGTAATCCCAAAATCTTCTAAGCCCGGAAAAAGAAAGGCTTTGCAGCGTGCCATGAGTCCCGGCAGTTGGTCATCAGCCACATAGCCCAGAAATTCGACAGTCGGCCCGGCCATCTCTTTGAGGCGCTCAAGATCGCGCCCCTTGCCCCCAATTTTGAGCGGCAGATTGAGGCGTGTGGCGGCCTGCACCGCCAGATCAATGCGTTTATAAGGAATCAAGCGCGAGACAATCAAATAATAATCGCCCACCTCATCCGGCGAGACGGGTGTAAAGCGGGCCGTCTCCACAGGCGGGTAAATCACAAGTGATTCGCGATTGTAATAGGTGCGGATGCGCTCCTGAATCTCGGTGCTGATGGCGATAAAATGATCGACGCGCTGTGCAGCCGCATAATCCCACCGCTTCATCATCTCCACAAGCGGATGCAAAACCGCCCGTACCACACCGCCCAGATTTTCGCGTGCCATATAGTCATCGAGCTGCCAGACATAGCGCGTAGGAGCCAGACAATAGCAGATATGCAGTGTGTTATCAGCATGCTGCACACCATGACAGAAACCGCTTTTATTGCTCAGGATCACATCATAGGCCGAGAGATCAAGACCGCCCCATGCCAGAGGATACAGTGGCAAATACGGCTGGTGATGTCGATGAATGCCCGGCATACGATCCAACCATAGCCAGCGAATATCCCAGGTGCGATACACGGGCGGCATGATCTCAGGCGCATAGATACTGGTATAGATGGGACTTTCGGGATACAGCGTCACCAGATCGGCCAGCACATCTTCTGCGCCGCCCACCTGATTCAGCCAATCATGGACAAGGGCGAGCTTCATGCGTTCGCGTATCCCCGCGCCACAAATAGGCCTGTTTCCTTTTTGACAAAGAAATTGCCCTTCTCAGCGATCTCCTGAGACACAGCCTCACGGAGCAGAGCAAAGCCTGCTTCCGTATCACCGCCCTGGATTGCTGAGCGTGCATAATCAACAGCGGGTTCAGCGTCTTCAATCCGCAGATCACACACATAGGGGATCATGACAACATTATTAAAGGCCGTGCGAATCTGATCCGCGCCATTTTCTAAGCTAAAGTTGCTCTGCACACCCTGTGGAGCATTGGCATAGAGTTCTGGCCATGCCCGGTGAATGGCTTCATTGAGCTGGCGCATGTGGCTTTCCCCAAGTGTACCCGCCATCAAAACGCCATTCGGCTTCAACACACGGCGAAACTCACGCATGGCTTTTTCACGATTCGGCACATGGTAAAGTATGAAATGGGCGAGCACGACATCCAGCGATTGATCTTCAAAGGGTAGTTCTTCTGCATTGGCCGTTTGCCAGGTGAAGTGATCTGCCGCTGCACCGAGATGCTTCTGCGCATCATCAAGCATGCCCTGCGAGAAATCGGTCAGTGTGACCTGCCATTCAGGAGGCAAGCGATCCGCATTTTTCGACCATAAATCACCCCGACCGGCCCCCACCTCAAGAATTTTGGCTGTGCTCCCCGCCACCGCCGTAAGCAGATCAAATGACCAGCGCTGAAGATCATATTTGTTCGTGCTGTACAGTTCGTGGATACGAATACGCGCCCCAAGATTGTTTGAGTTGGCGTATTGAGATTCGCGGAGATACCTGGGATCAGTCGATTGATGATGAAACAGGTTACGAAACATGGCGCATCCTTTCGGAATCGGTCACAATCGCCACAACCTTATGCGCTCTCCCCCTATTCGTCAAGCCTTGCACAGCATCAAGACATGATGAGGCCGACTATGACAATGAAAATACGGACAGGAGCATAAGAGTTATGGATCGCCGTGTTAGAAAGACGATTCTTTTTCGAGAGCGTAAGGCAGTGTTTATACATTTCTCATGCATGCGTGATATAATTTGTGAAAATCTGAACACACTCAGAAGGTTTGATATGGGGCAGCCCTTAATCCGCATTCGCGATTTGAGCAAGACGTATGAAGAAGGCGGTAAGACGCGTCTAATCCTTGATCAAGTCTCGCTGGACATCATGGAAGGCGAATTTTTCGTTCTCCTCGGCAAGAGCGGCAGCGGCAAAAGCACCCTTCTCAATCTCATCAGTGCGATTGATAAAGCCGACCAGGGAACCATCGCCATTGGTGAGACCACGATCACCGCTCTCAGTGAGCGTCAGCAAACCTTGTTTCGGCGCGATCACATTGGCATTGTGTTTCAGTTTTTCAATCTTATCCCCACACTCACTGTCTTAGAGAATATTACCCTCCCACGCGAATTGGGTGGTGTGTCCCGGCGTGAAGCGGAGAATTCGGCTCGTATCTTGCTTGAGCGTGTCGGATTAGCCAATCGTGCCGCAACATTCCCGGACAAGTTGAGTGGCGGTGAACAGCAGCGCATCGCGATTGCCCGCGCATTGGCCCATGCACCCCGTCTGGTGCTTGCCGACGAGCCAACAGGCAATCTTGATGAAGACAATGGGCGGCAGGTTTTGCAACTGCTCCTCGATTTGACGAAGAACATGGGCAAAACGTTAGTCATGGCGACCCACAATCCAGAAATTGTACCCCTGGCAGATCGTGTCGCCCGCATCCATGATGGCAAATTCATCATTACCGCACAGGCTGAGGCAAAACAGGTTTTAGCTGAGCTTGTAGAATCTGCCTGAGTAAGTATTGTTAAGATTGGGACATTTCTTCTTTCCCAATTTTAAGAAAATGTGCGATAATAATCGAAATGGCGCGACTGAAAGGTTATAGTTCTTAATAAGTTTACAGGCTATTTACGTGATTTTCCTGTAAACTGTGGCACAATAACCTTAAGACCAGGTATTTATCCTGACCATAGCAACAAGGCGAAAGGTTGACGCCAAATGGCTGACCCGAACCCAGAGGTCAAAGGTGTTCTCATCGAACTCCGTGACATCAATAAGGAAAAACGCCGCACAGCAGTCATGAAGTTGGGAATGCTGGGTGGTGACGATGCAATCCGAGCCCTGATACGCACTGTTGAGAACGATTTCGAAGACCTCATTGTTCGGGGTCGCGCGGCCCTCATGTTGGGCAAGCTGGGCGATACCCGTGCCGTCATGCCACTCATCAAAGCGTTACAAGCTCCTGGCTATCAAATTCCTCTCCACGCAGCCCAAGCCCTGGGACAACTACGCGATCCGCGTGCCATTGCGCCACTCGTGGCGCTTGCCGGACACAGTAAAGACCGCCTCCATGAAGCCGTGATTCTCGCTTTGCGTCAACTCGGAGCTGAGGTGGGGCTGTCATCCAAACGTGAAACAGCCTACAGCTTTGAACCGGAACCAGGCCTGTAATCAACCCTCACTTATCGGCTTATAGACTGACGAAAACCCACAGAGGACGCTCATAAAAGCGTCCTCTGTGTTGTTTTTAGGGCTGGGGTGAGGCGGTTGAGATGGGGATGGAGTGCGCGGTGAGAGTCATTTCGATGATGATGTCTTCGACAACATCATCGAAGCGCTTGGAGGGAATCTGACCGCCCCAGAACATTTCACGATACACCTGGAACAGTGATTTCATCCCATCGGAATCGGCAGGGTTCAACGTGACCGTCCATTGAACCTTGAACATTGAAATCGACTGCTCCCCATAGCACTGCGTCACAAGGCCGCTGTAAGATTCAGGCTCGTCAGGGGCGAGGCCACCGCAGCCAAGTGAGGCCCTACACTCAATTCCCAGAGTGCGTAAGTGATCAGCCACGTCGCAGGCTCGGGCAGGTGAGCTGTACAGCCACTCGTCAATGCCTTGCGCATACTGTGTATGGCGCACGAGTTCAGTACCCGCCGGAAGAGCAAGCGTCGGAGGGAAAATGATCGTATACAGCAGCGGTACGGCTTGCGACATGACAACCGCGCTCACGACCATTACCACACCCAGAATCACTAAAACCAAAGGAGACGAGAGACAGCCCCGCGCGCCTTTGGGTTTTGGAGTCAAATCAGGAGTCCCAGAGTTGTTCATGACGAATCACCACATAACCACTCGCATCACGGATAGGGTCAGGATTAGGAAGACCTGCATAAATCCACACCTCAGTCGTCCGAAAGCTGTTCAAACCGCTGCCATCAAACAAACATTTCCAGACGACAGACAGGATTTCGCCCCGCACAAAGGTCGGATCATAGACGCCCCCTGGCTCATTGGTTTTGTCTGTATAGAAGCCCGCCGGAGGAAGACGCAGGCAGCTTTCGATTGCCTCCTCACCTGGGACGCCGCCATAAAAGGTGCGCATACGGATTTGATAAAACTCAGCCATCACATCCACGTTATCGCCCGGAATGCGATAGTAGATCTGCTTCCGAGTTGAGGACACAATCGCTTCATTGCCCCACTGCTGCGCACCCGGCGGCACGTCGATCACGAGCGGGCTGTTACGTGTGGATTGATCGACGAAAAATGCCACAATACTCCCACCCAGAAAGAACACCCCTAACACGGCAATGAGAATGCTCACACGCAGCCATGACAGGTTGCCCTTTTTATCGGTTAAAAAATTCACGGGTCTATGTCCCTTCCGTATTATGTGACTTTAAAAGCAGTTTGATCATATGTCCGTAAGGGGTCGACGCAAAGCGCTCAACCTCTTTTTGCCAAAATGCCTCTCCAAACAAAGCCTCGTCTGTTGACAGGGCTGTAGGCTCTTGCTGCTCAGGTGGCAGCAGTCGCTGTGCTAACCAACGACGGGTGACATCTTGCGTTGTATCCTGGGCCAGCCCATGCAGAACAGGAAACGCAGCCTCAGAAGCGCCTTGCAATATCTGAGCCAGCGCCACATCAAACGCCATCCCGTCTGGCCCACCTGCCTCAAGCGCCCGCCGAAAATAGACTTCTGCGTCTGCAAAGCGACCTGCTGCTTGTAGTGTACGCCCAAAACCATAGAGGGGGAACGGATTTTGGGGCTGACGCTGTAGAGCTGTTGTTAGAATGTCTTCACTTTCCCTCAACAAAGCGAGATTACGATAGGTATTGCCAAGCAAAGTCAGCGTATCCACTGAGGGACGCTTGCCCTTCTGCTCGCTTTCAGCCATCGACGCCAACAGCGTGTCGCGGGCGGCCTCATAGTCCTCTTCTAAGAACTGCTGCTGTGCGCGGGCATAGGGCGTCACGAGGTGTCGATTGCCCCACAGCATCAAGACCTGCGCCACGATCACAACACCCACAATACCAATGAGAAATGCAGGCCGCGCTTCTTGTGGAGCAAACAATGTCAACGTGAGTAGGACAAACAGCAGCACAAGGGACATCACCACACCAATTTTGACCGTGCGATCCCACGCCTGAGCATCCCGCCAGAAGGCTGCGATAAATCCCATAGATCAGGAAGTCCTTCCACTGGTGGCGGCATCGGCCTGCTGGATGGCATCTTCAATGGCGGCGATCTCATAGCGCAGACGCTGGCCGTAGACAGTGCCTTCCATCGCCTGTTGAAGCGGCTTCCAGGCTTCGAGACCTTCACGGGCGCTCATCATACGGGCCGCCGCCAGCATCGCCTGATCAATATCCCCGGCTTTGCGATAGGCCTGTGCCAGATGATGATGAACACGCACGCTGTACATAGGCGGCATCGGGTATTTCGCGGCCTCTTTGAAGGCGGCTTCAGCATCTGCATCATTGCCTGCCAGCTGCTGCACAAACGCCAATTCCGCCCAGACAAGCGGCTCAGTCGGCGCGAGTTCTGCGGCCCGTTGAAGGGCGCGGGCCGCTTCGTCGTAGCTGGCCTGCAAGCGATAACCGTTCGCCAGACTCAAATACGCGCCTGCATCATGCGGGAACAATTGCACCGCCCGATCCGCCGTCGCCTGTGCTTTGGCAAACTGGCCGCTGTAGGCATAGGCATTCGTCAGCAGCATCAGAATATCGGGCGATTCATGGCCGCTCTTCACAGCTCGTTCGAGCACAGGAATGGCCTGATTGAATTGAAATTGAGTCATTGACTTATAGGCTTCGCCATAGCCAGGAGCCAGGCGACGGGTTTGACGCGCTAAAAGCACGCCCACCAGCACAAAACCAAACAGCGCCATAATCGCTGAGAGGCACAAACCTGTCAGGGCCACCTGTATAGTCGGGGACAGCGATTCACTGACAGGACGCTTATCGAGCAAACCCAGAAATTCGATCAGGAGGCCGCCCGTAAACAGCAATATCCCTAGCAGCGCCAGCCCTGCAAAGACATACACAGCAATCCATGCCAATAAACGCCGTGTACTCATCGTGAGGCTCGCTTCTCAGGCGGGGCGGGCATTTGCGCCAACTGCTGCACGGTCATCGCATTGTCATACAATTGGCGTGCGGTCTGAATATCCGGAGCCATGACATCACGCAGCACCTGGGCCTGATCGCTTTTGAGAATGACTTCCCATTCTTCCAGTCCAGCACGCTGGCGGCGCAGTTCCTTTACCATCTCTTCAGACTGGGCCATATCACCCTGGCGGCTGTAGGCGCGTGCCAGATACAGATAAACGAGCAGACGGTGACGCACATCAGGCACTTTAATGGCAAGCGCCTTCTGCAAGCTGTCAATCACGCTGGCGCTGTCCTTGAGCCGATCCTGAATCATGCCAAGATTGTAAGCGGCCACCCACTGTGTCGGGGCCATTTCGAGGGCTTTTTGCGCGGGGGGCAGCGCATCGCGATAGTGTCCACGCTGCACTTCGACCTCAGCAATGCCATTCATGCCCACCGCAAACATCTCACGCTGGTCACTGTCCATAGAGAGTTGCGTAATTTTTGTATAGTCGTCCATCGCCTTCTCAAGCTTGCCCCACAGGCGGAACAGTTCAGCGCGGAAGCGGTAGTGATTGGGCTCTTTGGGCTCAAGCGCGATGATGTCATTCATCGACTTGACTGCCGCCGCATAATCCTGCTTGCGCATGGCCTTGACAGCCTCTTTGTACTGCATCGGGGCGCGGCTGCGCCCAAAGATGAACACGCCCGCCAGAATCCAACCTGCCGCCGCACCAAGAGCGACGGGCAGATACTGCGGCACAATCAGCAGGCCAATCGCAATGGCAAGGATGGCAGGCGCAATCGTCGCGCCCCAGCGATAGCGGGCATCGCCTTCCATGCGCCCAATGATGATGACGGTTGTCCCGATGAGAAACACGAGCAGCAGGCCCGTTTGCGCCGGAACGACCCACGCAGCCTGCACCACGCCCAGAATCGCGCTCAGCACGCCTGTGATGATGAACAGAGCCGCAAGAGCGCGCAGGCGTTCCGCGCCGAGAAAGACTTGAATTTGCGTCCAGAGTTTTTGCATTAGATGTGTGCGTACTCCGTGAGAATGGTGATTTCATCACCGTTTTGCAATTGTAGTGGAATATTGTGTTCATCAACGCCAATGAACTTGTCCAGAGTGGCGTAATAGACGACAGTCGGCGTTTTTAGATAGCGAGGCGTCAAATCGCCTACACCACCATACGTCATATCTGGTCGAGGAACATCCTCAGAAATCCAAACAAGTTGATCCTTTTTCCCTCTCCATGTGGGTCGCAAAAAAGTGACGCTTGGGTCCTGATCGTCCGCCATTCGCTTAAATTTTACGCTTGCGTACAACACAAAAGGAAGATTGATAATACTATGAGGCGGAAAATGGACTTCATCATGCTCTGTCTCTGTATCATCCAGACGACGGCTCACTTGCACGTAATCAGGGAAAAATATATAGTCCGCCCTTAGTGTGTGATAGCTCGCTTGTGAATCTGTATCCCATTCCCGTATATGCAAACGCTCGATCTGTCCTGCCTCATCGGTGAGAACCTCAGCCAGTACAGTCCGATGACCCTCATCACAATCAATACGCGTGAGTGCCCCGCCGCCTGCCAGTCGATGCCGTGTCCATGATTCCTGCCCCGGCAAAAGAATATCCCCTTCATAATCGCGATAGATACCCTTCGCGATAAAACGCTCACTCTCCGCGACACGATGTAAATAGCGCATGGGTTTGATCTCCAGGGTTGTAGGGGCATGATGTCATGCCCACAAATCGCGATAACCCTACTCAATATCCAGGTAAATGCGCTTGTTGATGCCGCCCTTGCTTTTGTACTCGCTGATTTTCAGGCGTCCGACCTCGCGCGTGTTGGCGACGTGTGTGCCGCCATCAGCCTGTAGATCCAGGCCGACAATCTCAACCGTGCGCACCTGGGGAATCCCTGGCGGTAGCAGGTTGATCTTAGTACGGATCAAATCAGGAATTTGGAAGGCTTCATCGCGCGGCAAAATCTGCACACGCAAATCGCGTTCCGCCGCCACTTCCGCATTGATTTTGGCTTCGATCTCATCGACAAGTTCACGCTGCATACGCTCAAATTCAAAATCCATGCGGCCTTTGAGCGGGTTCATCTCGCCGCCCGTCACACTCGCGCCATAATCGCGCCACACCACGCCGCACAAAATATGCATGGCCGTATGGGTGCGCATCAGTTGATAGCGCCGTTCCCAATCGAGAGCACCATGCACGGCTGTTCCCACCGCTGGAAGCACACCTTCAAGGATATGCAGATTGCCTTTGGCGACGCTTTTCACGCGGGCGGTTACGGTTTGTCCATCAAAGGACATCTCACCCATATCATACGGTTGGCCGCCGCCGCCAGGATAAAACGCCGTGCGATCCAGCAGCACGCCGTTTTGCGCCTCATCGATGCCTGTCACAACCGCATCAAATTCCCGCAGATAGGCATCGGTTTGATAAAGAAGTTCAGTCATGAAATATCCTTTTTTGTTGGCGGTTCGGTCGTGGCCCGCATACGGATCATCACATCAATCCCGCCGACTTTTTGCCAGAAGGCCCGCGCCTCAGCGTTCTTGTCTGCGACGAACCATTCGTAGTGGGTCACGCCCCGGCCTTGTAACCAGGCCCGCAGCGCCTCTACAAGCGAACGGCCCACACCCTGCCCTCGATACTCTGGCAAGATGTAAATATCAGCCAGGAAGCCGCTGCGGGCCGCGCTGAAGGTTTCTGGCAGCATATCTACAATAACGCCCATCACATATCCCACCACGCGCCCATTATATTCAGCGACAAAGACGCGCGTATGTGTATCATCGAGAGAATCGCCAATGCGAACAGCATAGCGCCGCGCCCCATCGGGAGCGGAATCGGGCATATTCTCCGGATCGATCTGGCGGTGATAGGCCACCAGTTGCAGCCACATCTCCCCAATCGCGTCAACATCGTGCGCGTTGGCTGTTCTAATCATCATGCGATCTTTTACCCGTCGTCAAATGTCCAATCCAAACCACTGTCCAGCAGGCTTTGCACCGATGCTGGGCCAGAAGGTATTTTCTAGCATATCGCCCGCCTGAGTGGGCGCATAGAGACGGCTGATCCCATCAGCCTGTAACTGAGTGAACATAGCCTGCCAAAGCACCCGCCCCACTCCTTGCCGCTGATGCACTGTGTGCAGATCAATCACGAGGGCCAGAACAAAAGCACAGCGTGCAGGCAGCACCTCCACTGTATTCGTCCCAAGTTGCACAAACAAGCCCCCAACAACCTCATTGTCATTTCCCTGGCTGATCACCATGACAACCGCGTGTGTCTTGGTCTCTTGCAGCCAACTCAGGGCTGTTTGCTCCCAGATCGTACGCGCATTCGGTTGCAAACGCACAGATGTCTGTTTGTGCGCCATGAGGGCCATGCGGTCATACCAATATT
>Ga0105046_10010469_pt1 | contig 14445 bp, 14 predicted proteins | sample MAT03_FD_78385 | JGI IMG/M metagenome (GOLD analysis project Ga0105046, IMG submission 78385) | Freshwater microbial communities from Lake Fryxell liftoff mats and glacier meltwater in Antarctica - MAT-03 (megahit assembly) | ecosystem: Environmental > Aquatic > Freshwater > Ice > Liftoff... | reverse complement strand
TAATTGATTCTCTAGAAAAAAATGTATTCGATTCAGGGAAAGAAGTTTTTAAAGTGTCAAAAAAATTAGGTGTGAGTTCTTTTGCTTTATTAGTTAGAGCATTAAACTTGCAAAAAATTTCAGCAGATAAGTACCGAAAATTAAAACAGGAAGCTGATACAGAGTTTAAGGCATTCGTTTCACGAGAAGAGTCGAAAAAACTGAAACAAAAAGATAAAGAGAAAAAAGGTGGGCCAAATTATTATACGCTATTAGTAAATAAAAATAGTCATTCATTTACAAGAGTTGTAATGGATGCGTTTAGAGGAGGTTTTATTCAACCTACGCTTGCGAGTACTTTGCTCAATACGCAGGTAAATAATTTTTCTAAGCTAGAGACCTTTCTTTATAAATGAGCAAGCAGCAGCAAAGATATTGCTTAGATGCTAACGTGCTCATCCAAGCTTGGCAGAAATATTATTCACCAAAACTTTGTCCAAGTTATTGGGCGGCGCTAAATAAGTTGGGTAAAGAGGATAGAATATTTCTTCCACAAATGGTTTATGATGAAATAACCAGAACGGACGATGATTTATCAGAATGGCTTAAAGCAAGTCATATTCCAAAACGAAAACTCGATGGTACAATAACTGAGTGCTGGAAAAATATACTAGCTGCTAATCCTTTGCATCAATATTTAGTTGACAATACAAAAAATCGTTCGTTAGCCGATCCTTGGGTAATTGCTCACGCTTTAAGTGAAAATGCTTGTGTTGTAACAAAAGAAGAAAAAGTAACCGCTCCGAATTCAAATAAAATAAAAATCCCTAACGTATGCGATAATATGGGTGTTAGATGGATTAACGATTTTGAATTTATTGAAGAACTCAACTTCAAGTTTACTTGCGAACTAACTAAGTAATACTGCGCTCAACAGTTCTATTATTGCTTAAAAGTGATTTTAGCATTTTCTTCGTCTTAGTATTTCCATATTGCATAACAGCATGTTTCAATTTTTGAAAAGGCATTTGCGATGCTTTAGCGAGTAATTTATTCAATACACTATCGCGATCTTCAGCTAAGTTATTTAAATTATTTGCTAAATCTACCAACAAAAATTCTTCTGTCATCTTTGAAGGAAAATGATGTTTCAATTGAAATTCAAAATCTCTATTTCCTAATTTAAATGTTCCGTGGCGTTTATGATTGTAAACAACCTTTTTATTATACAACTGAGTTGTTCCAACTCCAAGACTATTATAAAAATTTGGTGAAACCAAAAGAAAGCGATTATCCTTTAAAAAACTGCGCACCAAAACTTCTTCATCAGGCGGAACTTTTCCAAATGCAGAAGTTTTAGGAACATAATATAATCCCTGAGAGAGTTTTTCTAAAACTCCTTCCTTCAGCAATTCATCAAGGTGCCTATCAACTGAATTAGACCATTCGGATAGTTCATTCCTGCGATAAACTTTGCCGCTCTTTAAGTGCTTTTTAAACTCATTTAAACGTGTCATATTTATATTCCTCCTCTACAAAGATAATAAATTATCAATTATAATGCAAGTATTTTCATTTAAAATTCATGCAAAACAATCTATTATACATTTAATTATCAACTAGATAACGTATTTATATAATAAATAAATTTCTTTATTATTTGGGTGATCGCAGAATCAAACAAAAGCCACTATTCACCCAAAAGTGGCTTTTGTTTGTTAAAATATCCGGGTGATGAGTGCGGAAATATGCTTATTCACTAAAATTAAGTGTTCACGTAATCGTGAACAAAGCAAAAGTGAACACTAGTGAGTAATTCCGATTCCGCAGACAACGTCTGCGGAATCTTATTCGTAATCCCCAAAGTACCCCCCCAAGTCTCCCCCGATTAATCCCGGAATAATCCCCTAATAAATCCGCAAAAAACTGAAAGAATCTGAAAGCTCCCACGGTCGCCCCCATATCACCCCGGAATAATCCCGGAGTATTTTCAGACAAACATTCCATTAAAAAAGGGCTGAGAAATATAATTTTCTCAGCCCTATGCTCCCCACTCACACATCCCACTAATTTACCTCGTACTCTTCACACATCTATCTCTTAGGAGAGCATTGCATCATTAAGCATTTTGTAAAGTAATTCCTTTTGAAAAACTTTTCTTCCATACTGTGTAAATAAAAGGAGCAAACAATTTTAAACCACCTTTAGCATAGGCGTTTTGTTTAGCCCTAAGAATTTGCCAACGAAAATTTCTTAAATAGACGTTTGATTTTTCGGAAAACTCTTCGGGTGGTATAGATTGAAAATATTCAGCGATACAATTTTTTAAAAAACCTTCCTCCTCTACGCTGAATGTTTGTCTTTTCCAATACACCTTAACCATAAACTCCCAAGACTGATTCACTAAATTTTTTACAGCTTCGGGATGAATGCTAATTTTTGTTTTTTGTGACTCTTCCATTTATAATGATTTGCTGAGACAAAAGTATGTTACGAGAATAAACTCATTTCCGGTTTGGGCTACTTTGGGATGAATTCTGTTTGAATTAGCGAGTTTGTGCTTGTTTCTTTTCTGAATTTCTATTTTACAAATTTGCGTTTTCACGCAGAAACCTACAGAAAGTTGCAATAAATAACTTTGTTTTTCACTTTGTAACCGCAATTGGAAACGTGCAGTAAAACATTTTAGACTTTTGCGCTTCAAACTAAAAACAAAAAATATGGATGCAGTAAAAGGAATTGAAGTTAGACCTTACATGGTAAATGAGTTAAGCACATTATATTCAATAAGCGAACCCACCATGATGAACTGGATAAAATCCATAAATAATAAAATTGGTGAGAAAGTTGGCCGGTATTATAATGTAAGACAAGTAAAGGAAATGTTCGATAATTTTGGAGTTCCATTTGTTATTGAATTCTCGGATACAGATCCGCTAAATTTTTAGATAATTTACAAAAAGAAACAAACGGCATATCTTGAAATATTACCGTTTGTTTCAAAACTAATTAATTCAGGAAAATAGTATCGGGTAAACCGAGTTTTTCAAAAATTAATTTAATTTGTTTGGGTGTGAAATACCTTCCGTTCTTCTTTCCTATGTCGTTTTGAAAGGGATTTAACCAAGTCTTAAATGTTCTTTCACTTACATCATACAATTCAGCCATTTCCCCTAGGGAATATGCCTTAAGCTGAATTTTTGCCGGCATAGTTTCATTTTGTTTCATATATATTTTTGATTTAGGTGGCAAAAATCTGCCTAAAGTTCTTTGTTTACACCAAACACTCAATTTCCCGGAATGCCCCCAAATCCCCCGGAGTACTTCACGGTAATCCCCGATAAAATTCAGCCTTTCCGAGCTCAACCCGGAGTCTCCCCCGATTCCCCCCGGATAATCCCCGAATAAATCCGATATAAATCCCCAGCCCAAATGTGCCCGAATATGCCCAAATAAGGCGGAACGCAAAGCCGTAGTCTGATCCATCGGGTATTCCCTGAAATCTAAAAATCCGGTAGGAAAAGGCAAAAAAAAGGGGGCGAAAAGCGCCCCTTGATAAATAGTTTTTTAATCAAATTTTTGTTCCTTTACATCGTGAAAATAAATTTTGGTTTCAAGAGGAAAAAGGTCTTTAAATTTTTTGATTATTTAGACTCGGTATTTTTAGGAAGACTTTATCCTTTCCATTAATTCCGGTTCATGCTCCAAGACTCCCATAAAGTCGAGAATTAGCTCTAAATGTTCGTTAAATTTGTTAGCAGTTTCACCTGTTGGTTCCACAGAAGTCTGACAGAAATGTAAGACTTTTTTGTTTTACGCATGTTTTCTATTTGCATATTATACTCCCCTATAAAAAACGGATTAGGCTCTAAAGTTGTGAGGAGAAAATAAAGTTTAATTTTTACGGGCTTTATATTTCATGAACACTCAAACTAATGATCAGACTCAAAAAGTTATAATCTATTGATTTTAATCTCCTCTACCACCGCCGGGTCAAGCAATGTAGAGAGATCGCCAATGTTTGCCAAATCGTTTTCGGCAATCTTCCTTAAAATCCGGCGCATGATTTTCCCACTCCGGGTTTTTGGCAGGCCTTTCACAAACTGGATCTTATCTGGCTTGGCGATGGGGCCTATGATCCGCGAAACCGTCTCTAGGATGTTCTGCCGCAACAGATTGCTGTCAACCATATCTTTATCATAAATAACGTAAGCATAAATGCCCTGCCCTTTAAGATCGTGAGGATAACCAACAACAGCACTTTCAATTACGCCTGTATGCATGTTAATTGCATTTTCCACTTCAGCAGTACCAATGCGGTGGCCACTCACGTTTAATACGTCATCCACACGGCCAGTAATTTTATAGTTGCCTTTATCATCACGCATCGCACCATCGCCGGTAAAGTACATGTTTTCATACGTCGCAAAATACGTCAGCCTGCAGCGCTCATGATCATTATAAGTTGTGCGGATGATGGACGGCCACGGCTGTTTGATGCAAAGATTCCCGCTTACATTATCACCTACAATTTCTTTACCGTTTTCGTCAACCAGACAGGGAAGAATTCCAGGCATTGGCAGTGTAGCCCACGAGGGCTCTGCTGGCGTAACCCCCGCAAGGTTGGTAATTAAAATACCACCCGTTTCTGTTTGCCACCAGGTATCTACGATCGGGCACTCATTTTTACCAATTTTGTCGTCATACCAATGCCAGGCCTCTTCATTAATCGGCTCTCCCACTGTGCCAAGAATTTTGAGCGTAGAAAGATTTTTCCCCTTGAGCGGATCCAGGCCAAAACCCATCAGGCTGCGAATGGCTGTGGGCGCAGTATAAAGAATATTAATTTTATGTTTATCAATCGTCTCCCATAAACGACCCGCATCAGGATATGTAGGAATGCCTTCAAAAATAACGGTAGTAGCGCCAGCACTCAATGGTCCGTATACAATATAACTGTGGCCTGTGATCCAACCTATGTCGGCAGTACAAAAGAAAATTTCACCGGGTGTGTATTGAAAGGTATTTACAAACGTATAATTGGTATAAATCATATACCCGGCGACAGAATGCACAACACCTTTTGGTTTGCCTGTAGAACCTGAAGTATAGAGAATAAACAAAGGATCTTCGGCATCCATTACTTCAGGTTCATAGTGCTTCAGTCCTAGTGTTTCAATCGTTTTAATTTCATCTTCCCACCACACATCCCTGCCTTTGATCATGCTAACAGGAATTCTTGTGCGGGTTGCCACAATTACACGTTTCACAAAAGGACACGCGATCAGGGCATCATCGATTACGCTTTTTAAAGGAATATCTTTTGCACCACGAAAAGCGCCGTCGCAGGTGATGATGAATTCTGCCCGCGCATCTATTAAACGATCGGCGATACTCTGCGCTGAGAAGCCGCCAAAAACAACGGAATGCACCGCACCAACGCGCGCGCAAGCTAACACAGCGATCGCCAGCTCAGCAATCATACCCATGTAAATAATTACCGGATCTCCTTTTTTAACGCCATTGTTTTTTAATACGTGTGAAAACTGACATACTTTACGGTACAAATCTTTATACGTTAAGATGCGGTGATGTTCGTCTTTATCATTCGGCTCAAAAATAATTGCAGGAGAATTTCCGAATTCTTCCAGGTGACGGTCAAGACAATTTTCAGTAATATTTAATTTACCGCCTTTAAACCACTCTACCTTTGGCTCTTTAAAATTCCATTCTAAAACTTTATCCCACTTTTTTTTCCAGGTGAAATTTTCCGCAATGGGTCCCCAAAAATTTTGCGGGTCTTCAATACTTTTTTTATACTCTGTTTTGTATTGATCCAATGAAGTGATCTGATAAGGATATTTTTTCATGATATTTTATTATGACGTTTTAATTTTTGCTGTTGCTAATACCCCGAATTCCTCCACTTCTGTTAGGCAACCAAATGCCAACACGGCCGTCTTTTGTAGACTAAGCACCATTTGGCTTTTGGCAAACAAGGTGGCCAACGAAAAAAAATCAACTATAAGTCGTGCGGTAATTTTGTGCTACACGTACCAAAGTCTCCTGTCGCCGAAAAACAGCCCCTGTTCTTTTTAGATTCTCGCCAATAGTCTCTCCCGGTAGGGAAACAGAAGAGCTGCCATTTACATATGAATCCACGCTACTCACAAATCATTCCAGACACTAACAGCTTATTAAACTCTTACTTCATTTCTGTGTGACACTAAGAAAGTAAAAGATTTTAAAAGCGGAATTCTAATTCAATCCCCTCAGAATATTCAGTCGTCCTGTAAATACCATTTTCATTGATATAATTGACAAGGTGCCTGTGAGATTTTAATATTTTATTGAATCCGGTATACAATGTTTCACGCCGGAAAATCAATTCTTCAGGAAGGGCATCGCCCTTTAGTGCAGTAGCTCTTATTTCCTGTATAACAAGTAAAAAATCTCTTTGAATGGCTAAGGATTCTTTATGAAGTATGTCTAATTTTTCCTGAAAGGTCATGCGCTAATTTAGCAAAATAAAAAAAGCCTAAGCGAATATTTAAATATTTGCTCAGGCTTTTCATAAGAGCTTACGGGCTCAAATTTCTTAATTTCTCAGCTGGTATTTTAGCTTAGAACTAAATTAAAGAGAATAATCCGATTTAGAAAATATTTAACATTTGCGTTTATTAATCGCCCATAAAAATCCTCCTTTATCTTGATTTTGGATAAACTTATATTTTTGTAAAACCTTAGCGCGTAGATCGGTCTTTTTAACCACCTAAACCTACTCTCAGAATGAGAACTTAATCTCCTTGCAGACCGCGTGAGGTTTGAGCAGATTTGTTTAGAACTGAGAAACTGTTGGGGAAGTGTTACCAAGCGTTAAAAAAGTCAATTTACAGCGGGACTTAAAAGAAAACAAATACTGTAACCAGACCTTGAATAGATGACGATACACTTGCGAAGGGGATACATAACCACCAAAAGCATTTTTTTTATAACGCTTCTTGTTGCAACGCTTACCGTACTTTCTGTTTGGCTTTTCGGGCTTGATAAGCATCGCACACTCTTTGTCAATGCGATTCTTTCCGCAAGCATTCTATCTTTGGCTTTCTTTTCATTTCTGAGTATTAATCTTTACCGGGGAATAAAGATGAAAGATGATCTTGGAAAAATTACCGACAACCTCAGCAAAAGCCATTTTCCAAACTTATCTGAGGGAGTAGAATTTCCTTCCGAACTTCCCGATGTTAGAAAAGGAGATGACTGCGGAGGAATCGTTCTCGGAATTATTCTCTGGATTCTTATCGCCATTTTGTTTGTAGCGGTAATCTGGTTTTTTGGAGCTCTGCTTTGGAGCATGATCCTGATTTTTGCAGCTATGCTGTACTGGATTTTTTTTCGGGCTCTTCGTCTTGTTTTCAAGAGTTCGAATGCCTGTAAAGATAATCTTTCAAAAAGTCTTCGGTATGGGTTTGCTTATACACTTCTCTATAATTTCTGGATCTACGGAATTATTCTTTTTGCACATTACCTGATCTAAGAATTATTTAAGTAACTCATTTAGTTCAATATCTTTTACATATTCAAAAAGGATCTGGTGATTTTCCTGGATCTCAACACCCACAATTTCATTATAATCACGGTTAAAGAACACCTCCACCAGGAAATTCTCAATTGAAAAAAGCGTGATGTTGTTATCGTAGTAAACTTTCTCAGAAATGAATTCTCCCTCCATCCACAAGCATTTCATCTTTTCAGGGATAGCTAATTTTATAAATTCATCTTTTGTCATTCGGTTCGTTGGTGATGCAATTAAAAGCTAAGGTAGTCTAGAGAGTAGTTTTAGTTTGCTATAAAACGTAGTATGCTGATAATTTCATCTAAACCTTGCTCAAACTCAAAGAATTGGCTATTCGCTTTTTACAATTCTTGATGTATATTTACTTTACAAACAAAAAATGAAATCCGTGGCTGCGTTATTTTCTTTTCTCCTTCTTTTCACAGTAATAGCGCCACCCTACAGTGCACAGCTAAGTTATGGGTCAGCAGCAGCCTATAGTACTTGCAAACTAATTCCTTCTTACACTGGTAACGCTTTACAGGTGAGAAGAACCTGCGATGATGCTACAAAAGATATTGGCTTTAATTCTTGCGGAGACCTTGATACACTCGCACTAAAAGCATTTGTTATTGCAGCAACTCCATTGAGCGCTATGACGGAAACAAGTTCCACTGCATACAGCCTGAGACGTCTGCGCTGCACTTATGGTGGTTCTGCCATAAGAGTGCGTAGCAGTGCGGCGGGAAGTCCAACTACTGACATAAGCTTTACTACCAGCGGCGACCTGGATACGGCAAGCTTAAAAACATTTATTCGTGCCAATACTGGCTTTGTAACTATCTGGTACGATCAAAGTGGCAATGCAAGAGATGCAAGTCAGTCTGCTACGGGCAGTCAGCCCCGAATCGTAACCGCAGAATCTATAGAGCGACAGGGGAATGGGTGGATCTCTGAATGCCTGACTTTTAATGTAATTCCTTCCACAACCGACCGGACGTTCTTAGAATGGTCGCAATCGCAGTATTATTCTACCGGGGGGCCGCCTCTAATTACCCTACCCCTATCTGCTGCAAGTGCTTCTGTTACTGCCTGGTATGATCAGAGCGGCAACGCTAAACATATAAGTCAGGCTGCAGCTGCAAACCAACCCGCGCTAATTCAAAGTGGACTAATCACCAAACAAATTGGAATCCCTTCCATTAATTTTAACGGAAGTTCCACCAACCTTTCCGCTTCTGATGCTGGCTTACCTACTGGTAATTTATCTGTAACCGGAATAGTCAAAGCAAATTCCATTTCACCTTACGGCAGTATTCTCCATTATGGTGTTGGAACTACAAACAATGCTGTTTTTGCTTCCCATGGCACCGATGCAAATTTTGAGACAAATGCCATCGGCCTTTCGCAGTATGGCGACGCGGTAGTTATACCCTCTAGTGTTGGACCAAGCCTCATCTTAACTTCCGGCAGAAGTTCCGGTAATTATTTTGTGTATCGGAATGGGGGAAGTGGCGTTTTTAAAACAATGACAACAAGCACAACTCTTTACGGAGCAAACGGTTTAAGCATCGGGAGCTATAATCCTGGAAGTGGCGGTGGCTATTTGAACGGTTCTATTTCTGAAGTCGGTATGTTTCCGTCTGCACTTTCGAACACACAAAGGATTCTGATTGAAACGAATTGTTCTGCTTACACCACATTAACTGTCAGCAACTCTAAGTATACGCCGCCCACTGCGACCAGCTACCATCGCTTTGTAAACGGTGTGGGCAGTGAAAGTTCCACCGACGGTGTGGCAGGAACAAGAAGCACCATGGGAATGGGTATTAGCATTGGATCTACTGGAACTGATTTTCTGAAAGGTAATGGAGAGTATATCACTTATGGCATAAATTGTCCCGCCCTTGCAAGTTCATCCACATTAAATCTTCCCGGTACTGCGGTGCAGCGCTGGGCTAACGACTGGTATCTTAATAAAACAGACATCAGCAGCAATAATGGAACTATCAATTTCTTTTTTGATTTCAGTGATTACGGATTGTCTTTGTTGCCAGGTGCCGCAGCTAATTGCGACTTGCTCAACCGTAATACACCAAGCGGAGCATTTTCAATTGTTTCAGGTACCACAAAATCACTTGTTGGCGACAGAGTTTATTTCTCCATCAGCGCGGCCAGCATTCCAACTAATTTTTATTATACCATAGGTACTCAAAACACTAGCACGAGTCCACACCCGATTGAATTGTTAAGTTTTGAGGTCCTTTGCAAAGACTATAAAACAACGATTTTGTGGGCTACGGCCAGCCAAACGAACAACGATCACTTTTCAATTGAGCGCACCGCCAATGGAATTAATTATGAAGCCATCGGAATTATAAAAGGTGCCGGCACTACCAGTGAACGAAAAAGTTATTCTTATACAGATGACCGTCCGTTGAATGGTCTTTCATACTACCGCCTGACGCAAACGGACATAAACGGATCAGAAAGCACCTTCCCTGTTGTGAAGGCAAATTGCGAAAGTAGCGGCGAAGGAATTAAGATTTATCCAAATCCAAACAACGGCACATTTACACTTGAAGGTGCACGGCTTTACTCAGACGTGACGATTATTAATTCATGGGGCGCCAACGTTTTTGAAAAGAAAAATGTCTTATCTAAAGAAGAGATCACTTTAACTGAATTACCAAATGGCATTTATTTTGTAAAAATTGTAGATTTGACGGGCCAAACTTTACTGAAGCTTATTATTCAACGCTAACAATCCGACCTGATTAATTTCATATCTTAAAACAAAAAATTATGGTAGAAACGTTCGAGATTAAATTACCTTCGGGAGAAGTAGCTAAAGTATCCATTTGGAAATCTGCCTTTAAAAAGGAGGTTTGTTATTTTGCGAAAATGATCGACGTAAAAAAAATAAGTCCAAAAAATAATTATGGAAGTATTTTAAAAGCCGGTGAAAAAACGGTTTATTATGAAGATCCTAATAAACTAAAATCAGACCTTGTTGCATTTTATGGTGTTTAACTATTCTTCCGCCGTCCTATGATCTTTTGTACAAAAAAGAATGTTATCCTGTTTTACTGTCTTCTATGTTTTAGTAAAACTCTGTTCTGTCAGAATTCCTGTGTCGACAAAAACATCGCATTTTGTTCGGGAGAACAACTTAATTATCAGGTTGTTTACAACTGGGGCATGATTTGGGTAGAATCGGCATTTGCATCCTTTAAAGTTAGTGCGACCAAAGTAAATAATAAAAATTGTTACCTGTTTAATGGAAGCGGTAGCACGTATGCCAAATACGATTGGTTTTATAAAGTACGAGATGTGTTTGAAACCTGTGTGGACTCGGCCTCCTTCAGACCGGTAAAATTTCGTGCCGATATTTTGGAAGGCTCAAAAAAGGATAAGCATACTTACATTTTTAATACACCTCAAAAAAAAGCTTACACGATTATTAATCGCGGCACAAAACCGGTTGAGCTTGATACGATAAAGATAAACTCCTGCACCATTGATGTGCTCACAGCTATTTATTACGCCCGCAACATTGATTATTCCAGTTGCAAGATGAACGATACGATAAGTATTTCTTTGCTGTTAGATGGAAAAGTATATCCGATCTATGTGCGTTACCTGGGCAAAGAAGTTTTTACCTCCAAAGAACTTGGAAAATATAACTGCATAAAATTCAGTCCTCTTTTAGTGGAAGGTTCCATTTTTAAAAAAGGTGAAGGTATGACTGTTTGGGTGAGTAACGACAAAAACAAAATTCCCATTTACATTGAAACACCCATTACTGTAGGCACTATAAAAGTAAAACTCATGAGTTACAAAAACCTCAGGAACCCGGAAGACGCGAAAATAGAATCCGTTTTACCGCAGCTTAAAAAGAAGTGAGCATTCTAATCCTGCACTATAAGACCTTTGCTTAATAACGTAGTTGCGAACGAACATCGAGTTAGGTGAATAAAACAGAACCGGACTGAAGTGCATCTGTATGCTTTTACCCAGATCTTTTATTAGCCCGGCTTTCACAGAGATTGTTCCCATCCACTTTCTTACGGAAGCATTAGGCGAAGTGTAATCGTAAATATCGGGCGAACGTGTTGAAATTATGGGCAAATAACTAGATCGCCTGAATTGCCTTGCATGAAAACCTGCACCTGCTTTTAATCTTATTGTTTTCGTGAAGCTGAAGAGCCTGTTTATTTCAAGGGAATAGTCCCAATACTGGTAAATGCTTTTGTAAACACCTTCACTAGACGTGGCTTTGAGAAAGTTACTTGCCGCAGCAGCATCGAAATTCGCACCTGAATTAACAATTGGCAATACTGAGCTGCTCGTTGTTGGCGTTGTTGTAGAACCCGGCACTGGTGTAAGTCGTTTTATCACCTCTTCCTGTGAAAACCGCTGGTAACCAATTCCAGCAAGGATCTCCCATTTATTAGAAATCACAATCCCGGTTTTAATTCCCAACCCATAGAAAAACCGGAACTCATTTTGTTCTTTTTTATTTTTCAGATACAGTCCCGAAAAATCACTGTTGTAGAGATCTCCCTTTGCGTTTTTAGCATATTGATAACTTCCCTCCTGTGGTGTTATGTAAACACCAAAGAGGAAGCTTATATTTTTTTCTTTCTTAGAAGAATCGTTTTGGGTTAAATCCGGAATTTCACGAACGGACTCATTCAAGACATCAGTCTCTTTTTCATTAATTGGTAGTAATAAAGAAAATGAAGTCAGATGCTCAGACTGTAATGGCTCTGAAACGATATCCGAATTTTCCGGAACAGTTTCTTCCTTACCATTTTTTGAAGGTGTGTAACCCTGAAGAGGTTCTATAGAACTTTCAATTGAAGGATTTGTGGTAACAGGAAAATTATTAGTCTTATTCTCAACTGCCCTTATTTTATTAGTTCGTGGATTATTACTTGCTAAGGTAAGTGGTTTGTTTTCATTCAAACCTGACAGAGGACTTGTAGGAGGTAAACTATTTTCGTTTTCTGGTTTTTCTGTTTGAGATTGCGTTTCGTTTTTTGGTCGCTTATTAAGATTTGCTGGCTTCTCTGCGGCAGTTTTTAGTTCTTCCTGTTTTTGTAAATCTGCAATATCCTGCGATGGTGGCTGATAGCTAAGTAAGTAAAAACTCGTCGCTCCAGTTAAAAGTAAAAGTCCTGACAAAAAGAAAATCACAAATCTTCTTCTTTTTTTCTTCTGCATTTTTTTTAGAATTTCATCGAAAGAAGAAATTCTTGGCTGAACAAGATAGTTGTCCAGCGAATGCTTTAGATGTTTATTTATATGTTCATTTTCTTCCATGATCCTTTCAGACTATTAAGCGTTTTTTCGATTTAGTTCCATTGTACGTTCTTTCAATAATTTCATCAATGCTTGTCTTGCCCTTGCTAACTGAGACCTGCTGGTGCTTTCTGTAATGTTTAATTTTTCACCAATTTCTTTATGTGAAAACTCTTCTACGAGTGAAAGATTTACGATGCTGCGATACCCGGGAGGTAAGGCATTGATGCAGACCATAATTTCGGCAATGCTCATGGATTCTTCTTCGCCCGGCTCAAACTCCAGTGTTTCTACTATTTCAAGATTTCTTTCAAAATAAATATGCTTCTTTACTTTTAAAGCGGTAAGCGCGGTGTTTACCGCAATACGTTTTGCCCAACCTTCAAAGCTACCTTCATTTTTAAAAGCCTTCAAGTGGGTGAAGATCTTAACAAACGCATCCTGCATCACATCTTCGGCTTCATCGCGATCTTGCATATAACGCAGGCAAATTCCCAGCAATGCTGGCGCCAACAGATTGTACAGCTTAAACTGTGCCTCCCTGTCATTTTTATGGCATGCTTCTATTATCTCTTCTAGATCAATCAAAAAAAGTATTTTTCGGAACTCAAAATTAGATTTAAAAAATAAAACCCAATTACATTTTGCGGTTTTTATACGCTGCACTTTTTCCGCCAAAGACAAATTTTTATAAACCTGCATTCGTCGGTTCTTTAAAGACGCTCTTCCTTCAAAAACGCTGCATATAAGGGGCGAAAATTCCTTTTTTTATTTAGAATTCGCATAAATTTATCAATTCCGCCTTGTTTTGGTGCCTCTCTAAGCCATAACTGGAAAATTCAGTATAAATTTTGAAAGCCTATCTCCCAAAAAATTATTAATTTCATTGCCTAATCTAAATTGTATGTCATTTATAAATAATATTAGCGCCCGCCAGATACTGGACTCGCGTGGAAATCCAACTATTGAAGTAGACGTTGTAACCGAAAACGGAGTTTTAGGCCGCGCAGCTGTTCCCTCGGGAGCCTCAACCGGTACTCACGAGGCGGTAGAGTTGCGAGATAATGATAAAAGTCATTACATGGGAAAAAGCGTGTATACTGCTGTAAACAACGTGAACAGTGTAATACGTGAAGCGTTAAAAGGTACTTATATTTTTGATCAGGGCGATATTGATGGTAAACTAATAGAGCTTGATGGCACGCCAAATAAGGAAAACCTTGGAGCAAATGCCATTCTGGGCGTGTCACTTGCCGTTGCAAAAGCGGCTGCAGAGCAATCGGGAACACCTCTTTACCGCTATGTTGGCGGCGTAAACTCCAACATGCTTCCAATTCCGATGATGAATATTTTGAACGGAGGGGCACATGCGGATAACGGAATCGATTTTCAGGAATTTATGGTAATGCCCGTTGGTGCCGAGTCCTTCAGTGAAGGCCTTCGCATGGGGACAGAAAATTTTCCCAACGTAAAAGCCGTTTTAAAATCTCAAAAATTAAGTACCAATGTATGTGATGAAGGTGGTTTTGCACCAAATCTTAAAAACAACGAAGATGCCATTAAACTGGTAATACAAGCCATTGAAACTGCGGGTTACAAACCCG
>Ga0105046_10010464_pt1 | contig 14450 bp, 10 predicted proteins | sample MAT03_FD_78385 | JGI IMG/M metagenome (GOLD analysis project Ga0105046, IMG submission 78385) | Freshwater microbial communities from Lake Fryxell liftoff mats and glacier meltwater in Antarctica - MAT-03 (megahit assembly) | ecosystem: Environmental > Aquatic > Freshwater > Ice > Liftoff... | reverse complement strand
TCGCCCGAATCGTTGATCGCCCACAGTAACGAGCCGGGGCCGCTTGTCATCGCCAAGCCCGATGCCTCGTTTAGGGGTGGCGAGCACAGACGTCCGGTCTCGAACGGACCCGCAAAAGAGGGCGCCTGTGCGTGCATCTGCAAACCAAATGAACAGGCAAGGATGATGGAGGTGATGAACAACTTCATTCGTTAACTCGGGCGGACAATAACGTTGTAGATTTTTCCGGGTACGATTACTTCACGGACGATCTGTCCGGCTTCTATTGCCTCTCGGATCACGGATTCATTGCGAGCCAACGATCCCGTCGCCTCCGCATCGGCATCCGACGGCACCATCATCTTGCCGCGGATCTTGCTGTTCACTTGCAGAACGATCTCCACTTCCGAGGTCACGAGCTTCGACTCGTCAACGACGGGATAGGCACTCAAGAACACGCTCGTCGTGTGTCCGAGTACCGACCACAGTTCTTCAGCAACGTGTGGTGCGAACGGGGCCAAGCACTGCACGAACTGCTCCATCGCAATGCGTGGACGTATGCTGGCGGGCGTGAACTCGTTCACGAACACCATGAACTGTGCTATGCTCGTATTGAAACTCAGAGCGTCGATATCAATGCGCGACTTCTTGATGGTGGTATGCAAAACAAGGTCTTGCTCGGCAGTGCACGGCAGAGCTTGTACCGTTTCCGACAACGTTCCTTCTTCATTCACGATCAGACGCCACGTGCGATTCAAGAAGCGGGAAATACCGTCGAGACCGCTGGTGTTCCAGGGTTTGGAGGCTTCGAGCGGACCCAAGAACATCTCGTACAAGCGCAATGCATCGGCACCATACTCGCGAACCACATCGTCGGGATTCACAACATTGCCGAGCGACTTCGACATCTTTCTTCCGTCTAGGCCCATGATGAGGCCCTGATGGAACAAGCGCTTGAATGGTTCAATGGTGTGCACATAGCCATAGTCGTACAACACCTTGTGCCAAAACCGCGCATACAACAAGTGCAACACGGCATGCTCGCCGCCACCCACATAGAGGTCTACTCCACTATCGCCCATCCAATACTTCTCATGCTCTGGCGAACAGAAGATCTGGTCGTTGTGCGGATCGCAATAGCGCAAGTAGTACCAACACGATCCCGCCCACTGCGGCATGGTATTCGTTTCGAATCGCGCATGCTTTCCGGTCTTCGTATCGATAAAGCTTACCCACTCCGGAACCGTCGCCAGTGGTGATTCGCCAGTACCGGATGGTTTGAATTCTTTCACCGATGGCAACACCAACGGAAGTTCATCTTCATCCAGTGCGCGCTTCGTTCCATCGTCAAAAAACATAATGGGAATGGGCTCGCCCCAATACCGCTGCCGGGAGAACAACCAATCGCGCAGCTTGTATTGCACGCGTCGCTTCCCAATGCCTTGCGCTTCGATCCATGCACAGATCTCGTCCTTGGCGTCAGCCGTTGCAAGTCCGTTGAGCGACACTGCTTCGTTTGCAGAGTGCACGCCAACGCCAACGTCTGTAAACGCCTCGCTCATGATGTCGACGGTCGAACCATCCGACGGCGCCACCACCTGCTGGATTGGCAAACCACATACGCGCGCAAAGGCATGGTCGCGTACGTCATGTCCGGGCACGGCCATGATCGCACCTGTGCCATAGTGCGCCAACACATAGTCGGATACCCAGACCGGAAGACGCTCGCCACTCGCAGGATTCACTGCAAAGGCGCCTGTAAACACGCCTGTTGTGTTTTTTGCAAGTTCCGTACGCTCGAGATCGCTCTTCCTAGATGCAGCATCGCGATACGATGCAACATGGGCGCGTTGATCATGCGTTACGATCCACTCCACAAGCGGATGCTCGGGTGCAAGCACGAGATACGTGGCGCCAAATATTGTGTCGGGTCGTGTGGTGAACACCGTGATCACATGCTCCGTACCATCAACACCGAAGCGCACTTCGGCACCTTTGCTCTTCCCAATCCAATGCCGCTGCATCTCGAGCGTTGAGGACGGCCAATCGAGTCCTTCCAGATCGGTCAGCAAACGCTCTGCATAGGCCGTGATGCGCAACATCCATTGGCGCATCGGCCGCCGTTCCACCGTATAGCCCTTTTCCTTCCATTCTTCAACTTCTTCGTTGGCCAACACGGTGCCAAGCGCTTCGCACCAGTTCACGGGTGAATAGGCGATGAAGGCAAGGCGGTGTCCGTCTACGTAGGCATCACGGTCCAGCGGATCTGTAATGTTGTCGGGAATTGGAAGTTCCGTTACCGGACGCGCACGCTGCTGAGTTTCGTCGAACCAAGAATTGTAGATCAGCAAAAACATCCACTGCGTCCACCGATAGTACGATGGCACGGTGGTGTTTATTTCTCTGGTCCAATCGTAGTTGAAGCCCAAAAGATTCAATTGCTTTTTAAACGTAGCGATGTTCGTTTCCGTAGCCATGGCGGGCGGAATGCCGGTGGTCATCGAATAGCGTTCGGTGGGCAGACCGAATGCATCAAAGCCCATGGGATGGAGAACGTTGTATCCGCACATGCGCTTAAAGCGAGCCACGATATCCGTTGCAGTGTAGCCTTCGGGATGTCCGATATGAAGTCCCGCCCCCGATGGATAGGGGAACATATCGAGAACGTAATACTTGGGCTTGGAATGGTCGTCGTCAACACGATTGGTGTTGTTGTCGGCCCAGTACTGTTGCCATTTCGGATCGATCGTCAAGAACGGTACGTGCATGAGGTGTTGTACAGTGGTGCAGAAGGCTCGTAAGATACGAACGACGTATATTCGGGGCTCACTTTAGGCACTACACTCCATGCAATTCGTATCGCTAGGGCGCACCGCTCTTCAAGTATCCAAGCTCTGTCTCGGGACCATGAATTTCGGTCAGGTGACCAGCGAGGCAGACTCGTTCGCCATCATGGACCGCGCGCTTGAGCATGGGATCAATTTCTTCGACACAGCCAACGTGTATGGCTTTGAGAAGGGGCGGGGCACCACAGAGGAAGTAATTGGTCGATGGATGAAGCAAGGAGGAGGGCGGAGAGAGAAGATCGTCCTCGCCACAAAGGTCTACGGTTTCATGTCAGACACGGTGAATGACCGCGGTTTGAGCGCCTATCATATCCGCAAGGCGTGCGAGGATTCACTGCGTCGACTGCAGACCGACCACATCGACCTCTATCAAATGCACCACATCGACAAAAAAGCACCCTGGGAAGAAGTGTATCAGGCCATGGATCAGCTCGTGCGCGAGGGCAAGATCACCTATCTGGGGTCGAGCAACTTTGCCGGATGGAACATTGCGCAGGCAAATGAGATTGCGATGAAACGAAACTTCCTGGGATTGGTTACTGAGCAAAGTGTGTACTCGCTTCGAAACAGACATATCGAGCTTGAGGTGATTCCTTCTGCACGCAACTACGGTATGGCGCTCCTTCCATGGAGTCCGCTTGCCGGTGGATTGCTCTGTGGCGTCTTCACAGAAACCGACACTGTTCGCCGGCAACGTCCGGCACTTCTTGCGTCGGCCGAGCGACTACGTCCACAAGTAGAAGCATACGAAGCCCTTTGTACAGAGATCGGCGTAGACTTTGCAGATGTCGCACTCGCTTGGGTGCTTTCGCGCAAAGACGTTACGTCGCCCATCATCGGTCCGCGCACCATGGAACAACTGGAGGCAAATGTGAAAGTGCTCGACGTGGTGCTTGACGAGGCAACGCTTGCACGTTTGGACGAGATCTGGCCAGGACCAGGAGGAGAGGCGCCAGAGGCGTATGCTTGGTAAGAAGATGAACTTCGGTAGAGAACGCACATTCAAGAATTTGATCACGAATACAACAACGCTCATTCCATGAAACAACAACTCATCCTTGCCGCCTTGCTCCTTACTACACTCGCCTGCGTCCACCTTGATGCGCAGACGGTAGGCGTGCTGTTGAAAGACTCTGCGAGAATGTATGATGGATACACCCTTTTTGCACCGCAGCAAGCCACAACCACGTATCTCATCAACCGAGATGGACAAGTGGTGCATACGTGGCCGGGTAGGTACAGAACAGGGCATACCGTGCGACTGTTATCCGACGGTTCGATCATTCGTGCAGGAACGCCAAGTGTGAAGGATCCACTTGCCGCCGGTGGCGCGGGTGGCTCGATTGATCGGTTTTCGTGGGAGGGAGAGCGGACGTGGTCGTATCTCTACTTCTCCGACTCGGGACGTCAGCATCACGACCTCGACATCATGCCCAACGGGAACGTGCTGTTTACGGCGTGGTATCCTGTGTCGCGGGCTACGGCGCTTGCGCTTGGAAGAATCGACACGCTGTTGGCGGACACCACGTTGTGGTTCGAGCACATCATCGAAGTTCGGCCCATCGGAGCGGATAGTGGCGAGATCGTGTGGACGTGGGATGCGCGCCAACACTTGATCCAGAACGCCGATCCCACAAAGGCGAACTACGGAGTATTGAGCGAGCATCCGGAATTGCTCAACATCAATACGGGCGGCAAGGGGAAAGGCTGGTTGCATATCAACGCCCACGCCTACAATGCCGATCGCGACGAGATAGTGGTGAGTCTGCACGGTATAGACGAATTCATCGTGATCAAGAAAAGCACCGGGGCTATTGTGTACCGATGGGGCAATCCGATGAACTACGGTCGCGGTACCATCGCAGATCAGAAGCTCTTCGGACAGCACGACACGCATTGGCTGAAGGCCGGTCTTCCCGGTGCCGGACACATTTCTGTGTTCAACAACGGTAACGGTCGTCCCGGCGGCAACGCCACCACTCTCGAAGAACTCGTTCCACCTCTCGATGCATCCGGCAACTATGTGATCGAAGATGGGAAGCCGTTTGGTCCTACGGAATCTGTATGGCAGTATAAGGGGCAAGTAGGCGAGGTCTTCTATGCGCCGTTCATCAGCGGTTGGTCACGTCAACCAAATGGAAATGCCGTTGTGTGTATGGGTCCGGTAGGAACGTTCCTAGAGGTAACGATGGGAGGCGATCTTGTGTGGAAGTATGTGAGTCCTGTTGGATTGAATGGCGTTGTGATGCAAGGACAGACGCCTATGAATTCTAACACCTTCAAGATCTCTCGCTTCTCGCCCGGCCATCCTGCGTTTGCAGGACGTACGCTTGCATCCATGGGAAAGCTCGAAGAAGGTCCACTCAGTGTGTTTGAGTCTGCCGACGTAGAAGGCATCGACATCAACTTTGCTCCGGGCGCAGAGCGCGCAACGATCACGTGCACCGTGCAACAACGCGTGCAGATCTGTGCGTACGACGTTCTGGGAAGAACACTAGGCGTGGTGTTTGAAGGCGAACTCGAGAATGGCATTCGCCGTGTTGACGTTCCACATGGTACACTCTTCCTGTTTGCAAAGGCACGTCCGTGAAATTGATGTCATTGATCGTTCTTGCTGCATCCGCATGTCTACTACACGCACAAACGGTTGGCGTGATCACGCATGACTCTTCGCGAACGCAACCCGGATACACGTTGTTCTCACCAACGTTTACGACCACAACGTATCTGATCAATACTTCCGGCGAGTTGTTGCATACGTGGCCAAGCGCGTATGTAAGTGGACTCGCCACACTCTTGTTGAACGATGGTTCGATCCTCCGTGCCGGCAGGCGTCCACTCACGAAACCCGGAGAAATCAGCATTGTGGGTGGTGGAGTGGTGGAGATCATCGAATGGAACGGGAACGTCCGGTGGACGTTTGAACGCTCCTTGCCCACGGGTGTAACGCACCACGATGTAGAGGCGATGCCGAACGGTAACGTGATGCTTACGGAATGGTATGTGATCTCGAAGGACTCAGCAAGAAAACTTGGAAGAGTGGATGCGAGTACCAAAGACACCGTATTCTGGCTTGAACGCGTGATCGAGGTGCTCCCCGTAGGACTAGACAGTGGAGAAGTTGTTTGGCAATGGGATGCCATTGACCATTTGATACAGAATGTTGCGCCGGAGAAGGTGAACTATGGTGTGCTCGCCGAGCATCCTGAGCGACTCGACATCAATGCAGGAACGAGCTACCCCGACTGGCTGCATTTGAATAGTGTGCGCTACAACGCTGCTCGAGACGAGGTGATGATCAGTGTTCATGGCACCAATGAGATACTCGTTCTCCAACGAAGTACTGGAGAGATCGTCTACCGTTGGGGCAATCCCAAAAACTACGGCCGTGGTACGGTTGCAGATCAGAAGCTGTTCGGTCAGCACGACGCTCGGTGGATCGAATCCGGAACACCCGGCGCAGGAAACATCACGATCTTCAACAATGGTGTACGACGTCCGGCAGGAAGTTTCTCAACCTTCGACGAGATCGTTCCGCCTCTTGATGGTAACGGGAAGTACGTGTTGCCATCGGCAAAGGCCTTCGGACCAGACACGCTCGCATGGCAATACAAGCCGCCCATTGGCTCTACCTTTTATGCACAGATCGTGAGTGGATGGACCCGACAGCCAAATGGAACGGCACTCGCATGTATGGGTGATAAGGGAATATTCGTAGAGGTTTCAAACAACGGAGACGTTGTCTGGAAGTATGTGAGTCCTGTTGGTAGAGATAGGGTGTTCACGCAAGGACAAACTCCGATTGGTACGAGTGTGTTCAAGATCAACAGGTATCCAACGAATCACCCGGCATTCGCTGGTAAGTCTATCACACCACAAGGAACATTGGAGTCGATCGCACTCGATGTGTCGAACAGCGTCTTCCCGCAATCGTTCTCAATCTCCTTCGTGCCTGGAACCACGACGGCGCGTGTCTCCTGCACAACTCCAACAACCATCACGCTACAAGCATACGATGTACTGGGTCGGTTACTCGGTACTGTCTCTCTCGGCTCCGTGGGCGCAGGAACCTATTCGGTAGAGGTTCCGAAAGGCACGTTGTTCGTAAAGGAATCGAAAGAGTAACGGGAATGCGAGCACGGCGTACCAAACTAGACCCTTGGCTTACAACCGAATTCTCGCAATCCCTATCGTAACGCTCAGCACCGGACTCTTGTCAAAGACAAACGTTGCAATATCGCGCGACGAAAGTCCGAGTTCCCAGATGCCATTAAAGAGGGAGAAGTTCACAGAGAGTGGCACGAAGTATCCAGCGTTGCCGCCGCCACCGAAGCCGCTCGAGATGCGGAGCCAGGGATAGGGTCGCACGTCGAATCCTGCGGCAACAACCGGTTCGCCGAGTGCGCCTGCTTCTTGATTGAACGGGAAGACGGCATCGAAACCAAAACGCCAGATGGATGAGTAGCGATATGAGGAACCGATGCGCACGCGACTTGGCAACGCGGCCTTCGAACCTTGCAGCCCTTCCCACTTAAAGAAGTTTCCCTGACCTGTGATCTTCGGCGCCTCTTTGAAAAGGTTGTAACTGTTGAAGCCTGTTGATGTAAGTCCGTTAAGGATGGTGTCTTGCGCTGTAAACACATTTCCACTCCACGTAATGGCGCCAAGATCTATCACAGAACCCGAGATTGTGATGGCGTCGCCAATCGTCACCGTAGCGCCAAGATCTAGGCCCCATCCCGTTCCCACGGGTTCGAAGGCGTTGCCGGGAATGAAGGATGGCGTAGTGGCCTTGCCGTAGTTGATGCCGAAGAATGGACTGAGTGCGCTCGTTGCGCGTAGTGTGCTGTTCTCCGTATAGGCGTTTAAGTAGGCATAGCCCATGAGGTATCGTGCGCTTGCTCCAAGGTAGACGTGAACGTCACCAACTTCTGCTACGTTCAATCCGTACGACAGACCCACATCGCGAAACCAGATCATCTGCAACCGTGTGCCACCGAATAGTTCCGAGAAGTAGAGTGGCTTCTTCGCATATCCAACGGTGTCGCCCTTGTAGTCGAGCGCAAGAGAATCGAAATACGAATAGTGTCTGCCCTCGAAGATGAGGCGCGACGCGGCTTCGTTGAATGTGAAGGTTCCTGCCACGCGTTCGCGGACAGAAATCGCAACGCCTCCCCAGTGCTCTGACTGATACGCAGCACCAACGGCCATTACGTCTACACTGAACCGAAGTCCGTTGTCGATGAAGGCCTGCGCCGCCGCTCGCTTCTCATCTGTGGTGAAGTTGGCTGCTGTTTTTTGCGTGAGTGCGTCCCAGAGTTCACCGCGACGTAATGCATCGGATGATGCGCTCACACTTGCTTCACCAACAGTGAACGACCAGTTGCGTTTGCTGCGCGAAATGCCAGTGGATACAGGCGTTGCAAGACGGTAGATGTCTTCTGTTGGAACGAAGCCAAGGTTGGCGGGATTGATACCAACGCATTGATAATCTGTTGCAGTGCTCGTGATGAAGGCGCCAAATCCGATACGACCCCAGTCGCTCGCATCGGTCTGTGCCAAACATGGAATCGCAAGCACGAACAACAGAACGTACTTCACGCCGCGCCTTTGATCATCGACGCAACGAGCTCTGCGATTCGTACTGCCTCTGCGCCATCATCGGCCGTGACCGCCGCAACTTCTCCCGTTCGTATGCTATGCAAGAACGCACGTTGTTCGGCGGCAATGGCGTTGGTTGTTGGCACTGTTGGCGTGTCGAACACGATCATGCGATCTCCGTGCTGCGTGCTGATGTTGCCAAGTGGTACTTGGTGCGACATGTCGAAGTGTTGTGTGTCGATCAGGCGGTATAGTTCTACCGAAGGAGCGGCCAGATCGAGCGAGATATAACTGTCGGCCTGAAACACGCGCATCTTACGCATCGGCTTGGCCGATATGCGCGACGCCGTAAGATTGGCAACGCATCCGTTTTCGAACTCGATGCGTGCATTGCAAATGTCGGGAGTATCGGTGAGTACAGACACACCCGTTGCACGCACGTCGGCCACGGCGCTTTTTGTGAGCCACAGGATCAGATCAATGTCGTGAATCATCAAGTCGTGGATCACACTTACATCAATCGCACGCGGCTTGAACTGAGCAAGTCTGTGCGCTTCGATGAAGCGCGGTTCAACGTGGACCGAGGCAAGGGCTTGGATGGCGGGATTGAAGCGTTCTACATGGCCTACTTGTACCACACGGTTTGCACTCGCAGCAATGCGCAACAGGTCTGTTGCTTCTGCCACCGTAGACGTGATGGGCTTCTCGATAAAGCAATGGAGTCCGCGCTCGAGTGCGGCCTTGGCATGATCGTAGTGCATGGACGTAGGGCTCGCGATCGTAACGGCATCTACGTCCGGCATCTCGTCGATCGAGGCATACCAAACAGCTTCATGTTCGGCGGCAACAGCTCTGCCCTTTGTCTCGTCCGGATCCACAACGGCTACAAGTGTTGCTCCGTCTTGTTGTCCCCAAAGTTTTGCGTGGATGGAACCAAGGTGACCTGTCCCAATAACGGCTATGCGAAGCATGGTAGTCCTATCGTAGATTATTTTTGCGTCCACAATATAGAAACGCCAGTAGGATGTATATTCCAACCATGCGTTTGATCCTCTCCCTTCTGTTCCTCGCCACCATGCCACTGCTTTCGCAAGAGATACAGTTCTCGTTGCCAATTCAGGGTACGATCGGAAAGGACTACTACCTTGTGAACCATGTAGATCTTGACACATCTACAGGTAGTGTGAAGGATTATATGTGTGGCGTCCAAACCTACGACGGCCATCAAGGAACAGATTTCGTACTTCGTTCATTCAGACAAATGGATAGTGGAGTATCGGTGATCGCTGCTGCCGACGGTGTGGTGACGGCAGTGGTCGACTCGCTCTTTGACCGACAGAAGAGAAGCGTCAAGGATAGAGGGTTCGGCAACTATGTAGCGATAGAACACCGAAGCGGATTTGTTTCCTACTATGCTCATCTGCGCAAGAACAGCGCGTCGGTGCGCGTAGGGGACACCGTTAGACGAGGTCGGCGGTTGGGTCTTGTTGGTAGTAGCGGGAACAGTGAAGATCCTCACGTTCATTTCGAAGTATGGCAGCGCGTAGACCCGTTCGCTGGCAATTGTTCAAAAAATGCCTCGCTGTGGAAGTCGCAGCCCGTCTACTCGGACGGGTTTGTGCTTATCGATCATGACGTTACCTCGTGGCCTCCAACGTTGGATACATTGAGAGAACGTCCACCGCGACAAACCATGTTTGGCCTGTCCGATTCAACGATCACGTTCTGGTCTCTGCAACAAGGCGTGTTGCCAACCGACGAGATCGCTATCGAGTGGTTTACTCCGGATAACACTTCATGGTTTCTGTATCGAACGACTGCTGGAATTCGCTCGCAGTACTTTTACTTTTGGTCCTACATTCAACGTCCAGAACGAGCGGGTACGTGGACGCTTCAGTATAGCGTGAATGGTGTTGTGAAACTGCGTGATACCATTCAAGTGGCGGGGTCTGTTCAAGTGCCCATCGAACCGGATTCGGAAGTGCGAATTGTAGTTCGGCAAGGAACGATAACAGTTGAAGATGTCCTTCGCCGACCTGCAACCATCGAGATCTATGATTCTATTGGCAGACTTCTCCAAAAGAACGTTGGCGATCATCTTCAATGGCATGTTTCACAGCCGGTGTATTGCGTTGTGATCGTTGGCAACCGACGCTTTGTTCTTCCGTTGCTGACAGACTAGATACTTACTTCTTTGCCTTCGGATGTGCCTGCTTATAGGCGTCTTTCAAGCGCTCGACGCTCACGTGAGTGTACACTTGCGTTGTCGAGAGTGAGCTGTGACCCAGCATGTCGCTCACGGCTTTCAGATCTGCACCATTGTCGAGCAAATGTGTTGCAAAGGAATGTCGCAGAACGTGCGGACTCTTTCGCTTTGCTTCTGTGATAGGACCGAGTGCGCGACGTACGATGCGATATGCCGATGCCGACGTGAGACGCCCACCTCTGTCTCCCAAAAAAAGCGCATGCTCCGAAAGGGAAGGATGGAGAAGATGTCGTAGGGCGGTAAAGGTGGCAAGGGCCGTAATGGTGACTGATGTTACTGGAACGATGCGCTGCTTCGAGCGCTTTCCCAGCACGCGCACCGTTCGCGCATCTACGTCGATGTCTCCCACATCTAGCTGCAGCGCTTCGCTGATACGCAAACCCGATCCGTACAAGAGTTCGCACAGCGCCTTGTTGCGAGCTCCTGCCGGCGTGGCAACATCAAACGTTGTGAAGAGTGCATCAATCTCGGATCTCTGTAAGAACGACGGAAGTTTTTTGTCGGTCTTCGGACTCGCAACAAGTGCCGCAGGGTTCTTGGTGAGCTCACCACTACGGACATAGAATTTGAACATCGATTTCACTGCGGCGAGCTTCATGCGGAGCGACCTGCGAGAAAGATCACGGTCGTGAAGCCATCCTAAGAATGGTCGAATATCATTCTCCGTCAACTCTTCAAGCTGCGGTTCCTCGCCCCATGCCTCCCTACAATACACCGTGAATTGATCTAGTGCGATGCGATAGGCCGTTATGGTATGCTCTGATGCATCGCGCTCGGAATCGAGCGTGGAAAGGAACGAGACGATGGCATCGGAGAGCAGCATGTAGAACGTGGTAAAGTCTTATATTGCAAGGTCCTACGCAAAACTACACCACAACCATGGACATCCTCAACTATATCGACGGAGCTCTCGTTGGACCGCGCTCGAATGCGTGGCTCGACAGTGTGAATCCTGCAACGGGATCGGTGCATGCGCGCCTTCCGCGGAGCGGGGCCGACGATGTGCAGGCCGCCGTCGAAGCAGCCGAACGTGCCTTCCCATTGTGGAGCGGCAACACAGCGCAGCAACGATCGGAAATCATGCTGGCCATTGCCCGCGGAATTCAAGAACGCTTGGATGAACTCGCACTCGCAGAGTCTGATGATCAAGGCAAGCCAGTGTGGCTGGCAAAGGCCATGGATATTCCACGTGCCGTCGATAACATGTCGTTCTTCGCAACAGAGATCCTCCACACGCACACACGTGCATTCGAGACCAACGCCACGGTGATCAACTATACGTTGCGTCAGCCCATTGGTGTTGTAGGATGTATCTCTCCGTGGAATCTCCCGTTGTATCTCTTTACGTGGAAGATTGCACCGGCACTTGCTGCAGGCAACTGTGTGGTTGCAAAGCCATCAGAACTCACGCCACTCACTGCATTCCTTTTTTCGCAGATCTGTATCGATGCAGGGTTGCCGCCGGGTGTGTTGAATATCGTACACGGACTAGGTGCAGAGTGTGGGAAGGCAATCGTTGCGCATCCGCGCACGAAGGCCATCTCGTTTACCGGTGGTACCCTAACGGGCGCCGATATCGCACGCACCGCCGCACCCATGTTTAAAAAACTCTCGCTCGAACTGGGCGGAAAAAATCCAACGCTTGTCTTTGCCGATGTAGATGTAGATGCGGTTGCCAAAAAGGTTGCTCGCGCATCGTTCACGAATCAAGGCGAGATCTGCCTGTGCGGCTCTCGCATTTTTGTGCAACGTCCTATCTACGACGCGTTCAAGCATGCATTGCTCCGCGAGACCGCAACCATCACGGTTGGAGATCCGCGCGAGGCAACGTCACGCAACGGCGCACTCGTCAGCGAAGAGCACATGCAGAAGGTACTCTCGTATATCGAGCTTGCTCGCCACGAAGGTGGCACGGTTTTGTGTGGTGGAGAACGTGTACATGTAGATGGCCGGTGTAGCAACGGCTACTTCATTGCGCCCACGCTCATCGAAGGGTTGGGTGCTGCATGTCGTGTTAATCAAGAAGAGATCTTCGGTCCGGTGGCTACCATCATGCCGTTCGATACAGAGGAAGAGGCCATTCAAGGTGCAAACAGCACCACGTACGGACTCGCAGCATCGGTGTGGACGAATGATGTGTCGCGCGTACATCGCGTAGCACGTGTACTCGAAAGCGGCATTGTGTGGGTGAACACGTGGCTCGAACGCGACTTGCGTACACCGTTTGGCGGCGTCAAGAGTAGCGGTGTAGGGCGGGAAGGCGGAGAGGAAGCATTGCGATTCTTTACGGAAGCAAAGAATGTCTGTATTCAATTCTGACAGAGCAGCAGAACCCGTTGGGGCCTATCCCCATGCGCGGCGCGTTGGCAACCTGCTGTTCTTGAGCGGGATAGGTCCGCGTGAGCGCGGCCAAACGGCCATCCCCGGCGTTGAACGCAACGACGATGGAACCATCCGTTCCTACGATATCGCCGTGCAAACGCTGAGCGTGTTTCGCAACATTCGGTTCATTCTCGAAGACTGTGGCTCGTCTTGGGAAAACATCGTAGACGTGCAAGTGTTTCTGACGAATATGAAGGACGACTTCAAACCCTTCAATGCCATCTATGCCGAACACTTCAGTCATGTACAGGCATGCAGAACAACCGTGGAAGTGAACTGTTTACCAACGCCGATCGCCGTGGAGCTCAAGTGTATCGCAACCATCGACTGACCCTCATGCATCGATCGTTCCTCCTTGCCACCTTCCTTCTTCTTGCTGTTCATGCAACGTCGCAACCACAACTGCGATACATGATTCCGGACATTGGCACAACAGCATTCACCACGTATGCGGAATTCATTGGTGCGTTTGATAAGCCTGGTGCGTTCGGGGCAGACTCGCTTTCGTTGAACAATACAGGCGACAAGGTCCGCGTGCGATGCGCCAACGATGCAGACACGAACAAGATCAAACTGGGTCCGTGTGTTGTGAGTTGGAATGGTCGCATGATCAGCACACACATTTTCGTTATGCGCGATGTGTTTCCGAACTCCGAAGACTGGGAAAAACTTACTCCGGCATTTCGCATTCCAATTGTGATCGAAGTGAACGGTCAGCGCTCAAACGTTGATACGTTCTATATCGTAAAACCATGGCCACTCGGCAACATTAGCTCGAATGGCGAACGCATGTTGGGAAGTGGGACGCTAGGAAAGCGTTCGCGCAGAGGTGCATTGCTTGTAGACAGCCTCGTACTGGCGGGCTCCGTGAATAATGTGCCGAGCGCGTACAATGTCTCAACAGCCGATTGCGATCCGCGCACCCCAGGCAATCAAGGGTATCTGCCGTTTACGTTGTTGGCGGTAGGGCAGGTGCGTGGACTGAACGGCGCGCAACTGCATGCAGATGCAACTGGCGGTGCCGGTGGACCCGGTGGCGGCGGCGGTGGCGGCGGTTTCGAGAACTACATCACGGGCGGTGCCGGTGGAACGAATGGCGGTAACGGATTTACAGGCGGTGGTCCGGGCGGAGCAAATAACTCGCTTGGTGGAAGTAACAGACGGAAGCCGGGCGTTGGCTCGGGCGAAGAGATCCTGTCCGGCAATTCCAACACGCATGGAAGCGCTGCGCTCAATGGCGTGCTTGGTGGCGAGGCGCTCACGAGTTACGAGAATGCAGGCGGCGGAATCGGTCACCCGTTTGGCAGTGGCGGCGTTGGATGCTCCGTTAAAAATTCATGCGATCCCGATGGCGGCTATGGCGGGGGCAGCGGATA
>Ga0105046_10010462_pt1 | contig 14451 bp, 12 predicted proteins | sample MAT03_FD_78385 | JGI IMG/M metagenome (GOLD analysis project Ga0105046, IMG submission 78385) | Freshwater microbial communities from Lake Fryxell liftoff mats and glacier meltwater in Antarctica - MAT-03 (megahit assembly) | ecosystem: Environmental > Aquatic > Freshwater > Ice > Liftoff... | reverse complement strand
TCTCATTGCAGCTTTCATTGCAGTTGCTCCCACGAGGCGCGGCGCGAGGGGATGCGGCCACACGAGCCACCGACCCGCACGATCTTGCCCTCGGAGGTATTGATCAGCTTGAACTCGCTGCAGGGCTCGGCAGCCGCACCCGGCGGCTTGGGCGGCTTGCGCACGATGGTGGCGGCGGCCGGCACCGCGCCCACCTGCACGCCAGACGGCACACTGCCGTCAATGGTGTCGCTGTTGTTGACCAGGTTGTCGTCGTTCAGGTCCAGCGCCGCCGCGCGGTTGCCGGTGAACACATCCACTTCCATGATCCAGCCATCACCGCCAAAGGAGCACACCGCCGTGCTGGGGATCAGGGTGGAGATCACCAGCCGGCCATTGCGCACCGTGGGCTCGGTTACCACCCGCTCGCCGTTGGTGGGCAGGCTCAGGCGCCAGCCCTTCTTGCCGGCCTGGTAGGCAGCCAAGGTGATGGCGTTGTCACCGGCCAGCAGGGCATCGACGGGCAGGCCCACGGCATGGGTACTGAGGCGGTAGTTGCGGCCATTGGTGGCGGTGCCGATGCGCACTACGCTCTGTGGCTGCAGATCGGCCAGAACCGCTTCGCTGCCGTTGTCCCAGATGCCGTACAGCGCCTGGGTGCTGCCGGCGGCGTTGTCGCCCACATCCACATAACGCCCACTGCCCATGGCCACCATGTAGCCGCCCTTGGGGTGGCGCGTGACATCGGGCCGGGCGGTGATGGCTTGGCCTGCCACGGCGGTGAACAAGGCCTTGGGTGCGGCCACCGTGCCGTAGGCCACCTTCCAGGCGGCGGGGTTGGCATCGCTGACATCGAACTTCCACAGGTTGCCGGCCAGGTCACCGGCATAGATCGCGTCGGCCACGCCGTTGTCGTCGGCCGAGACCACCGCCACCGCCGACAAGCCGTTGGGTGCCGCGTTGGTGCCGGTCTGGGTATCGATGCGGCTGATGGCGCCCGTCTCCAGATCCACCAGCAGCAGCACGGCCCGGCCATTGCTGCTGTTGTAGCCGTTGCCAACAATGGCACGCCAGCGACCGTCGCGCATTTTGGCCAGGATGGGCTTGCCAAAGACATGGCCGACATCGGCGTCCTCGTCGCTGATCTCCCAACGCACCACCCGAGCGGCCTGAGCCTCGTTGAAGTTGGCGCTGTTGCTGACATCCAGCGCGTACAAGCCCTTTGCGCCAGCGTTCATACCGGCCACCAGCAGGGTCTTCCAGCCGCCGCCCACATACACATCACCCACTGAGGGCGAGCCATCTACGGTGAACAAGTGAACGTAGGGATTGGTGGTCAGCGACGACAAGCGGTTGCGCACTGCCCAGGGCACGTAAGCGAAAAGCTCGGCGCCGGTGCTGGCGTTGAAGGCATGCAGCATGCCGTCGTTGGCGCCGACGAAGAGGGTCGGCGTCTGGCCGGCACGGCCGGTGGCATAGGTAGAGTAGCGGCTGGCCTCCATGGTGTCGCGGTACTCGCTGGTGGGCCCGCCCACGTAGGCCGGTGCCGAGTTCACGATGTCTCCCAGCACCGACACCGCACGGTTGCGGAACACCGGTGCGCCGCAGGCCAGGCAGTTGCGCTCCTCGCGAGCGGTGTTGCCACGCAGGAACTCCAGCCGTTGCGCACCGAAATTGTCGATCGTGTTGCTGCCGTTCCTGTTCAACGCCGCCACCAGGCCGGCGTCGATCTCGCTGGCACCCGGCGCAGCCGGGTTGGCCGGCCAGCGCAAGGGCACGCCGCGGCTGCCCAACGCGGCCGACGGCTTGTAGGTGAGGATCTGCCGGCCCGTGCTCCAGTGCTGGGCATTGAGCTTTTGTGCGGCGTCCCAGTCGGCGGCGTTGCCGGCCTCACCATTGGCGGCCACCGGGTAGGCCAGCAGCTGGCCGGCCCAGTCGGCGCTGCTGAAACGGCCCTGGTAGACCTTGCTGCCATTGCTCAGCGAGCCCGAGTTCAAGGACACCGACGAGGCCGCTGCGGTGCGCGAGATGATGTCGATGCTGATCCTGCGGAAAGCATCGACCAGCGCGGCCTCGTCAGTGGCCAGGTAGGCCGCGCTGGTGCCACCCAACTCGGCCATGCGGTTGAGCGACGCCACCGAGCTGGCATTGGCGACCGAATCGCCCAGCCCGATGACATAGCTCTGCACGTCGTACTTGGTGGCGCCCAGCATGGTGCTGCGCAACGCGGTGACACGGTCGAAGACATCCTTGGAAGCCGCGCCGAAGGTGCAGTTGCCGGTGGTGCAGCCATCGCTGTTCTTGATCTCAGCCAGCGAGTACATGCTGCCATTGACCTTGCCTGTGGGGTTGCCGTCAGTGGCCAGCAGCACAAAGTTCTTCTGGCAGGTCTGGCCGATGGGCGAGGGCTTGCCGACGATGTTGTTGGCAAAGTAGTCACGCACCGTGCCCAGCGTGCCAGCCAGCGGGGTGAACACCGCCGCGTTCTTCAGCTCGCTGCTGGCGTTGTTGTTGGTCTCGGTGGCAAGCAGCGCCATCAGCCTGTTGTGGTGGATCGCTGAATCAGCGGCCACTGGTTCGTTGATGGTGCCGGCGCCGGTGATGTCACCGTAGTAGCCCCAGGCCCGACGGAGCCAGAACATGCGGCTGTTGGGCGGCGTAGCCGGCAGAAAGCCGGCATCAGTGGGCGTGAAGGTCCAGGGGTTGCCCCTGAGGATGGAAAACTCACCGGCCGTCCAGTTGCTGCCCGCGCCATGGCTGGCCCACACCTTGTAGCTGGTGCTGTTGTTGACGCCGATGCCGTACAGCTGGTTGCCGAAGTCACCGGTGTAGAGCACGTCGTTGATCGCCGGATCGTCGCCGCTGAGGCCGTAGGTAATGAAATTGAAGCCGTTGACGGTCTGTGGGTTGGCGACGCAGCGCAGGCCGTTGTTCGACATCGAGACGTTGGCGACGCAATCGTTGGTGTAGCGCACCTCGGCGTCGCTGCCAAAGTAATAGGCATAGGTGGTGTAGACGCCCGAGTTGCTCAACGCAAAACTGGCCAGGCCCCACTGGAACGTGCTGCGGTAGGACGCCATGGTGTTGCGCAACACGCTGCGGGCGATGTTGCCGCGCGTGGCGGCGTCGCTGCCGGCGATCAGCTTGCCGGCCATGGTGCCATCCATCGACTGCGAGTTGTCGTAGACCACCAGCACATTGGGCTTGACGGTGCTGCCCAGGAACAGCGGCGACTGCGCAAAGTTCAGCGCCTGGGCCAGCGCCTGGGGAGGTGCCAGCAGCGCGGTGGCGCCAACGGCAGCGAGCAGGGCGCCATGCAGCGCCACCTTGGACAGGGCATTGTTCATTGCTTGACGTACACCGATTGAAGCATCACGACCGTGGCGGTCCGGATACCCGAAGCCTGCACCGTGATGCGGTAGGCGCGGGCGCGTGGCGTGGGGTTGGAGCCGCCGCCGATGGCCGCGCTTTCACCCGGCATGGGTGGCAGCACAGGCAGGTTTTCAATGAAGTAGCGTGGCTGTGTGGCCAGCGCCAGGTTGTCCGGCCCCAGCAGGGCGGGTGCATTGCTGCGGCTGCCGTAGGCGCGGGTATTGGCCCAGTTGATGGTCTGCCACATCGGGGCCGACTGCGGGCCGTTGACGGTGTCCGACGGTGCGATGCACAGGCCCTCGGCACAAGCCTCGGTGAAGCCGACCGCCGCATTCGGGTTGGCCTCGATGTCGATCTCGGCGTCACGGATCGCTGCCTCTGCGGCCTGTAGCGCCACCTGCCGGTCGCGTGCATTGCCCACCATGCGCTCCTGCACGATGCTGCTGTTCATCGCGCCCAACGCCAGCATCGCCAGCGCCAACATCATCAGCAGGATGATGATCAGCGAGAAGCCACGCGCGGCAGGAACCGGCGTGCGCCGCAGGCGCTGAGGTGACCAAGCGAACGCCGCAGATCCGGCTTGGCCGCTGCGCTGGGCTTGCCCCCTTGAGGGGGCCGAGGCCGGACACCAACGGCGTGCCGTTTGTGCCTGTCGCAGGGCCGGGGCGCTGGCCCGGCGCGGCGGGCAAGGCCGCCGGAGGCGCTTCGGGGGTGAGATCGTCATGGCACGGTGTTCCGTAGCGAAACCAAGGTCGACATCACCGTGCGCAACTTGCGGTCGGCCGGCGTGATGGTCTGGCCGCCAAACACATAGGGTTGGACATCCGTGGTGGGGCTGTTGCCGGCACCGGCAAACACCAGCTCCACCCGGGCGCTGACCACCTGCGTCCAGTCGGTTACCTGGCTGGCATCGAAGTAGCGGTTGGCTGACAAGTTGCCGGCACCGTCCAGGCCGTCATTGTCCACGCCAAAAGTCACGGCCATGCGCTCCACGCCGGTCACCAGCTCGCTGGTCTGGGCTTCGCCGTCGTAGGCGGGGCTGACGCTCAGCCACAGCGCGGTCTCTCCGCCACGGCGCTGGCTGTTGGCCAGGTAGTAGATGCGGGTCTGCATACGCCAGATGCGGGCATCGTTTGAGTAGGTGCGGCCCAGGGCGCCCGTGGCCACACCGGGCACCACGCCACCGGCGCCGGCCACATGCTGAACGCTGCCGGCCGCGCCCGGGCCGAGGTTGGTGGCTTGCAGCATCGACGCACCAGCGCAGTCGGCCACCATCAGCAAGTCACCCCGCTGGAAGTTGGCGGTGGGCGTGATGGTCAGAACCGCATTGCGATTGGCCATCTCGCCCACCAGGGCCCAGGCCACGCCGGCCGGGCGGCGCAGCAACAGGATGTCGCCCTCGGCCAAGGCGCCCAGGCCGTTGACCGGTGCGCCAAGCGCTGGCGCCCAGCCCGCACCGGTGTTGCGTGCGCCCCAGATCGGCTCACTGAAGTTGTAGAGCAGGGCCGTCGGTGTGTTCAAGGTGTTGTCCACCGCGCCGATGGCCAGCGGCGCCGCGCGGTTGCCGGTGGGCAGCACCGGCATGCAGCCACGAAAGCCTGACATGCGCAGGTCGTTGGCGATGATGTCCATCGCAAAACGGCCGTTCTCTTGCAGCCGTCCGCCCGATTCCTGGGCCACGAAGGTGTTGCGGCTACCCAGGTACATGGTGCTCATCACCGTGATCAGAAACAGCCCGATGGCCATGCCGACCATCAGCTCGACCAAGGTCATGCCGTGCTGCGGCCTGGCGCGCACCAGCGTCACTGCAGCACCTTGGTGCTGCGCACTGCAAAATTCGCCCTTGGGGCGGCCCGGCGGGCTCATGGCCGCACCTCCAGAGACAGCCGCGAGGCCACGCCGCGCTCGGTCCAGAAGACCTTGATGGCCAGCATGCTGCCGGCACCGTCGCAGGCCGTGGCGTCGTTGCGGCCATCGTCGGGCGAGGCATCCTGGCAGACCACACCGCTGCCACCGGGCAGGTCGTTGGCCAGCGTGGCATTCCACTGCGCGTGGTCGAGCTGGGCCATGCGGGCAGGCGTGCAATCGGCAGCGGCGCCGCAATCGAGGACGGCCTGCGGCGCGCCCAGCGCGTTGTAGCTGCCGGCCACCACGCCGGCGCGGTTGGCGCGCATGCGGTCAGCCATTTCATAGGCCAGGATGCCGGCCTTGCTGCGCCACATCGCGCTGCTGGAGGCCGACAGCCCTTTCATTTGCAGCGCCGCATAGCCCAGCGCGCCGACCGACAGCAGCACGATGGCGATCAGCGCCTCCATCAGGGCGATGCCGCGCCGGGGCTTGTGGATCACGGGGCGCATGTGTTGATGCTCGCGACGTCCGTGGCGCCACTGGGCGTGACGGTGACGGTGTAGCCACGCGTGCCACCGAGGCGGCACAGGGTGTAGACCTGGGCCGCGTTGCCCACCAGAGCGCCGGTGGCACGGAAGGACACCGATGTCGCGCCGCTCAGCGTGATGCGCTCCAGGGACGTGGCGTTCTTGCGCACCCGGGTCTCGTTGGCGGCCACCGCACCGTTGCCGTCGTCGTCGACTGCGATCTCCCAGCCGTTGGCAAACTCGTTGCCGGCCGGCCCATTGCCCAGCGCCTGCAACACCGCCACGCGGCCGCGCTTGACGGCCTCCGTGCGCGCCAGCGACAGCGCCGTCGCAAAGTTGGACCGATTGGCGGCCAGCTGGTTGTTGGCGGTGAACTCCTGCATGGGGGGTACGGCCACGGCCAGCAGCACCACCAGCACCGCCAGGGTGATCATCAGTTCAACCAGGGTGAAGCCCCGGAGCGGCTTGGGTGCCAGGGAAGGGATGGATTGCGCTGTGTGCATGTGGACCTCAACAACGCTGTTATCGGCAGCCCTGCCCGTCCACCCAAGCCCAGGGCCTGGTAACGCCATGTGTCAAACGTGTATTTGTGCGCAGGGGCGGCGCTGCGGTGCGCAGTCGCGGCGCCGCAGCAGGCAGCGCCCGTCAGGCCGTGTCGTCGTCGGCCGCCAAGCCGCCAAGGTGGCGGGCGTCGTTCCAGCCCACCACGCGCAGGCCCTGCGGCGAGTGCAGCAATCGGTTGATGGCAGCATTGCCCAGCATCCACTGCCGTGGCAGGTTCAGCGCCAGATGGTTGGCGGCGCGGAACAAGCTGTCGAGCACACCGCCGTGGCAAACCAGGGCGATGGCCTGCCCAACATGGGCGGCGGACAGCCGTTCAACGGTGGCCAGGCAGCGGGCATGGAAGAGCCTCAGGCTCTCGGCACCCTCGGGCACAAAATCCAGCTCGCGCTGGCGCCAGCGGCGCGCCTGCTCGGGCCAGCGGGCGTCAATCTGTGCGTAGGTCAGGCCTTCAAAGTGGCCAAAACAGCGTTCACGCAGGCCGGGTTCGGGCAACAAGGCCAGACCCAGCGGCGCGGCCAGCGCCTGCGCGGTCTGCCAGGCGCGGGCCAGGTCGCTGCTGTAGACCGCCGCCAGCCCTTCGTCGCGCAAGGCCTCAGCCAGGCTGTCGGCCTGGCGCTGACCTTGCAGATTGAGCGGAATGTCGAGATGGCCTTGCAGCCGCGACGCGGCGTTCCACGCCGTCTCGCCATGCCGGATGGCGACGATGCGGGTGGCGATCATCGCGAAGCTGGCGCAGCCGCCAAAGCCTCAGATGCCACCGCGCAGGCGGCGGTTCAGCGTATAGGTACCCGACCAGGTGGCTGCGCCCAGCACATGGCTGGCCAGCGCCTCGCGCAGCTCGCCGCCTTTGAACGCGCCGGACAAGCTCAGGCGATCAAGATCCAGCGCGTAGAGCGTGAAGACATAGTGGTGCACCAGCGAGTCGTTGAACGGCGGGAACGGGCCGTCATAGCCGAAATACTGGCCGGCCAGCTCGGCGTCACCGGCGAACCAGGCGCTGTAGTCGTTCAAGCCCTGGCGGGCCGTGCCGCGGGTAGCCGGCCCCGGCTTGCCACGTGGCGTGAAGCCGCGGCTCCACTCGCCCTCGGTCAACCCGCTGCTGGTGGGTGACAAATCAATCAGCAACCAGTGGAAAAAATCTACCCGTGGCAGGTCGGCCGGTACCTCGCGGCCGGGCTGGTTGACATCATCTGTGCAGCTGGGCACATCAAAGTCGTGGCAGATCAGCGTCAGTGATCGGGTGCCTTGCGGCAGGTCGCTCCAGGCTAGCGGCGGGCTCAGGTTGTCCGAGAAGGTGACGCCACCTCCGGCCAGCCGGCCAGCGGCGTAACGCTCGGGGATGGCTTCGCCATTGGCCCAGGCCGCGCTCCACAGCCTCATTGCGCGGGCTCCGTGCTCATCGAGGGCTAGCAGTCCGTTCCGCCAAACCGGCACCATGAAATCGCGCCTTCTTCCGCCATGCGTCGTTGCAAATCCGCGCCATAGCTACGGCTATGGCTGTGGTTTGCGCCTGGCCTGATGAACGAATGCATCGATTCCATTTGTAACCTCATTGGCGAAACGAACTACCAGCAGCCTGTCGGGCTTGCGGCATCGATAACGAGAATCGGCCCCAGCGAGGACAGTTCTTGCCGGATTTGCAGCCCCATAGCCCAGCTCTGGGGCAAAAAGACGGTGAGAAATGGACCGCTGCGGTTGATTCGCAACCGACGCTCCCCAAGCCCGACAGGCTGCTAGACGCCCCACACCACCGGCTCAGCGGCGGCGGCGGCGCGCGCCAGCATGTCGCGCATCGGCCACAGCCGCTGGCGCAGCGACACGGCGTCGGCATGTGCCGGCCGTGTGCCGTCGGCCACTGCGGCCTGTTCGAGCTCGGCGCGGGCGGCCTCGTCGGCCTGCACTGCGGCCTCGATCGCTTGTATCGCGGCGGCCATCGCCGCCGGCTCAATGATGCCCTTGGCCGCTGGCTCGCGGCCAAGGGCCCGCAGCAGGGCGTCGCCGGTGGGCGCCATCATGATGATGTCGCCGCTGGCCTTGCTCTTGAACTTGTAGATCATCGCGTCCTCCGCGCCCGCATCTGGGGCTTCTGGATTGTGCACCGCGATCAGGCGCCGCCCAGCGCACGCACCAGGCGCAGCCGCGCCGGCGGCGGCACCTGCAGGCGCGGGCAGATCCGGGTCTCGAAACTGACTGGATCCAGCGCCGGCGCATACAAGAAGCCCTGGAACTCGTCGCAGCCCAGCTCGCGCAGAAACTGGCGCTGAGTCTCGGTTTCCACGCCCTCGGCGATGACCTTCATCGACAGCGCCTGGGCCATCTGCACGATGGCGCGCACGATGGCCGCGTCACTCTGGTCTGCGGGCACACGCTGGATGAAACTGCGGTCGATCTTGAGCCGGTCGATCGGAAAGCGCCTGAGGTAGGACAAGCTGGAATAGCCGGTGCCAAAGTCGTCGATCGCCAACCGCACGCCGCTGGCCGACAGCTCGGTAAGCCGCGCCAGCGCCTGGTCGGCATCGTGCACCAGAATCGACTCGGTCAGCTCCAGCTCCAGCAGCTCGGGGCTGAGCTGGTGCTGGCGCAGCACTTCCGCCACCCGCTGGCTGAAGTTGTCCTGCTGAAACTGCAGCGCCGAGACATTGATCGACACCGGCATCACCAGGCCTGCGGCGCGCCAGCGTGCGGCCTGGCGCACCGCCTGCTCCAGTACCCAGTCGCCGATGGCGATGATGAAGCCGGTCTCCTCGGCCACCGCGATGAACTGGCCGGGCGAGATCTCACCCAGCTCGGGGTCGCGCCAGCGGATCAACGCTTCGGCGCCGATCACGGCACCGCTCTTCAGATCAATCTGCGGCTGGTAGTGCAGGCGGAAGCGCTGGCTGGCCAAGGCCTGGCGCATCGCATGGTCGAGTTGCATGCGCTTGCGCATGTCGGCGTTCTGGTACGCCTGATGAAAGCGGAAACAGCTGCGCCCGCCCTGCTTGGCGCGCTGCATGGCCGACTCGGCATGGCGCAGCAAGGTCTCGGCGTCGGTGCCATCGGCCGGAAACTCGGCCACGCCGACGCTGCAGGTCAACGTGAACTGCATGCCATCAACCGAGCAAGGCTGGGCAATGGCGGCCACCATGCGCAGCGCCGCAGCCTCGGCGCCGCGGCTGCTGGCCTCATGGACCAGCAGCGCAAATTGATCGCCGCCGACGCGGGCCACCACATCACCCTGGCGCAGGCAGGACTTGAGCCGGTCGGCACAGTCGCGCAGCACGCGGTCACCGATCTCCTGGCCCAGGCTGTCGTTGATCTGCTTGAAGCGGTCAAGGTCAAGCAGCAGCACCGCCAGCGTGCCGCCGCCGCGCCGCGCCTGGCGCAGCGCATCGCCCACCGCCTGGCCCATCTGGCGGCGGTTGAACAAGCCGGTCAGCGCATCGGTGTTGGCCAGCGTCTCGATGCGCTGCCCGGCCTGCACCAGTTCGGTCAGATCGCGGAAGCTCCAGACCCGGCCGCAGGGTTGATCACGCCAGATCTGCGGCCGGCAGCTGCGCTCGATCACCTGGCCGCTGTGCAGCGTGATGCGCTCACCCGTCGGCAGCAGCAGGGCATCGCCGATCTGCGCCAGCCGGCGGGTATAGCCCTCGGCATCGACCACGCTGCGGCACATCCAGTCAAACACCTCGTCGTCGCGGCGCTCGCTGAGCAGGTTCTCGGGCAGGCCCCAGATCTGCGCAAAACGCCGGTTGAAGGCGCGAATGCCGCCCGCCATGTCGGTGACCAGGATGCCGTCGGCGGTGGACTCCAGCGTGGCCTGCAACTCGCTGACCTGCAACTCGCGCTGGTCGAGCTCGCGCTGGTGCGCGCTACGGTCATGCACGCGCACCAGCCAGGGCGGCGGCGCTTCGTTCGAAGCGCTGCTGACGCCGCATCCGCCATCGCCCAGCCAGCGGATGTGGCGGCTGACCGACAAGCGCTGGCCGTCGGCAGCAAGCAGCGTGGTCTGCGAGTGCAGTGGCGCCACCGGCGTACTGCGCTGCGGGTCACGCACTTCGTCCCAGAAGGCCAGATCTTCGGGCGTGGCGAGCAGCGCCTCGGCCGGCTGGCCGATCCATGCCGCCTCGTCCTGGCCCAGCAGAACCAGCGCCTCGGCGTTGATCGCCAGCACCACCAGGCGCCGGCCGCAGACCAACCAGGCCGGTTCACCCAGCGCGGCGAGCAAGGCGCTCCATGCGGTCAGCGCATGGCTGGGTGGCTGCTGGCTCAATGGACTACCCCGCGCGCTTTGCGCGCCGCGATTCGCGCTTGGGATCGGCCCGGCGCACTCATGCCGCTACAGCCTCACTGACGGGCGCCGCAGCGGCCGGTGCCGGCTCGAAGAAATACACCATGCGCTGGCGCGGCGACAGGTAGTCGCGCGCCGCCGCGGGCAGTTGGGTGGGTTTGAGGCTGCGTCGAATGCCGACATCGACCTGGCCGTCAAGGTTGAGCAGCAGCGCCTGTTCCATCGGCACCTGGGTGTTGCAGACCAGCACGCGGGGCTTGAGCGGGCGCGACGAGTTGCAGCTCACCACCGTGGCATAGCGGTCGTCGGTCAGCTGCACCAGCGAGCCCGGTGGATACACACCCATCATGCGGATGAAGGCGTTGAGCATGGTGGCGTCGAACTTGTCTCGGCTCTGCGCGAAGATCTGCGACAAGGCCTCGTGCGGCGTCAGCGCCAGCGCCAGTTGGGCCGGATTGCACAGCTTGTCATAACGGTTGACCAGCGCCACGATGCGTGCCGCAATGGCCATGCGGTCGAGGTTGAGCCTGGCCGGAAAGCCGCTGCCGTCGGCCATCTCGTGGTGCTGGGCCAGCACCATCAGCGCGCCGGCGCTCAGGCCCATGCGACGGCCGTGTGCCAGGCCCAACGCCACATGCTCGCGGTAGGCCGCAAGCTCGGTGGCCTTGAATTGCGGGTCGAACTGCTGCACCCGAGTAGGCAGATCGATCTTGCCGACGTCGTGCAGCAAGGCGCCGACGCCGAGGTCGAGCATCTCTTCGTCATTGAAGCCGAACACCCGGCCCATCAGCAGCGAGATCACCGCCACGTTCAGCGCGTGCACCGCCGTGCGCTCGGTGCCCAGGTCGCTGAGCACACGAACGCAGATCTCCTGGTCGACCATCATCTTGTCGAGCAAGGCACGGGTCATGGCCTCGGTGATCTCGCGCGCCTGTTCGGGCGCCTGCGGTACCACACGCTGGGCGGCTAGCCAGGACTGGCCGGCCTCGCCGTACTGCTGCTCGCACAGCTGTCTCGCGGCCTGCTGCTGTAACAGCTGGCTGCGCCCGTTTTCGGTCGCGCTGTGCGCGTCGCGCTCGTGATCGGCATGGGCTGGCACCCGGTCGAGGCCGTGCGCTGGCTGGCGATTGGGCGCCGTGGCGTTGACCGCAGCCGGGCTGGTGCCGGCCGCGACGGGCGCGGCGCTGTCCACAGACGGCGCACCGGCCGCTGCGCCGGCCGGCGCGCCGGCCGGCGCGCCCGCTGTTTCCGCCAGTGGCTCGGCCGGCTCGACCGGCTCGACCGGCTCGACTGGTTCTACCGAGGGCGTGGCCGAGCGGCTCTTCTCCGGGCTCCAGCGCAGTCGGCTCAGGCCCAGACCACGGATGGTGTCGATCTGCTCGCTGCCGGTGATCAGAAAGCTCGACAGCGCAAACGGGTGCGCCCACCATCCCAGATCCAGGTGGACAAACATCCCAGGCTGCAACTCTTCGATAGTGACCGTCTGTGGCATGGCGTATGGGCTAGGGCTTGGGTCGGAGGCGAAGGCCATGACCTGCATGGCTCAGACTTCGGCAGATGCGGCGGCGAACTTGACCCTGCCGGCGCCGATTCGTGCCAACAGATCCCACATTCGCAGCGCGCCAACGCTGCTAGCCGGCCGAGCGTGAATTCGGTCACGGCCGATGGCGCGCTGCAGTTGCCTATCGCGCGGCCTCATCAGGGGCGCCAGGCACTCGGGCCTGCTGCCGGGTCAGCTGCTGGCGCGTTCAGGCACCGCCAACGTGGCAATCGAGCGGCGCAGCGGCGATCACCTCGCTGGCCGAAAATTTTGTCGGGCTGCCGCTGCGCTGAGTTGGTGAACCGATGGGTTGCCGGCCACGCCCGCGTCAGTGAGGTCAGCGCGCGCTGCCTACTGCGCGTAGAGTGAGCACATGATCTTCCGTCAACTCTTCGAGCCGATCTCGTCCACCTACACCTACTTGCTGGCCTGCCAGGAGACTGGCCAAGCGATGCTGATCGACCCAGTGGTCAACAGCATGGAGCGTGACCTGGCGCTGCTGCAGCAACTCGGCCTGACGCTGGATTGCACACTCGACAGCCACATCCACGCCGACCACATCACCGGCGCGCTGCACCTCAAGCAGCAAACCGGCTGCCGCATCGCAGCACCGGCGATGGAGCGCCTGCCCTGCACCGATATCGGCATCGAGGAAGGCCGGCCGCTGCAGCTGGGCAGCCTGCTGATCACGCCGCTGCATACGCCAGGGCACACCGACAGCCACTTCGCCTTTGTGCACGAAAACCGGGTCTTTACCGGCGATGCGCTGCTGATCGACGGCTGCGGCCGCACCGACTTTCAAGGCGGCAGCGCCGCCGCGTTGTACCGCAGCGTGACCGAAAAGCTGTTCGCCCTGCCCGACGAGCAACTGGTCTACCCCGGCCACGACTACCACCAGCGCCAGGTCTCGTCGATCGGCCAAGAAAAAGCCCGCAACGCCCGGCTGGGCGGCCAGCGCAGCCAGGCCGACTTTGAGGCCCTGATGGCCGCGCTCGATCTGCCCTACCCCAAGTTCATCGACCATGCGCTGCCCGGCAACCGCCTGTGCGGCGTCTGCCCGAGCGATCTGCCCGAGCAGATGCAGGCCTATTGCAGCCGCATGACCGACAGCCCGCAGGGCTGAGAGGCTGAGAGGCCGTGGCTGCGGCGCTTCCAGTGCGGCGGCGCGACAATGGCGGCCATGCTGAGCGTCAACAAACTGCTGCCCCAGGGCTGCGGCCTGGCTGCGGTGCTGCTGCGCCGCTGCGCCAACGCCGCATGTGCACGGCCCGGGCTGCGGTCACGGCCATGAGCCATGAGCCTTCCCACTGAGCCAGACCTGCGACAGCAGCCTGACCTGACAACATAGCGGCATCGCCGACCCCTTTCGAGCCCGCCCATGCTGATCAATTGCGTCGTCTACCGTGCAGGCAGCAAGCTCGCCGACATCAGCATTGCCGAGATCAGCGACTACCTGAAGCAGCCCGACTCCTTTGTCTGGGTGGCGCTGCGCGACGCTGACGACGCCGAACTCTCCCTCATGCAGGATGAGTTTGACCTGCACGACCTGGCGGTCGAGGACGCTATGCACGGCCACCAGCGGCCGAAGATCGAGGAATACGGCCATGTCGTGTTCGCCGTGCTGCACCTGATCGAGTACAGCCCCACCGACGACCTGATCTCGGGCGAGGTGCACCTGTTTGCCGGGACCAACTTTGTGCTGTCGGTGCGCAACCGCAGCACGCAGGGCTTTCTGGGCGTGCGCGAGCGCTGCGAGCGTGAACCCGAACTGCTGCAGCAGGGCGCCGGTTTTGTGCTGTACGCGCTGATGGACGCCGTGGTCGACCGCTACTTTCCACTGGCCGATGCGCTGGAAGGTGAGCTCGAGACCATCGAAGACCGCATCTTCGAGCGCAACTCCGGCCGCAGCAACGTCGAGCGGCTGTATGAGCTCAAGCGCAAGGTGACCACGCTGCGCCATGCGGTGGCGCCGCTGCTTGACGCCATGGGCAAGCTGCACGGCGGCCGCGTGCCGCAGGTGTGCGCCGCCAGCGAGGCGCACTTTCGCGATGTGGCCGACCACCTGGCGCGGCTGCAAACCACCATCGACACCATCCGCGACACCATCGGCACCGCCATCCAGGTCAACCTGTCGATGGTGACGATCGAAGAAAACGACGTCACCAAGAAACTGGCGGCCTGGGCCGGCATCTTTGCCGTGGCCACGTTTTTCGTCGGCGTCTGGGGCATGAACTTCCAGCACATGCCCGAGCTGGCCTCGCCCTGGGGTTATCCGGTGGCGCTGGCGGTGATCGCCGGCACCTGCGGCCTGATGTACTGGCGCTTCCGGCGTGTCGGCTGGTTGTAGCGCG
>Ga0105046_10010460_pt1 | contig 14452 bp, 11 predicted proteins | sample MAT03_FD_78385 | JGI IMG/M metagenome (GOLD analysis project Ga0105046, IMG submission 78385) | Freshwater microbial communities from Lake Fryxell liftoff mats and glacier meltwater in Antarctica - MAT-03 (megahit assembly) | ecosystem: Environmental > Aquatic > Freshwater > Ice > Liftoff... | reverse complement strand
TCATGCAGTATCGCTCCCATAGTCGAACAGCCTGATTATTACTGGCAAAAGCGAGATTTACTCAATACCAAACAGCTATTCCCTGAGTACAAATCAATTCATTCTCAGGTCTTACAGAATTGCATTGAGAGGGTCAAAAAAGCTTTTGACCGATATATCAAGGTTGATAAATCTGGCAAGCACTCTGGCAAACCTAGATTTAAAGGGCGTGGTAGATATCACAGCTTTACCTATACTCAGGTGCAGCAAGACTGCATCAAAGGTAATCGCATTACTTTACCGAAAATCGGTGATGTGAAGATAATTCTGCATCGTCCTATCCCTGATGGGTTTAAAATCAAAACTGCTCAAATTGTCAAGAATGCCGATGGCTATTATGTTGTGCTGACATTGCAAGATGTCATAGTGTCCACAATCAGCCTCGATGTCAATCTTGATAATGCTGTTGGTATTGATATGGGACTGAAGAATTTCTTGATTACCAGTGATGCTGAGACAGTCCCTATTCCTCAGTTTGCCAGGATTGCCCAGAGCGATAAAAAGCTCCGAAATAAGGCTGTTTCTCGTAAAAAGAAAGGCAGTAATCGTAGACGGAAGGCTGTTAAGCGTCTTGCTAAACATCATCTGCATATTGCAAGGCAACGTAAAGATTTTCATTATAAAGCTGCAAAGCAATTACTCGACAAGTATGATGTGATTGGCTTTGAAGATTTGAATGTGAAAGGTTTGGCAAAAACTAGGATGGCAAAATCGATCCTAGATGCTGGTTGGAGTGAATTCCTCGATATTCTGGTTTGCAAGGCCGAAAGTGCTGGCAAATTAGCTATAGCTGTGAATCCAAATGGTACTACCCAAAACTGTTCTAATTGTGGTACTCGCATCCCTAAAACCATTGCCGACAGGTGGCATAGTTGCCATGTTTGCGGCCTGGAACTGGATCGGGATGTAAATGCCGCGATTAATGTTAAGAACTTGGCTGTCGGGCGGACAGTCAATAAAGCTCAGCGTGTTTCCGATGCAGACGCAGGATTAGCTGAGAAGCCCACCCTATACTCGTCCGCGAGTTAGGGCTGGGAGTCGTCACTTCATTAATTACTCAAATTACTTCATTAATTACTCAAAACTAATTTTTTTCTAAGTCCAATTATTTGATTTTGATAAACTTACCAATTACCTCGCGCAACTTATCAGCATCAAACGGCTTAGTTAAATACTCTGTTGCTCCCGCCAAACGCCCCTGTACCTTATCAAAGGCTCCATCTCGCGCTGTCAGCATTACGATCGGCAAATTCTGAAACTGAGGCAAGCTCCGCACCGTGCGGCAGAGTTCCAATCCGTCAATACCAGGCATCGAAACATCCAGCAACAAAACAGAAATTTGTTCGTGATAAATCGTTGACAAAGCATCCACTGCATTGTCGGTTACGAGAACTCGAAACTCTTTGCTTAAGGCCTGTTTAACAAGTCCTTGCATCACGACGCTATCATCAACTGCCAAAATAGTTGGTACTTGACTGCTACTTGCAGACATATTCTTCTCCCTGTTTATTTATAGTTCTTGAAAATACAAAACATACTTCCTGCAGTTATTTTTTGAGAGTTGCCTCTACACAATAATTGTCAACCCCGTTGGAGCGTTAGTTGAAACATTACCCCTGTTTTTTTACCTCAAACTCGAAAAAAGGGATGGGGAGAGTAGTCGATCGGCAATTACAACAGTTGCAAAATGTGCATCCGGGCCCAGAAACCCTAAAAGGTCGAGTTTGAACAACTATTGTTACAAAGTTTAACATCTTACCAATCTTTTGTAATTCATCTCCTAACTGTAGTTGAACTCCAGGCTAAGGCACAGCTCGGTAAAGGACACTGATATTGTGGCACAAACCCCTGATTTAAATCTACCAGCAAGCCAGCTACCCACGATTAGACAAGTCTGTTAAAATACAATTAAACTGATCAAAAAATTCTAGGTAAGCAATCGTCATATATTTTGGAAAGCTGCTTCCTCCCAACAGAGGCTCTTAGATTTAGAGAGCCGGAGGTATTCAAAAGCATAGTCAACTGGAACTATAATTTATATAGTCTTAGATCTGGGGTGCTCTAACTCCGATAACTCAAAAGTTTCCAGATCAGTCAAGAGTTAGACTAAATCGCCAAATAGTTTTCTAAACTTGTCTATAATTGACCAAATCCACAACTCTAGGTAAGCTTAACTATGTTTGCCCTCAAACGATCGCTAAAATTGAATAACAACGAAGCGACCTTGATGGCAAAACACGCAGGATTTCGACGTGTCGTCTTCAATTTCGGGTTAAGCTTGCGGACTCAAATGTATAGTGAGGGCAAGCTTTCGGACTCGAAGGTGATTAACGAAGTTAAAAAAGTTCTCACCAACCACGTCAAGAAACAGCCTGAATTCGCTTGGATGAACCAGTTGTCTAGCCGAGTCTACCAAAATGCTTTAATTGACTTGAAAGATGCCTTTAGTCGCTATCGTGCCGGGAAAGCAGGTCATCAAAAATTTGCCAGCCGCCGGAATGGTCAATCTTTTACAGTCGATTCATCCAATGGGAAAGTTCTGCTAAGTGCTGGCAAAACCATTAAGATTCCTACATTCGGAACGTTTCGGCTCTACGAAGCCCTAGAATGTGGTTACGTGTCTCAAACTTTCACTATCTCAAAAGAAGGAAGTCGCTGGTTTGTTTCATTTTGTGTTGATGCGGAACGTCTACCAGTTCAACAGCCCAAAAGCTCTGTAGGAATCGATGTAGGTATTAAATATGCGGCCATGCTGTCAAACCAGCAAGTTTTTGACGCACCAAAACCGTTTAAGCAAGCGAAAACCAAGCTTGCCACTTTACAACGTCAAGCTTCAAGACAGGTAAAATGTTCCAATAACCAGCGTAAAACTTACAACAAAATCAGCCGACTTCACGCCCAAATAGCTTGTATTCGTAAAGATTTCCTGCACAAGTTAACAACTTACTTAGCCAAGACTTTCAATCTCATCAAAATAGAAGACTTGAATATAAAAGGCATGATGGCAAATCACAAGCTGGCGGGGGCGATATCAGATATTGGGTTTTACGAGTTCAAGCGTCAACTCGATTACAAATGCCTTATGTATGGAGCGAATTTAGTGCTGGTAGACAAATGGTTTCCTAGCTCTAAAACTTGCTCGAATTGTGGGAATAAAAAAGATATGCCATTGGGTCTTCGGACTTATGATTGTCCTGCTTGTGGTAGATCTATCGATCGCGATTTCAACGCCAGCGTCAATATTTTGAACTCTTAACCCTCGGCGGTCGGGGGATAGCCTACTGATATTGGGATAGCCGACTACCCAATAGCGTAGGAAGTAAACTCGGATGCTTTAAAAATGGCTTTAGATAAGTTTAGGTAAGTTTTACGCGGCAGGTTAGTCTGAATTCGGCGCAAGCAGCCTGCGCCGAAATTGCGCCCACAGTCTCCCATCACACAATTCATAGCTTGTTTTTCTCTAAAGTATTGAGAAGGGCGGTTGCCAGCAACTAGACGGGCATTTACACATGATGAAAGCACCCTTGCCTCTTGGTAAAAAATTGTTCAAGCTCCATAACATTGACTTGTATCAGCTTCTCGGCTCTGCTCCAGACGCTTGCTTGGACAATTTGGTCGGTTTGGCAGCTCAGATCAGCCGAACTCCTATTGCTTTCTTGAGCTTGATTGACGCTAACCGCCACTGGTTGAAGTCGCAGTTAGGTATCGATCGAACTTTGGCCCACCGTTACCTGAATTTTTGCACTCGCGCCCTGGATAAAATTCCCGAAGAGTTCGCAGTTGGTTCAAACTCAAACTCGGAATTTGACCAGGCAATTCCCCTGCAAAAACCGCCAGTTGCTCCCGAATCTCCGATCGAACCCCCTGCAAATTCGTTTCAGGAACCGCCCGTCGCCATTGTCCAAAACGCTTCCACAGACGTGAGATTTGGCGAGCATCCCCTGACGGTTTTCTATCCCTTCGTGAAATTTTACGCCGGAATCCCAGTCATGACCTCAGATGGGCGGATGCTGGGAGTGCTATCCGTTATGGACTCGGTGCCACGAGACTTGACAAAAGAAACCATAGAAGCTCTGCAAGCTTTGAGTCGGCAAGTTGCGAGTTTGGTGGAGCTGCGCTGGCAATTAGTCAAAGCCCAGAAACAGTTGCCAGAGGCAGAAGATATCAGCTCAAACAGCCAGCAAATCTCGGAGTTAGTTCGTGACTCGAACTGCGACAGCTTGTGTGCCGTACATACGCCACAGAGCAGCAGGACAACAATATACGGAACAAAAAAGCTTCCGACGCTGGGGGAAACAGGCACATCTCAATATTTGCGGGAAACTTCAGCGGGCATCGGGCGCGCTCCCGATACCAAACAAATCCAAGAAATCGTTGCCGGAGCGCGGGACACATCCGATCGCCAACTAACGGCAGCGTCACTACAAGAGCGAGCTCGTTTGGGAGCCCTGCAAGCTAAAGTCGGTGCAGCCCTCGGACAAGGCGGGAAAATATCGCCCATCCTCAACCGCTGTACCGAGGCAATGGTAGATTACCTCGACGCCAAAGAGGCGAGTATCTGGACGTTCAACCCGCAGACAGAGCAGTTAGAATTGCAGGCAGATTCAGGACTCAGCACCGAAGGGTGGGAACGGGAAATAGAAGATTGGGTGCGAGCAGAACCGGGAAAACTCCAAACGGCTCCTGTATGCCTACTGTCAAACCCGTCTCTCTGCGCCATTGCCTATCCGCTGATAGTGGAGGAGCGGCTGGTGGGAGTGCTGGCTCTGTGCAGTAGCGCTTTGGTAAGCGAGGGAGCGCTAGAAGTTCTGGGCTGCATGGCTAACGCCATCGCCGTGGCGATCGATCGCATCACGGCCCGAGAAGAATTGTTGAGCCGCCGGGAAGGCCTGCTCTTCGGTCTCGCCAGCCAGATGCGGAATTCCCTCGACCTCGACAAAATTTTAGATACGGCTGTCAACGAAATTCGCAGCTTGTTGCAGGTTGACCAATGTTACTTTTTGTGGTATTCCATCTCGCGAGACGGGCAGCCAAGCTTTGCAATCACCCACGAGGCGGCAAATCCCGAACTCAAAGAGCGGCTTACAGAATACCCGATCGAACAAGTAACGCTGCTGGCCGAGAAAATTTGCCACCGCCAAACGCTCCGGATCGGGGACGCTGCCACAGCACTCTGCATAGAACCACCCACGCGAGCTTTTTTGACCAGTCTCGGCATTGTTTCTAACCTGCTGCTGCCGCTCAAGACTCGCTCCGGTCAAATGGGTGCTGTAGTTTGTAACCATTACAGCAGCCACCGTTCCTGGGCGACGAGCGAAGTGGAGTTGCTGCAAGCGGTGGTTGATCAACTGGCGATCGCGATCGACCAAGCCGAACTCTACGCCCAAACCCGGGCGGCAGCCTTAGCCGCTCAAACCCAAGCCCGCCAACTGACGGAAACTTTGCAGCAGTTGCAGCAGAAAGAAGCTCAGCTCATCCAAAACGAAAAAATGTCCTCTCTCGGTCTAATGGTCGCCGGCGTCGCCCACGAAATTAACAATCCAGTTAATTTTATTTACGGCAACTTGACTTATTGCAAGCAGTACATGAAAAATCTGCTTGATTTACTGCACTTGTATCAAAAGCATTACCCCGAGCCTTGCCCCGAAATACTCGACAAAAACGAAGAAATCGATGTTGATTTCATAGCGCCGGATTTGCTGAAAATTCTGTCTTCAATAGAGATGGGAACCGAACGCATCCGCCAAATTGTCCTGTCTCTGCGGAACTTTGCGCGGCACGACGAAGCCGAGATGAAGCGGGTGGACATTCACGAAGGGATTGACAGCACGCTGCTGATTTTGCAGAGCCGCTTGAAGTCAAACGGGCTAATACCGGGAATTGAGGTAATTAAAGACTACGGCAACTTGCCGAAGGTAGAGTGCTATCCCGGACAACTCAACCAAGTATTTATGAATATTTTGGCGAATGCGATCGACTCTTTGGAAAATCAGCCCCCACCCAAGACGATCAAAATCTCGACGGCGGTGGTGGCCCCAAACTCGGAGGCTGGTGAGTCAGGAAAGTCGAGCCCTCAAGTTGTGGTGATTCGGATTCAAGACAGCGGGCCGGGATTGGCCGAAAAAGCTAAATGCCACTTGTTTGACCCTTTCTTTACCACTAAACCTGTGGGCAAGGGTACGGGGCTCGGCTTGTCTATCAGCTACCAGATTGTGGTGGAAAAACACGGAGGAAGCTTGAACTGTATCTCGAAACCGGGACAGGGAGCTGATTTCAGGATTGAAATCCCGGTAGTTCGCCCCCCTGCGATCAAAGAATAAACCTGCGGGCGATCGGTTCCAAAAACATTTTATAAATTTTATTGTCAAAGTGCTTGACAGATTCCCGTGTCTGGGTGTTAGTATAGTAAATGTTGAGACGTTGGGGCGTCGCCAAGTGGTAAGGCAGCTGGTTTTGGTCCAGCCATTCAGAGGTTCGAATCCTTTCGCCCCAGTTAAATTGTGTCCGGTAAATCAATTGTTTAACTCATTGTTTAGAGTTAGGGCTTGCTCACAGGATATAACAAACCGGGTTTCTTGCTGCGGGTTTTACCTAAAAGCCTAGATTTGTGGTCAAGAAATTGGTTTTTGTGGTCGTCAGTACCCATTTTTGGCAGAAACCGTTGTTTGTGCGTAATATCACTTCTGAGTGCGCCGGAATTGTAAAATCGAGTCAACATTCAACACTCATATCAAATCCGGTTGCATTGGAATAATTAAACCACTCTTGACGCCGAAAAAACAGAGAAAGAGAACAGAGAGATGAATAATTCCGATGCAACCGGATTTGATATCAACCATCCTTCAGTTTTTCGACTAACAGCCAACAGTCAACAGTCAACAGTCAACTTTTCGACTAACAGTCAACAGTCAACAGTCAACAGTCAACCCGCCCTACTCCATATCACTGCAAAGTGATGGGGCCACGAGCGTTTAGCCGATCGAAAACGTATCGGGAAATGGCCGGAAATGCTGTTTCGTCCTTGACGTAAGCCGGATCGTCTGCAAAAACAACTAAGATATAAATCGCGCGATCGTCTAAAGTTCTCACAAATGCCGCTTCGCTGCGGGATTTGGAAGTATAGCCTACTTTGGAACCAAAATAAATATTAGTTGGTAAAGATTCGCCGAGAAATCCTTGTATCGAATTGCTGGGGTCATTTTTCCAGGCCTTGGGGTCTAAGTCTCTAGTCAGCAAGTAAGCCATTTTGCGGCTCGCGACGCTAGAAACCGCTTGCCTAGTATAGATTTCGTATATTAATCGGGCGGCTTGGTCGGTAGTTACTTGATTGCGAATCGGCTGGGAAGCATCGCCCCGCAATTGCAAGTCGCGACCGATTGGACCTTCTTGCCTCAAATAGTATATGGGATAATTTTTGGTGGTTATACGAAGATCATTGTAGCCGGCTGACTGGAAAAAGGAGTTAATTTGATTGCGCTTTTTCAGCCATGTTTGCAACTCTTCTCCGGCGAGCCTGCCCCCGGATTTTGTATCTGTGATTTTGTCTAAAAGCCTGCTGGCAGCATCGTTGTTGGAGATGCCAATCATTTGTTCTAGATCGTTTTTGAAGGCTGATTCTTTTTGCGTAATTATGCCTTTTTCTATGGCTGAGTAAAAGGCTGCCATCCAAAATAACTTGGCAACGCTAGCGGGAAATCTGAGACTTTGATTTTGATATCCGGCAAAGGTGTGAGTTTTGGAATTGCTGACATCAAATAAGGTAATTGATAGCCGTTCTGCAGGCAATCCTTTGCTGGTTGCAATTTTCACAGATTCATCAACAATCCCTTGCAATTCTTGAGAGTAAACGGGATTGGGAGGTGTTTTGATGTTGTAGCTAAAGGTAGGCTCGCTTTGACTATCGGCTAAATTTTCCGATGGTTCAATTGTCGGAGGCGAGAGTGTTTCTTGAGGCGAGACGGCCTGTTGAGCCAAGATGGCTGGCGGTTCTGGGGGACGGCGAATTCTGAAGGGCATTGTGACGAGCCAAAAAAACGCGATCGCCCCGGCAATTAAACACAAAATGTTACGGTATTTTAGCCGAGAAAATTTCGTCCTCACTCGGCGACGAGACGGGACTGGGCCTTCGCTGCTTTGGCGACGAGACGGGACTGGGCGCTGGCTGCTTTGGCGTCGGGATTGGATTATACCTCTTGCATGAATCTTTGCTCGATCGGTCAACCGCAGATACAAGGCAGATGAACGCAGATTAACGCAGATAATTTCCAGAATTGAGAGCGACTTTTGCAACAAGTCTATTGGGCGTCGGGTCTGGATTGGGCGACGAGATGGGACTGGACGCTCCCTGCTTTGGCGTCGGGACTTGACTGGACGCTCGCTGCTTTGGCGTCGGGGCTGGATTGGGCGTTGGGGCCCGATTGGGCTGCGTCGGCGGTCTACTTGCATTACAGTGTTGTGGTATCAAACTCGCACGATCAGTTTATAATAGGGCGGCGTCTAAATGACAAGGGTGTCGATCGAGTCCGCTGTTGCCAATTTTATCTGTCTACTAGGCTGATTGAGACTTCTAGTAATTGTAAAATTTTCAGGATAGCACTGAGTTGAAGCAAAATCCTTTGAAAAACATGAGAAATTTTTGGAGTCTGGCTGTTTTGGGATTTGCGATCGTCGGCGTGAATAATTCTTTGATACCTGATGTTTGGGCATTTCAGTCTCAATCTGCTACGGGATATGTTGTCGATCGACAAACAGCAGGACAGGGCGCGGATGTAGCGTTTTCCTTGACGGGAGAAAGCGAAAATCTGGAAATAACAAACAAGCAAACTGTTTCCAGTTTTCCGAGTATGTTGTGGGACTTCAACAATTTACCTGAAATTTCCTATTCCCAATTGCTGGAGGTGCTGGCAAGACGACCTGACTCCAATAATACGGAGAGAGAAACCGTTGCACAACCAGAAGACATAGCACGTTTTGAAAAGGTTGTACAGTATGCAAAACAACAAAATTTGCACGATCGCCCGATCGGAGAAATCCTACAGGCGATCGCCGATAACTTCCTAGGAAAGCCCTACGCCGAGGGTTTGCTGGACAAATCCGGCGAAGAAAAGTTGATCGTAACTTTGAATAAATTTGATTGCGTTTTGTTTGTCGAAACCGTTTTGGCTATTTCGCGGGGCGTAGCAGTAAAAGATTACGACTACCAAAATTTTGTCAATCGCATAGAAGAACAGCGGTATTTAAACGGTAAAATGAACGGTTATTGCAGCCGCCTGCACTATTTTTCTGAATGGATTAACGACAATCAAAAACGGCAAACTGTAGAAAATATCACTGCTCAATTGGGCGGAGTGCCCATGAAGAAAACACTAAATTTCATGAGCCAGCACCGCAGCAGTTACCCGCAAATGGTCAAAGACGAAGCGACTTATCAGTGCATAGTCAACCAAGAAGCAGAATTAGCCAAAACTACTGTTAATTACATCCCGACAAATCGGATAAAAAGTGTTTATTCTCAGTTAAAACCAGGGGATATTGTAGCGGTAGCCACGGATGTTAAAGGATTGGATGTCACCCACACTGGTTTTGTATACAGGAATGCAGACAGGAATCTGGGTTTAATTCACGCTTCGCCGGCTGGGGCTGTGACAGTTGCTTACGACTTGCAAAGATATATTAGCAGAGTCGAAAGTGCGATCGGCATTGTAGTCGCTAGGGCGATCGATCCCAGATAAAGGTGATATGTGAGGTTATCAACAGAAAGGACTAAAGCCCTTACTACGAACCTGTTATGATTTTTGGTATCTTTTCAGGATTTTATGCTTCAGACAAACCACCAAAACCCACTCCACAATACATCCCAAAATATAGCCGATAAAATCCTCGCAAGCAAAGCTGCTACCCATAAATAGATGCCCGAATAATCTAGCCCTAATCCATTGCAAAAAACGAGGATGCCACAGTTGGCTAAATTCAATTGCGGAGTTAAAAAGGAAAACTCCCCATTCTTTTAACAACTGATTACCAATAAACTGGGTTTATTGCCGATCGCCTACCCCTGGGATAACGCAACTCCTTGATGGCACTCCTGAGCGGGCTGGTCGTCATAATTTACCTTGACAAAACGTGAGAACCTACCGATCATCAGGCTTTACCTGAAATGTGAATTGAAGTAATTGCCTCTTTCTTCTGAAAAGGAGATGATTTCATGCTTTGCAGCGATCGGCATTTCATCCTGATTTCATAATTGCGTGCAATTCTAGAGAAGTAAACTAATTTGGAGTATCTCAGATAGCAACATTTTCTTTCGTTACTCTATCTCTAGTCTCAATGAAGTGAGTGTTCCTCAACTTCTTTGCAAACAGAGGATTTTCATTTCTTCTATTTAAAGTCATTGCTATTAGCAGATTCCAAAATGTTTCTTCCACCGCTCTTCAAAACTATGTAATTTGGTTCCACCGCTATGCTGCTGACGCAAGGATTCTAAGTGAAGTCATCCATCCTCTAAACCACTATTCACAATTTCATCTAGCAAACGACATGAACAATACTTTCATTGCAAATTATTTTGATTGGGATCACCGGACTCCACGCAAACGCCATCGTTTGGCTAATCGGCTATTGAATAAATTTCGCTTGAACGGTCAAGTTATTCCAAAAACGCCTGGCATGGCAAATGTAGAAGCTCGAATGAATATTTTTCATTTAGCAAGCCAAACAGCAGCATACAAAGTATCTGGTGATGTTGTCGAAGTCGGTTGTAATGCTGGCGAAAGCTCCATTGTGATCCAAAAAGTTCTGAAGGAGTATGCACCGGAGAAACAATTTCATGTGTTTGACAGCTTTGAAGGGCTTCCAAAACTACAAGAAGACGATATTAAAGATGGAGTATACGCTCAAGGTTCGATGACAGCTAAACTCGACAGATTCAAAAAGAATTTTTCCGATGTTGGACTGGAGCTACCACATATTCATAAAGGATGGTTCGAGGATACTGTTCCTTCCTGTCTTCCAGATCAGATAAGCTTTGCAATTGTGGACGGCGATATATATAGCTCTACTAAATATGTACTGCCCTATGTGTACGAGCGTCTAACGCCCGGAGCTATTTGCTTATTTGGCATTTATTATGATGAAAAGGTGTTTTCACGTCCATATACTGCTGAGCCCTTCAAATCGCCTGGTGTACAACGTGCTTGTGACGAGTTTTTTGAAGACAAGCCTGAAAAAGTCTCTGTACTCTATGCTTGTGAGTATTCCAACGGCTATTTTCGCAAGCTGTAGAGACAGAGCAGTTTTATGGGAATAATAATCGGGTATTTCTATCCTTAGAGTGTTTCATCACCTTCGTAAATAGGGCACTCCTCGGAATTGGCCGATCGGTAATAAATCTTGTTTATTGCCGATCGTCAACACCTAGAATGAGGCAAATCCGTGGTTAGCGCAGCCCTCGAAGAGGATCGCACTCCTGAGCGGGCTAGGTGCTTGTGGCGCACCTTACGCTACTTAAAAATCAAGGACTAAAGTCCTTACTACAAACCCGATTAATTGACAATTTCGCTGCGAGATACCTTACTATTTCTAGCAGGATTTGGCGTTAATTCTGGCGGCGAAACTTGAACACTTCCCCACTCATTCAAAAAGCTTTTCAGCAAAACCTCTTGCTGAGTGCGAAATGTCTCGACATTTGCCCCACGATTCATAATCACAAACCACACAGTTTCTTGTTTTTGAGTGGGCAGGGCTCCGCCCAAAGCGCTAACATTATCCAATGTGCCAGATTTGACCACTGCTAATTGGGGAAGCGACCGTTCTGATAGTATTCCTTGATCTTTCCCAACTACAGTTAAGACATCCGCAACTGTCATGCTGTAAGGTTGAAGATAGCGTTCTAAAGCTATAAATAACGCGCAAGCAGCCCGGGGAGAAATGAGATTTTCTTCGCTCAATCCCGAACCGTTGACGAGTTGAATTTCTGCGGGCGGAACTCCGGTTGCTGCTGCTGCTTTTTGCGCGACTGTTTTGGCGCCGCCGACAGTATCAGCTAGCATATCTGCCATGAGATTGTTGCTGTACTGATTCATTTTTTTGATCAGTTCAGCAAGGGGCAAAGAATAATGTTTGACTAAAGGCTGCACGTCATTGGGAGATGCTGGCAAAACTTTTACAGTCCCCTCAATTGCTATTTGGGGTTTCGGCGTATTTGGAGGCAGGGTTTGATACTGGCGGCGGCTTCGCTGGGCCAGATTTGACTGTTCAATCCTTGTTTGAGCAATTCTCCCGATTTGACTGGATCAAGTTCAAAGTTCATGTAAAACTTATCGACAATTATCAAATTGCCACTGACTCGCTTGATGCCTTTTTGATTTAAGGCGTTACCAAGGGCGATCGCCTCTTCCCAAACAAACAAAGGATCGGCGTTTCCCTGTACAATTAAATCACCTTTTAATACGCCGTTTTCTATTTTTCCTGTTGTACCAATTAAGGTAATAAATTGATGTTCCGGCCCGAATTGTTGCAGCGCGACGAGAGATGTTGCTACTTTGGTAATAGAAGCGGCTGACAGAGGAACTGTACCTTGATGATTGGCTAGCAAAGTATTGCCAGATTGCATCCAGACGCCTTGGTCTTCTTTGGCAAAACCTTGGGCTGTCAAGCCGTTGAGATATTGCTGGATTTTGGTATTTGTGGGGGTTTCGGGATTGGTAGCAGAGACTATTAAGGGCTGAGGCTGACTTGGTTTAACTGGCGGCGGGGAAGATTCAGCTACAGGAGAGGGAGGTGCAAGTTGAGGTGATTCAGTAGCTGCACATCCGGCAATAATTGTGAGAAGGGCGATCGAACTTACAGCAGTCAAGTAGCGGTTTTTCAGCATTACTTTAATTTTTTTCATCAAATGTACGATCGTCTGTTCGGCACGCCCGATGGAAAGTCTAGCATTAACCCGCGCCTTTTGGAGCATCCGGAGCTGCGTTACCAGAATTGCGAACCGCTAACATTACCCATCTTCTTCTCTATCTTTCTTCGTGCTCTACCCTACGGCAACGGCTTCGCCGAACCCGTCTTCGTGGTTCGTTAAATAGATATTGTTTAAATACTGCAGGATTTTATACCAATAGCCCGGACTGTTTTTAGTTCGTAATCTGAAACCTTAGATTTTTCGTTGGTAGCTCACATCTTGCATCATTCTCAAGAACAGGCTTTCCGGCCTGTTCCACAACAAGTGCAATTTCTTGTGGGGAGTAGGGGTTGGGCAGGAGATCCCGCCCATAAAAAGCTTATTGAAAATGGTGCAAGATGTCAGTTGGTAGTTCGATTGCCACATCGCCTTGAAATCCTTATTCTACGGTTGGCACTCAACAACTGTCCGAAGTATTTTTATACCTGTTCACAAAAAAATGCAATTCTAGGCAACCTCCAAACCTTTATCTCATAAGTCATTCCCAAATCTAAAATCTAAAATCTAAAATCTAAAATCTAAAATAGAATGATCTTCAGCGCCTGGGGCCTTCACCCCAGGCCGATCGCTCTCACAAATTTTCGGTAAACTGGTTTATCCAGCCATACTCCCCATACTCAGCGGCACCATCTCGCCGTGAATCGTCAGGCCTAATAACATCGGCCCACCCGGTCGGATCAACTCTCCTGTAAGCGCGCAGCGTTCCTCCTGCTGTGCTGTTGCATTAATGCTGGCTCGAATATCCGATCGAGAAAACATCTGCCGATACTCTCCAGACTTCTGCTGCACGTAATTCCAGAGCAAATCTCGAATCAAAGCTTGATAGCCTTGATTGCCTGCGAGCTCTTTAAGTCTCTCTTTGAGTTCTCTTTCGAGTCGAATGCTGGTGACTTCCATTTCGGTGGTTGAGGTTCTAGGTAGGGTATGCATAATTTTTTCTCCGTGACGGGTGGACATGTGTGTAATATCAGTGTAGTATGTTTACAGCTAGATTGAAAGCCTCTTAACCACCTTCTGCCTACAGTGAAATTTCTCCCCACCTACTCCACCTATCAACTGAATTGCGATCGCTCCACGGGTCACTCCGAGTCGTTACGGCACTTCTTTAGGACGGGTTTTGCGACTGTCGCAGCGACCTCGTGGGCGGGCTTGGGCCTAAACAAACGCGGTTATAGTGGATTAGGACAAATTGCAGAAATTCATTACAACGAGGTAGACCGGGACGGTCTGCAAGTGGCACAGCCAGATCGAGATACACGAAGCGGGAGGTACAGCTAAACGACTGTACCAACACAGGATAAAAATTTGCCTTTAGCAGTTTTTCTGGCCCCCGCTTCTAAGTAAGAGAAGCGGGGGCATTTGATTGGATATTTGAGAAATTCCCAAAGGCTTGGGGAACTCGCAAAAACTAGATATAGCCAATGCGGGCGTTGCACCGAAAATTCCAAATCCCAAATC
>Ga0105046_10010458_pt1 | contig 14455 bp, 9 predicted proteins | sample MAT03_FD_78385 | JGI IMG/M metagenome (GOLD analysis project Ga0105046, IMG submission 78385) | Freshwater microbial communities from Lake Fryxell liftoff mats and glacier meltwater in Antarctica - MAT-03 (megahit assembly) | ecosystem: Environmental > Aquatic > Freshwater > Ice > Liftoff... | reverse complement strand
TCACATTGTACGAGTCGACCCAGCTGCCCATGACACCACCGACGCCTCTGTTTGGTCCCGATTCCATGCGGATGCCTCTGTTGCAACTGCCTGTGACATTCTGCGCTTCGGCTCGGCGCCACGCAAAGGTGCTGTCGTTTGCGGGGCCGCAGGGTTGCTTTCCGAGCAGCAGCACTCTGGAGGACTTTCTGTTGAGAGTGAGTAGCCGGTGTCTACTAGGATGAAGAGTCGCCGTCGAAATGCAACTGTATTCTTTGTTCGTTGCCTGCCGCTACCCCAATGGGAGAGTTTGGCGAGTGGTGGCGCTCGTTTCTGCGTATTCCATGGCTGCGCACCGTGCTCTCCATCGTCTGCCTGCTGGCAGTGATGTACGTCTCGGGCCTGGTGCACGTCTGGAGCGACTACCGCTCCAGCAAGTACCCCAAGGGCTTCCAGATCAGGGACCTCGGATGGGAGCTGCTCCCGTTCATCCAGTTTGTGCAGATCGCCAATGTCTGGCTTGGGTTTGCCGTGGTTGCCACCTGGTCCATGCTGTTAGCCTACTACGTCATGCTTCCGCACCGTCTGGCACACATTCTGCGGCGCGTCATGTGGCTGCTGGCCGGCCTCTTTGCTCTCAGGGCACTGTGTATCCTTGTCACCACCGAGCCGCTGCCGCCGAGGGCCGGGGGCGACGGCGGCCTCTACACTCCCTCGAATGCAGGCCTCGGCGCTCTGCTGATCATGTTTGGCGCCCGCTCCTCGGGCTCTGACCTGATCTTCAGCGGCCATACCGTGGTGTTTGTTGTGCATGGCTGCCTCTGGTGGACGTATTTTTTCGGCGAGAGGCACTACGGCATCCCGGACTGGGTTCGCTTTCTCTACGCCGTAGCCGCCAGCGCCTTCTGTGCCATCGGCCCGCTGTTCATGGTTGCCGTCCGGTGGCACCAGACCGTCGACGTCGTGCTCGGCGCGACCCTGTCCCTCTGTGCCTACTACATCTACCACGGCATGGTACGCGATCACCGCCACTGGGCCTCCCTGCTGGCGTGGCTCGACGCCACGCCGCGCGAGCTCCTGCAGGCGCCGCCAAAATCAATGAAAGTAATCGGAACGCAGATTGTGTAGAAAACAACAGATGTTTCACGCTCTCTCTCTCTCTCTCTCTCTCTCTCTCTCTCTCTCTCTCTCTCTCTCTCTCTGGTTAGCACCACCCGGCTCGCTCAGTCGAGCACTCGCATGTCTATCTATCTGGACTACGGCGACAAACTAACCAATTGCGATCGTATATGGAACGTCTGACATCCACCACCATCGCAATGCGTCTTCTTGTTCTTGTGCTTGTTCTTGTTGGTGTCGTCGGCGTGGCGCAGGCCACCCTGATTAGCACCAACCCCAGGGTCGACATGGACATGGTGGTGCGCGGCGGCCAGCAGGGCCGCCTGCTCTACGAGGACCGCGTGATGGCCCACTGGAACTCCACGGGGTTCTACCCCGGCGGCGGCGGTATCCCAAGTGACTCTGCCGACGCCTACTTTGATCGCGCAAACCAGTACTCGGCGCCGCGCACTACGATGATGGAGTTTATCGACGAGGACACCGTGAGCTTCCAGGGCAACACCGTCGAGAACATCACGCTGCTCAATGTCGGCAGCGGCCAGGGCAACTTCTCGCTGCAGCTCGAGGGCGAGGACGTGATTAAGATTGTGCGCGACAACGACACCTACTATGACATCACAGAGGTGCAGTTCAGCGAGCGCATCGACATGCAGAACAACTCGATCGTCAACCTACCGCGCGTCGATATCGACCATCCGGTCACCGGTGCAGTCACTATGACGGGCCAACTGCGTCTGCGTAATATTGGCAACGTCTGCTTTGCACAGTTTGAAACCTTTGGCGGCTTTGTCGCCGCTACCGCCACTGGAACCATCGTGTACGAGGGCATCTTTGTCAACGGTGGTCTCTGCAGTCTCCGGCAGGACACTCAGCCCCAGCCATGGGGCGTCGTCTCGAATGGCATCAACGTTGTTGGCTCCTATGTGATCATCGCAGGCAGTGGCGACATTGTGTTCTCCGCGAGCATGGCGGGCGGCACGTTTACCAGCGGTCAGCAGGTGCGCATCAACGCCGGCACCATTGTGGCCTCGATCGGTCGCCCTTCGCCACTCGGTAAGTGATCGAGACAAGAAGAAGAAGAAGAAGAAAGAATAGTGCATCCGATCCTTAGCATCGCCAACAGCCCGCCACGTTTGACGGCCTGGGACGCAACACCGGATGGCCGACACAGGTCGTCTGCTACCCGCTGCGGAACAACTCTGGCAGCTAGACACATATCAAAGAACGTTGAGTACCGTTGTTCACCACTGTGCCCTTGCTCGCTCCCTGTTCTCAACGATGCTACGTTCCTCCCTCTTCCTTGTGATGATGATGCTGCTGGCGGTGGCGGCAAGCTGTGTCTCGGCGACGCTCATCTCGGCGTCCAGGGGCGAGGAGCTGAGGCTGCAGCCGCGGAGCAACAGCCACGGCGTCGTGATTGCCGATGCCGACGGCAACACGCTGGCGTCGTTCTCTAAGAAGGGCGGTGTCACGCTGTCCGGTGGCATCTCGGATCTGCATGTGCCCACCAACGGCTCGCTCTCGGTGATCATCGGCAGCGAGACCGTCGCTCACTTTAACGTGTCGGGCATCTACGGCTGCGCCGGCTGCAGTGCCAACCCCAACCCCAACGCGACGATCTTTGCCGACGCCATCTACCGCTACTCGGACTACGACGACATTGTGCTCGAGTCGGTGGATGCCAGCACCGTCGGCTTCAACAACAACAGCCTCACCGACATTGGCGACGCCGATGTCGGCGGCGACCTCACGGTCAGCGGTGCCACCACGCTGGACGCCGCCTCGGTCTCGGGTGTCCTGACCGTCGCGGGCTCGTCGGTCTTCCCGTCGTTCTCGCTGAACGCAAACGTCTCGGGCGCCGTCCCGCCGACCGCCATCACCATCTCGGGCCAGCTGATCGGCAAGCTCCTCGTCATCCGTCTGCCCGCGCTGGCGTCGCAGACTGCCACCTCCACCGCCAACGTTGTCTTCACCGATGCGATCCCCGCCAGCTTCCGTCCGAGTTCATCCATCGCGGCCACGCCGATGTTTGTGCCCGGTGCCAGCCCCGCCTTCCGGCCCGTGATGCAGCTGGCGACCACTGGCATCCTCACGTTTGCCGACTCGGCCACCTCGAACGCCGGCTGCGAGGTCTCGACGCCGTGCCTCTGGTACGCCACCACGCTGTTCTTTGTGTTGCCCTAAGCGAGTGAACCGAGTGTAAGAGTCTCTGGCCGTTTGCACGTAGACATGCGTACATTTCATTCCATTCCATTCCACATGAAGATCCCTCTGTTGTTGCTGCTGCTGCCGCTGTTGGTGTTGGCCGGCGGGCCAGACCGAGGAGAGGCCAGGGTGCTCACTGGCGGCGATGTGCACAGCGAGTTCTTCTTTGACGTCTTGCACAGCCATGAATTTCGCTTCCGCGTCAACCGAGACCCGGTGTTCTCCATCGGTGCCGATGGCATCGAGCTGCACGGCAATGCGACCACCCTGCGCGGCGTTCACTCTCTCAGCAATGTCAGCTCGCTCACCGTCGAGCGGATCATCGGCGGCGCCAACGGTAGTCTCGTGCTCTCCTCGCAGAGAGAGATCCTGTTTGTGATCGACGGCACCGTCGTCGGTCTCGTCAACTCCTCGGGTGTCTTTGGTGGCAGCGGTGGTGGTGGTGGCGGCGGCGGCATGGTAATTCCGCCTACGATCCACGTCGATCTGATTACGACGTTCGCCAGCGAGGAGCCGATGATCGCGTTTCCAGACGACAGCACCGTGGTTTTTTTTAATAAGGATCTGGATGACATCGGCGCCCTGTCGCTCAGCTCGCTTGCCGTCTCTGCCGGCGCCTCTATCAGTGGCGCGACCACGACTGGCACCCTGACGGTGAGCGCCGGCGCCAGCGCCGCGACCCTCTCGGTCTCTGGCACGGCCAGTGCCAACCTGCTGCAGGCGGGCAGTGCCACGGTGACCGGCCTAACCGGCACCAACTCGCTGTCGGTCGACACCACGGCTACCGTCGGCGGCGTCCTAACGGTGTCCACTCGCGTCGATACGCCGGCGATCAACAGCAACGGCGGCACGCTCGGCTTTCGCATTGGCAACGTAGAGGTCGGCTTTGCCAATGCCACTGGCCTCTACGGCTGCGCGGGCTGCGGTGGTGGAGGCGGCGGCGGTGGTGCTACGTCGCAGTTCAACCTGTGGCAGCAGTTTTCACCGTCCAACGCCAATGTGTTGGCCTTTGCCGCCGGTGTGATTGACGCCCAGACCAATGCACTCACCAACGTCGGCGGTCTCTCGTCGACGACCCTGACTGTCAGCGGCCTTGCGACTGTCGACAGTCTCTCGGTCGCAACCAATGCTGCAGTCACCGGTACGCTTTCGGTCGCAGGCAACGCAGGCGTCGCCGGGACCACCACGACCAATGTACTCTCGGTCGCAACCGATGCTGCAGTCACCGGTACGGCGACCATCGGTACGCTTTCGGTCGCAGGCAACGCAGGCGTCGCCGGGACCACAACGACCAACGTACTCTCGGTTGCAACCAATGCCGCCATCGGCACACTGACGGTCGCAGGCAACGCAGGCGTCGCCGGGACCACCACGACCAACGTACTCTCGGTCGCAACCGATGCTGCAGTCACCGGTACGGCGACCATCGGTACGCTTTCGGTCGCAGGCAATGCAGGCGTCGCCGGGACCACTACGACCAACGTACTCTCGGTCGCAACCAATGCTGCAGTCGCCGGCACGGCGACCGTCGGTACGCTTTCGGTCACAGGCAACGCAGGCGTCGCCGGGACCACAACGACAGCCAACCTCGCGGTCACCGTCAATGCCACCGTTGCCAATACCGCCAGCGTCTCTGCCCTGCTGGTCTCCAACAACGCCAGCGTCGGAGGAACAACATCCACCGGCAACCTGATTGTCTCGGGAACTGCCAGTGTTGCCGGCGCCACTACCCTGAACTCGCTGGCGGCAACCGGCAACGCAGTCATCGGCGGCTCTGCCACCGCCAACTCGCTGGCGGTAACCGGCAACGCAGTCGTCGGCGGCTCTGCCACCGCCAACTCGCTGGCGGTAACCGGCAACGCAGTCGTCGGCGGCTCTACCAGCACCAACTCGCTAGCGGTAACCGGCAACGCAGTTGTCTCTGGTATCGCCACGGTGAACCACGTTGTCGTCAACGGCAACGTCACATTCAACCCGGGCAGCAGCGTGAACATCAGCGGCGCCGGCTTTGCGCTTGGCAATACGCTGGCGTTCCCGATCACCGGGCAGTCGACAATCTCGGCCTTCCAGCTGCGCATCCAGACAGGCACCATCCCGTTTACTGCGCTCTCGATCGACTCGGGTGGTGTCTCGACGTTTGGCAACCATGTGAATATTTTCGGCGATCTGACGTTCAACTCGTTCTCGCAGGTTTTCATGCCCTCCAACGGTCTCTTCATGCCGGGTGGGATGTATACGGGCGTCGCGGTAACCGCACCGTCGGCGCGCCCCGCGACAATCAACATCTTCTTCTCGTGGTCGAGGGGCACGCTATCCGTTCGCATGCCGGCCAACACCGGCTCCGCGACATCTTCCAACACCATGAAGTGGACTATTTCTGGCGCGTTAACATCCAACATCTTCCCGGTCTCTGGTGTAACTGTCTTTGCGCCGTTCCTCGTGCAAGTGGGCGCCAACGTCCAGATGGGTCTGATCAGCATCAACAGCGTCGGTCTCCTCACCGTCTACGCCACGCCGAACAGCGGCATATTTCCCAGCGGCCAGACGTGTGCCTGGCCGGCTCAGGCTGCTACATTGGCCAGCAACTTTCCGGCTTTCTAATGCTAGGCGGAAACAACGGTTGTTCTCGATTCCTCTTCTTCCATCTCCTCCTCCTCCTCCTCTCGGTGGTGGTACACAACAGACTCCTCTAGCGGATTGTGTCGCACAAAGTCTGCGACCCAGAGCAGCACCTCCTCGTCAGCGCTGTCGTAACTTGCAGCAGCAGCAGCAGCAACAATGTGAATAGTTGGCGGTGTTCACATTGTAGAGTAGAACAAAAACAGAAGAGAGCCAAGTGGTACCCGTCTGTCTGTCTGTCTGTCTGTCTGTCTGCTCTGATGGCAACCAAGGCCACTCACACCGAGCTAGTGCTGGATGCACGTGGCAAACTGCGTCTGAACATGCGCTTTGATTCGATGGCACTCGAGACGACGATCACTCTTGCCGTTCCGGCGAACGCCAAGCACATCGAGGTGCAGTGCGACGACGCGCTCACCCGCGTCGCCCTACCGGACAGTGACGGCGCCCAGCGTCTCACGATGCGCTCGCTGGCAGATCTGCAGGCGCGCGGAATCATTGGAATACACAACGTTCGCGTGCAGAATCGCGCAGATGCGCTGGCCGATAAAGCGATCAACGACTGCACTATGTTCACGCTGGCCGACGGCGTACTCTTCGTCGGTGGCGCCAGGAATCGCAGAGACACCGAGACCAACCCGCTCCGGGCTTCGTTCCTCCCAAGTGCACCGTCGACCCTGCTGCTGCGACTCTCGCTGCTGAATGAGTCGGCCCTGATGCAGGACCAGCCCAGTGCCCGCGACGTGCAGGTTACACGCACTGCACTGGGACGGGGGGCCCTTCCCATCTACCTCTCGTGCCGTCTGGCCGATGTCCGTGCACACGTTGTGGTGCGTGGCGTCTTGGTCAGCACTGAGCATAGCTCCTACTCACCGCTGATCACTCTATGCCACACGTTGGTCAGCGTCAAGTTGGTCACAGAGAACACCTCGGGGAACGGGATTACCGCAGTCAACGATCTCATACTCTCGTCTGCCATGCCACCGCCTCGCCGACGGCGCTCCTCCTCATCCATGCGAGCGATGACGACTACGGCATCGCCGCCTACTGGCAGTGGCGGTGATGCCGATCCGGTGGTACCGGAGATACGCTACGACGGAGCAAACATCGAGATTCCTCTGTTGCCCTGTGAGCGTCTCATCGGAGATCGCTTCCGCCTTGGTATCGCTTTCCTACGCGTCTATGAGGCCACTCAAGATTACTATGGTGGCGACTCGACAGAGACGCGCCGGTTCTCCGCGATGGGTAGGCCCACCCTCTACGGCGTGATGTTGCGCGCCGCTGACGCAGAGTACCGAGACGCCGTGGTACCCGCGGGCGCTGAGTTCTCCTTTGTGCAGGAAGGCTCTGGCTCTGAACTGCACGGTGAGCCCCTCGCGCTGCCGCTGCATAGAACCGACACGGCACACACATCGTTCGGTCTGGACGGTGCCCTCCAGGTGCGAACCCTGCTGACGGTGCAGTCCACCGGCGGTGATGCCATCCTGGAGGACCGCTGCACCGTCTCGGTGCATCTCAAGGGAGGCGGCGACAGCGGGAAACAGCAGGCGGTCTTTGTCTACTACAGGCTTCCCCCGACCGCGACCTACACCAAAAAAGACACAGTCGTCTATGCGGAGGATGAACTACAGCCCCCGTCTACCCACCGCGTTGAAAGTCGCGAAGAGGCCTTATTGGACTGGCCTCAGTTTTGCGAGCGATTCTATCGCGGTGGTCAGGTCGTCGGCTTCACCCTGAGTACAGCGACGCATGTCGGGCGTCGCTGTATGATCGAGTTTACCGTCCCGAGGCCGCCGCCTGTGCCGCAACCATCACGGGACAGTGGGTCGGCCTAAACGGCGGCGCCGGCGTCGGAGGAGTGGGACGCCACTTGAACGTCTCTGCCCGCAACGCCGCAAGGGCAGAGGCTGCCGCCGTCCGCTGGATGTGCACGTTTGTTGCGGCTCGCGCGATCGACATCAGTGGGCTGGGCTGCGCCAGACTGCCGCGTCGACGCTTGGGTGCCGCCACCTTCCGGTGCGACGACTCGGCGTTGGGAGAGAGCGCGCGAGGCAGGTGCACGGGGCGCGGTTTCTCCAGCGCGGGCGACGGCGGCTGCATGGAGGCGCGGAGGATCTCGGGCGTGACATCGGGTGCAACAATTTCAAAGAGTATCCAGTGAATGTTGGCGGCGGACAGGAAGCGAAGCGTCCAGTCGATTCCGTCCTCTCCAATGCCGAGTCGCTTGTTGCACAGCAGCAGGTCCTCTGGACTCATCAGCTCTGGCAGGCGCAACCAGCGCGCAACGCAGTGGACTTGCACCAGGGCAGACAGGTGGGGCATGTCTGTCTTTGAGCGCCTGAGCAGCTCCATCATGTCGCCGGCTATCTTGGCGTCCATCGGCCGCACAGGCCAGCAGCCCAACTGAATGTTGCTGCTGGTAAAGCCTCCCGGCGAGGTCTTACGCAGCATGAACACATTATGCAGGCCGTCGATGCCCGCGAGACACGCCAGCCACGCCAGTAGGTCGAGTTGGGCCCTTCCCTCGCCGGGTAGCATCTCGGCGCTCGTGACCGTCTCGGCGCTCATACAGAGCTCATTATAGTCAGCGTCGTTCATCACTAGGTTCTGGAAGCGTGTCGCCGTGCTGCGCAGGCAGGCTACCCGTGGCGCCCACAGTCCGCAGCAGTGAAGCATCGCACACCAGCGAGCAACGATATGCGGCTTTGCGCACCGGATCATGTAGAGGCGCTGGAGATTCTCCTCGTCGGGACCAAACATGAGCTCGCGTACGTCCTCTGCCGACGCAATGAAGCAGGGCGGCGCGCGGTGCAGCGGCACTCCGTTGTTGGCGAAAATCACCGAGATCGCAGGCAGACCAATCGCCGGGTTCGGTTCGTCAATCACATGATAGGCCCGGATCTGCTCGAATGCAGGCGGATAGCCCTCCAGGATGTCAAAGAGGCGCGGCGCCACGTGGTCTGGTCTTGCGGTAGTGGTGGTGGTGGTGGTGGTGGTGGTGGTGGTCGTAGAATCAGCAATGGAGCTCATGGAGAGCGATGAGCGATTTTCCGCAATGGATCTCCTCCGTCTGTCCAGAAGTTTTCGTTCGTTCAGCGACGCCGACATAGTCAGTTTTATGATCCGTGCGCGTTTCGGTGTCATCTCGACGTCAGGCGCGCCGGGTGGTCGCTTCACCGGCGAGGGCATCGACGGCTCGGGCGGCTCGGCGGCGGCGCCGTACTGTACTCGCAGCGTGGGCCGTCGACCTCCGTCGCCCGACATCGTAAGGAACGGCGTCATGAACAGAGAGCGCTGCGGCAAATCTGTACTGGAGAGGCGCTCCAGGTCCTCGCGTCTCATCGCGGCCGCTCCGTTTTGCAAGTCCTGCGGCAGGCATGTGTCTTCGGGCACCGCGCTCCTCTGCGCGCGTCGCAGACTGCCTTCCATCATCGTCGCGGTGCGCTGCCGGCAGAACGATACCACTGCATTGACCAGCGCGGCAGAGCCCGACCGGTAGGCTGTCTCGACCCGCGGAACTCGGTCGGCGTCCCGCTGCTGGTTCGTCGTCTCCCACAGGTGACGGCACGCCAGCAGAAGATCACAGAGCCATGTCAGGCATCTCGCCTCGTTCTGCTGCTGCAACTCTAGCGCTCGCTCGTGCATCGCCATCAGGAGGACCACCGGCAGGCGAACACTCGTCGTTGCCGTCTGCGCACCTGCCAACGAGGTGCCGCCTAGAACCAACTGCGCGGCCTCACGGAAGTCTCCGCCGGGCACCAGCGCCACCGAGCTCTGCGCACTGGGCAGCAGGTCCATCAGCGCCGCCAGGTGCAGCATCCGGCGCTCGTCCAACTCCTCGGGGTTCCTGGTGCACAGCTCCCTCAGAAACTCGCACAGGGAGCGCCACGCCAGAGGGCAGCAATCCCGGAGGGACTGCTGCAGCGCAAAGCGGCGCTGCAGGACCTCGCACACCAGGCTGCCAGTGCCGCTGCGCAGCAGCTCGTATCCCATTGCGCCGTTGCTGCTGCTACTACTGGCCTCGGCGAGCTCCTCCTCGCTTGCGTCTACCGTCGTGCACCGGTGTCCGATTGCTAGCTTCACTCGGCGTCGTCTCTCCGGGGTGTAGGCCTCTCGCAGTGCATCAACGAGGCTCTCGGTGCGCCAGGCACTGCGCAGTGCCTCCAGCACTCGGTACAGTTCCAGACCGAGTGCGGGTGCGACCTCATCAAACGGCGAGGCGGTCTTTGTCCGCGCTCCGGGAACACAGAAGAGGCGCAGCTGTTTCTGGCCTATGCGCTGCTTCAGAGCGCCGCTGGCGGGGTCGCGGAAGCCCCGCGAGACACTCTGCCACCGACGGTGACTGTCCGCCAGGAAGTTGACCCACACTGCGTCTCCCCAGTAGAGCAGGGAGCCAATTGCAATCAGGGCCTCGCGCATCCGGTCGGCAATCGCGCCGAAACTCGTGCCGTCCACCGCCAGCAGGGCGCCACGCAGCAGCGCCCGGTCTCCCGAGAGCATGGCACACACCACCGCCCTCATACTGGTGGCTCCACGCGTCGCCACGCCCAGCAGAGCAAGCAATTCCTCGGTTGGTGTTGGTTGGGCCATGAAAGAAAAAATAAAAAAGACGGTCGGGATTTTCTTGTAGTGTTTCTGTAAAAGAACGCAACTCAAAGGCAACCACGGCGGCGACTTGGCAAGTTGCGGCCAGCAGTCAGGCGCGTCGCGGTCACGCAGCGTCAGGGCTGATCGCCTATCTCGGCTGCCAGACCCGCCCTCGCTAAGACCCCAAAATCTAGATTTTGAGTTCTCGATAATTCTCCTCTGCGCTGGCAGGCGCCAGCGAACAGCTGCCGTTGGTGCCGCTGAGGTGCGGCCACAGCACTCTCATCTCGTCGTCGTACGCCGTTGACTGCTGCACGCGGCGAAGCGTCGTCTTGACAATCTCTAGAATCACTTGATGCAACTCATCGCGCTAGGGGAAGAAAAGACGACGTCAGCTGCAGCAAGTGCAAGGCCCATCTTTGCCTGACCTCCTTGTTGGCAGTTACCACAGACCACGAGTCATCGCGCAGCCGCGTGTACATCTCGGCGACCTTTTGCTGAAAATCGCGTCGCTCGTAGCGCTCCTGGCCGAATTCGCCGCGTTGCTCGGCCTCCTCGATGCTGAGCTCCAGCTGCAGCACCACATCGGGTGCCGGCAGTCCGGCATCGGGAACTTTGCACCACTCAAGATCCAGACCCTTGGCGGCGCTAAACGCCACACCAGAAAAGGCGTAGCGGTCCATCACCACCGTGGTGCCCGCCTTAAGGTGCTCTAGAATCTGCTCACTGCGCAATTGCGGAGATCGTTAGGGAGTCGGTGGACCACGATGTAAGGGTTATCCCTACCGGCACTCCCAGCGGTTGGCCGCAAACAGCAAATGAGTGGCGCGGTCGTCGAGGTTGGTCGACATGGAGAGATAGGCGTTGATAATTTTGCCAATCGCCGTGGTGCGGTCCGGAAAGCGCATGTGGATGGTGGGGACCGACGCGCCCACCAGCGCGTCCACCTGTGCGGCACAAGAATCGTTGAGGTCTTTGTTGGCAATGAAGCCGCGCTACTCGCTCTCATCTGCCGCATCTTACCAGTCGCTTGCTCTGCGTGGTCTTGCCGCACCGATCAATGCCTGTCTCGAGACGGAAGAGGTGGCGGTCAGTCGGTGTTTCTCTTTGGCAACAAATCGTACGCACCCTCGAACAAAATAAACGCGCCCCGTCGAGTCGAGGTGGAAGTGGCCGCGGCGGCAACGGTGGCCATCAAGACGACGTGATTTTGAGGGAAGGGTGGAACTCACCGCCGCTGCTATCTGTTTCCCTTTATCAAGTTTTGGAGGCAGCGCTTCCGGCGGAGGCGGTGGTGCCAATAGACGGCGCGGCTGTAGCGACAACGGCATTGGCTCCTACTCATGTCGCAATAGAACCCGGAGCTGTTCAAGTAAGTCTCCAACCTATCGACAACCGACCAAAGCACTGTCGCCGGGACACTGTGCTGACACTATTGGCATTTATAGCGCCACCGACTCGCACACCTCTCAACGGGCTGCACTACTTCATTGCGTCCGTGGCCCGACAACGTTTGATGTGTAGCCGGGAGCCACTGGAGTATATGGCGTAGGTGGATTTCGCAAAACATAGAACCACACACTGCTCTCTTTTCTTTCGATGCGGGCGGAATTGCACCTGCCACCTGTTCTCCTGCTGCTGCTGCTGCTGCTGGCGGCTTCCGTCTTGGCCTCACCGACACCACAGAGACGGATTGTGCGACTCACCGACCAGGATGCCAAGCTGCCCGCCGGCGCCTCGGTGCTGACTGACCTGAGGCGCCACGGTGTGCACGGGGCGGTGCTCGACCTCGCACAGGACGCCGCCGCAATGCAGCGCGCCTTTCCCGACCTCGAGTGGCACGAGGACCGCTCATTGAGGCTGGACCAGTCCTCGATGGACTCCTGGGCTCAGCCCTCGGACTACGGCAGCTACTGGGCGGTCGACCGCATCAACCAGCGCTTCCTGCCACGCGACGGCAGCTACAGCAGCGGCCAGACCATCTCGTCGGAACCGGCCACCGTCTTCCTGCTCGACTCTCTGGTGGACACCACGCACCGTCTGCTGGCACCCTTTGCGCCGCGTATCCTCCAGCTGGATTTCGGTCTGCAACTGCCCGCCGCCCCTCTGACCGGAAAGGACTATGTTCACGGCACCGCCGTCGCCGCCGCCCTCCTGCTTGCGTCGCCTCGCACCTCGATCGTCTCGCTGCGGGTTACGCAGGCCGGTGGCCAGCGCGTTCTCGAGAGCGATCTCATTATGGCTCTGGAGCACGTCCTCGTCGTTGATTCGCAGCGCCTCGGCGGCAGGCCATGCCTCGTGCTGATGGCCGTCGCGATCAACGACGCCGACGACTTCTCGCCGGTGCTAGTCGACCTACTCGCCAAGCTGTATGCCGCCGACATCCCGGTGGTCCTCTCTGGCGGAAACCGCGGCCTTGCACACTGTCCGATGCACCGGCACATTGCGCCCTACTCGATCGCAGTCGGCGCGCTGGACAAGCTGGACCAGGCCTGGTCGGGCAGTTCGCACTGCGTCGACCTCTATGCACCCGGTGTCGAAGTGCTGCTGCCTGACGCCTCTCGCGCCGTCAGCGGCGACGGCGCCAAGGACGTCGCCTGGTTCACTGGCTCCTCGGTCTCGGCGCCGTTTGTCGCCGCCATTCTCTCGATGTGGATGGAGCGTGCCCCGGATGCCAGCGCGGCGCGTGCCAAGCAGTTTCTGCTGGACCAGGCGACGCACCTCTACTCGGTGGGAACAGGAGGGGCTCCCCGGCTCCTCTACTGGAACGGCTACCAGCGGTTCACATGCGCCGACCCGCTTGGCCTCTCGCAGGACGTCAACGAGCGCTACGGCAACGCCGGCCTGTGCCCCGAGGCAATGAACCACGACGCCAACCTCGGCTTCAGCCAGCCCGTCTACCAGGTTGCCGAGAACATAATACAAGCCAACACTAGCGATCTCGCCCGCCAGGCGCTGCCCGAGCAGATTTTTGTTTTGCCGCTGCACGGCCGTCTGCCTGGGGTCACCGGGTACGACGATGCGCCGGGCCAGCCGATGCTCTCGATCAACATCAGCCGCGTCTCTGACGACGTCTCGCACCTCTTTGGCAATCTGACGCTGACGCGCTCGCAGGACTCTGCGCTCCTGACGCTGCGTGGAGAGTACGAGTTTTGCGACGTCAACCTGCGGCCCACGGCGCAGCTCTCGCTCTGGCTGGACCGCACGGTTCTGCTGGACTCCTCGGTGGTGGTCCTCGGCCGACGCGGTCGCTGCTGCAACGGCGGCTGCACGCTGACACGCACCCACTACGCCGAGAACATCACCAGCAGCGCGCTGTGGCGCATCGATCCCGAGACTGGAATCTGCGGCAGGACGTGGAGCTCGGTGATGCGCAAGCGCACCGGCGCCGTCATGATCGAGGAGCGGCACAACCTGTGGACGCCCCTGGCGCAGCACTACATCACCGCCAGGCTGAACATCGAGCGCGGCGCCTGTGCCATCCGCGATCTGGAGACCGTTCTGGTGCACACTCGTGACCTCCTGGAGCTCGGATGCATCAACCGCGCCGAGCCGTTTATCAATCCCAAGGTGTGCATCCGAGCCAGCGAGCGAGTCACCGAACTAACTCTCCTCTCCTGAAAAGGATCGCGAGGCGCGCAATATCACCTCCCTGCTCGCACAGTACAACACTGGTACCGTCGGCCCGGGTCCGTGCCGCCAGACCCGTGTCTACTTTACCGTCGACGCCATGACACCCCAGCAGTGGGCGTCCCACTCGCACCGCCAGAGCGAGAAGATCGAGCAGATGACCGTCGCCATCTCAGTGCTGGCGCCATTCCTGATGCTCTCGCTGATCGTCAACGTTTTCTTCCTGATCGGTCTCGTCGTGCAGCGCGTCGGCTATGACAAGTTGCAAAAGACGGCCGTCATCGGTGGCTCTTCTCGTCTGTCGGCGAGGCCGCGG
>Ga0105046_10010454_pt1 | contig 14456 bp, 14 predicted proteins | sample MAT03_FD_78385 | JGI IMG/M metagenome (GOLD analysis project Ga0105046, IMG submission 78385) | Freshwater microbial communities from Lake Fryxell liftoff mats and glacier meltwater in Antarctica - MAT-03 (megahit assembly) | ecosystem: Environmental > Aquatic > Freshwater > Ice > Liftoff... | reverse complement strand
TTACCAACGCTAAGTACGACCGGACCAAACTGTTCCTGTCGCAAATTCTGGGGCACTGACCAAAAACTCGCCCGCTGGCCGCATGGGCGTGACGCCCCCCTGTGGGAGAGGGGGTGCTCACACCTTCAGGCGTCAATCTCGCGCGGCACGGTGAAATCAATCACGCTTCCCTGCCCGAAGGCGGCATGGGTCCAGTCCCCCACGGCGAAATCCACAACCATCGTCGCCCCGGTCGGATAACGGACGAACTCGGCGTGCAGCGGCGGATGGGCGGTCAACCGGGCCGCAAAATCCGCGATCCCTGGATTGTGGCCGATCATCATCACCGTGTCCGACGTGGCGTGGCGCAGGACCGCCAGCATCACATCGGCTCCGGCATGGTACAGCGCCGGTTTCAACTCCAAGACAGGCGTTCCGGGCAGGGCGGAGGCGATCCCGCTCCACGTCTTGCGGGTGCGCAGGGCGTCGGAGCACAGCACCTCGTCCGGGAGATAGCCGCGCGAGGCGAGCCATTGGCCCAGGTCCGCCGCCGCCGTCTTGCCCCGCTCGTTCAGGGGGCGGTCGTGGTCCGGGGTCGCCGGGTCATCCCAGCTTGATTTGGCATGGCGGGTCAGGATCAGGCGCTTCATGTGTGGAACTGCCTCATGTGATAGGCGGATTGTTCGGGCAGTCTTGCATAGGCGGCAGACACGGGGCAAGCGCGACGCACAGCGCAGCCCTGTTCCATGCAATCGGCCCCGGCGGGACTGTCCAGAAAGCCGTGACACGCCGCCACGTCATACCCCGCCCCCGTCAGCGCCCCGACCGGGCAGGCGGTCAGGCAGGGTTTGGCACAAGTGTCGCACGGCTTCGGCGGGGCAGGGGGCAGGTCCAGCACCTGCTTCAACGCCAAGGCCCCACGAAAGCTGACCATCAGGCCCTGTTCGTCGTGCAGCAACAACCGGACCGGGCTGTCCCAGATGCGCCCGGTCCGCAGCGCCCATTGATAGAACGGATGAAAAGGCGCCCCGCCAAACGGAAACAACGCCTTGGCCCCCAGCCCGCAGGCGATCTTCCCGATCACCCGCCGCGACCAGCGGTCCACCGGATCGGGGCCGCCCCATTCCGGCTGCGCGTGCAGATGCGGCCAGAACCCCGGCTCCAATGGCCCCAGCAACAGAACGGTCCGCGTCCCCGCAGGCAACCCCGCATCCGCGTGACAGGCAAACCCGCCCAGCACGGCCAGATGGTCCACCGCACAGGTCGCCGCGATGGCGTCCAGCGTCTGCACGTCCGTCAAAATGCCCGCGCCAGTCTTTCGTGCTGCCATCGCTGCCTCACCTGCATCTTCACGTCAGCGCCGGATATGCGGCTTGACCCGAGGCTCGGTCGACCTGATCTGACTGCCCGCGCCGTGGTCGGTGAACAGTTCCAGAAGGCAGGCGTTCGGCGTGCGCCCGTCAAGGATCGTCACCGCCCGCACGCCCTGTTCCAACGCGGCCAGTGCTGTTTCGGTCTTGGGGATCATGCCGCCGCCGATCACCCCGTCGGCAATCATCTGGCGCGCCTCATCGGGCGTGATCTGGGTCATCACCTCGCCAGCGGCATTCTTGACGCCCGCGACATCGGTCAGCAACAACAACCGGTCCGCCTGCAACGCCCCGGCAATCGCCCCCGCCGCCGTGTCGCCGTTGACGTTGAATGTCTCGTTATCCGCCATGCCGGTGGCCACCGGTGCCACCACCGGGATGATCCCGGCGCTGTACAGGTCGCGCAGCACCTGCACGTTCATCTCGATTGGCCGCCCGACATAGCCCAACTCGGGGTCGTCCGCCTCGCACACCATCAGGTCGTCATCCTTGCCCGAGATTCCGACCGCCCGCCCGCCGGCATCCATGATCGCCTGCACGATCCGCTTGTTGACCAGACCGGACAGGATCATCTCGACCACCTGCACCGTCGCCTTGTCCGTCACCCGTTTGCCGCGCACGAACTGGCTTTTGATGCCCAGCTTTTCCAGCATCTCGTTGATCATCGGCCCGCCGCCGTGCACCACCACCGGGTTCACCCCGACCTGGCGCATCAACACGATATCGCGGGCAAACTCGGCCATTGCCGAATCGTCGCCCATCGCATTGCCGCCAAATTTGACCACCACCACCGCCCCCGAATACCGCTGCATATGCGGCAGGGCCTCTGACAAAACTCGGGCGGTATGGACGGCATCGTTCATGGTCATGGTCTGCATTTTCATCGCTGGCCTCCACCGGGTAGCGCCGTGATACAAGCGTTCCTCCCTGCTGCCAAGACCGCCTTGCCTTTTCCGACCGCGTGCCTAGGGTGGCGGCAAGGAGCCCCCGCATGCCCGTTCAACGCACCATTGTTCTGACCGGAGCCAGCCGCGGCATCGGCCACGCCACCGTCAAGCGGTTCTCGGCCGAAGGCTGGCGGGTGCTGTCCTGTTCGCGCCAACCCTTCGATCCGCGCTGCCCGTGGCCGGGGGGCGAGGATAACCACATCCAGATCGACCTGGCCGACCCCAAAAAGACCATCGCCGCCATCGAAGTGATCCGGTCCAAGCTGAACGGGCGGCTGGATGCCCTGGTCAACAACGCCGGAATCTCGCCCAAGGCCGAAGCGGGCGGGCGGCTGAACACGCTGACCACCGACCTGCGCACCTGGGGGCAGGTATTTCACGTCAACTTCTTCGCCTCGGTGATCCTTGCCCGCGGTTTGATGGAGGAACTGATCGAGGCCAAGGGCGCGGTGGTCAACGTGACCTCGATTGCCGGGTCACGGGTTCATCCGTTTGCGGGGGCGGCCTATTCGACGTCCAAGGCGGCGCTAGCAGCCCTGACCCGCGAAATGGCGCATGATTTCGGACCCTTGGGGGTGCGCGTCAACGCCATAGCGCCGGGCGAGGTGGAAACTGCCATCTTGTCACCGGGCACCGACAAGATCGTGGCGGCGCTTCCGATACAGCGGTTGGGCCAACCCCGCGAGGTGGCCGACGCGATCTGGTTCCTGTGTTCGGACCAGTCAAGCTACATCTCGGGCGCGGAACTTCAGGTAAACGGCGCGCAGCACGTCTGAGCGAAAATTTCCATCCGAAAAATTTTGCCGAACGCCAACCATGGCGCTTTGGCAACTGATGTCAGAACGCCTGATTACACCAGAGTTGCGATGATCGCGCGCAGCGTTTCGATTCCGTCGCCGGTTTCGGAACTGGTCACGACCAATTCATTATAGGCCGCCGGATGCTTGACAAGCGCGCCCTGCACCTGCGCAATCGCCTGATCGCGTTCGGCACGGCTGACCTTGTCTGCCTTGGTCATCACCACCTGAAACGTGACTGCCGATCTGTCGAGCAGGGTCAGAATCTCTTCATCGACCGCTTTGACCCCGTGCCGCGTGTCGACCAGCACAAAGGCGCGCCGCAAGGTCTGCCGGCCCGCCAGATAGCTTTTCAACAACGCCTGCCACTTGGCCACAATGGCGACCGGAGCCTCGGCATACCCATAACCCGGCAGGTCAACCAAATAACGGTTGTCGCCCAGCGCGAAGTAGTTGATCTCTTGCGTCCGCCCCGGCGTGTTCGAGGCCCGCGCCAGCGATTTACGCCCGGTCAACGCATTGATCAGGCTGGATTTTCCGACGTTCGACCGGCCGGCAAAGCAGACCTCAAGCCGGTCCGCAGAGGGCAGACCGGACATCGCCACCACGCCCTTGATGAAATCGACCGGCCCGGCAAACAGCAGTCGACCTGCCTCATGGTCTTCAAATTCGGGCTCTGGGGCCAAGGGGAAGGCAAGACTCATACAACCACCAAGTCGTCTTCGACCCGGATTTCCCCGCCCTCGATTACCCGCGCGTAAATCCCCAACTGCTGATGTCCATAATGTTTGGTCAGTGCAGCCAGCGTATCGGCATCAATCACGCCCGTATGCGGATCGGCCATCGTCGCACGACAGCGGACGATCCGCTCTACCACTTCCAGCACGGACTTGCCTATTCGGATGCGTTTACCGACCAGGTCGAACTCTTCAAAGGGCAGCGCCCCGCGCAGAAGGATATTCGCCCGAAAGCGCAAGGGGTCGATCTCCATTCCCATCCGGTCGCCCAATTCAGTGCAAGTCTCGGTCGACAGCAAGGAAATCGAGAGGAAATCACTGTCCGTCATTGCAATTCCAGCCGCAACGATGCTGACCGGCTGAGCGCGGTCTGGCGGGTTCAGGGGGCGGACCCAGTCCAGAAACCGCGCCAAATCACCGGGATCGTCCGGATTGAAGCTGATCTCGCCCCGGTCCGGATGGCGCAACATGACCATCCCGGTTGCGGTATCCAACACCGATTCGATGGCCATCAGCGCCGGAGCCTTGGCACCCCGCGCGAAGTTGTGGCACGGGTTCCAGCCCGGGTCGAGCTTTGCCGCGTCATGTGCGACTGCCCAGTGCCGGTCCCAAGGCAACCCCTGATCTGGCGCTAGCATGGCGAAGGCCAGAGGTTCGCGCCCGTGACCCTTGATCGGATGGCGATAGATGCCGGCAACGGACATGGTCATGTCTTGTCTACATCCTTGCCCGGAACAGCCTTCGCAGCAACCGGTTTTGTGCCAGCCTTGGACGCAACCGGTTTTGTGCCAGCCTTGGATGCAGCCCCCGTCTTGGTCTTGGTCAAGACAACCGGCTTGGCAGGTGTTTCGACGGGGGGCACCTGCTTGAACGTCGACCGGATATTGCCGAAAATGTCCGGTTTGTGCCCGTGGCTGCGCATGATGATGTATTGCTGGGTGAAGGTGATGATGTTGTTGGCGATCCAGTAAACCACCAGCCCGCTGGCAAAACTGCCAAGCATGAACATGAAAATCCACGGCATATACGCAAAGATCTGCTGCTGCACCGGGTCTGTGGGCGCCGGGTTCAGCTTCTGTTGCAGCCACATGGTGATGCCCAACAGGATCGGCAGGATACCGATGAAAAGCAGAGCGAGCACCGACCCGGGTACAGGGGCCGCCCAAGGCAGCAACCCGAACAGGTTGAAGAACGTCGATGTGTCTGGTCCTGACAGGTCGTTCAGCCAGCCGAAAAACGGCGCGTGGCGCAACTCGATGGTGACGAAAATCACCTTGTACAGGCTGAAGAAGATCGGAATCTGGATCAGGATGGGCAGACACCCCGCCGCCGGATTCACCTTCTTGTCCTTGTAAAGCTGCATCATCTCTTTTTGCATCTTCTGCTTGTCGTCGCCCGAGCGCTCCTTGAGCGCCTCCATCTCGGGCTGCAATTCCTTCATGCGGGCCATCGAGACATAGGATTTGTAGGCCAGCGGCAGGACCAGGAGTTTCAGCACAAAGGTCAGTCCGATGATCGCCAGCCCCATGTTGCCGATCACCTGATTCAACCAGTGCAGAAGGGAGAAGATCGGCTTGGTCAGGAAATAGAACCAACCCCAGTCAATGGAATCGACAAATCCGCCGATCCCGTCGTCCTGATACTTGCGGATCGCTTCCCACTCCTTGGCTCCGGCAAACAGGCGGGTCGTGTTTTCGACGGTCGCCCCCGGTGCAACCGACATCAGCGGTTCGCGGGTTTCGGTCTGATAGATGTCAGCCCCTGGCACATACTTTGTCACGGCGGTGAAGGGTTTGCCCTGTTCGGGCACCAGGACGGTCATCCAGTAGTGGTCAGTGAACCCGATCCAGCCATCCGTTGTCGCCGGCACCAGTTCCGCTTGCGCCGCTTCACGCTCGATAACCGGCAGGTCGGTCACCTGGCCATAGTTGGTCTCGGCATATTTCCCGTCGGCGCGGCTGATCAGTCCTTCATGCACCACCCAGATATTCTGCAACGTCTTGGGCAAGCCATGCCGCGCGATCACGCCGTAGGGGGCCAGCCCCACTTCGGCCGGGCCGTTGTTGGTCACGGCATCGGTGACGGTGAACATGAAATCGTCGTCCACCGCGACAGTCCGGGTAAAGGCCAGCCCCTTGCCGTTGTCCCAGCCCAGCGTCACCGGCGCGCCGGGTGCCAGCGTGCCCCCGGACGTCAACCGCCATTCGGTGTTGGCACCCGGCACGTCCTCGAACGCCAGACCGGTACCGGGTTGCCAGCCGAACAGCGCGTAAAAGGCTGCATCCTGCCCTACCGGCGACAAGAGCCGCACGATGGGCGATCCCGGAGCGACGGTTTCGGTGTAGGTCTTGAGGCTCAGATCGTCGATCCGCCCGCCCAGCATCGAAATCGACCCGGCCAGCTTCGGCGTGTCGATGGTCAGGCGCGGCGCCTCGGGCAGCGCTTCGGCTGCGGCGACGGCGGCCGTTCCGGTCGTTTCTGCCGACGGGGGCATCATGGCATCGGTCGCGGCGGGGGATACGGGTTGCGCGACCTCTTCTGCCGGAAACCACTGCGGAAACAGGATCGGGCCGCCGACGAACCACGTCAGGATCACCATAAAGCTGAGCGCAGTCGCGAGGATGAGATTCTTGTTCTGATCGTCCATCAGGACCACCACCATTCCTGTTCAGGGTTTGGGGTGCTTCAACGACAGGGGGGGGGAAAGGTCAAGCGGATTCCCCGTGTGCATGCGCTGCAGGACGTGAACCGACTGAGATCTTCGGGCAAAACCACCCCACCTGGCTTAACCGGTGCGATGCCCGATCCGCGGTGCTGCGGTTTGCCGCGCCCGATGGCGGGCGATCCAGTCGGTCGTGTCCTCGACCGGCATGGGTCGCGCAATCGCGAACCCCTGCACGTCGCCACAGCCCAACTGCGCCAGCATGGCGTGTTCGCCCGGCGTCTCGACCCCTTCGGCCAGCGTCCGCAACCCGATCTGTTCGGCCATCGACAGAATGGCCGACACGATCTTTTGCTGTTCTCGGTCCTCATCCACCCGCGTGACGAACGACCGGTCGATCTTGATCCGCCTGAGCGCGAACCGCCGGATCGAGGTGAACGAGGCGTGGCCCGTCCCGAAATCATCCAGATCAATCCCGCAGCCCATCTGCGCCAGCGCCGCGATGTTGGACACCACCACGTCATTGTCGGTTTCGGCCACCACGGTTTCCAGAATCTCGACGGTAAGGCGGGATGGCGCAAGATCGAACCGGTCCAGTTCCCACCGCAGTTTTTCGGCCAGCCGGGGATTGCGCAGTTCCGCCTTGGAGAAGTTGACGGCGACGGTCGGCACCTGCATCCCGGCCTTGTCCCAGCGCGACAGCGCCTGCAGCGCATTGAACACCATCACCTCGCACAACCGCTCACTCAATCCCGCCTCCTCGATCAGCGGCAGGAAAGCGGAGGGCGCGATCAGCCCGCGTTCCGGATGATGCCACCGCGCCAGCGCCTCGAACCCGGTGATTTCCCCGGTATCTGTTGAAATCTGCGGCTGGAAATGCGCGCGGACCTGACCTTCGTCGAGCGCCTGTTCCAGATCGTCGCGCTGCGCGTCGCGGTCGGCGCGGGTGCGGGCCATGTCGGGGGCAAAGGCGCGGATCGCCCCCGGTCCATTGCGCAGCGCCTCGTCCGCTGCGACTTGGGCTGCGTCCAGCATGGCGCGGCCCGTTGGTGCAGGGGCGCGCACAGACAGGCAGAACCCGATGGAACAAGTGACGTACAACCGTGCCGCATTCACCGAAATCGGCGGGGCCAAGGCCGCCTGCAACCGGGCCGCAAGTTGGATGATCGTCTCAAGGTCCAGCCGCCGCACGGGTGACAGGACAACCGCGAACCCGCCCCCTTCCAGCCTGACCACCGTATCGCCCTGCCGCAACGTCCCGCAAAGGCGTTCGGCGGATCTTTCCAGAACCTCGGTCTGCGCCGCGCGACCATGCCGGTCCAGCAGCAGCGCCGCTTCGTCGAACTGCACGACCAGGCAGGCGGTCTGTCGCTCGCTGGCCACGATGTCGCGCATGTAGCCGTCCAGAAGCACAATCGCCTGAGGGCGTATCATCAATCCTGACAGCCCGTCATCGGCGACAGCGGTTGCAAGTTCGCCAAACCGGAACGCGCCCGCCATGGCAAAGATCATCGGCGTCCCGAGCGCCACGAGGATCAACACCTTCTCTCCGCCGATCCAGAAGGCCGCAAGGGTCACGGCGGGCAACAAAACCATCCATTCGGGTCTGCGCAACTGCGTCATGATCCATTGGACCCCTGATCCCCCCATCAGCCATTTGTCCATGCGCCGTTTGCCCCTATGCCAGACGGGATGTGCAGTACCCCGTATGCGCCAGCCTAGGGAATCAGGCTGACGGGGGGGTTAATCGACACCCCCCAGTTGCATGGCATTTTAAGCAATTTGGCGGGACGGCCCGATACGTCCCTGAGCCGCCCCGTGCCACCCCTTGAACCAAAGCGTTCCGTTGCCATCATGGCGGCACTTTGCCACCGTCACACCGGGGCTGCGCGATGCCGGAGCCGAGACAAGCGAAACTTCTGATCGAACAGAACGCCCGCATTGCCGAACAGACCCCGCTGCTGTCGCAAGACGTGCAACTGGCCAAGGCCGCCCGCATCGCCAAACTGGCGGTCGAGATCACGCAGACCGCCGCCGAACCGGGGCAGGTGCTGGACCGGGTGGCCGCCGATTATCAGGCGAGCGTCGGCAAACCGATGGAGGCGCTGTTCAACGCGATCCAGACCCGGGACCTCAGCCGCGCCCTGATCCTGCCGATCACGTCGGTGTCACCCGCGACCAGGCCCTATCGGTTTCTGGACCTTGGCGTGCGCGCGCAGGCGATCAGGGACCGCACGCGCAGCGCGGTGCAGCGCCGGCAGGCCGGACTGCCCGACACCTGTGCAAGGATCGGTGGCTACTCTGGCTGGATCGAGGGCTGGACCGAGCCTGATGCCGACGCCCGGCTCATCGACCGCCCCGCCAGCCCAGATCGGGGGCAGTTGCTGTCGGTCCTGTTGGGGGCGGGGTTGTTCAACCTCAGGTCGTTGAATGTCAACCTGCCGATGTCGACCCGCGCCAACGGAGCCGATTTCTTGAAGGGGCGGTGCTGTTCGGGGCCGATCTGGCTGCCCGTGCGGCTCCCGGCGCGTTCGACCCCAAAAGATACCGGGCAGAAATTATCGCGGTGGACAGCCTGTTCGGATCGGCTCTGATCGACGTGCAGGTGACGGTTCAGGATATCGCCTCCTTGACCAGCAACGCCCCCGCATGGCGTCTGATCCGGACTCAGCCCTTCGACGACGGCCTGCCACTCTGATCGTGCGCAGGATCCGCACCCGGCACCGGATCGTACCCCGACCCGCCCCACGGATGGCACCGGCAAATCCTGTGCACCATCAGATAACCACCCCGAAACGCGCCGTGCCGTTCAAGCGCCTCCAACGCATAAACGCTGCAGGTCGGCTGAAACCGGCAACCATGTCCGACCCATGGCGATAGCAGCAACCGATAGGCCCGCACCGGCGCTGCCACGACATGGGCCAGCGGAGTCATGCGCCGCGCTCGCGGTGCACCGAGCGCAGTGCGGATTCAAGATCGCGCCGCATCTCGGCATAGTCGCGGCTGACGGTCGCGTCAGGCCGCGCGACCAGTACGTAATCCCACCCCGCCCTCGCCATCCCCGGCAACACCTCGCGCATCAACGCCCGCATCCGCCGCTTGGCCCGGTTGCGCAGCACCGCGTTGCCAATTTTTTTGGAGGCGGTAAAGCCGACCCGAACCGCCGCGTCGTCATCGCCCCGGGCACGGCCCTGCAACATGAAACTCGCCGTTCCCTGCCGCCGCGCCGAGGCGGCCCGCAGAAAGTCGGGACGGTTGCGCAGCGTCTCGACCACACAGCACAAAACCGCCGCAGGCGCGTGGGTGTCACCGGCGATACTGCCTGTGTCCTTTGCCTGCGGCGATATCATGGTCTTGTCCAACGGTTCAGCCCCACAGGGCCAAAGGATCAGGCCGACAGTTTCTTGCGGCCCTTGGCGCGGCGGGCGGCCAGAACCAGACGGCCGCCTTTGGTCGCCATACGGGCGCGGAACCCGTGGCGGCGCGCACGGACAAGGTTGGAAGGTTGAAACGTGCGCTTCATCGCGGAAACTCCATCAGTCAAGCAGCCCAAACCCGACGGATTCGAGGACCACTGCTATTCGAAGCCCGTTCTCTAAGGTCGCAACCCGGACAAGTCAACGCAAGCCGGCGGCGATGTTGCAACAAATCTGACGCCAAACCGTTACGCCGCTGTGTCCGCGCGCCTGCATGGTGTCGACGCAGCAATTTTTCCGGCCAATCCCGTCATCCCGATCAAGGCCGCGTGATCCCCCTTTCCCCGTCGCGGCTTCCCCGTCATCGTGGGTCCCAACCAAGGAAGCCCCGATGACCACCACCACCGCGACAAAATCCCGCCTGCTCCGTCGTCTGCCTTTGCTTTTGCTTCTGGTGGTGGCGGGTGTCGGGGCCTATGCGTTGAAAAGCCAACTGAGTTTCGAGATGCTGGCCCGGCATCAGGCCGACCTGCTGGCGTTTCGCGATGCGCATTACACGGTGGCGGTGCTGATCTTTGTGGCGGGCTATGCGTTGATCGTGGCCCTGTCCTTGCCGGGGGCGACGGTCGCGACCTTGACGGGCGGGTTCCTGTTCGGCCTGTTTCCGGGTGTTCTGTATAATGTCACTGCCGCTACCGTTGGTGCGGTGGCGATCTTTCTTGCCGTCCGCGCCGGGGCGGGGCGCGAGGCGGCGGCGGGCATTGCCGCCAAGGGTGGCGCGGCCGCGCGCCTGCAAGCCGCCCTGCAGGACAATGAATGGTCGGTGCTGTTGCTGATGCGTCTGGTCCCCGCAGTGCCGTTCTTTCTGGCCAATCTGATCCCGGCCTTTGTCGGGGTGCGGCTGGACCGCTTTGCCATCACCACGTTCTTTGGCATCATTCCGGGCGGTCTGGTGTTCACGTCGATAGGCTCGGGCCTTGGCGAAGTCTTCGCCCGTGGCGAAACCCCCGACTTGTCGATCCTGTTCACCTGGCCCGTAATTGGCCCGATCTTGGGACTTGCGGCCTTGTCGGCCCTGCCCATCGTGATCAAACTGTTCCGCAAGGGGGCATGACCATGCAACGCATCACAACCGACCTGTGCATCATCGGTGCGGGGTCCGGCGGACTGTCGGTCGCCGCCGGAGCGGCTCAGATGGGCGCGCGGGTCGTTCTGGTCGAAGGTGCCGAGATGGGCGGCGATTGCCTGAACGCGGGCTGCGTGCCGTCCAAGGCGCTGCTGGCCGCTGCCAAGGCCGCGCAGGCGATGCGCAGCGGCGCGTCATTCGGCATCCGCCCGGTCGAGCCTGACATCGACTTTGCCGCCGTCAAGGACCACGTCGACCGCACCATCGCCACGATCGCCCCCGTCGACAGCCAGGAACGGTTCGAGGGCCTTGGCGTCCACGTCATCCGCGCCTGGGGCAAATTCCTGTCCCCTACCGAACTGGAGGCGGGCGACCATGTCATCACCGCCCGCCGGTTTGTGATCGCCACCGGGTCGCGCCCGTTGATCCCGCCGATACCGGGGGTGGAGGATGTGCCCTACCTTACCAACGAGACGATCTTTGCCCTGCGCGAAAAGCCCGATCACCTGATCATCATCGGTGGCGGCCCGATCGGCATGGAAATGGCGCAGGCCCATCGCCGCCTGGGCTGTGCGGTGACGGTGATCGAAGGCGCCAAGGCGCTGGCCCGCGACGACCCCGAAGCCGCCGCCTTGGTCGTGGAATCTTTGCGTGGCGAAGGGGCGATTATTCTGGAGGAGTCGCCGGTCACGGGCCTTTCAGGTCGGCCAGGAGCGATTTCGGTCACACTGAAAGAAGGCACCACCGTAAACGGCACCCACCTTCTGATTGCAACCGGGCGGCAGGTGACGCTGGACAGCCTGAACCTCGCGGCCGCTGGCGTCGATTTCACCCGCAAGGGCGTCACCGTGGACGCATCGCTGCGCAGCACCAACCGCCGCATTTTCGCGGTGGGCGATGCCGCCGGTGGTCTGCAATTCACCCATGTCGCAGGTTATCATGCCGGGATCGTGGTGCGGCAGGCGGTGCTGGGTCTGCCCGCCAAGACGACCACACGCCACATTCCTCGGGTGACCTACACCGACCCCGAACTGGCGCAGGTTGGCCTGACCGAAGAAGAGGCCCGCAAGGCGCATGGGGCCGCGCTGACCGTGGTCCGTGCAGACCTGCTCCACAACGACCGCGCGCAGACCGAGGGCAAGGCCAAAGGCTTCCTCAAACTGATGATCGTGCGGGGACGACCGGTCGGCGTCACCATCGCAGGCCCGCAAGCGGGCGAGTTGATCGGTCTCTGGGCTCTCGCGATTTCGTCACGGTTAAAAATGTCGGCCATTGCCGGAATGGTCGCTCCTTACCCCACATTGGGCGAATTGTCGAAGCGTGGCGCAAGCGCCTATTTTTCCCCCAAACTTTTTGATAATCCTTTATTGAAGTGGGTGGTGCGACTGGTACAGCGCTTCCTGCCTTAGGTTGAGCTTGCGGCACCGCCGGGGTTTTTGCGCCCTCGGACCCCCGCAGGATAATTTTTGAACAGATGAAGGGGCGGCGTTTGACGGGGGCAGGGCGGTTCTTGAACACCCTTTCGGGGCGGTTCCTTCTGTTAACAGTGGTTTTCGTCATGCTGGCCGAAGTGTTGATCTTCGTGCCGTCCATTGCGCGCTATCGCGCCGATTTCCTGATCCTGCGGCTGGAAAAGGCCCAGATTGCCTCGCTGTCGCAACTGGCGGCCGCAGATATGGTGACACCCGAACTGGAGGCCGAACTGCTGGCCAATGCCGGGGTCTACAACGTGGTTCTGCGCCGTGACGAGGTGCGGCAGTTGGTGCTGTCCTCGCCTATTCCCGAACCGATCTCTGCCACTTACGACTTGCGGCTTGCAGGCCCGTGGGAGTTGATCCGCGACGCGATGGTCGCCCTTGCCGACCCCAAGGAACAGGTGATCCGCGTCATCGGCCATCCGGTACAGGAGGCAGGTCTGCTGATCGAGGTCACGATGCAAAGCGGCCCGCTGCGCGCCGCGATGCTGGACTTTGGCCTGCGCATCCTGATCCTGTCGGCGCTGATTTCGGTGGTTACGGCCTTCCTGCTGTTTCTGGCGGTGCGCCGCCTGCTGGTCATGCCGATCCGCCGCGTGGTGCGACACATGCAGGCCTATGCCGAGGCCCCCGAGGATGCCCGCCGCGTGATCGACCCTACCGCGCGGGTCGAGGAATTGCGGCTGGCCGAAGAGGCGCTGCAATCCATGCAGCAGCAACTGACCGGCGCATTGCGCCAGAAGGAACGGCTGGCCCAGTTGGGCGGGGCCGTCGCCAAGATCAGCCACGACCTGCGCAACATCCTGACCACCGCCCAACTGTTTGCCGACCGGATCGAGGGCAGCGTCGATCCGGTGGTGGCGCGTTCAGCGCCGAAGCTGGTGAACTCGATCTCGCGCGCCGTGTCGCTGTGCGAATCCACGCTGGCCTTCGGCAAGGCCGAGGAACCGCCGCCCCGCCTGAAACGCCTGCCCCTGCGCCGTCTGGCCGAAGAGGTGATGGAGGGCGAGGCCCTGTCGCCCGACGGCCCCATCACCTGCCTGATCGACGTGCCCGCCAGCCTTGCGATCCGTGCCGACAGCGAACAGTTGCACCGGGTGCTGACCAATCTGGTGCGCAACGCGCGTCAGGCGATCGAGGCTACCGGCGCGGGCGGCACCATCGAACTCTCGGGCGGCGAGTCCGACACCGACTGGTGGATCCGTGTCGGCGATTCCGGACCCGGCCTGCCGCCCCGCGCCCGCGACCATCTGTTCGCGGCCTTTCAGGGCGGCGCGCGCAAGGGCGGCACAGGGCTGGGCCTTGCGATCGCCTCTGAACTGGTGCGCGGCCATGGCGGTCGGCTGGAACTGGCCCGCAGCGATGCCGATGGCACCGAGTTCATCATCCACCTGCCCAAACAGGCCGACCCTGCCGAAGCGGCCTGAATCCCGCGCTTTGGCCCTTGCAATGCCCTGAACGGCGGTCTAAATCGCCCCATAGTGGATCCATAGCTCAGCTGGATAGAGCATCAGACTACGAATCTGAGGGTCGGGCGTTCGAATCGCTCTGGGTCCACCATTTAATCCTGATATAACATAAATTTAGCCAGACCGAGCCGCTTGGGCATCGGCTCAGGCCGGAAATAGGCCCGAAGTGGATTTGGTTATGTTTTCAGGAAACCGAAGAATTAGACGGCGCTCCCATAATCGGATTCCGTGAGAACGGGTTGGGAATACTCTGGTGGGTTCGCGCTCGTGTTTTGGCCTGCCCGAAGGCTGCGTTGCGCCGCTTTGTTTGGAGGTGGGCGCGCAACTTGAGGGGGCTCCGCAGGATCCGGTCGCTGGGTTGGTCGGGGCGGCGAGGGCGATGGCGCGTCGGGGATTGCGTTTGCAAGCGGGGAAGATCCTGATGTGCGGCACGCATCTGCCGGTGCAAGCCATCGGCGAGGCCGGGGCGGTGAGAGTT
>Ga0105046_10010451_pt1 | contig 14457 bp, 10 predicted proteins | sample MAT03_FD_78385 | JGI IMG/M metagenome (GOLD analysis project Ga0105046, IMG submission 78385) | Freshwater microbial communities from Lake Fryxell liftoff mats and glacier meltwater in Antarctica - MAT-03 (megahit assembly) | ecosystem: Environmental > Aquatic > Freshwater > Ice > Liftoff... | reverse complement strand
CCTTGGTGGACAGCTATCCCATTCGTTCCTCCGCCTGGCTGGACTTGGAAGCAATGGTGGATGCAGCCAGTCGTGCTATGATTGAAAAGCCTGCTATACTTAGGCAATCACCTAGAGGCTGAACGTTTCGTAACCGTCAGCTTTCATCCCACCTTGATTGTAGAACTATGCCTATAGCTCCTGGTTGGCAAACGGAAAACCGTTCGCCGCGAATTCTAATTGTGGACGATGACTTTGAGATTGCCGAGCCTGTTAAATTTGCCTTGCAGAAACTAGGGTATGAAGTCACGCACGTGCCCGACGGGAATCAAGGAGTCGCAGCCATTTCGACCGTCAATCCCGATTTGATGGTGCTCGACATGATGATGCCTGGCCGCAGCGGTTTCCTGGTGTTGGAACATTTGCGAAGCAGCAAGCGAGCGGGTGTACGTGTGATCATGGTGACTGGCAATGAAGGCGAACGTCATCAAGCCTATGCTCGTATGCTTGGGGCTGATGACTACATCCATAAGCCGTTTGCCATGGACCGACTGGTACAGAGCGTTCAAAAACTCCTGCTTGAGCCGTTCGCGGATGGGGAATCAGCAACAACCACGGAATCGAAACCAGAATGACGGTAGCGCAACTCCCGGCTCAACAGGTTTTTTCCGTGAAATGGTCGGGCGATATCCACGGAAAACTGGAATTAATCGACCAGACTCTCCTTCCGTTGCAGCTCAAAGTACTCTCCATTTCAACCATGGAAGAGGCCTTCGAAGCGATCGTTATGCTACGCGTGCGAGGTGCCCCCGCCATCGGGATCGCGGCCGCATACGGCGTTGTGCTTGGTGTGCAAAAAAGTGTTTGCGAAGGCAAAACAGTGAGCCAGACTTGTGTCGCAGCCTTGCAAGCCTGCGATTTCTTGGCGACCAGCCGACCGACCGCCGTAAACCTATTTTGGGCTCTAGATCGAATGCGAAGCGTTGTCAATCGGAATCCCAACGTTGCCTCGGGCGCTGATATCGCACAAGCATTACTCCGCGAATCGCGACTGATCCATGACGACGACCGCAGAACGTGTCATGCCATCGGTGAATACGGAGCTCAATTGTTCGACGACAATTCAGGTGTGCTGACTCACTGCAACACCGGTGGGCTAGCCACATCCGAGTACGGTACGGCCTTAGCCGCTATTTTCACGGCACAGGACCAAGGCAAGAATTTGCATGTGTACGCAGACGAAACTCGACCCCTTCTACAGGGTTCTCGATTGACTGCTTGGGAATTGCAACAACGGCAGGTGCCATGCACCCTGATTTGCGATTCGATGGCCGCACAGGTGATGCGAGAAGGTCGAATTCAAGCGGTTATCGTAGGCGCCGATAGGATTACAGCTAGGGGCGATACCGCCAACAAGATTGGTACATATGGAGTGGCCGTCTTGGCCAAGTACCATAACATCCCATTCTACGTCGCGGCACCGCGAAGCACGTTTGATTTATCGATTGTAAGTGGCGATGCGATTCCCATCGAGCAACGCAAAGCCGAAGAAATCACCAATGGTTTTGGTAGACAAACCGCCCCGAGCGGAATCGATGTCTACAACCCCGCATTCGACGTAACACCCGCGGAACTGATCACCGCCATCGTTACCGAACGAGGCATCATCGCACCGGTTTGCGAAGAAAACGTACGAGGTTGTATTGGATAGGGATTTGTACAGCTTGATTTTAGGGTCCGTTTAAAAGTGGTCTGGGCGTCTCGCCCAGGAAATCACAGGCGAGGGGAAGTTTGAAATCTACCGATAAACTGGGTGGCACGCTCTGAGGTACGAAGGGCGTGGTGAATCGCTAGAGTCATTTGCCACACTTCCCACGCCCATCGCTAATCGCGCTAATCGCTTTGGGCGTGCCACACGGTGGCCTGATCTGGTAGTCTTCTGTCTGCCGCTCGCCTAGGAACCATTATTGTCTGCTCGGAGCTTGACTCTGATGGACGACGTTTTGGCGACCTAGGAGCCGACTTAACATGAGTATCACTCCAATCGGAAAGCCACGCTGATATGCGCATTCCTCTCTTAGCATTGACGTCGTTACTTGTTGTTGTCTTGACTGAGAATGCGTTGGCGCAGAACAAAAAAGCCACGCCGGCAAATGTCGCGGCGGCCATAGAAAAGTGTGTCTCTTTTTTGGTCAATGAGCAAAATAAGAACGGGCAACGCGCGGGCGCATGGTCGGGTTGGCCTGACTATGGAACTGGCCAGACTTCATTGGTCACGCTCGCGTTGCTCAGCGCAGGGAAGAGCCCAAAATCGCCAGAAATCAGTCGAGCTCTCAGTTTCATTCGCGACATAGAGCCACGTAAGACATATGAAGCGGCCTTGAAGGTGATGGTACTCTGCGCTGCGGAACCAAGTAGAGACAAAGCCAAAATCCAACAAACCGTCGACTGGCTCGTCAAAAAACAATCGGAAGACGGTGGCTGGTCCTATGGCGATTCCATGGGTGATGGGGACGAGTCCAACACACAGTTTGCCGTTCTCGCGCTATGGGAAGCAAGTAAAGTTGGCATTGTCGTCCCGAATGCGGAAAAAGTTTTCGGGAAATGCGAGAAGTATTGGATCAGTGCCCTCAATGGAAATGATGGATGGGGCTACCGCGGATCGGGAACAACAGGAAGCATGACGTGCGCGGGCATCGCGTCGATGATCATCTTGCAGGATGCCTCAAGCGGTACCGATGCCAGTGCAGGAAGCGATCAAATTCATTGCTGTGGAGCCCAAGCGGATGGAGCCCAGAAGAGTCGATTTCAACTAGAGAGATCGGTCCAAGCGTTGGCAAACATGTTTGCCGTCAACCATAATCCCGGCGGCTCGGGTTACACTCTTTATTATCTCTATGCCCTAGAACGCGTCGGAAGACTGACAGGGCAACGATTTATAGGGAAACACGATTGGTATCGAGAAGGTGTGGAATTCCTGCTTCAGACTCAGGAGTTGGGAGGCTCCTTCCGGGATGGTATTGATGTCGTTTCGACATCGGCAATGGCCCTTTTGTTCCTAAGCAAAGGCAAACGTCAAGTCGTCATCGGACATTTGCAGTTCGGGAATGACAACGACTGGCAACACCATCGACGGTCGATTCAAAACCTTACCGGCCAAATCGAATTGGTCTGGAAAAGAGAATTGGCTTGGCAATCGATAAAACTGGAGCAAGCGGACCTCGCCTCGTTGCTCGAGACCCCCATTCTTTTTATTAGCGGCTCGCGAGAATTCAAACTCAATGACTCTCAGCGAAAACTGCTGAAAGACTACGTCGAACAAAACGGATTCATTTTCGCTGAGGCTTGCAATGGTGATGGCTGCAAAGGAGACGAGTTTGAAAAATCCTTCCGAAGGGAAATGGAGAAGATCTTTGACAAACCTCTTCAAAAACTCCCTCCAACTCATCCGATATGGGCAGCCGAAACCCGAGTTGACCCCAAGGCGTTGCCGAAGGAGTTCTGGTTGTATGGTTTGGATGCATGCTGCCGAACCAGCGTGATCTATTCGCCAATTAGCTTGTCGTGTCGGTGGGAGCTCGCGCGACCGTACGGACTAACAAAAAAATACGGGCCTGCCGTGGATGCAGATCTCCTCAATGCAGTAAAGCTTGGCGTAAACGTTGCGGCCTACGCGACTGGGCGCGAACTCAAGGACAAACTAGAAACGGTCGCAATCGTTCAATCTCAAAAGAACCGTCAGCCACTGGATCGTGGTTCGCTCGCACTAGGCAAAGTCATGCACAGTGGTGGAGCGGACGACGCTACCAAAGCGGTCTCGAATCTGCTGGAAGTGTATCACAACCGGACCAATGCGCTCGTGGAAAGCAAAACACCGATGGTTTCACTCTCGAGCGAGGAAGTGCAAAAATATCCCCTACTTTACATTCATGGAAGAAACAAATTCGCGTTGTCGTCAGACGAAGCAACAGGGCTAAGACGACACTTTGAAACGGGTGGCTTCGTTTTGGGGGATGCCATCTGTGCTTCGCCTGATTTTTTGGAGAGCGTTCGCGTCGAATTTGCCAAGGCTTTACCTGAATCGACTTGGCGGACCGTCGACCCCAAGAAACCTCTGATCTTTGACCTTGGAAACGTCTCGCTAATCGATCCTTCCAACCCCGGTTCTGATTTGAAACAAGCCAAACGCGAGGGCCCCGCTGAGATTCTTGCATTAGAATGGAAGGGGCGAACCGTCATGCTCTTTTCCCCGAACGACCTTAGCTGTGCCATGGAGAGCAAACACTCCATGCAGTGCCGAGGCTACGTTCGCGAGGATGCATTTAAAATCGGGATCAGCATGATATTGTTTGGACTTGGATTGGTGGATTAATCGTGGGCGACGGATCTACGGAATCGCAATCGCCACCGGTAATGCATTTCCGAACCGCTTGAAATCTTTGAAAGACCAAACAACCTTTTTGTCGGGTGTTACTTCGAGAATCTGCGGATTATTTGGTCCAGCGTGGCAATTGACGATCCAAGTGTTACCGTTAGGCAGCCGATCCACCATGGTGACCCAAGCCAATTTCACACCCTCCAGGTCGCTCTCGTTAACCTCCCAGACGATTTTCTTGTCCTTCGTAACTTCGATAACGCGATGTCCATCACCGGTTCCCACCAGTGTATTTCCATTGCTTAACCGAACAGCACTGTAAAGTTGAGAGCCAACCTCGTATTCCCAAACAACGGTCCCCTCGCGATCGTATTCTCGAATGCACTTTTCCCCTTCATGAGCCACCAAGTAGCTGCCGGTCGGAGTGATGCGCACCAAGCGCGTATCGCGATGTGGGTTAGGGGTGCTGACTTTGATCGGCGTGGAGTGCACAATCGAACCCTCTTTGTTCACTTCGATAATTCTGGTCGATCCACTTTCCGCCACCATGGTCAGTCCATTTTCAAGTCGACGAAAAGCATGGATCTCCACTTTGCCACTCTCGGCAGCAGGTTTGTACTTCCATACTTCCTTGCCTTTGCTGTCCACTTCCATAACTTCAGTAAAGGTGGTCTGCAAAAGCCAGTTCCCATTTGGCAATTGCTGAGCGTCATGAATCGCTTGGATGGGCAATTGCAACGCAACCGTGTTGTCCGGATTCACAACGGCCGCAATCTTCTTTTCATAGTCCGCAGCAAAGAGCGCGCGAGGCTTTCCAACCTGCTGGCCGAAGCAAATACTTCCATCCGAGAACGCCAACGAAACGACACCTAACAAAAAAAGAGCATTGATTTTTTGCATCATGAAGAACCATCTTGACCGTTTGGGGGAGGGGAAAAACCATTCATTGTTTCCGCTATCTTAACACAAAACCGCCCCGTTTTTATCCCGATAGGGATTACGGATAGTAGCCGGGGGGCGCCGCGAAGCGGCGCACCCCCGAAGAACGGCCCATGATCGGCCTCAACTAGGATAAGATAGGATTCACGAGGAAATACGAAAGGTAAAGGCTAAGCATGTCGCATTCCAATCAAAGATCCATTGACCAACGGCGGGCCTTCCTGATCGCTTCTGCGACCGGGTTGGCTGGACTCCCTTTTGGGATGCCACAACCCTTGCTGGCATCGAACGAAAAACCCGCAGCCAAGAACAGTGGCGGAGGACAAGCCAAATCGGTCATTCTTTTCTTTTTATGCGGTGGTTCCTCACACATCGACATGTGGGACTTGAAGCCGGAGGCGCCATCGGAATATCGAGGTCCGTTCGCTCCAATCGCGACCTCCGCCAGCGGCGTCATGGTGGGGGAGCATCTGCCTCTGACCGCCAAACAGATGCACCACTTGGCGGTGGTTCGGTCGGTCTCCGGCAGTGTCAATACGAATGATCACCATGCAGGTTACTACTATCAGTTGACAGGTCACGTTCCCGATCCAACCTTCCAGTCTCAGGGAAACGATCGTCGGCCTTATTCAGACGACTGGCCCTTCATGGGATCCGTCGTCGGATCGCGCCGCCCGCTTCATCCGAGTCTCCCCAACGTGATGACGCTGCCTCACATGCCTAGCAAGGCGCCTTACACCCGCCCCGGGCAATTCTCAGCAAGACTGGGGGTGGAGTTTGATCCGTTGTACGTGCATGGAAGTCTAGACGAACCGTTGAAATTTCAAGCTCCGTCGCTAGTGCTCGCAGGTGATGTTACAACGGAACAGTTGCAATCGCGGAAAAAGCTTTTGGAAAAGTTAGATAGCGCGCGTCGCAAATTCGGCGGCGTGGAGTCGGTGCAAACGTGGAAACAGCACCAGCTTCGATCGATCGACCTGATGATGTCCTCGAGTACAACCACGGCATTCGATGTGGCCAGCGAACCGGAATCGGTCCGCGACCGCTATGGAAAGACCGTCAATGCGATGAGTTTGCTCTTAGCGCGTCGATTAGTCGAAGCGGAAGTTCCATTTGTAACGGTTTTTTGGAAAGAGAACGAAGCCATCGCCAGCAAATGCAAGAGCGCGGGGGGATGGGATACGCACGGCAATAACTTTGGCTGTCTAAAAGAAAATTTACTGCCTGAATTCGATCAAGCCTTTTCGGCCTTGGTCGACGATTTGCACCAACGCGGCTTGTTGGACCAAACCTTGTTGATGGTCACCAGCGAGATGGGTCGCAAGCCCAAGATTGGCGATCCGCGCTCGGGCGGACTAGGCGGTGCGGGTAGGGATCACTGGACCCATTGCATGAGCGTGGTGATGGGGGGCGGTGGAGTTCGCGGTGGCCAAACTTATGGTTCGAGCGACCGTTATGCGGAATATCCAGCCGAACATCCGGTAACACCAGCCGACATCACCAAGACGGTATATCATGCGATGGGTATCGAAGATCTCCATGCTCGCGACGCTCAAGGACGACCGTACAATCTGCTCGACGAAGGCAAGCCCATCGCTCAACTTTTTGGTTGAGCGTGACACCTATCTCCGTCGTGATTTCACGGTGGGGACGTTTCACGGTGGGGACCACCGTGCTACACTAGGCAAAAATCGATTCGATTGGGGAACCGCCGGAGATAGGAAGTGGCCTCCCGGCTGCATCGCGAATTTCTCTGTCGGGTTCAATGCCCAGTGCCCAAAACAACGTCGCGGCAATGTCCTCTGGGCCAACCGGAGAGGACGCAGGGTAGGCACCGCGCTCATCGCTCTTGCCAAAGATCGCTCCACCTCGGACACCTCCACCCGCCATCATGACCGTGTAGCAGTGGGGCCAATGACCACGCCCTTTACCGTCTCGATCACCAATTTGTGGGCCGCGCCCAAACTCTCCCATCCATAAAACCAACGTGTCCTGCAAAAGACCACGTGATTCCAGATCCGCGATTAGAGTGGGTACGGTACAGTCCGTCATCGGCAGTAGCCGATCCCGCAGATCCTTGAAATTCTCCTGATGCGTATCCCAGCCTTCGCTCCCTTTCCCACCAATTCCACGCGAAAAATATACGTTTACGAATCGAGCGCCGGCTTCGATAAGTCGTCGCGCCAACAAACAAGACTGACCGTAGGTTGTTCGACCATATCGATCGCGCAACGCGTCGTCTTCCTTGGCCAAATCAAACGCCTTCTTCAAATTGGGCGAGGAAAGTATCGACATCGACTGCCGCTGGAATTCATCCAGCCCCTTGGCTTCGCTCGATCTTTCCGCCAACTGCAACTGATCGTCAATCACTCGCAGCAATTCGCGACGTTGTCCCAGCCGCTCCAGCGAAATGGAATTGGGCAATTCAAGCTCGGGCAAGCCGAATTCCTTTGAGTTTGGATCCGAATCAAAAAAGAAGGGATCGTACCGCTTCCCCAGGAAACTTGCATGTTGCCCAGGGGAAATGGCTCCGTCTCTCAAGACATGTGGATACGCAATGAACGGCGGAACCCCTTCACGCGTCGACAAGAATTTCGCCGCCGACGAACCATACGCTGGATACAGTTCCATCGTGTCGCGCAACCGAATGTCGTCGGTCGGCGGTCGTTTTCCAGTTAACGAATAGTAACATGCCGAATTGTGATTCTTCATGTCGTGATGGACGGATCGAATCTCCGAGCCAGAATTTCGTTCAAACCGGATTCGTCAGGACCAACTCCATTGCAGAATAACTTAATCCTCGTTTTGTTGGCCGTTTTTCTATCCCTCGGGGAGATTCGTGTCAGTTTGGGTGACGATTCGCTACTGTTTCGTGAGCGCTTAGTGCCTCTTCTGGTAGAGAAGTGCTTTTGCTGCCACGGCGGGGCGACGGTAGAAGGCGGGTATTCGGTCGCGGACAGCCGTCTGCTATTTCAGCCTGGCGATTCTGGCGCAATGCCAGTAGCGTTCGAAAACCTCGACGCCAGTGAGCTTCTCGTTCGCATTACGTCGGAGGATGCGACCACCCGCATGCCCCTGGATGCCGAAACTCTGGATGCCTGGGAAATCGATAGCGTGCGGCGTTGGCTTCGTTCCGGAGCTAAAGACGTTGCGAGTCAACACCCTACCCGATTGGTCGAGATTTATGGTCAATTCAAGACAAGTGCAAGAGCTCCAAACCATTATGCAAAACCGCTTCCGATTTCGGCGTTGCTCTTGAGCCCGGACGGAAAGCTTCTGTTGGTTGGAGGCTATTCTGAAGTCTTGGTTTGGAACGTCGAACGACAGTCGCTTGATTTCCGTCTGCCAACTCGGGGACAAATGATCACGAACCTGAAGTGGGCTCCAGGTGCTTTGTTGATAACCGCTTCCGGCGCTCCAGGACGATTTGGTGTGTTAGAAGCATTCGATTTTGCCACTAGAATTCCACTCGCGGCATTTGGATTCAGTCGCGATGTTTGTTCCAGTTTGGCGGCAAGCCCATATCGCAATGAGATAGCAGCGGGTTTTTCCGATGGGAGTGTTACACTTTTTTCCCTAGACTTATTCCAACCGCGAGTGTCATCCATACCACACGCCGCGGGTGTGACTTGCGTAAATTGGTCTAGCAAAGACAACCGAATACTCTCGGCATCTTTGGACCGTACCGCCAAGAGTTTTGAAGCAACCGATGGTCAGGTGCTTTTTGCTTATTCCGATCACGAACGAACCGTCGGTGGGGTTGTATGTACTCAGTTTGGTACCATCACACTTGATGAAACCGGCACACTGCGACTGTGGTCCGAAGGCCAAGAAGTTCGTTCGATTGCCAAGTTCGAAGGGTTGCCACAAAAAGTGCAACACGTCGAAGTTGCAAACGGCTTGATCCTTGTTCCTGAAGCAGAACGCATCCGTCGGCTGATAATCGTTCAAGATGAAGTCGACGACGAAAAGGCAAACGACAAAGACAAAACCGAACAGCAAAAACCAAAGAAGAAGAAGCGCACGCGCATCCAAGAAAAAGAGTCCTTGCAATCCAAGAGGACGGATTGCCGCTGGACTGGACAATAGACAGGTTGTGCTATGGCGAATCGAGGAATCGGCTAACCCTTGGAAAACCTGGAGTGCGCAGCCATGATCGTAGATCGCCGAAATTTAACCACGGATTTCATGGATTGCACGGATAGGGAGTCTTTCCGATTTGCTAAGGCCAGCACGACGTTGGGAAAAAACTCGAAACGCTTTCTGCTTTTCTTATTCGTGTGATCCGCGTAATCCGTGGTTAAAAAATGAACTCACTTCGTGGTTAAAAAATGGGTTCAACACGCTCGCCTATCGCTGCCTGAGCAACACCTCGATCGGACTGCCGGTTTGAATCAATACTCCTCTTGCCGAATTGGTTGGCAAGCCATCGGGCCATCGGTCGCGAGAATCGCTCGACGCGGAAACGTTGTCTCCTAGTACTACGATTCGATCGCCCGGTTCCCAGGACTGTGTTTCCGAATCTCCAGCCCCGCGATAGTGGATGTCCCGGAAAACCAGCATCTGATCGATGGCAAGGCTACCGGATACGGCTGTAATTTCGATTGGCGGCTTCGCTTCGTCGACATCTTTTGCAGAGTCCGCATCCATTGCAGGCAACACCATTCTCAGCCACTCCTGCTCTGGGCTTCCAGCGATTAGATGACCATCAACCATGGCTATCGCGATCCAAACCGACTTGTCTTCCCGTTGATACAACTCCGCATACGCCACATGATCGCCGGATTCGATCGTGACAGAACGGCCTACTAATTCGATTGCGATTTTTGGACGGCTGATCGGCGATCGCAATGCGCATTCTATTCGCCACGCATTCTCAGGAAGAGAAAGTTGAAATGCAAATCCAAAGTCGGGCACCGAGAAAACAACATGGGAATCGTGTGCGTTCACGCCCAACTTATTGTTAATAGCTCCATCCAAGTGACGATCAAATAGCAGTTTCCTAGGAATCTCTGGAGTGTCTGGAGTGTCTGCTCTGACTGAAGTGGAACTTAGTATTCCATTAAACGTCTCCGCTCCCAATACCCAACGGCCTTTCGAATCAATCGATTGTTCCTTGTCATTGTCAGGACTGGTTCTGTCCCAAGCGTTCAGCAGTATCGACTGCCTAAGCGATTGCTCCATCGTTTTGCACCAGCGTTCTTGATCGACAAAAAGGTCACCTGACTCGATGGCAATGAGCTCGGACGCAAAACCGACAACTCGTTTAATCTCTCTTTTTGAATCGAGCGATTCCTGAAATACGACAATATCTCCGCGCCGAAGTCCCGATGGGCGTGCCAGTTCCAAAGCGATGTCCCTAGATCGGGTTGTTCGAACCGAGCGAAGTGTTGCAAATAGAACTTGGTCACCCGGACGTACCCTATCAAAGAGACTGTCGCTGTCGTCGAAGTCGATGGCAGACGCCATATCGATTATGTTGCACGATCGGCAACGAAAAGGTTGATTGCTTTTGCAAGTGTCCAAAGCAAATTCTTGGGATTGGGAGCAGTGCGGGCACGTCCACAAAAAACGGGGCCCTCGCAAAATCGGCTCCATGGAACTGCCTGCTATCAATCCGGCTCTTGGCAGCTTCCCACGGCGCAGCAACAAAATAGCTGCGAGAATGATGGCCAAACAGAGAAAAATAAACAAGCCACTCAAACTGTACATGAACCATCGACGCGGATGGCTAGACATGGCTTGACTCACTGCTTACCAATTCGATAAATCCCTTGCTCTGAGCGGACAAGGAAATCTTGATCGATCACCGAATAGGATGCGAAGATCCGACCCGGCAATTTATTTCGGGAAAGTTCCTCAGGTGTCTCGCCGATCTTTAGCACCACCGACTCACCAGCTTCGCTTTGAAAATAAACTCTGTCCCCGGATGCCGTTGGCGAAGCGGAGTAGTCTCCACCGAGTCGCTTTCGCCAAACTTCTTTGCCCGTCTGCATATCAACGCCCGTCGCAATGCCCTTGTCGCTCGCCATGACGATCTGATCTTTGACGCACAGGATGGAAGGCGTGGATGGTACGCTAGTACCATACGTCCATTTGACATGGGTATCTGTCACGTCCCCTTTTCCACTGGGATCGATAGCCAAGAGTTTTGGAGTGTTGAAACCGGTGCAAACAAAAAGCGTACCCCCGCTAAAGATTGGACGTGGCACTACGGAATAGCCATCGTACCGAACCAACCACAAGACCTTGCCATCGTTGGGCGAAAGCGATTGAACGATATTGGAACCGGGTGAAATGATCTGAGAAGCACCATTGATTGTGATCAATAGTGGAGTGCAAAAAGAGAACGTCTTGTCAGCCACGACGTCCCGGTTCGTTCTCCAAACCTCCGCTCCCGTCGCAAGATCCAATGCAAGCGTGCAAGGTGCATCGCCACCATCACACGTAAGCACCAACTTACCGTCTGCGATGATGGGCGAACCGCCGTTGCCGTGCGTCGGTGGATAAGCGTTTTTTCGATTCTCCCAAATCTTATTTCCATCAAGATCCATGCAGGCGGTCCCTTGATGTCCGAAATGGACATAAATCCGACTCTCCTCAATAATGGGAGTTGGGCTCGCGTGCGAATTTTTGTTGTGAATTTTCGGTGCATCTTTTGGTTGCTCGAAAATCGCCTTCGAATAAACTTCTTTTCCGTCCTTAGCATTCAGGCAAACCAATTGCAAACTTTGCCTTCCTCGCAACTCCCCGTCTGCAGCAACATCTTCTTCCGTGTTGATCGAAGAAGTGAAGTAGATTCGATCGCCGAGTGTAACAGGGGACGACCAGCCCAGCCCTTTGGTTTTGGTAAACCATCGGACATTTTCGGTCTCGCTCCAACTCACAGGCAGATCCGTTTCCTCACTCAAGCCGTTTTTCGTTGGTCCACGAAACTCTGGCCAGTCACTTGCTCTCGCAAGGAACGGCGCACAACCGACACAAATCAAACCCAACATAATACTCAAACAACGCATATCAAATCATTTCTATTTTTATTATTGTCGCCTTTCGCGGAGCGGAAGGCGACATAGTGCCAAACTCAAGCTGCCGCTAGATCGTCGGCACGCTCTGTCACCTTTTCGAGAATGTCCAGAAGTACTCGATCGCATTCAATCCCTTCTGCTTGGGCCTCGAAGTTGAGCAAAACGCGATGTCTCATGGCAGGCAGGAACACACGGCGGATATCTTCGAAACTGACGTTATAACGACCATCCAACAACGCGCGAACTTTCGACGCCAGAGCAATCGTCTGAGCACCGCGAGGGCTAGCGCCCCATCGAATGTATTGGTTCGTGACGTCTGGGGCTAAGCTGCCGCCAGGATGCGTTGCCAATACGAGCCTTGCGATGTAATCCTGAACATGCTTGGCCAAAACCACCTGCCGGACGAGCTGCTGCCAACGTTTGATCTCCTCACCGTCCATAACCTTATCTGGAGTGATGATGGTCCCTCGCGTCGTTCGATCGATGATCGTGTTGAGTTCTTCTCGGGTGGAATAGCCCACGACGAGCTTGAACAAAAAGCGATCGAGTTGGGCTTCTGGAAGTGGATAGGTTCCTTCTTGCTCGATGGGGTTTTGCGTAGCAAGGACGAAGAAGGGCTTCTTTAATTCATAGCGATTGCCGGAGACGGTTACCGTCCCCTCCTGCATGGTTTCCAAAAGAGCCGACTGAGTTTTTGGCGTAGCCCGGTTGATTTCGTCCGCCAAGCAAATTTGGGTAAAGATGGGGCCCTTCTGAAATTGAAATTCGCGTCGCCCATCATTTTCAACAATCATGTTGGTGCCGAGGATGTCCGAAGGCATCAGGTCTGGCGTGAATTGCACACGATTGAAATCGAGCGAAAGGGTCTCCGAAAGGGTTTTGATCAACATCGTTTTGCCGAGTCCAGGGACCCCCTCCAGCAAGCAATGGCCGCCTACAAAGACCGCCGTCAACACACCGTTCACGATTTCATCATGACCGACGATCACTCGCCCAATTTGTTCGCGAACTGCTGCGTATCGATTGCGAAACGTTTCTGCTTGCTGTTGCATCGATTCTGCGACGTTACTCATGTAGCTTCCTAGGTTAAGTGCTAATTGTTCTTGTTGGCTTTACGTTTCGCATCCAGCAATCTAGATGTATAACTTTGTTCTTCTTCCACACCCATGCTTGGCTTTTTCGGTAACGCATCAGGGCGACTGGTCTTCGAAGCCCCAATCCCAAAGGCCTCCTCGGCAGCCGTGACGGAGGCCGCCACGTCTGGGTCTGGTTCGAATTGGGTGCTTGCCCTCTGTTTCAGAAGATCGTCACCGACGATATTCTTACTGCTTCTCAATCGGTCTAGACGGCTCTTTTGTTCTGCATCCATGGCTTTCGAATCGTCTCTACGTCGTCGAAGTCTCGCAGCCAGCATTCTTAGGGGCAAGCCTACATCCAAGGCTACGCGACGTACGAAGACATCAGCGAAAAACATCGTGGCCCCGACAAGGACGGCCAATGGCCAAATATCCTTGAGGCTCTTGGCTGGCGGCAGCCCTTTACGATATGAATCCACGTTCAGCACTTCCCTCAACGAGTCTTTTTCCAGGGAGGCCGAGAGATTTCCTGCCTCGCCACCCGCCGGCTTGCGAGCCGCCAACGATTCCAGCAATTGCATGTTGACTTGCCGAACACGATATTCGTCGGAGAATGGCATCGTCACTCCCGTGGTAATCGGTGGCTTGCCGCCGCCCGGGACGATACTAAGCATGTAGCTTCCGGCTTGCTCTGGCGTCAACTCCCCAATGTATCGACCGGAAGCCTGTTGTCTCATCGCAATGTTGATGGGCTTCAAGTCTGGACCGACGGCGATTGCATTCATATCCAAAAAGTTCACGAATTTATCGTCTGCGTTCATAGCCGTGACGACGATCTGTACGCGGCCATCTTTGACGTTGGTCGCGATGTTGTATTTGGAGTCGTCATTGGAGGGACGCATAGTCCATCGCACCATTTGTGAGAAGAATTGGTCGTAGAACGGTGAGTTCACCCAATCACCAGCCCATCGATGGCCTGCGTCTGTTGTGAACACGGCGGTACGTCCAAGCCCGTATGTCCAAGTTGCCAAAAGCGATGCATTATCGGGCTCTGCCGGTTTGG
>Ga0105046_10010450_pt1 | contig 14457 bp, 15 predicted proteins | sample MAT03_FD_78385 | JGI IMG/M metagenome (GOLD analysis project Ga0105046, IMG submission 78385) | Freshwater microbial communities from Lake Fryxell liftoff mats and glacier meltwater in Antarctica - MAT-03 (megahit assembly) | ecosystem: Environmental > Aquatic > Freshwater > Ice > Liftoff... | reverse complement strand
TCTCATCCACGAAGACCGAGAATGGCGTGCGCCGATGCGGTGGCAGCACCGCCCGCTCCATCCCGGTGGCGAAGATACGCCCGAGAAGCAACATCCCCAGCAATCGCGCCTCTGCGTCGCCGATAAGTCCCTTTGAGAGATTGACGAGGAGGATGCCGCGTTTTGAGAGCAGGCTGCGAAAGTCGAGCGTTGATCGCGTCTGACCGATAATTGGCCTGAGCACTGCACTCTGAACGAAGCCATTGAGCTTGGACGTGATGTACGGGGCGATGTTATTCAGCGAAGCATCGCTTCCAGCTTTCTCGGCTTGATTGGTCCAGAAACCTGTCACCAGTGGATCACGGCAGGCAGCTTTCAGTCGTTCGCGGAAAGCGCGATCTTCGAACACCAATGGTAACTCCGTAAGCGTCACGTCGGGCGAACCTCCCCCCATGAGCAGGAGCACGGCATTGCGAAAATAGACTTGGAACATTGGCCCACCGCACTCGCGCATATCCCAAAGCTGACCGAAGATGCCCAGCAGTTCGTTGATGACGAAGTTGCGCTGCAACTCGCGGAGCGGCCCGTCCGTGACATCGAGAAAATTGAGCCCAGGCACACGGGAACCGCGGCCCGGTTCCAGCAGCACGACGTCGCCGATTCGCTTTGGCGGGATGGATTCAAGGATCTGCTCAAACAAGTCACCATGCGGATCAATGAGCGCTACTCCTTCGCCAGCCTCAATATCCTGACGGAGCATGCGGAGCAGCAGGTTGCTCTTGCCTGTACCTGTTGCGCCGACCAGCCAGCAATGCCGGTCACGCGCTTCGGTTGGCAAGTAGAGGGGGTGTATCGTGCCCTTACATTCGACTTCCCCTATGAGTGCGCCGCTCGTTGGCAAATGCGGCAACTCGCGGTTGTAGCTTCGCGGCTGGCGAAGCGAGGCAAGGAACGTTCCGGCCGGGAAGAGCCGGGGCAATGGATTCTCGGCATGACGACAGGCGGAGAGGTCAAGGACAGCGGAGGTGCGTTCGTAAAAATCACCGGAGACAATCTCAACTTGCTGCCCAAACACCTCGCCTCCGATCAATTGTAGCAATGGCTCGGCCAGCGGTTCGCGGGATGTCACTTCACAATCAAGCCGCCATCCCAGCGGTAAACGCATCCATTCCTCCAGCCATCCGACTGCTGCCGCTGCGGAGGAATGCGAGCGCAAGCGGCGCGCAGCTTCGCGAAGTTTCTCGATGTCTCCATCTGTAAGCGCCATCCGCGTGATTCCTACTCGCGCTGAAGCCGCGCATGGCGCGGTCTGCAACAAACCGCCGAGTGACGGAAAGATCGGAGAACGCAAGCGCACGGCGGCTGGAAGTCGCAAAATCTCCACAGTTGCACTGTCGATTGCAGCACCGACGGCAAAACCAATCGGCCGCTGAGCCGGTAACATACGCAGAAGGGGGCGCAACTTCACGCTATGTGGCCAAGGCTCGGAAACAAATGCCTCTCCGCTCTCAAATTGGAACGCACCACCGTTTGCCGCCAACGCACATCTGAGCGTTGTCGTGAGCTGCGCATCTGCGGACTTATCCATTCCCTCGAGAGTCCAGCCGATCTCGCCGGCGGAAGTGCGATGATGTTGGAATATCGCGCGTGCTCCGCGAGGGAGTGCAGTAGCCACGGAACTCACCAATCGCGCGCTGATACGCACATCCTCCCCCCGCGATAGGGATTCCGGCAGGGGTAGAATACCGCTGAGCCGAAAGGTAAAAGGTAACCCCGGCTCCCTTTCCCGACCCTCGTCAAAATTCGGCTTGGATTCGGAAAGCAAGATGTAATCGGTGTGCATCATCAGAGTTGAAGGCATTGCCGGGACGAAGTTCCGGGTACCGGTGACAGATTTCTCCTTTTCCCTTCAACTCCGGAAAAACATCGGACCACTGTCTTCAACAGAAGCGATGATCACTCCGATTCTATCTACATTCACCTTCAAGTCTCAGTTCGCTAGCCTCATCGTTCTCGCAATTCTCGCCGCGGCGTTTTTCGGTCGCGTCCCTCGTCTCGTCCTCTGGCTGTTGGGTTTCTTCTTTATCGTCACCCTGTTTCCCGGCGATCGTCTAGCAGCTTCTATTGGCGGCTTCGTCGGGATGCTGCTCGGTCCCATTTTTGCACTGGGAATCGTGTTCGTCGCTCTTCGGATGATCGTTGGCGGACGACGTTCCTCGTGCTCACGTTGTGATTGCGACCATGGAAACTGTCGGTGTCGGCGACGTTGAAATCTCCTACTTTGGTCGAGTTGGAAACGCTGTCGAACTTCAATTACTGCGCAGCAGGTGAACGGGTAAACGGCAGGAGGGATGCCGGGTATTTCCGCGCTAACTGGAGACTGTCTTGAAGCACGCGCCGAGAACGGCTCCGTGTTTGTTTTGGAACCCGGCAAACCGTGCGAGGATTGGAAAACTTCCCGACGTAGAATCGCGACATCCGGGACGTAGGCGTGCAATTGCGCTCGCGTCGGAGCCGCGAGGGACGCGCGGCGAGCTAAGACGCTCGCACGCACGACACATCCCGTCTCGTTCTTCCACTCCTCGCATGCGCTCTGCTCGGCGGCCGCACAGGGGTCAGCGCCACTCGTATTGTCGGTGACACCGCCGGTGCGGCGGGCGGCGCTCTGCTCGGTCACAAATTAGGCAAAGGCAAATCGCTCTACACAGCCCTCGGCGCGGGGAGCGGCGTGCTGCTCAGCGAGTCGCTCCAGGCGGGGAGCAAGTCCTCGGCGCAGAAGTCCTATGCTGGGGGATATGAAAATGGACAAAGCGATTTTGCCAAGCGGCAATACCAGGCGCTCACCGAGCGGCAGCGGCTCGCTCCGCAGTCGGATGATGCGGCGCACCTGCGGCTTTTCGATGTGCGCTTCCCGAGCGGGAACAGAACGGCGTCATCCTCGCGCCGGGCACGGCGGATCGCGAATGGATCATCGGCACCGAGGCCGGCATCATCACAATCAATGCCGATGGCTTGTTCAAACGGCTTTGGTGCGATTTAGCGGCAGACGGCATCGGGCCGGAGCCAGTCGAGCGAATGGCCCGGACCGAGGATGGCAGACTGCTCGCACGCACCAACCGGGGGATTCTTTCCCTGCCTCAAGGCGCATCCGCATTTCAAAGTTCCATCGCCGCCGAATTTTCGACCGCCCTCGCGTTGCGCGCCAATGACCCCAAAGGCTGGCGCATCGAACAAACCGACCGGGCGCCGAGGCTCGCTTGGACAGGCGAGCCGGTTTCGCTCGTCCCGTGGGCGAACGGCCGCGCCCGGTTCGCCCACAATGTCATTCTCAGCGTCACCGCAACAGGCCGCGATTTGTTGTTTGGCACGGAGGGAGGACTGCTCCGAACGCAGGGCGAAGATTCCCGCACGACTTCACTGCTGGCTCGCCCGTTCAGCGCGGCTGGCGGCCTGCCCGATCCGCTCGTATGGCTATGCACCGATGGCACCCGCGTAAGCCTGCGCGGGCGCTCCGGTGCGGCCTACGAAGTGGATCTCAAGGAATTCAATCGTGTCACTTCGGCACCCGGCGCACCAGTTCCGGATGAAGTCGCCAAGGACGATTTGCTCCGCTGGCGGCACCCGGCTGCCGGCACGGTTGACGTTAGCTTTCAGCCGGAGCGCACCGTCCCGGTGGATCTACAGCCAGTTTTCGCCGATGGCACCTTCACGTTTTCTGAATCTGGACATCGAGGGCACAAGCACCCCGCCATCCACACTCCGCCAGAGTCCCGCCGGATTGTTTTGGCTGAGCCGCGCCGGCATCATTCAATACGACGCCAAGGAGCGGCGGATCGAAAGAATCCACGCCCGCTCGACTGATAGGACCACTATTCTTACCACGGTGCGTTCGCTGTATTGGGATGTGCTTCAGAAGAAACTTTTCGCAGGGCGCGACCGCGCTGAAGTGGAGTTCGACGGCAATGCCTGGAGGACTTTGCCTGCGCGTTTCGCCGGCACCGACCTCGCCGTCGTAGGAGACAGCCGTTACCTGAGCTGGCGGCAGGAACGCGACGGCGTGAAGGTCACCGTCAAACAGACTGACGATCCATCCCGCCCCTTTTTAGGCGCGGGCCGTCCGCTGCTGGACGAAATCCAGGACTTCGCCTTTGCAGGAACAGGCGAACACAAGGGACTTTCGCTCGCCACATCCGCAGGCGTCGCGGATTTTTCCGCCGCGGATGTTTCTTGGGAAAAATTGCATACGCGTGCCTTCCAAGGCCAGCCGGTCATCGCCCTCGCAATGACGACTCGGCAGTGCGCTCGCACCGCCAGCGGCGGCTACGAATTCTCCGATGGGCAATGGCGTGCCGCCACCGACGTCAGCGACGCGTTTGCTTTGGAAAGCCAGCGTGTGAAGTGGGCTGATGTATGGACATGGTCGCAAACCGCCGACGGACTCACCTGCACATTCCTAAATACCAACGGGCCTCCTTTCACCGCTGGCACTGCGGCAAACCCATTGCCGATTTTTTCCGGCGAGAAGATCGCGATCGATGACGTTCGCGGTGCGGTTCTGACTGCTGATGAACTCCTCATCGCCACACCACTCGGTTGCGTTCACCACCGTCTCGATCCCGCGACGCAGCGCAGCGAATTCACTGGCCTCGACACTTCACTTGAAGACCCCGCCGAAGCCAATCTCGGTGGTCTTCTCGGCATAACTCACTTTCGTGAGAATCTTTTCGCTTGGGGAGCAAATGGGTCCGCTTGGATGAACCCTTCTCAAGCTCGAATCTGGAAAGGCGGCGGAAAGCTATGGAATGACCGTGAGCGACGGCGCTTTCTCTCCGATGGCCGCAATGCGTGGGAAGTTGCGCTCACCAGTGAGCGCAACGAAGTCTCGGTAACATACGGCTCAGGAGGCAGCGGCACCCGATGGTATTCCGAAACGCAGGGTGGCAAATTGCGCGCCGCTTCAGTCTCCCCGCTTGGCCTCTGGTTCATAGTCGGCAACGACCTCTATGTTGCCTCCCGGGATCGTTCCGGCCTTAGAAGCATCAAGGGTAGGAATCCCGCAAAAGCACCAATGGAGCAACTTCCGCGATGACGCCGCGCCGCTTCACGGAGTCATCGAAAGCCGCCGGATTCTCCCTTGTTGGTCAAAGTCGTAATTGAATCGGCATCTCGTGCCGCACTGGATATGCCGGATTGAACCGTCGCTTGCGTATTGGTAACCAAGCGTAATGGCTGGGGTGGCAATGGATTTGAGCCGCTTTGCTCCATTGCCCGCATTGTCATAGTCTAATCGCACTTTACCGCCATCAAACTGCCTGACTTCCTTTAGCTGCCCATCCACAAATTCCAGTGCGGAGTCCTCCCGGTCTTTGTTCAACTCGACACGTTCGAGATTTCCATTTCTGTCATAGCGATATTTCCGGTTTCCCCAACTGCTCTGCACGGACTCGATCCGATCTCCGTCCTTGTTTCGCTGGATGGTCATTCCAAATTCACGTCCGTCCCGTTTCGTCACCAACTGGCGCAGATTGCCGGCGTCATCATAGGACACCGCTTCATCCCTCCCCGTGTGGTCTTTCACCGCGACGACTCGGCCTGCGGAATCGAAACTCGTCCCTTGCCATGTCGTGAAGCGATCTCCTGCTTCCGGCAGCGTGAAGTAGAGTCCCGTCATCGCTCCCGTGGCGTCATACTCTGGCCGGATTGAAGAACTTTCGTAATCAGTCGCTCTCAGCAGCCCAAAAGGGCGCCACTGCTGCGATAGAATCGGCTTTCCGTTCGCGGACACTCGCGTGAGGCGCTCGCTGCCATCAAACTCTTCCTGGATTTTCACAGCATCCGAACCTTCATGGATTCGCTGTCTGCCATCACCGCTCGTCGTCATTTTCACCCAGTCACCGTCGTGAAACTCAGTCCTGACAACGACACCGCCATCGTTCTTGTATTCCCATTTCGTCGTGCTGCGATCGGGATTCGCAAGTTCGAGCGGGCGGAAACCAGCATCGTAGGTTGCCGCGCTCGACAGGGTTGCCTGACCTTCGACGATGGTGGAAATGCGTGAAGTCTCACCGATTCTTTCAATTCGATATGTGGTGCGCTGTCCGGCACCGTCGGTTTCCGCCACAAGCTGCCCGCTTGCGGAGTAGTCGAAGTGCCGCACGACTTTTGGGGCGGCAAATGCCTTCCCTTCCTTTGCACTCCACGAAACCTCCTTCACCAATCCATTTTCGTGAGCATAGCGGGTTTTTCCCTCCTCCGAAGTGACACTCTCGGTCAGACCATCCGCCCCGTATTGGTAGGAGATGGATTGCTGACCTTTGCGATTCTTTCCCGTAGCGGACTTCAGCCGTCCTTGCGAATCGTAATCGAGCGTGATGGTTGCCGCGATCTTGCCTGTGAGATACCCCGCGATCTGCCGAATGATTCCGTTTGTATCGCGCAGATAAACCGTCGTGAGCGGCCGTGATTGTTCAGCGACCAGGTAACCCGCCTTGTTGAAAAGCAACGCACTGCCGTCTTTGAGAATAACCTTGGTTTCTGCGTCTTTGATCAGCGGATCGTTTGCGGCAGCGACAGCGAGAAACTCACACGGCCTGTCCGGCACATGCAACGACGCATTGAGTGCAGGAACGTTCCGAACTTCGGCGAAGCGGATGCTTGCACCGCCGAGCGGGTAGGACAGTTCGGACACCGGCTTGTATCGGACTCCAAAATCCGTCCGCTCCACCGGAATCTTCGCTTCTCCCATTCGTGGGTGAGCCATCGTCCAAGTTCCACCCCAAACGTCCTTCGGACGGAAAAAGGAATTGAAATGGCGCGTCAGCGAAATCTCGCCGCCACCTTCGATTGGAACAACCATGTCCACCTCCGATAGACGGCAGGGAGCCAGCGCCTTTGCATCTGCGCCGGGCAGCGTTACTGCCTGATACTTCCGCCCAGCTTCTTGCACCGGGAATGGAACAAACGCCGGTTGCTCTTTGGCCGCTTTCACGACTGCGGGAGCCACGACATTCGCTAGCACCAGTTGCTCACGTGCCTGCTCGCGCCGAGCGGGCGGAATAACCGTCAGGTCTGAAATCGAATCCACCTTCTTCACCACATTGTCCGCAGGGCGAGATTCACGCCGCCGTAGATTGAGGCGATCATCCTGCTTCCACCCGATTCAGATTTCTTCCCTACCGTAAGCGAAGGTGTCGTTGGCGTTACAGGAACGCGCTTCACTTCGTGGTCGCGCATCCATCCCGGCAGCGGCACCTCTTGGTCACGCAGTTCCTCGGCGATGGCCATCATCACCGCGATGCGCTGCAACTCGGAGTAAATCGGCACAGGATGGTGAATGCCGCTCTCGGGCGGCGGCTGGAGATCGCGTTCTCGCGCGATGCCTTCGTAGTTGCGCGTGAACCACTCGATGAACGCCTTTGCCCCGGTGGAAGATCGCCCATTGGGATCGTCTGTGAGTTTGCCATTCCGCAACACCATTTTGCGTTTTCACCTTGAGCGGAACGTCAAAGAGCGTCAGCTGCTTCGATGAACTGCGGAAACGATTCACCCCGGATGGCACGATCCAGAACCGCTCCCAATTCCCGCCCGCCTTGCTGCCGTCGGCAAAATCGCCACCGAAGAAAATGCTATCCAAAACGCCGCTGTATCCCGGCACCGCCGACGATACTTCCGCCTTGGAGACGTTGTCCTTTCCCAAGTTGTAGCACTTCATCATCCGGTCCGCCTCAAAAAGAACCCGTCCGACGTAGGTGTCCGTCGTTCCCTCGCCATGGACGACATCCATGATTGGGCCGTGCGGATTGTCCTCTCGCGGGTTAATCGTTACCGAAGGCGGCTTGCCACATTCATACACCGCACGGAACACAGTCACCATGTCATCAATTCTGAGGGGTGGAAGTTTGATCTCCCTGCCATGATCCGCCAGGAGCACGAGATTTCCAGTCGTTGGATCTTTCGCCACACCAACAAGCTGCCCAATTCCTTCCAAAGATTTACCCGCTCCGCCAAGATAGACTCCACCGACGGGTGACGGCGACAGCGGCAAACTTGGCGATACTCCAGCACCCCCACCACCTCCGGGCGGACCTCCCCCGCCGCCCCACCATTTCGTGGAATCGGGCGGCGGATAATCGTCCTGTCGCCTCCGTCTCGGTAATGGCTGTTGACCTATTTCCTCAATGAATGCGTTGAGTCAGTTTTTCTCTGGTTTATCAAACTGATAACCAAGGTTCTGCTTAAACGACCTGCTCTTGTAGTCCTCCCGATCGAAAGCTGCTATCAATGGGTGCGCATCACTGAATAGGGATGTCGCTGCATGCTTGCAGTTATATGTTGGCAGGCTGTAGTATTCCGGAGCTTTTGCTCCGTGCTGAATTCTTGAACTCCATAGCCAAAGCGAGATTCACGCCTCCACTATCCAACTCTTTAGCCGTCCGTTTACCTTGGCGCAAGAAAGCGTCCAGAGCCGCTTGCCCACCTACGATATTCTTCATTTTACTAGGATCTTCCCATAGCCCAGCTGAAAACGGCGGTGCCTTTGCCGTGAAACTATAAGCTCTCTCGGCTCGGCCTGTTGTTAAATTAACTAAGGCAAGAAAGCTGTGAGAGACAAATGTATCGTTATAACGAGAGCTGTTAAGGGTATTATTGACCTTGTAAACTGCGTATCTCGCATTCGGGTCTGGAATATATGCTTCTGGAGCGGCGCCTGTTGTGTCGAAGAAGTTTATTGGGTCATTCCCACAATAGGAAAATGGCGAACACTCCTTCTGAGACCCCTGAGGCACACGGTGCTGTGGGTCCATCTGTAAGAAGCGTCCTAAATTAGCGCTGAGTGAACGATTGCGTGTAATCAAGAGGGCAGAAGCTTCATCATGAAACAAACCCGAAAAACCGGGTCTAAGCACTGTAGAATTGTCGGTAGTCGGTATAAGCGCACCAAACGGTGTATACTCTTGCCACGCTTCAATGTTACCGGATTGCTCGGCAACGCATCGCACCGACCCGATACGATCCTCGATGAAGAACGTCGCAACCCCATTCTGAATGGCAATCAGAGGCTTTCTTCCTTCCCATACAAAGAATTGGGGATTTCCAGTGCCACCTGCCAGAAGCAGCGGTCGCCAGAGGTCAGTGGATAGATCAGGTAAAATTAGCGTGCGTTCACCGCGCACCGCACGCACGATCAAAGAACCGTCACCGTCACATTGGTAGCCCGTTTCTGCATTGTTCACGCGCGCCAAGCGGTTGTCATCGTCGAATTCAAACCTCCGTTCGACGCCGCCAAGCGTGGCGCGGGCAAGATTCCCCGATGAATCGTGCTCACAAGCTTGTCCGTCTACCTCCGTCAAACGGGAAGCCCAATCGTATTTGCACTTGTCTCCGACCTCGCCAGCGACGGATACACTCAGCCGGTTGCCCATCGTATCGTATTCATAACGCCAACTCTTTCCATTTGTTCCAGCCACTCCTACGAGGCGTTGCGCTTTGTCATACTCATACGTCCATGTGACCGGACTGCCATCACCCTTCGATTCGCGAATTGTTGAGACCAGGTCGTCGGCACGATACTCGTATTCATATTTGGCAATCAGGTCTAGGCTGCCCACATGGGCAATCGCAGTCAGGCGGCTACTCGGCTCATATTGCCAAGTCGTCCTGATGCCGTTCGGTAGTTTCCGAATCACTTTACCCTGGCCGGTTTGATACTCGTAGGAAATCTCACCAGCGGGAGTTTTCATCGCGGACACCCTGCCGAGGAAGTCATACGAGTATTCCACAATCGTGCGCCTGCCGATTTGATACCGCTTCACCCGGCCTTGTGTGTCGTATTCATACGCGAGCGTCGGGAGACCGTCCCGCTCGACGCTCGCAAGCCTGCCGAAATCGTCGTAGCCGTATTTGACCAATCCGCCCGCGGCACGCATCGAAACGCGCCGGCCCACCCGATCAAACTCCTCGACCACTGAACTGCTCTTGGTCGTCCGCGTCACGCGCTTCACCCGCGGCGGCGATCCCGCCGGCGTCTCGTGAAATTCGTAGGCGAAAGTGGCCGTCTTTCCACCCGGTCCCGACACGCCCTTCGGACGCCCCGCGTCGTCGTAATCGAACTGCCACTCCAACCCGTCTGGCGAAGTCGGCCAGTCATCCGATGCTGCGGTCGTGTGTTCAGAGTGCGGCATAAACCGCCAGGCCGCCAAAGCGCCGGCGACAACCAGCGCAAGGCAAACGACAAATTTTGATCTGTTCATACTCATGCGGTTTTCTCATTTTAGGTTGGCGGAATGCTGAGCGCGGGGCGGAGTGGAAAGGCTGCTCCTCGCCAACAGCTCTGTCGAGCGAGAACACGCGCGTGTTGTTTCCCTTGTCACCATCGCGCTCCATTCTCGCGCGCCAGGGAAGCGGATGTCACAACACGCTCGTGTGTATCGGGGTGCCGCTGGCTTCGAGCATGTCCGCCGAGGCGACGTTGTGGACGGTGCCGCAGATTCGGTTCTGTGCGTCGGAGTAGAGGTAGGTGAAGGCGGCGAATTTCTCCCCGCTCTGCTGGTCGGGGAGCGGATACGAGAGGATGGCGTGCTTGGTCACTTCGGTGAGGCCGATGTCGCGCCCCGTGTCGTCGAGATCGGCGCGGTCATTCTGCCGCATGAGGAAGAACTGGCGGCTGTTGCCGAAGACGGCGGAGCGGATGCGGCTTTCCTTGAAGCGCGCGTATTGCTGCACGATGGAGATATTCCAGCAGTTGACCTTCCGCATCTGCCCGCGCTCGATTCGACACGCTCAGTGCCTTGAGCTTGGTCGAAACGGCTCTCCTTGACGATTTGCCCGCCGCCGGGGATGTCGGACAGCCGCGCGACGTCCTCATGCACGTTCCGTCTCCGCAGCGCGCGCGGCATGGTGATGTGCTGGCGCGTGGAGTTGGTGATGAGGAATCCGGCGACGGCGCGGAGCAGCTTTGCGGCCTCGGGGATGGTGCCGAGTTCAAAATGCGCAATCCTTCCGGTGAGCGAGACGTTGCTCCCGCACCACGGCAGCAGGCGGGTGGCGAGGTCGCCCGGCTTCGTAACTTTGCCATTTGCCGTTGCGAGTCCGCGTGATAATTTGCAGCGATGACAGTCGAAGAACTCAAAGCCGAAGCCGCAAAGCTCCCGCCGGCTGACCGCTTCTCGCTCGTGGAGTGGATTGAGCAATGCGGGGACATACGGGAGTTGCGGCGGTCCGCCCTCATCAGGGAACTCGAAGTCGGAATGGAGCAACTCGAACGCGGCGATTGCGTGGAGTGCAAGGACGATGCGGAACTGCGTGCGTTCTTCGACGGCGTGAAGTCCCGCGGACGCGACCAACTCAGCGCACGCAAAGAACCGGCTGCGTGAGCCTCTATCGCATCGCGCGTGCAGCGCAAGGCGACCTCGACGAAATCTGGTGCCACATCGGCTCATTCGATGTGCAGGCCGCCGACCGCTGGCTCGCCGCTGTTGAACAGCGCTTCAGGATTCTCGCAACGCAGCCCCACGCCGGACAGGCGCGCCCTGATCTCGCGCCGGGACTGCGATTCCTGCCGGTTGGCAATTATTTGATATTCCACCGGCCAATCGAGAATGGTGTGGGGATCGTGCGCGTGATTCACGGTTCGCGCGACTACGGTCCGGAGTTATTCTGACGCGCGGGCACGACGACGAACCGCACTCTCTGCGTCGAGAGAAGTCGATCCAGAGCGCGGAATCGATCAATTATTCCACGGATCCTTTTCCTTGTCGCGGGCGCGCGTTTCCTGCCAGGGAGGAAGCTCCGTGCCCCACTCACCAGCCATCACTTCACCAAGGAGGCGCCGCCGTTCGGCGAGCATTTCGGGACTTGCAACGGGGCGCTGCCTGCTGCGCGCGGAGTGAACGAAGCGCTCAAGCTCTGCAAGTTCATCCGGAGTGAGGTGCGCGATCTCTGCTCGGATCTGTGCAAGGCTGATGGTAGAAGTGTACCGAATGGCGCTCGGTCTGGCATTGGCGGAGGCGGCTCTCCTTGAAGCGGGCGTATTGCTGCACGATGGAGATGTTCCAGCAGTTGAACGTCCGTGTCTGCGCACGCTGAATTCGACACGCTCAGTGCCTTGAGCTTTGTCGAAAAGGCTCTCCTTCACGATTGCCCGCCGTCCGGGGATGTCGAGCAGGCGCGCGACTTCCTCATAGACGTTCCGTCTCCGCAGCGCGCGCGGCATGGTGATGATGTGCTGGCGCGTGTAGTTGGTGATGAGAAATCCGGCGACGGCGCGGAGCAGCTTTGCGGCTCCGGGGATGGTGCCGAGTTCAAAGTGCGCGATTTTTCCGGTGAGGGAGACGTTGCTCGCGCCGTCGAGCAGGCAGCCGTAGTTGCCGCCCGCGCAATGGCAGGCTTGCACGGCGGGCGACCTCGTCGCAGATTCCAGCCATGAAAACTCTCGCGAACACTGCGGATGCATTGGTCGGCACCTACCGGGCGTTCGGGCCGGAAGGCCCGGTGTATCACGTCCTGCGCAAGCTCGATGATGCAAAGGTGCGCGTGTGCATCGTGGAATCGGGCGAGGAACTGGACTACCTCGTGCAACAGGCGCTCGACGACCCGGAGGCTGAATAGCGCATGTTTCCCATCGCCTTTGACCTCGTGGTGGCCGAGGCCATCGCACACCACCCGCGCGGAGTCACTGCCGCCTACAATGACATCGGGGCTGTGCTGAGGAAATTCGACTTCGAGCGCATTCAAGGCAGCGTATGTGACCAAGAAAGACGACATGGCGAACCTCTTCGCGGCCCTGCTGGAGTTGAAGGCGTTGCCTTTGTTCCCGCAGGTCGTGCGGGACATTCGCGGATTCCAGATCGAAAACTGGAGCGACTTCACGCCGATCATCAAAGGCACGGAGGCATAGGGCCGCAGCGGCAACTTCTCGAATCTCACTGGCTCGGCGATCAACGAAGACCTCGCCTTCACCGGGGCGGTACCAATACGAGCTACACGCTCACGGTCACGGCGACTACCCTCCAGCAGCGGAAGACGACGAAATTCGGAGCCAATGCCGGGAATGCGCTGAACCGCAATGTAGGCGAGATTTCCAATCCCGCGCGGGAGGACGGGCGCAGGTGGCGGGATGGCGCGGAGCAAAAGGCGCAACTCTCTCGCGAGACCGCCCGCCACCTCGCTTCGCTCGCCCGCGCGAGATTGGAAATCTCGCCCACATTGCCTGCCGCATCCCAAAGTCTGTCCGGTTACTTGTGCGAGATGGTTGCGAGGGGCTCAAGCTCAAGGCGCGGATCGTGGTCCGCGCAGATCTCCATGTCGAGAGCGGAGGAGGATCGGATGGTCAGGTGATCTCGTCGCCTTCCAGTGGCGGGACATCACGCACCTTCTCCATCACGCGGTCAAATTTCTCCCAGCTTCCCCGTGCGGCGCGCTTGGCAATGGTGTCCCGGTTTTGCCACCCGGCCACCTGGGAAGCGAGCGCGATGCTCACGATCATGTCCACGGAGACATGCTCCTGTTCCGCGAATTCGCGCACCTGGCGGGCGAGCGAGTCGGGCACACTGGCTTGGAGAATGGTCATGGCGTTTGGTTGATCTGCTTCAGGAACTCTGCGGGTGACAGCACATGGATACCGAAATCCAGCGCGGGTTTCAAGTGGCGAACGTTTCGTGTCACAATGTCCGGCACGGCGGATTCGACGGCCAGTTGCAGCATCGGCTCGTCATCGGGATCGGGAAGATGCGGCACCCAGCCGGGACGCAGGGCACGCTCTTCGGCCACCATGCAGATTGCATCCAAAACATCATCAATCTCCTCCAAGGTCATCCCCATGTCCGCCGCGTGGCGTTTGCACACCTCCTCATATTCCATGAGGAGATGATTGCTCAGAACGATGCGCCAGCGCCCCTGGCGCGGGGCTTGGAGAATCTGATGCGCGGCACCCCGCTGCAACCAGAGCGCGCTGAGCAGCACATTGGTATCCATGATGGCACGCGGGATCGGCACGGGCGACACTGTGATGGAGCATTGTCCCCCGGTGCAAGATTGCGAATCCCGCGAATCTTCAGCAGCCGCCGGAAGGCGCGCTGGACGGTGAGGACGCGGTTGGCAACGTCTCTCTCCGTGAGGCCGGCGACCGCGCCGAGTTCGCGCAGATGCGGAGCGTCCACGCCTTCCAGAGCGGGCGCGACGAGATGGCGGCGAAACGATTCATAGTGCCCTGCGGCGTGCCGCAGCGCGTCACCCTGCCCGATTCGCGGCAGGCGCTCTCCAGCCGTTTGAGGACGCGCAGGACGAGTTCCCTGAGCCAGGTGCGGTGAAAGATTTCATCCGGCGTCTCGGTGTGCTTCAGCGCGCCGGGGGTGCTCCTCTGCAAAGGCCGACTCGTCATGAAGGCGAAGCCCTTTGAGGGATGGCGCGGAGCAAAAGGCGCAACTCTCTCGCGAGACCGCCCGCCACCTCGCTTCGCTCGCCCGCGCGAGATTGGAAATC
>Ga0105046_10010448_pt1 | contig 14458 bp, 15 predicted proteins | sample MAT03_FD_78385 | JGI IMG/M metagenome (GOLD analysis project Ga0105046, IMG submission 78385) | Freshwater microbial communities from Lake Fryxell liftoff mats and glacier meltwater in Antarctica - MAT-03 (megahit assembly) | ecosystem: Environmental > Aquatic > Freshwater > Ice > Liftoff... | reverse complement strand
GGTTCCCGCCGTGACACAGGCGTTGCCGCTGCAAACCTGGTCGGACTCACAGTCTGCTGTGGTACAGCATTCTCCGCCTGGAACGCACGTTGTGTCGCAACAGAGATCGTTGCCACAGCAAGTGGAGCCGCAGATTTCTTCGTTGGGGCAACACGTCCCCCCGACCTCAGTTTCTCCGGTGGGGCAGTCGACGGCTGCGACGCATTGAAATCCGTTGCAATCAAATCCGTCATCGCAATCTTCGTCGAGGCAGCATTCGCTGCAAGAGATCAGCGTGCAACAGAAGAGTCCTACGCCAGCGCAACTATTGGGTGATGGGCAACACCCGAGGCAACTGCCGTTGCAACAGACACCACCAATTGTGCAGTCGCTGTCCACTCGACAGGAAACGCATACACCCTCGACACAAAGGTTATCCTGAATTTCGCCCTCGCAGTCGCCGTCCGAGCAGCACTCCGTGCATTCGCCTGCGCAGCAGACTTCGAAGAACGAGCAGTCTTCAGAACTGCAACATACCGCGCAAATTCCGCTGCAGCATGTCAGACCGTTGCAATCGCCATCATCGGAACACGAATCTCCGATCGAATTGGCAACGCATGTGCCATCGCCTGAACAAACGTCGTCGCCTGCACAATCGTTCGAATCGCAACATTCCACACAGTCGCCGTTGCAACAGTGCAAACCGTCCACGCAATTGTCGTCGGCGCAGCACGCTGCGCTGATACAGTCGCCGACCGCCAAACAGCAAATTTGGTCATTGGGACATTGGTCCGTCGCGGTGCAAAACGAGCAAACGTTGTCGATGCAGAGTCGCCCGAATGGGCAATCACTTGCATCGCAGCATTCGACACAGTCACCGCCGCATGAGTCGCACGTGCGTTGAAAGACAGGGCAAACCGGCTGCTCGGCGCAGGTTCCGTTCTGGCAACAGCCGCTGCAACATTGTGCCGCCTCGTTGCAGGAGGCACCGGCAGAAGCGCAAATGGCGCAGTTGCCCGTCACCTCTCCTTGCGGGATGACACACGTTTCTCCGGGACAGCAGTCGGTGGTGTCGAAGCAGAGTTCATTGGGACGACAACAAAGCTGGTTGTTGAGACAGGCTCCTTCACAGCACTGCCCATTGCAGCAGAGTCCCGTCGAACAGCAGTCGTTGTCGGTTCCGCAATTGTCGCCATCACTCCCGCAGCAAACACCTTCGGCGCAACTTCCCCCGCAACATTGATTTGATTGGTCACAGGTATCGCCGACCTGCGCACAGCAGAAGTTGCCGGACCCATTGTTGAAGCAGGATCCGCTGCAACACTCAAGCCCACCACTACAGACTCCTAGTGCTGGCGTACAGGCAGCGGCGGCGTGACGCCCAGAGAGGCTCAAGAGCGCTGACCCTGAAACTGCAGCGAAGGCAGTTTTCAGGACTCCGCGACGAGATGAGCTAGCAAGTGATTTTGTGAAATAGTCGAACCTTGTTCCATCCATCACAATCATCCTTCAATCGCCGATCCAACGTTTAAAATCCGGCGACTCTTGGCAGCGCAGTGAGATTCAAACGTCGTCGACGCCCGCACCTACCAATCAATGTAGCAAGGTTTGCTCTGTCTGAGAGTCTATCTTAGTTCTCAATAATGTCAAACGACGTTGAAATTGTCCGCACCAGACGCCTCGACCTGCTGAATGCGGGGTGGGTAGCTGGTCCGAAACAGGTTTCAATGTGGCCACTTCAGGGCGGGGATGACGTGTTTGCCGTACGCCTCGATGAACTCGGGCTGGGTCCGAGCGACATTGTGAATGTAGACCTCGTTGAACCCGGTGTCGATATATCCCTGGATTTGCTTGATATGGTCGTCCAGGTTCGGCGACATCAGCACGCGGTTCTTGTAATTCTCCGGGCGGACGAGCTTCGCCATTGCCTCGAAATCTTCAGGATTTCGGATATCGCCCTTGGGGAATGCCATACCGCCGTTCGGCCATTCCTTCATCGCGGCTTCAACCGCTTCCTCTTCGGTTTTGGCGAACGAAACCTTGATCTGAATGATCTTCGGCATCGTGCTCGGGTCTTTGCCAGCCTCGCGGGCTCCCTTCTCAAAGCGCTCGATCAGCATCTTGATCTTGTCATCGCCAGCGCCAACAGTGATCAGACCGTCGCAGGTTTTGCCTGTGCGATAGGACTGGATCGGACCGGCGGTCGCGACATAGATCGGCGGCGGGGCCGGTGGTAGTGTGTACAATCGGGCGCTCTCGACATTGAAGTGCTGAGAGCGGTACTTCACATTCTTGCCAGTGAAAAGTTGCTGAATGATGTCGATTGATTCCGCGAGCCGCTCGAGTCGGATCGGTGCCTCCGGCCAGTAGTCGCCGACGATGTGCTCGTTGAGCGCCTCACCGGCGCCCAGTCCGAGGTAGAACCGGCCAGGGAACATCGCTTCAAGGGTCGCCGCCGCTTGCGCGATGATGGCCGGGTGGTAGCGGTAACCTGGGGGAGTTACTCCGGTGCCGAACTTCAGCTTGGTTTCAACGCCGAGTGCGCCCATCCAGGACCAGACAAACGCCGAGTTCCCCTGCGAAGGCACCCAGGGATGAAAGTGGTCAGAAGCCATCACGGCTTGGAAACCGCTCTGCTCGGCCTGTTTCGACCAGGTGAGCATATCTGTGGGGTGGAATTGTTCGAATGATGCCGCGTAACCGATGATGCCCAACGTGTCGTAGCCTTTCTGCTGTTTCAATCCCGATGGACCGATCTCGTCCGAAGCATAACGCGAAGACGAGTCAAGTGCTTTCCAAAAGTTACCGGAAGAGATCCCGCGATGAATCGAGCACCATGTCTCGACCTGTTCCCGCAGGACTTCCCGTGGGCGGTGCATAACCGCGTATCACGACTACCGGCCGAGCGTCGAGCTTGTTCATCACCAGTTCTGCTGCCGCTGCGAGTTCGTCCGCGACCGCCAGAACCGAAACGTGAAGTTCGTACCCCGCTGCGTCGAACTGTCCCCGGTAATCCGCCAGTGGCGCGATTCCCGCGACGCCAATCGCAACGTTCACAATACCCTGCCGCCAGGGTCTCCCAAAGGAATCAGAGATGATAACCGCGGGCGCATTCTCTTCGGTGAAACCGAAGCGAGCGCCGATCTCCTGACGTAAGCGAGCGGCCGACGCATCCGGGTCTTCAGGCAACAGGCAAACGGTGTCCGGAGCCACGTTCGATGCATCGACTGCAGCATTTGCACAGATAAAACCGTGTTTGGTTTCGGTGATCAACACTCCACGGTCCATGCGCACGATCCGAATCGCTTCCCGGAAGACGACTTCGACCTGTCGCGGATCCTTGCCGTATCGGTTTGCCCACGCAAGTGCCATCTCGGATGGAGTGACGGTCGAAAGATCGACCAATTGCCCCTCGGATTTGCTCACAATCTTGTGGGTGATGATCAGGATGTCACTCGGTTCGAGCCCGAGACCCGTGCGGTCGATTGACTGACCGATCATTTCCGCGAGGTGGTCACCTGGCTGCACGTCAGGAATTCCGTCGAGACCAAACAACCGGATATCGCCGGACGGTGATTGGGTTGCGCTCATGAGGCGTGCTCCAGCGGCAGACTTGCCGCGATTTCCCGTGCGATTTCGCTCTCGGACCAGCGCGGATCACCGAATAACTCTTCCAGATCGGCCGGGGTATCCAGATCGAACGCAGTGCCGGGAGTAATTGAAGTCGCGACATCGAGTCCTAACCGATGCGCTTCTGCCACGTGCCGGTCATAACTGCCTTCGCCAAACTGGAACTCAAACTGGTTGCAACTCTCTGAACCAGTGAATCTCAGCAGAAGCGCATTGGTGCCGGTACCATGCCGATCCGGCGCGATGACAACGGGGACCCCCCGTCGAACGATATTGCGAACATCGATTCCTTCCAGGAGAGGGAGATCTCCAAAGATCACGAGTACAGCGGAAGCGCCAAGCGCCATCGCCTGAGCGTGACCTCGATCAAGTCCCATCAGCAGCCCGGGTGTCTGCTCGCTTTGCAACACCGCCACAACGCGTGGATCTGTCTTCTCGGCAAATGCCAGTGCTTCGGGATCGGGACTGACGACCACCACCGAATGAATCGACTCCGAACTGAGCGCTGAGCGAATGACGCCTGCCAACATGTATCGAATCAGGGCCGAACGCTCGTCAATGTTCAGCGCGCTTGCGAGCCTTGTCTTTCCTGCGGTGAGCGACCTGATCGGTACGAGCGCGACAATACCGCCACTCATATGGACGCCTTTGCTGGTATCAACGAGCTGCCGAAGGTGATGATCTCGAGGGCCAGTCGTTTTCGGTCGTTGGTATCTCCCATAATTATTTGAGTCGCCAGTACCTGCATCCCGAGCGCTTCGATCTCGACTGCCAGCCCTTCATCCGTTTGGTCAATCACCATTCCATCAACAATTCCCGCGTACATGCGCGCCACACCCAATGCCGACACGTCGTGACCCAACGTTGACATCATTTTGTCAGCTGGTCCCTTGAGCGCTTTTCCGCCAATGATAGGACTGACGGCAATTACTGGCGCCTTCGAGCCCCTGAGGGCCTCAGTGATACCTGCGACTGCGAGGATCGGGCCAGTGCTGACAAGAGGATTTGATGGGCAGAAAACGATCAGGTCGGCGGTCTCGATCGAATCCAGAAGACCGGGTGAAGGAACCGCTTCTTCGATACCCGCGAAGATAATGCCGGAAACATGCTCCTGCTGCCGCCTGCCAACAAAATATTCCTGAAAGTCAAGCAATTCTGATGGAGTTTGTATCTTCGTCGCCACGCATTCATTCGCCATGGGGATGATCCTGGACGTGACGTCCAGCGCCACGGCCAGTTCAGCGGTCACTTCAGTCAGCGTTGCTCCCTGCCGGAGGCGCTCCGTCCGTAGAATATGTGTCGCGAAGTCACGGTCACCAAGTTGAAACCAGATGTTGCGCCCATATCCGGAGATTCCGGCGAGCGTGTTATGGGTGTCACCGAGAATTCCCCAGCCGGTAACCGGATTGGCGAGTCCCGCCAGCGTGTACATAACGGTGTCGAGATCAGGCGAGATCCGGAGACCGAAGAGCTGGAGATCATCCGCAGTATTGACGATAACGGTGAGGTCACCCGGAGGCAGTGCGGTTGCCAATCCCTGCGAGAGTTTCGCTCCCCCGACCCCTCCCGCAAGTGCGACGATCATCTTCAGAACTCCAATACTGGACGAAAACGGCGAGTCGCAGCGGGTGACTAGAATCCGTGCTCGCTTACCCGTTCAATCGACAGGCGAAGCGTGACGCGCTCCTCTTTGCCAAACTGACTTTCGACCTGTTGCGCAGCCTTCTCTGCTCCCTCGTATCGTGTGGCCAACGCCGCAATGTCAGCCTGAGCGACCACCTGATCGTCATTCATCGTAATTTGGCCGGTGATGGTGAGATAGCGATACCCATCTTCGATACAAATCGATGCTCGATTGTCGTTGATCAGGTTGCGATCCTTGAGCCGGCCCCGTTTTGTGTTCATCAGGATTTCGATACCGTCGAGCGCGTACCACATGACACTTTGCTGTGGCGCCCCATCATTATTGATTGTGGCAAGCGTTGCGTATCGTTTCTCGTTCAGAAATTCGATGGCAGTGGAACTGAGTGTCACGGTCGTCTCCTGGCGAATGTTCTGGTCGCTCTCTGTATGTCGTATCTTCCCCTGAAATGCCGAACCCTGCCACAGAAGACGTTCGTCGATTCCTGATTTTCCTCAGTTTGCGCTTGACCACCGCGAGTCAACTTTTAGCCATGGATGACGAAATCGCAAGAAGGCGCAATTCAGGACCGGGTAAGACGTTTGAGAATAGCATGCACACCTGACGACCAACTCTTTGAGAAGAGAGGGCGCGGAGTGCCTGCCTGCCTCATACAATGAGCCTGGGTTCGCGGTGACGAGCCGCGGCAATACGAGAGCAGGCATTGGACAGGACAGTTGAAACTGAGAGCGAGACCAAGCCAGCGATCTCCTTTCAGCAGGCGGGACTTCAAAATGGATCCGTGTTCTTGGGCCTGCGATTCGATCAGCAATAGGCCGTGGCAAGTTTGTCGTTACCTGGGATTCCGGGGCAGATGAGATCCTGAGTGGAGCCCGGGTTTCACTTCGTGACGGGAACCATTTGGAATCGCCTGCAGTTGTACAGATCGGGACAATTCGATCTCGATCAGGGAGAGCCTCAGCGCCTTCCTATCGATTGACGCAGTCGCTTCCACGCCCCTTGACTCAGCTCCTCGGTCGTGAACGCGAGGTCGGTGACGCCGCCGTATTGGTTTCGCTCGATGACGTCAGATTAGTGACCCTTACCGGCGCCGGTAGAATCGGAAAAACGCGGTTCTCATTGACGATCACCGAACGATTCGCTGATGACGTCGCGCAGGGAGTCATCTGGGTGCCTCTTGCCGCGATTGATCGAACGAGTCAGGTGGTTGCGGCGATTGCCCAGGCGATGGGACTTCGAGAACCCGGTGAGGGTACATATCTGGAGGGTCTGAAACTCGCGCTGCGCCATGCAGAAGTGTTGCTCGTTCTGGATAACTTCGAGCATATGATTGACGCTCATTCAGATGTGGCCGATCTACTCGCTTCGAGACAGTCGGTGAAGGTGCTGGAAACCAGCTGGGCACTGTTAGCGTTGCCGGTGAGAGCATTTTCCTGGTACCTCCGCTCGCATTGCCTGACCCACACAAACCGGTGTCACCTGGGGAGATGAATCAGCCTGCCGTCAACCTCTTCGAACAACGAGCAACGTCAGTGGTTCCCGGATGCACGTTGACAAAGGTCAATGCTGAGGCGGTAAGCCAAATTTGTCGGCGATTAGAAAGTTTGCCGCTCGGGATTGAGTTGGCGGCGGCGCGGTCGAGGCTCGTGCCACCGGCCGCACTGCTGGCGTGCCTTGATCGCCGATTGCCGATGTTTGTGGGAGGCGGCCAAGTCGTGATCGCGCTCAATACACCGCACGACGAGTGCCCTCCCGCCCCGAGCGAAAGCGCGATGCGGATGAATCACCACCCTTCCGAATGCGGTCTGCGAGAACGTTCGACGATCACGCTGATTTCGCCAATGCCATCACCTTTACCGGTTTCCGGGCAACCTTGGGGCGACAATTCTTGCCAAACTCAACGCGCGAGGTGTCACCTTCATTGGCGGAACTAGGATCAGCGGGATTGAAAATGGCGGTGGTACCGTACGCTTCTCGAATGGTGGCAGTCTGGATGCAGGTCTGATTCTGCCGATTCCGTTGCACGTCGCTTCGAAAGTCGTGCTCGAATCCGGAATGACCGAGAATAGCTGGATTTCGACCGATAAATACACGCTTCAAACCCGATTCCCCGGAGTCTTTGCGTTCGGCGATGTCGCCAGTGTTGACGTACCACGAGCGGGAATCTTCGCTGAAGGTCAGGCAAAGGTGGTTGTCCAACAGATCAACGCTCAGTTTCTGTGACGCAAGACAGTCCTGAGTACGAACGCGCCGGAATTTGGCACTTGGAGGTCGGCGACGGCGTGATCGGCAAGGTCGACCTGAATCTTCTCGATGGACCGTCGCCTCCGGCGGCCATACATAAGCTAACTCTGGAACTACGCGGTGAGAAAATCGCATTTGGAGCAACTCTCTGTGCCCGCTGGTTTGGCCTGACAGGTTGAGCGTTCGACCGGACTGCAACTGAAGCGAGACATCGGCCGCGTATACTCCCGAGGTCAGGCCGACAATTGTTGAGAGGATCCGGGATGTCGTCAATTGCGTTAGCCAGGGCTGAACAACCGTTGGTGCTCGCGTTGGACATTGGAACATCGTCCGCGCGGGCACTTTTGTTCGATCGTCGCGGCCGCGTTGTCGCCAATTCCGAATCACAGACTGCTTACGATCTCACCGCGACTCCCGAGGGAGGCGCGTATGTGGACGCGGACTTCCTCACGGAACTGACCGCTTCGTGTATTGATCATGTCATGGAGTCTGTTGCCGACTCCGAAGTCTCCATTGTCGCCGTTGGCACCTCCTGCTTCTGGCACAGTTTGATGGGACTCGATGCAGACTGGATTCCGACCACCCCGGTCCTCCTTTGGGCAGATACCCGCTCCGGCGACGCGGCAACCGAGTTACGGTCCACAATCGATACGGACTCGTTGCGTAACCAGACCGGTTGTGTGATCCACTCGAGTTACTGGCCTGCAAAGCTGAGATGGCTCAAAACCTCCGATCCGGGGAACTTCGCCCGGACGACCCGTTGGTGCTCGTTTTCGGACTATTTTCTCTGGCGGATGACAGGGGCCGACTGCACTTCGGTCTCAATGGCATCGGGTACCGGCCTCCTTGACGTTCGCCAGGGAAACTGGTCCCTTCCTGCGCTGGAGATTGCCGGCATTTCGCTTGATTTGCTGCCGGTTATTGGTCCTGACGAAGGACAAAACATTTGCCTGGATGGCCAGTTCGGAAAACGCTGGCCACTTCTCTCGGATGCGTGCTGGTTACCGGGTTTCGGCGATGGCGCGTGTGCAAATGCAGGAACGAACGCCTTCGACAGCAATCGAATCGCGCTCTCTCTCGGAACGAGTGGTGCAATGCGCGTTGCGGTGGACGCCCCCTCCGGCAGCGATCTGGAAATTCCGGCCGACCTCTGGGCATATCGACTCGATCACAAACGAGTTGTTTTTGGCGCAGCGATCAGCAATGGCGGCAAAGTGCTGGCCTGGTTGAATGATCTGCTGAGTGTTGACTTCGATTCCGAGACCATGGAGCTGGCGGGAGAGCTCGAACCTGACAGCCACAAACTGACGATCCTGCCATTTCTCGCCGGCGAGCGATCCCCAATCTGGAATGACCACGCGACCGCGGTCATCGCCGGATTGACCCTCTCGACGGGCAAAGTCGAGTTGGTGCGAGCGGGAATGGAATCGGTCGCACTCCGATTTGCGCGCCTCTACGTGGGACTGCAACGCGTCGCGGCCGCGGAACATGAAATCGTCGCTAATGGGGCGGCACTGCTCAAATCGATCGTCTGGCAGCAAATTTCTGCCGATGCCTTGAACCACCCAATCGTCGCGCTTCCCCCAGAAGAAGAGTCCTCTGCCCGCGGCGCGGCCGTGCTCGCTCTGCTTCATACTGGCACGGTTGGGCACATCAGCGAGATTGAAGATCCCGCTTTCGGTGCTCCGCGCATTGAACCAATCGAAACGAACATTGAGGCCTATCGATCCGCACTCACACGGCAAACGAGATTAGAGAGACTCCTGTTCGTGGCCGGAAGCAGTTGGGACGGCAGTTGAGTTTCACTCAGGGAGCACTCCCTGGCGGTACATCAAAATAAGACAGCTGTCAGATTCCCCGAGTCTTTCTTGTTGGGCGCCGTAACTTCCAGATACTCGATCGAAGGAGCGGTCGCCGGAGATGGCCGCTCGGAATCGATCTGGGATCGTTTTTCGCACACCCCAGGAGCGATCGCGGGCAATGACAATGGCGATGTCGCTGCGATCACTATCACCGGAGGCGCGAGGATATCGCGGTCATGCAGGAAAATGGAATCAAGGCCTATCGACTTTCGATTGCAGTGCCGCGAATCATCCCCGGCGGAACCGGATCGTTCAACGAAGCCGGGCTCGCGTTTTACGATCAACTGGTCGATGGATTGATCACTGCAGGGATCGAGCCCTGGGTCACCCTCTACCACCGGGATCTACCGTAGGTGCTTCGCGGCGCTGGTGGGTGGACCAACCGTAAGATCGTCGATGCCTTTGCCGGGTCGACTGACGCCGTGACCAGACGACTCGGTGATCGGGCCAATCACTGGATTACGATCAATGAACTTTGATGCGCATCATTTTTGAGCTATCAGATCGGCATCCATGCACCCGGTCACAGCAGTTGGTCGGAAGCGGTGGCATCCTCCCACAACCTCTTGCTCGCGCATGGAGTAGCTGCCGGGTGATTCGGACCAATGTTCATGACGCCCACGTTGGTATCGCGGTGAATCTGACCAGTGTTACCCTGCAACCGATTCCTGCCAGGACTGTGATGCCGCCTGCCGATTTGATGGCTACATCAACCGCTGGTTCCTCGATCCGCTCTATGGATGCGGGTATCCCGAGGATACGCCGGCGCTCTATGCGAAGTTTCTGCCCGAAATTGAGAACGGTGACATTGAAACGATTTCGGTGCCGACCGACTTCCTCGCGATCAACTACGACCCGCGCTCGGATATGAAAATGACCCCGGGGCCGAACCGTTGAGTGCGGTCGGAATCGATTTGCCGGAACTCGATCATACCGCCATGGGGTGGATGGTCGAACCTCGTGGTCTGCGAGACCTGATCGTTCGAGATCATCGCGACTACCATCCTTGGCAGATCTTCATCACCGAGAATGGAGTGGCGTACGACGATCCGGTGCCGGCCGATGGGGTTGTGGGCGATCCAGCACGAATCGCGTATCAGGATGGTCGTGCAATCTGCAATTGAAAACGGAGCTCCCCTGGCCGACTACGTTGTCTGGTCACTCACTGACATTTCAAAGTGGGCGAAGGGCTATGCCAAACGGTTTGGCATCGTTTACATCGACTTCGAAACACAGAAGCCAACAATCAAGGCGAGTGGTCGATGGTTCGGAGACGTAGTCTGTTCAAAGGGACCTACCGAGTAACGCTCTTCAGTCAGCGATTGTCGGTTCCGGTTGAACTCGGCTGCCGCCGGAGGGAGCGACGCGCGCCTCCTCGCTGTCGAGTCCATACACGGCGATACGGCGGTCGCGAATTTCGCTGATCGCCGATTCCATGTTTACGCCATGCCAGACGAGAACAGTGCGCATGAACTCCATTGCCGCTTCGAACTCGGGTTGCACGACCTCGTTGGCGCCGGAAGAAGCGATTGAATCGACCTGATCAGCGGCAGTTGCGCGGGCGATGATCGTGATATCAGAATTCAACCGCCGGGCGGTGTGGAGAATTTCGCGGGTCTCAACGGAACCTGGTACGGTGATTGCCAGAGTTTGCGCGTGATGCAGCCCTGCGGCCTCAAGCACCTCTTCCTGGGCTGCATCGCCGAACGCCGAAGTCACCCCATCTTTTCTTAACTGCCTTATGGTTGCGGGATTGATATCGACCACGGAATAGTCAATGCCGCGAGCCCGAAGCGATCTCGCAAGTTCGGATCCAATCCGGCCATACCCGCAAATCAGCACGTGACCCGAAAGCAGGCGGTGGTTGTCTGTTCCGGGCACCCACCGTTCTTCCCGCGATGCGACGAATGGCAGGTGCTGAGCCACTCGAGTCATTGTCGGGGCGCCAATCAAAATCAGTGGCATGGCAATGATCGAGCCCAACGCAGCGGTTAGAATCAAACCGTATTGATCGTTGTCAATAATATCTTCAGCCAGCGCAACACCAGCCAGCACGAAGCTGAATTCTCCCATTTGCGCGAGCACGATCGCGGTTCTCGTCGATGTCCAGTGATCGACCCCTGTGGCGAGCAGCGCACCACCGATCAGAATCATTTTCCCGATGATGAGCGCCCCAACGAGCAGTAAGACGATTTCAAGATTGTCGAAGATGATCTGAGGTTCGAGCAGCATGCCGACGGCAATGAAAAAGAGGGTCGCGAAGAGATCTCGAAGCGGGGCGAACTGGGCCGAAACCTGGACGTCGTAGTCGGACTCGGAAACCACGATTCCGGCCAGGAACGCTCCCAGTGCAAATGAGAGTCCAGCTGCATGCGCAGCCGCGGCCGTACCCAGAGCAATAACCACCACGGTAAGGAGGAAGAGCTCCTTCGAGCCTGTACTTACCACTCGGCCGAGAATCCACGGCACAACGCGAGTTCCAATAACGATCACAGCGGTGAGCGCAATTGCGGCCGTTATCAACGAACGCGCGAGTGTCGGAGCGAGACTCTCGGATCCGGCCGTCAGGGTTGGCACCAGTGCGAGCAGCACGACGAGGCTCAAATCCTGAACAACACTGATACCGATTGTCAGTGCTGCCTGTTGCGTTTGCATCTCGCCGCGGCCGATCAAGACCTTGATCGCTACGATCGAACTTGAAATGGCAAACGCGCCGCCGAGAATGAACGCGGCGTTCCATTCCCATCCAACGGCCCGGCCTACAAGCATACCGAGCCCAACGGTTAGCGGAAGCTGGATGCCTGCGCAAATGAGCGCAATCCGTCGCACCCGAAGGAGATCGCCCAGCGAGAATTCAACGCCAAGTGAAAACATCAGGAACGCAACCCCGACGTTCGCAAGCAATTCAACCTGGTGGCGATCAGCCACGAATCCGGGCGTGTTCGGTCCGATGATCAGACCGGCGGCGATGTAGCCGATTAAAACAGGCAGCCCGATTCGTTGCGCGAGGGCACCGCAAACGACGGCAGTTCCCAGCGCCAATAACAGATCTACTGCGAGTCGGATGTCCTCCAGCCGTCCAGCCCCTTCCCAATGAAACGCTGACTTGATTGATGTGCCATCGCTCAACGATCCAATGGGACGCTGAGCGATGGCACGATAGGTATTGAGAACTTCCGAGCAGAACAGTTGTCAGGCATGAACAGTGCCGGAGTGGCACTGTCTATGTTAGTCGGAGGTGCGACCGCCGTCGATATAGAGCGTCTGACCGGTGACGAAGCTCGCGGCGTCCGAACAGAGGTAGACAGCCGCTCCAACCATATCTTCCGGTTTGCCGAGGCGTCCCATGGGGATGGATCTCACTATGCTCTCGCGAATAGAGGGATTGGCAATGAAGTCCGAATTGAACGCAGTTTCCGTGTACGCCGGACCAAGTGCGTTGACCGTTATGCCCTTCGATGCCCATTCGGTTGCCATCGACTTTGTCATGATGGCGATGCCGCCTTTTGTCGCGGCATATGCGGAGTAGTTCGGATGACCGAGAAGGCTCGATACGGATCCCAGCGAGAGAATTCGCCCATACTCGCGGGAGAGCATCCCGCGAACTACCGCTTGTGTGACGTAAAAAACACCGCTCAGGTTAACGGCGAGGACTTGCTGCCACTCTTCCGGGGCAAGATCGACAACCGGTTTGCGAATGTTGATTCCTGCAGCATTGACGAGGATATCGATCTTCTGGGTTTCTCGCTCGATTGCCGCGACTGTTTGCTGGATATTGGTCTGATTCGTGATATCCAGATTGACGGCGAGCGCTCCACCGGTGTTTGGTCGGGCGCACGATTGGGCCATTTGCCGCGCCGCTTCGCCATTCAAATCGGCGATGACGATTCTCGCACCATGATCCGCGAGCGCATGCGCGATCGCTCCGCCGATACCCCCGGCCCCTCCAACCACCAGGGCGACCTTGCCAGCGAGATTGAAGATGCCGGAAAACTGACCTCGGCCATACCGAGGTGAAACGGGCATTTGAGACGGCAAAACGTCACGTTTCGATTCGTCGGATTTGATCAGACGCAAGTGCCGTTGCGGTTGCTCACCCTCGTTCACTGGATGACCCCCGCAGAGTACCACCAAGTGGACTCGAGAGTCTTCGCGGGCTGAGGGAGTTGATTGTCTCAACGGTCTCGTCACCGATCACTATCGCCCCATGCGGACTGTTGGCCGGAATGACCGCAACGTGTCCTGGCCCGAGGATCGACTTCGCGCCATTGACATCGAACTCGATCTGTCCGCTGATGACGACGGTCACCTGTTCCTCCGGGTGGCTGTGGACCGGGAAAACGGATCCCGGTAAATAGACATAACGAACCAAAGTTTGAAGCTCACCATGGACCACCTGACGGGTGATGCCTGGCAAGACTACTTCGATTGGACTTTCACTCCAGGACGAGACAATGGGCGGCGTCATGGTCTAAAAGACCAGCCAGCCAGCGACCAGAGTCAGCGCCAGCAGGAAAAAGATGATGCTGGCAACGCCCATGCTGAAAACAAAGAAGAGAAGCAATCCGAGGAGCAGCAGAACCCCGAGCGAAATCAGATACGTCCGCTGCGACTGCGTGAACATTCCATTGGCCGCCGCGTAGACGTTGCTCCTGGTGGAGGGCAGCGGAACGTCTGCGCCCGAGAGAATTTGTCGAGCATGCCGTGCTCGCGCGAGTCGATCATCATCTTGCCGTTGGCTCATGACCGTCCTCCTTTATCTGTAACTGCTTTGACTGGTACTGGAGCGTTCGGATCGACAGGTGTGCCGAATCCTGCAACACCGTTCCAGAGCGCCACCATCCCGATCTTCACACCTCCGGCAATAATCAGCATTAACCCGATCAGCAGAATCGTTGGATCGAGGTCGACAAGAAGTGCCGCGGCCACCAGTACAAAGCCGAGAACGGTGATGACGTAAGAGACATTCTTCAGATCGCGCATAGCGGCACTCCGCGGAAATCGTCGTCGTTGAGACATATCTCAACCTTGCGCAACATGCTAGCCGGACCACAACAACGAATGCAAACGACTTGTGCCTCCACGGTCAATGGATACGTGT
>Ga0105046_10010447_pt1 | contig 14458 bp, 11 predicted proteins | sample MAT03_FD_78385 | JGI IMG/M metagenome (GOLD analysis project Ga0105046, IMG submission 78385) | Freshwater microbial communities from Lake Fryxell liftoff mats and glacier meltwater in Antarctica - MAT-03 (megahit assembly) | ecosystem: Environmental > Aquatic > Freshwater > Ice > Liftoff... | reverse complement strand
GATTGTCTGTGCAGGCAGACAATTGGCGTCACGGTGCAAGTGCTTGCATGGGGGTATCACATTTACATAGGGTTATCAAATGGACAGTCCTGTTACAGGTCTGAATCTTTGTCTCATCACTAGCCGTTCTCATTTGCATAAGGGTATCAGCGTGCGCTGTGTATGTGGGCCTATCGCTGGTCACGGCCCGGCGCTATGCTTCATCGAGCGGCGTTCTGTATTGGATACTATGGTGCGCTTTAATGTAGGGCGCTGTGTATCAGGCCCGCTGCTGCGCTTCACCCTGGGCTGTTCTGTACAGCCGTGTTTCTCTATCCATCAAGTAGCGCTGTATGTGCGATCGGAGGCTATGTGTCCAGTGTTCGGCATTCTCGCACAGGCGGAATATTAAGCGGCATACAGCCCAAACAAGCGGTTTAGCTCCTGCTGTGATGGCGGCCCTGTAATCGCTGGCCTCATGTGACTGGCACTGTATCAGTCTTCCTTATGTACGCGAAGGAGACGAACCGCGATATACGGCTGTCCTGGCAGCGAAATTGTAAATTGCCCCTCAAAAACACCTTCGACTGAAGTGACAGTCATCGCCCATGTGTCGATGATCTCCGCACAGTAAGTTGTTCCAGCAGGGAGATCAAAACCAATGGAACGCGGCTGATGTAAGCCCGTATAGGTCAGGTAATATTGACCGACGACTCCTGCGTAGCGGAAGTAGCCCCCGGTCACTCCCTCGATCGGTGTGAGACCTGGCTCCGGAGTGTCCTCGAGAATCTTGCGGAAGAACGCAAGACGTTCAGGGCTGCCGCCGTGCATAACACCGCCTTTCGACCACCAGATGATCTCTTCGGGATGCCAGTACGTCTCACTGTGCCCGACATACCCGCCATGGATAGTGCCTTCCCAGAAGCGGCGCACCATGTCCTGTGCGGAAATGTTGCCCCACCGCTCCTGAATATCGCCCTCATAACAGCACTCGTCAACGACAATCGGCTTGCGATACGACAGTCGATAATCACGGATTTGCTCGAGATTCGGGTTAAAATTCGATATTTGAAGACTCACATGTGTAATGGGAGGCTTGGCCTGGTCGAACAGGACATGACAGTTGTGAATGGAGCGAAGGTGTTGAGAGGGGTCGCGCTCCTGAGTGATCCGCAAAAACCGGTCCCAATCCGCTACGGATTTTGCTGGCATCAGGTCCCACTCGTTTGCCATTGACCACCAGACATTCCGGTAAGCGGCCAGACGAGCAACGACATAGCGAAGATAACGATCATCCACATCTGGTGGCATAGTAGCAAAGCCCCAACGATCATAGGGATGAAACAGGATGATATCGGCTTCGATGCCTAGATCCATCAGGTTCTGGACCCGTTTCTCAAAGTGGCGAAAGTAATCAGGATTGAAGCGGCTGAAATCCCATTCCCACTGTTTTGACTGACCTTTCTCAGGCGTTGGGCTTCGTCCGCTATAGCTGGAAATCAATTCCCAGTCTTTTAACTGACCTTGCTCAAAGGGATAGCGAGGTGGCTCGTTGTGGTTGTAGGCGTAGTGTTTGGGGAACATGCACATCCGCATCTTGTTAAACGGTGCTTTGCGCAATGTTTCCAGCGTCTGCTCTTCGAGCACGTCGCCCTGATGGGTCCATACGTAACAGGTTGTCCCAACCTGCCAGTAGGGTGTGCCATCATCATAGGCAAAATGGAAGGTGTCCCTGACTCGAACGCAGCCGTGATTATTTTGACCTGGCGTTGTAGCTTCAAATGCGCCTTCAATGCCACTGAGTTGACTGGCATTACTACGGGTTGTATAGTGCCACTGCCCTTGAACGTCAGGCATGAAGCGCACGCGGTAAACACCATCACCGTCATAAAAGCCATCGACGGACACGGTTCGGTGGCCATACTGAAACTCAGCTCCTACTGACACCTCAAGAAACGGATTCCCCTTACTCGGTCCGTCCAGCTGCAGCTCAAAGATACCCCACTGCTCCACAGATTCAGGTGCTACGGTTCTCAAAATAAATCTCCTGGCGAGAGCCCATTTGGGCCCAATTTCATGTCAAAGTCATCTAACAATCTGGGACGCATTCGTGGCTCAACGCTTAATCAGCGGAGTAGCAGCAGCCAGTCCCCTGCCTCTGGCGTTAGGAATGACGAACCCTCAACGGAAACCATAGTGCGTTGACCTGTACGGACGTTGACCCATTCTGCAAGTAGCCCTGCCTGTAGACGGGATAGATCCAGCTCAATGCGTCGATCCGCGGGAACGTAAATCAGGGCAAGATCACCTTCGTCGGTCCGCGCTGCCGCAACATAACGCACGATATCCGTTTCACCGGGCTGTTCTTTAATGAGGGACGCATCGGGCACAAGCCGCCACCAATTGAGCGATTGAAATAGATCCGCAACATGGCGAATCTGTTCAGCCCCTGGCATAACGAGTGCCTCTCGCCAGGGAAGAGGCGTTCCACTGGTCGCATGCGCGGTTGGCGGGCCAGAGCCATCATCCCAAGCCCAGACACCATGCCCTCCATAAGTCACGCCCGCTGTGGGCGAGACCAGCAGGCTCCAGTAAATCGCCCGCCGTACATCATCGGCATTGAAACGTCGTTGGAGGTTGGATAAATCTGCGTGATTTTCATACGGTGGTTCCAGATTAATAATCGGTCGTTGCGGCTTCAGGCGCCATTCAGTCGCGGGGGGGCCGTAGACAGCCCAGGTGAGCGCTCTGTCGTCACCGAAGTGGCACCCCTGATAACCCAATACGTCGAGCCAGTTCTCATCGCGGAACTCATCCGCATGCCAGGACATCCCATTCGGATGGAGGACAACCGGCGCGTGCTCCCGCCCGTTGAAGACTGCTCGCCCAATGCGACGGAACCGCTCGGCTCTTGGACCGCGATACTCTGCATCACCAGCCAGAATCCAGAGAACCTGGTAAGCCCCCCACCGTGCCACCATATAACGTGCCAACAGAATCGCCTGATCTTCTGGCAACGTCAGACCGGGATTGATTCGCATGACCTCAAATTCGCCCCAGTCAGCTGCCCACAGAAGAACAGGTACGCCGAGCATTCCCCGGCTGTTCATTTGTGCCAGTTTTTGATCCAGGCGGCGGTAGACGTCAGGATTAATGGCGATGCGCTCATGGCCTGTGAACGGCAGTCGGCCTTCAAGATCGCCCTCGGGCGCACTGATCCACTGCGTTCCAACCCATTGCACCGCGGTAAAGCCCTGGCGTTCGCGCACATCGAGGTAGTGGCGGAATTCGTCATCTGTCGAAAATAAGGGGGCGTTCCAGGCCGTATCGGCCAGATAGAAGAACGGTGTGCCATCGGCATGCGCAAGAAAGCGGCCATTATCGGAAACTTTGATCGGCCCATGTTGCTGAAATCGATGCCCGCCTTCCCCTTCTACAGAAGTAAAAGTGCCTGTTTGTCCAATAAGGCCGTGGTTGTGCGGGTCAGAGCATTCGGTGGTATAACGCCATATTCCTGTTGATGGTGGTGAAAATCTGACTTTCCACTGTGTGCCGCCGTCCCAGAAACCATCAACACGGCGCACAGTTCCCGAATCAGACACGAACGTTGCCGTTAACAACACATCCTGCAGCGGATTTTCATATTCCGTCTGGCTCGTCAGCTCGAGCTCAAACAGTGACCATTTCGGTACAGTAATCGACATGAGTCTCTTTAACCTTTGACCGCGCCAGCCACGAGACCGCTGACGAAGTAGCGCTGGAAAATCAAATACACAATGATGACAGGGAGAATCGCCATGACTATCGCGGCATTCATCTCGGTGTAGTTGTTCCCGAATTGTCCCTGGAACGCTTGAAGTGACAGCGGGACAGTCCATGCCTCCTGTCGCTGCAAAATGACGAGTGCAATCGGGAATTCATTCCAGGTTGCGACAAAATCGAGGATGAACAGGGCTGCGAGGGCAGGCGTTGCGAGTGGAAGGATGATGCGCCAGTAGATCACAAAATGCGACGCGCCGTCCATCTGTGCGGCTTCATCCAGCTCGCGCGGCAGACTCCGAAAGAACCCGCGCAGGATAAACACCTGATAAGGAACGCCAAACGCAATATAAGGTAGCAAAATACCCAGGTACTTATTGAGCAGCCCCATGCTCAGGATCAGGCGGAAGAGCGGGGCCAGTGCCACCTGAATGGGGATTAAAGTTCCAATCGCAATCACCAGAAACAACAGGTGGCGCCCCCGAAAACGCATGCGTGTGAGCGCATACGCGGCCAATGAAGAAATGAAAATGCCAATCGGCACTTTGGTCAGTGCGATGACCGTACTGTTGAGAGCGGTTGTCGCCAGATTTGCACGGTCCCACGCATTGGAAAAGTTTTGCCATGCAAGGGTCGTTGGAAGCCCAAATGAGCCTGTACGGACGAGATCCGGTCGCGTCTTAAAAGCCGTGAGCGTGATAAAGACAAAGGGCGCTATCCAGAGAATTGCGACCACAAACAGCGAAATCCACAGCCCAAGGAGAACCGGGTCAGCCTTCCGCAGTCGAGCCATCATGCTTCGTCTCCCCTGGAGGCCCAAATCATATAAGGCACCACAATGACCAGTGTGATCGCCAGCAGCACCATAGAAATCGCCATGCCATTCCCATAATCGTGCAGGCCGAACGATTGGGTATAGCTCCACAGCGCCAGCACTTGAGTTGACTGAGCAGGTCCACCAGAGGTCATCCCTACGATCAGGTCAAAGACCTTGAGTGAGTTGATAATGGTGAGTACCGTGACAACGATGAACGTTTCACGCAAACAGGGCATGATCACGTTCCAGAACACCCCCCAGGGTGTCGCTCCATCCACGCGCGCGGCTTCCTTCAGCTCTTCCGGCACACCCTGGAGCCCTGCCAGGAACAGGACCATCGATATACCACTGGTCTGCCACACATACGCAACAAATATGGAATAGAGCGCGATATTGGGGTCGCCAAGCCAATCCTGGGCTAAACGACCCAGACCGAGTGACTTGAGCGTGCTGGTGACAACACCCAGAATCGGGTTATACATCCAGGACCACATCGTGGCAACGGCGATGGATGCGACGATGGCGGGCAGGTAGAAGATGGCGCGAAATGCGCTGCGCCCAAAAAGCCGTTGATTGACAGCCAGAGCCAGCAGCAGCCCAATTGTTGTGGGGATCACCAGCGACATGCTGACCCAGACAATACTGTTGCGAACAGCGGTCCAGAAGACGGGGTCCTGTGTAAAAATTTGAACGTAGTTCTGTAAGCCGACAAAATTGCGCTCGACAGACACACCGTCCCAGTCATAGAAGCTGAGTTCAAGTGCGTTGACCATTGGGTACAGCGCGAACACGGCAAAGATCAGCAGCGCCGGGAGCAAGAACAGCAGAGGCGTAAATCGTTGCAGATTGAACCGATTATTTCTTTTCGTAAGAAGTTTACTTTTTGCTAAAGGCAGCGTCTCTTGCATTCAATAGTCTCTTTCACTGCGCCTTTGCATGACCAACTCCCACCCAGAGCAGGTGGAAGTTGGCAATGGTAGACAATGCTAGTTGTTGTCTGCTTTGTAGTTATCGATGAACTCCTGGAGCTGAGCCGCCGCTTCTTCAGAAGCAATCTCGCCCGTGACGATGCTGTTCTGAATGCGCCAGTATTCCGTGTTCACGGCGAGAGGGAAGCCCTGGTCGCCTGGCTCGTAGACCTCGGTGAAGTTGGCGAAAACTTCGCTCCACTCGGCATCCAACGGACGACGCTCAGTGGGGTACTCGACGGCGGTGTTCACGGAAAGTGACCCGAACACACCCAGGTGCTTCTGCTGCACTTCTGTCGATGTCAGATAGTCGAGGAACCGGACAGCCGCTTCACGGTGCGGGGTATCGGTCCGAACGTACAAGTTCTCCGCGAAACCATACAGACGATTGGTGCCCGTGGGGAACGGGAAAATGCCGTAGTTGGCGAGATCCTCGCCCTGGTCTTCAATCGCCTGGACCATCCAGTCACCTTCGAGGAACATAGCCGCCTGGCCTGTGTAAACAAGCAGGTTCGAGTCATCGTTGGTGATGCCCATGTAGTTCTCACCCAGGTAACCGGCCTCGTTCCACTGGTCGAGCGCGACAAACGCTTCCGTCGCACAGGGCTCATCTGTCCAGCTCGCTTCCATCGTCTTGAGCGCGTCGTGCAGTTCGGCACCGCAGGTGGTCTCCAAGAGGCTGTCAAGAAGCCGCATCAAGTGCCAGTTGACGCTGCCGCCAAACGAGAATGGCTGAAGTCCAGCAGCGAGAAGCGCATCATTGGCGGCGATCAACTCTTCATACGTCTCAGGTTCTTTGGTGATTCCTGCCTGCTCAAAAGCGTCTTTGCGATAGTACACCACCATACCGTGAACGGTGTAAGGAACGCCGTGCAGCTCCTCGCCATAGGTGACCTTGGCGAGTGACGGACCGAGAAATCGATCGCTCCAGCCCATCGCTTCATAGTCTTCAGTGAGCGGATCGCTAATGCCAAGTTGGACAAACTCCCCACCAAGGCCGACACCCGCCCACATAAAGTAGATATCGGGCGCTGCTTCCGTGCCTGCCACGACGCGCAGGGCGTCCTTGTGGGCGTCAGTACCGCGCTGTTCAAGAATAACGTCGATGTCCGGGTTCACAGCTTCGAAGTCCGCTTCGACTGCTTCCCACGCTTCGGGAACGCTGCCGCTGCCAAAGTTCAACATCCAGACGTGTACTTCTTCAGGTGCTTCCTGGGCAACAACTGCTGCCGTGCCAGGGATGAGGAGCATTAGAGTAAGGCCAAACAAGAAAAGTCGACGACTAGTTTTCATGAGATTATCCTTTTCAAAGATGCATTAGTACCATGTTCAAGCAATCACAATGTGGCAGCATATCAGTTCCCGGCGCACCGCGTTGGGGTCTCTTATAAGTTTGAATTCAAATGCTTTCCTTCCCTCCTGAACCGATACGGCGATTGTTCCGAAAGACATCGCAAAAAACTATTCGCTTAAAATGTATCAGCAAATAAAACTGCTGATGTCCAAAAATTGTATACGATATACTATATACTGTCAATTCATTTATCGTATCCTTACTGGCAGGTTAAAAGTGTAATGCCCGTAATGGCAAATTCAGCATGTGACAGGCTCAGTTTCCCTAGTACTACAGCCGCAGATAAGGCGATAAAATGTCTCCACGTTGGCGATAATGAGCGCGTTTGGCTCGGTATTGGTGACACCTTCGCCAATGGGACCAAGCCAAGACCTGGATGGCATCGAACAGAATAGCTTTCGTTGGCGATGTGCTTTAATCAAATACTGTGACCTCGCGTTTATATGAATAAATATTCATTGCAAAATTTCTATTCAGAGATGATTCAAATATATATCGATCTACGCCAGTTGTCAACACGTTAGATCCCAGTGTCTTACAAAATGGAACTGGTAACTGGTTTAATGGGAGGAATACAAACTCGATAACCGCATAGAGCAAAACATTTAACTTATGTCTAAACAATACCTTCGCCAAAACGGGGGGCTAAAAGAGGAGGGTTTTCAGGTAAAGTGATATTTCTCACGTAGCCCATCACCTGAAAACCCATGCCCGAGATTATATCACTCACCCACTGTTTAACCCCATACCTGTCCAAGACAACGCTCCGCCAGCTGCGGGTGCTGATCCTTGCCCTGTTGTGTGCATCGGGGCGGGTCACGACGTTGGGACTGTCGCGCTGGGCCGAGCGCGGGGGGAGCCATCGCACGTTGCAGCGCTGGTTTCAGACGCCGATTGAGTGGGGGCAAGTGTTGTGGATGGTGGTGAAAGAGCATCTGGTGACGGGGGACGGGGGACGGGGTGTATCTGCTGGCCGGCGATGAAGTCGTGGTGAGCAAAGCGGGCAAGAAGACGCACGGCCTGGGACGCTTTTATTCGAGTCTGGCGCAGCGGCCGATCCCGGGCCTGTCGTTTCTGGTGCTGTCGTTGATCGATGTGTCGCAGCGGCGCTCCTATCCGGTGTGTGTCGAACAACGTCTACCTGTTGCTCGGACAAAAGCCGCCGTCCCCATCCCCCCGAAGCGTGGGCCGGGACGACCCAAAGGCAGTGTCAATTATGCCAAAGCCGCGCCTGCGCTGACGCCGGAATTGGCGCTGTTGTCCACAATGCTGCGGCGGGTGTTGACCTGGATCAGCCCGCTGCGGGTCGAGCATGTGGTGCTGGATGGCTTCTTTGGTACCTCAACCGCCACCGCGATGGTGCGCGACAGCGGCCTGCACCTGATTTCCAAGCTGCGCTCGAACACCGCCCTCTACTGGCCTTACAGTGGCCCCAAACCCAAACGCGGCCCGACCCCGCGCTATGGCGACAAACTCAAACTCGATCAACTGCCCGACAGCGCCTGCGTCCAGACCACCACCACCGGCCCGATCACCACCCACACCTATCATGTCCAGCTCTGGCATAAAGAGTTTGCCGAGGTATTGAACGTCGTCATCATCATTAAAACCAATGCTAAAACGGGCAAAGCCGCCCATGTGATTTTGTTTAGCACCGATCTGCGCCTGTCCGCCGACCAGATCCGCGATTACTACAGCCTGCGCTTTCAGATTGAATTCAATTTCCGCGATGCCAAACAGTCCTGGGGGCTGGAAGACTTTATGAATGTGACCGCGCCCGCCGTCACCAATGCCGTTCACCTGTCCTTCCTCATGGTCAATCTGTCGGCGGCGCTGCTTCCCGCCTATCGGCAGCAGCAGCCTGAGTTCAGCGTCCTTGACCTCAAACGTCACTTTCAAACCCGCTGTTACGTCGCTGAAACGCTTCATGTCCTGCCGACACCCCCGCCACCCGATGTGCTGTCGCGCCTGTGGCAGCGGCTTTCCTCTTTAGGCAGCCTTCGCACCTCGTCTCGCTTTCATGATGCCGCATAATTGGCGAAGGTATTGTCTAAAGAATTTTGAATAAATCTTCTATAATGAATAATTATTTCAAAATCTATCAAATGGAGATGATATGGCAAATTCAGGAATTAACGAAGAGCTTCGTCTACTGGCAAAAGTCGCTCATCTCTATCATGATCTTGAATTAAGCCAGGCTCAAATCGCGGCGCAGCTTGATCTTTCTCAGGCCACAATTAGCCGTTTGCTGAAACGTGCGATTGAAGAGCGGATTGTTCAGATATCGGTGGTTCAGCCACAGGGTTTTTTTGGTAGGCTTGAAGATACGCTTCAAATCAGGTATCAACTCAAAGAAGTGATCATCGTCGATAGTATGCCTACAGATGATGATGACGTGATTCAACGCGCACTCGGCACAGCCGCCGCTTTTTATCTCCAGAACACCTTGAAGCAAAATGAAATTATTGGTCTTTCCTCCTGGAGCTCAACATTACTGGCAATGGTCGATGCAATGCGTCCGCTGGCCCGCTCCTTCGATGCCTCCGTCGTGCAAATCCTGGGCGGCATTGGCAACCCGAATGCAGAGGTTCACGCCAATCGTTTAACGGACCGCCTCGCAAAGCTTATCCATGCGCGTGCCATTTATTTGCCTGCGCCAGGGGTCGTCGGATCAGAAGAGACGCGCCAGGTGCTGCTGGAAGATGCGTTTGTCGCAGAGTGCATTGCCTTATTCGACCAGATCAGCCTGGCGCTCGTGGGTATTGGCGATATAGAACCCTCGAAGCTCCTCGCCAGCAGTGGCAATCGTTTCTCGAATGAGGAAATGACAATGCTCCGTGAGAATGGAGCCGTTGGCGATATCTGTTTGCGGTTTTTTGATCAGGAGGGTCGTCCGGTGCAGCTGCCCCTCGATCATCGGGTGATCTCGATCCAATTGGAACAGCTGGGTCGTGTCAAGCGAAGTGTGGGGATTGCCGGCGGCATGCGCAAGTTGGCGGCCATACGCGGAGCGCTAAGAGGCGGATGGATCAATGTGCTAATCACCGATCGTGTTATCGCAGAAGCACTCACAGCCGATGCTTGAACAAGCACAGAGAGGTTAAACTGTAACCGCCCCTCCCTATCTCATTTAAGCATCGAAGCCAATATCATCCTGACCTACATAGGCTTACATCAGCCGTGTTACATCGGTTTTGACCTACTCACTGGAATGACTTATCGCACGAAAATCATCGACACCTGAGCGATGACTGTCACTCCAGTCGAAGGTGTCTTTGAGAGGCAGTTTAAAATTCCCCTTTCAGGTCAGCCCTATATCGCGGTGCGTCTCACTCGCGGATAAAGAGAAACCAACAGATAGTGAATAGAACCTCACCCCAATTGTTCTCATGTAGCACTTGGAACAATTGGGTCTTGATCCGCCTGGCTCTCACGAATACTCAAACACAGCCATAGCACTCACTGATATCAATCAAAACCAGTAATTGCTTGACAAAGCCAAAAAACTAAACTAACGTAGAAAACACGTGAATAAAACATCTTCTATGAATAATTATTCAGAAACCAGCTTTTGAATAATATACCTACGGCAAAACACGATGTTATTGAGAAGGTCGCAATGAAAATTAGTAAAGCCCCCACATATTTGTGTTTGATATTTCTTCTCAGCCTGAGTCTCTCCGGCTGCACCCTCGCGACGATTCGTCCTCTCGATCCAGCCACAGGAAAGCCCATTATTGGTAACGAAGCCGAGCAGTTCAATGCGGTGACTTATGTTCTGAGTATCTGGGAGACACAGGTCCTGCCTGTCTTCCAAAAGAATGCAAACGACATTAATACTGTGTTGAAGGCGCTGCGTGAGAACAAAAATGCGGCGTCTGAAACGTATGGACATCATGACGGCCAGCAGCCCTACAGCTTTGTTGTCTCTGGTGGCGGCGTTGTCACCAGCGTCAATACAGAATCGCGGGCCGGACTTGCTCTGGTCGATACAACAGGGGATGGTTCGCCTGATCTGTCGCTGGCGATTGGCCCTGTGATCCGAGGGACTGCCATTCGTGACAGCATGGCGTTCATTTCCTTCAATCAGTTCACCAATCAGATGCAGTATGCCTCTGTTTCAAACGAGATCAATGCGCTGGTGAATACACTGGTGCTCGCGCCTCTGGGAGATGTCAAGACGCTTGAAGGCAAAAATATCACCTTTGCTGGGTCGTTCACACTGGCAGAACTCGATCAAATTGTGCTGACACCCGCCATCCTGACAGTGAGCAACTGATATGAATACTCTGACGAACGATGAAATTCTGCTTCAGGCCAAACAGATCACCAAGGTCTATCCAGGCACGATTGCCCTCAAAGGGGTGGACTTCAATATCTATCGTGGCAAAGTCAATGTACTGATTGGCGAGAATGGCGCGGGAAAATCAACATTGATGAAAATTCTAGCCGGGGTTGAGCGGGCCTCATCGGGCCAACTCCTCATGAACGGCCAGGAGATCAGTATCAACTCGCCGCGTGACGCCAGTCACCATGGGATTGGGATCATCTATCAGGAACTCAATCTTTATCCGAACCTGAGCGTTGCGGAAAACATCTTCATGTCACATCAGATGACGCGCTTTGGCATGGTGCAAGACAAAGAGCAGCAGGCCCGTACCCGCGATTTGATGGGGCAACTTGAACAGGATATTGAGCCGACAACCATTGTCAGTGATCTGCGCATTGGTCAGCAGCAGATTATCGAGATTGCCAAAGCGCTGGCGCAAAACGTTCGCATCCTGATTATGGATGAGCCGACATCGGCCCTGAGCAATACAGAAGTTGAGGTGCTGTTCCGCATCATTGCCGAACTCAAGACTCAGGATGTGGCGATTGTCTACATCTCGCACAAGCTGGATGAACTGCTGCACATTGGCGATTACTTCACCGTCCTGCGTGACGGCCAACTCGTCGCTGAAGCGCCAGAGAGCGATGTGAACCTGAGCTGGATTGTCCATAGTATGGTGGGCCGTGACGCGGACAGCCTCTTCAAGCACAGCGATCATGCGATTAAGCAGGAAGTACTGCGCGTTGATGACCTGACACTGCCCCGTGTTGGTGGAGGGTTCGTCGTCGATCATGTGAGTTTTCGTCTGCATGCTGGCGAGGTGGTCGGTATTTACGGGCTGATGGGCGCAGGCCGTACCGAGCTTTTGGAGAGCCTCATGGGGCTAAATAGTGATGCACAGGGCGAGATTTTACTGAATGGCAAAAGTCTCCACGGCCTGGATATCAAGTCACGCATTAAGCTTGGCCTGTCGCTCGTGCCGGAGGATCGGCAGCTGCGCGGACTCGTCCAGAAACTTTCTGTGGGCCATAACATCACACTTGCCAGTTTGTCTCACTACTTGCGATTTATGGTGCTGTCTGCACATAAGGAACGCGAAAGTATCAATCGGGAAGTACGCGATTTGCATATTAAAGTGGCGAACTGCGACAACCTCATCACATCGCTGAGCGGTGGCAACCAGCAAAAGGTGGTCGTCGGCAAGAGCCTGCTCACCAATCCAAAGGTATTGATGCTCGATGAACCCACCCGGGGTATTGATGTCGCGGCCAAAGGCGAGATTTTCGAAATTATCAATCAGCTCGCTCTCCAGGGCCTCGGGGTGCTCTTTGTGTCTTCGGAGCTGAAAGAGATCGTGGCGATGGCGGATCGCGTGCTGGTGATGTGGAAAGGACGCATTATGGCAGAACTCCAGAAACACGAAATTTCTCAGGAAAAAATTGTAGCAGCATCGGTTGGTGCATTTTCTAAAAAAGTTCATTTGACTCAAGAGGCGAAACAATGAGTGGAGCAAGTCTTGCGATAGGGGACACAAAGGCTATCAAGCAAGCTGTCCGAAGCGATCCGCGTCTGCTGCTACTGCGCCTGAGAACGCTCATTGCCCTCATCATTCTGGTGATCATTTTTACATTCACGGCACGCGCCTTTCTTACGTCCGGCAATATCATCATTCTGGTGAAACAGGTTGCCCTCAATGCGATTCTCGGCATGGGCATGACCTTCGTCATTCTGACGGGTGGCATTGATCTCTCAGTGGGATCGATTGTGGGGCTTGCAGGCATGATCGCGGGGGGGCTGATTACTGAGGGCCTGCTTCTGCCCGTGTTTGGTATCTCTATCTTCTTTAACATTCCCATCGTGATTGCGATTACGCTCGTTGTAGGAATGCTGGTGGGCCTCATCAATGGGCTGATTATCACACGATTGAACGTAACCCCTTTCATAGCGACGCTTGGCATGTTGTATATGGCACGCAGCGCGGCCCTCCTCCGTTCAAATGGGGCCACATTCCCAAATCTTGTCGGCAATGAAATGCTCGGTAACACGGGCTTTCCACTTCTAGGGGCCGGGACCTTGCTAGGTCTGCCCTGGGCGATCTGGCTGATGGTGGGGTTCGTCATTGTGACAACCTTCATCGCCACCCGCACGCCGTTTGGCCGTCAGGTGTATGCGGTGGGTGGCAATGAACGGGCTGCTGAATTGTCCGGCGTGCCTGTCCAGCGCATTAAAATCCTGGTCTATATGATTTCTGGTTTATGCGCGGCTGTGGTGGGATTGATTATCACGTCGCAGCTTGTCTCGGCCCACCCTGCCACAGGCACAAACTATGAATTGAATGCCATTGCCGTCGTCGTATTAGGTGGGGCGTCCCTGAGCGGCGGGCGCGGCAGCATCTTTGGGACGATCATCGGGGCCTTTGTCATCGTCGTGCTCAATAACGGCATGGTCCTGATCGGTCTGTCAGAGTTCGTCCAGACAGGCATCACCGGGTTTGTCATCGTGGCAGCGGTTGTCCTCGATCAATTCCAGCAGCGTCTCCAGCGTCAAATCACGCTTCAGCAGGCGGCTGCGCAAGTCCCAGAAAACATAAAAGGAAAGGAGCCGCTATAAGCGATTGTGGTAGAGCTGCGAAACCTGAGTTTTAGATCCCTGTTGAGCCGTTTGTGAATCACCAGGAAATCCTTTAGATCCGTCTTTGTGCGGCAAAAAGTAGTCCTGAATCAGGCCGCTGACCGACGTCAGCCCGGCGATGGATAAGCTTTGCGCCAGTTACTGCGCAAAACGATAAAAAAGGGAAACAAACATCACCTTTCCGGTGGCCGCGCACAGCATGATCCAGAACTTGGCTTGCTCAAGATGTTTTAGACATGAATAACCTTTTTAGACACTTTGGAGGCACTATGTTGAAGTTAAGATCACTTTTCCTATCGGTTTTTCTGCTGACCCTGGCAGCCATGTCGTTTTCTCCTATTGGGGCGCAGGACGCCACCGCCGAACCCACTCAGATGGTTATTCCGCAGGGCAATGGGGAATTGATCGTCATCATCACCCCCTCACCCGACAATCCATTCTTTGCAGCAGAGGCAGAAGCAGCCGATGCGCGGGCACAGGCGTTAGGCTATGAAACACTGGTGCTGTCGCATGATGATGATGCGGCGCTGCAAGACCAGCATTTTGACACGGCGATTGCGCGGGAAGCCGCAGCGATCATTCTGGACAATGCCGGAGCGGATGCGTCGATTGCTGCCATC
>Ga0105046_10010446_pt1 | contig 14458 bp, 10 predicted proteins | sample MAT03_FD_78385 | JGI IMG/M metagenome (GOLD analysis project Ga0105046, IMG submission 78385) | Freshwater microbial communities from Lake Fryxell liftoff mats and glacier meltwater in Antarctica - MAT-03 (megahit assembly) | ecosystem: Environmental > Aquatic > Freshwater > Ice > Liftoff... | reverse complement strand
CGTCGGCCACATCTTCATTGATGGCGCGGCTGATGCCCATCAGCGTGTTATAGCTCTTCGGGGTGGCATAGGTTTTGTAGCGGACACTGAGCAGATCGCGCAAAAAATGTTTGGTCGTCGTCTTGCCATAGCTGCCCGTGACCCCGATCACTTTAGGGTGTACAGCCTGCATCACGCGCCGGGCCTGCTGCAAAAAGCGCCGCCGATACGCCGCTTCAACGGGTGTCATGAGCAGATTGCCTACCACGAGCCACAGAGGGGCGGCCAGCAGCACAATCAGGCCCGCCAGCCCAATGAGCGCGGGGCGAAAATCCTCAAAGCGCTCACTGATGATCCACACAAGGCCGATGAGAGCGATCAATGTGATAACAGCCACAGTGATCGATGCGGCCAGCAGGCGGGTCGCACGCGGTGTGCGTACAAAGTGCTTTTTGATCTCGCCTTCATCGGGCGGCATGACGGCAATGCCTGCCGCAATCAGGCAGATGATATGTGGCACAAGACTGCCCTGTGCTTCACCCATGAACACGCTCAAAATTGCGCCGACCGTCCACACCATCATGGGCCGATTGGGCAGAACACGTTGGCGCTCCCCAACGATCCAGCGCAGGTAGCGGCGGCTCATATACTCTTCAATTTGATAAAAGCGGGCCTGCTTATAGACGCGCCACGCAGCGCCCACACCCCACACGAGCGCGATCAGCAGGAGAAAAAGAGTTGACATGGTAAAGCCCTTATGCATTTCGGGATACACAGAAGGGCTATTATGCCATACCAATCAAGGGGAATCTGTAGGGCAAAGACTGCACCCTGGGATGCTCTTTTCAGGGGTTGATCTAAAACCTACTTCGTTTCAACAATGCGCTTCAAGTTCGCCAGTGTATTTTCAATATTGCTGGTGTTCATGCGCTCCACGATCAGCTTATCGGCAATCGCGCCCAATCCACCGCCCGGCATGGAATAATCAAAGGTGCAGGTGACTTTAATGCCGTTACCATCGGGCACATACTGCCAATGCTGTGAGCCGTTGACCATACCTTCCATATCGAAGATGACATGATCACCACGCACAATTTCGCGCGTCGTCATGGTCACATCAAACGACATGCCCGCTGACTTGTACTTGACCTTGAGTTCGCCGCCCTTTTCGGGGAAAACCCCGTCAGGATGCACACTCTCAATACCCGCAACCCACTGCGGCCAGGTGGGGGCATTGATGGCATAGGCATCAATCTGATTGGTATCAGCATTGATGGTCACGGATTTCTCGATACGAGCCATTGAGTCATCTCCCTGTCATAAACCGTTCTCTAACCGAGAGCATACCCGATATAAACCTCTTGAACAAATAAGATCTCTATTGTCTGCACAGAATCCAGAAAATTAAATTAAAAATATGCAGCAATACAAATTTTTTACTCTTAATCACGTTTAATTTAACAATATATATTGTATAATGAGCCGTAATTAATCATTCGTTATGTTTAGGAGTCGCTGCTATGCCTGAGCACAAGCCCCTTTATCGAAAAAAAACACACAGTGACGAGGAACAGATTGTATCCTCTAAAAAGCAACCAATGCCGTCGTCTGCACCCCTGCAATTTCAGCGTGATACGTCTGTCACTCCTCATAATGCCCTGCAACTCCAGCGTACACTGGGCAACGCAGCGGTGCAGCGACTGGTAGCGAACCAGCCCAAGAACAGTGATATACAGCGGCTTTTTGGGAAGAAAAAATCAGAGGCTGAGATTGCAAAGGCGAAGAAGGAGGCATTGGATGATAAGGTTGGCAATGCGTTAGGCAAAGTAAAATGGGTGGAAGATCCATTGGCGCTGCAAGCCTTACGCATATTTGCCCTATCCGAATATTCCGCTGAAAATGTGGACTGCCTGTTAATGATCTTAGATTATAAACACCCATCGTCCCTCTCTCGCAAAGCCATTGTCAAGAAGATTCAAGCGACCTTTTTTGGCCCCGCATCTCCCCAGGAGGTCAATATAACGAAAAAGCAAATTGATGATGTTGTGAGTAAGACCAGCCAGGATCAATATGACGACACGTTGTTTGATAGTATTGTACAGACCTTAAATACAAACCTCTCAGACACGACCTCCCGAGTCCATTTCTCAGACACCAAAGCAGCACAGCCCTTCCGTGAATACCTCCTCCAGGCCGTTAAAGAACAAACCTTTTCATTTAAAGCCAAGAAAGCCATTAAAAAGGGTTTCGGCGCGTTTACAAGAGGGGTCGCTGCAACGATGGGTCAGCTCTCAAATGTGAATCCTTTGATGCCGTTCTAAAGGCATTCCGCACACGTTGAGTGGGAGACAGGCTTCTATACAACCTGTCTTTCTAGAAACAACTCAATTCTTCAAAAAGTAATCCAGCACCCGCACCGTATCCGGCAGCGCATCGAGATAGCTGTAGTGTCCTGCGCCCTTGTGGACGATCAATCCGGCGTCGGGGATGAGCGTTTCCAGCATTTGCCCCTGCCACAGTGGTGTGTCCTGATCCTGGTCGCCCCAAAACAGCAGCGTGGGCTGCTTCACTCGCTGCGCATGGGCGCGTAAATCTTCGTTCACGACGTTTACAAACGTCTCACGCATGACGCCCAACACTTGCTGAAAATCGACTGATCCATAACGCTTGTTATAGGCATTGCGCAGGGTGTCCGCCAGCGTGCGGGCCCCCACACGATACAACGTATCGCGAATGCCCTTGTAGACGTTAAGACGCAGCGCCACAGGCCAGGGTGTCGGGGCTTTGATGCCCGCTGCATCGGCCAGCGCCATTTTGCGAATTCTGGGCGCATAATCCGCGCCCAGAATCAGCCCCAGGCGTCCGCCGAATGAATGCCCAAAGAGATCGACCTGTTCAAGGCCCTGTTGATCGAGATAGGCCACGACAAAACGGGCATAGTCGTACACCGTCCAGGCCACAGGCGGAGGCGGCGTCTGACCAAATCCCGGCATATCCGGCGCACAGACCCGATAGCCAAGCGGAATCATGGCCTGTGCTAACGGCCAAACAACAGCGATATTTGCGCCCCACCCATGCAGCAGCAGCAGAGGTCGCCCTTCGCCTGCTGTCGCGTGATTCACAGTGAGGCCATTAATGGTGATCGATGAAAAGGGCGGCTGCATCAAATTTCGGGCCTTGTGTCTAGATTTTAAAAAAGTGCATTATAGCGACTTTAACCACCTCCCTGTGTAGGCGATGCGCTTGATAGCCCGAAATTGGCTTCATTAACAGCCATTGTAGGCAAGATAGAGCCTTCTACAGACTCTTTGCGTCTTTGCGTCGGCGTGCTTTTGATTTATGCTTTGCACCGCACACGGGAGGCCGTAACATTATGAGCGCAAATCGCAAAACTGTTTTAGGCATCATCTTTGGCGGGCGCAGCGTGGAGCATGATGTCTCCATCGTCACCGCACAGCAAATCATGCAGGCGTGTGATCCACAGCGTTATGAAATCGTGCCCCTCTACATCACGCGTGATGGCAAGTGGTATACCGGAGCGTCTCTCCGCGACATTAAAAACTTTAAAGATGGGCGCATCACCGAGTGCAAGGACATTCAGTCGGTCGTTCTCTCGCCCGATGTCCGTCATCATGGACTCATTGTCAATCCGCTGCCCTCCGGCCTGTTTGCCAAAAGTGAACCGCTGCGACTCGATGTTGTCTTCCCGGCTGTTCATGGCTCACACGGCGAAGATGGCACGCTGTCAGGACTTCTAGAGCTGGCGGATATTCCCTATGTTGGTTATGCCACCCTGGGCTCGGCTCTCACCAACGACAAAATCATGACCAAGGCAGTTTTGCAGCAGAGCGGCATTACTGTGGTTGACGGGGTCAGTTTCTCACGCGCTCAGTGGCAGGCCAACCCTGATTACTGGGTTGAACAGATTCAGACCCAGATTGGGCTGCCAGTGTTTATCAAGCCTGCAACGCTTGGCTCAAGCATTGGGGTCAATCGCGCCAACGATGCTGGGTTTTTGCGCATTGCCATTGATATTGCCGCCAATTTTGACCGCCGTATCCTGGTTGAAACAGCCGTCACTGATTGTCTTGAAATTAACTGTGCTGTGATGGGCTATGAGGACGATATTATCACCTCGGTCCTTGAGCAGCCTGTCCACTGGGATGACTTTCTCTCCTACGAAGACAAGTATCTGCGCAGCGGCACCCAGGGCATGAAAAGCGCTGAGCGACTGATCCCGGCCCCTCTCACACCCGAATTGACCACCCGCGTTCAGGAGATTGCCAGAGAGGCATTTCTGGCGACGGATGGGCGCGGTATTGCGCGGATTGATTTTCTCGTACAGCCTGAGACGAACACAGTCTATCTGAACGAAATGAACACGATGCCTGGTTCGCTGGCGCTGTATCTGTGGGAGGCCACAGGCATGACCGCCTCTCAGTTGATTGATCGTCTTATTGCCCTGGCGCGGACCGCCAACGCCGATAAACGCCGCAATGTCTATGATTACCAGAGCAATTTACTGAATGTGGCGGCAAGCCGGGGCGTGAAGGGAACAAAAGGCAAACTCAGTTCCTCTCAGACACATTCGCCAGATCGCTGAAAGCTGATACAATCAAAAGAGTCAAATAAGATTCGTGTTGAATAAGGGGGATGGGCTTGCGTCAGATCATCAGAGCCGCATGTGGCATATTTATTATTGCATTAGCCGCGTGCCAGCCCAATTCTCCCGTGGTAACACCAACACCCTTGTAAGCAACGCTCGTGGGGGCGCTTGTTCCCACGCGCATTGCGACGGAAACAGCCACATCCACGCCGACGGACACACTTACACCAACCGCGACGTTCACGCCAACCATGACACCTACAGACACCTTCACGCCAACGAACACTGTCACGCGCACGCCGATGGCAACAGAGACAGTCACCGCATCACAGACATCGACGCCCACACAGACGTTTACATCATCCCCAACGTTTACCGCTACGCCAACCGTGACCTCCACCCCCTCTATCACACCAACCAGTGATGGCACGACGCGCATCATTATCGCGGGCGCTGACACACCCATTGTGGTCACAGAGAGCCTATTCACCTATGAAGGTGAGATTTCTGATGATACGCCCAGTGTTCGTTTTGCCTTTGATGGAGAGGCAGGAGAAATCATCGGCATCCAACTGCAAGCTGAGGCGGGTGATCTTGATCCCTACTTGATCCTGACCACAGCCAATGGTGACATCCTGACCGAAAATGACGATGATCCCGCTGGCTTTGGGCGCGACTCATATATCCGTGAGTTTGAACTGTCCCAGAATGGCCGCTTCATCATCATTGCGACCCGCTTTGAGCAGGAAGATGGCGATACCGAGGGCGATTTTGTCTTCACATTAGAGCGTGAAGGCGGCACCGTCAGCAATGCCACAGATGAGGTTCAGCCGATTATCTGCGAAGAAACGCTCGAAGGAACCATCGACGATGATGTCTACACATGGCGCTTCTCATTCGCGGGTGAGGCTCCAGGAGAGATCGTCGGCGTACAGATGGTGGCAACATCAGGCGATCTTGACAGCATTGTGCGTGTGGTCAATGAAGAGGGCGATGTCCTGCAAGAAAATGATGATGATCCGAGGGGATTTGGCAAAGATGCGTCTTTGTATAATGTTGAAATTCCCGCAGTCGGTCTCTATTTCATAGAAGCGAGCCGTTTCCAGGAGGATCTTGGCACCACAACGGGTGATTTTGAGATCACACTCCTGTGTGGCCTGAATGCGGCGTAAAGATTCTGTGACCGAGGGAAACGCCCTGTAGCAGGGCTCGTCTGCTGCGTTAAAACGAGAATTCAAAGATACAGGGGCGACCCGCTGGATCGCCCCTATGCACAAACATCTCAATTCATCATAAAGCCTGCGTAACCTGCACCAACCACCCTAAACCTTGTCTTTGCCCACAAATCGATACCCCACCCCATACTCGTTGTGAATATAGGTCGGGGTTTTGACATCGGGCTCAATCTTGCGCCGCAAATGCGACACATAAATGCGCGGGTAATGATGCTCACTCGTGTACTCAACGCCCCACACCCATTCCAGAAGCTGCTGAAAACTCAACACCTCTCCCGGATTACGAATGAAGGTTGCGAGTAGCTTAAATTCAGTCGGGGTCAGGCGGATTTCTTCGCCACCCGCTGTGACACGCCTCGCCTTGAGATCAATGATCAGATAGTCATCATCAAATTTTGTGATGAGTTCAGCGGGGTCATCCTGAATGCGCGCCCGACGCAGAAGCGCTTTGATACGCGCATGAAACTCAATTTTGCCGAGCGGCTTAATCATGTATTCGTCTGCTCCACGATTCAGGCCTTCCGCAATCTCCTGTTCACTCACGGCATGAGCGGTCATCATCAAAATCGGGACATTAGAAATCTCGCGAATACGCTGGCAAACCGTAAACCCATCCATCCCCGGCAGCGCAATATCCAACACAACGAGCTCGAAACGATCACTCTGGAACTGACGCAACCCTTCAAGACCATTTTTGCACAGCAGTACCTCGAATTGATGCCGTTGAAGATCGAGTTGCAGCAAACGGCCTAATTCATCATCATCTTCAATAATAAGCACACGCGAATTCATTCTCTGGAGGCCTCTCGCTTTATTTCACTCAATCATGCGGAATTGTAGCACCGCCGCCGCAGGTTTCAAATTGTGTAGGATGTATGCTATGATGCTGCCCGGTTTGCCACACTGAGGGAGAGCCGGACGTGCCCTATCGCTCCGGAGATGAACGCCGCAATAAAGTCCAGATTGGTGCAGGTTGGTCAATGTGGGGCGGGACACCGCCAACCCCGATTCCAGAACGTGTTCTTGATGGGATTCCAGGATTCCTGGCCTGGCTGGCGCTCTTGTTCAGCGTGGCGAGTGCTGTTGCGTTCCCGCGAACCCTGCTGTTTCTCGCGGGCATCCTGGGTCTCTACTCCGCGATTCGCTTCGGGCTGGCTGCATTGTTCAATCAGTGGGGCCTTTACCAGATTCGCCAGTGGGAGAAAAAAGATTGGTTTGCGATCTACCAGGATCGTGCGACGCCGCAAGCCCTGCCCTGGAACGCCGTCAAACACATCGTCATCATTCCCAACTATAAAGAACCTCTAAATGTTATGCGCCGCACGCTGGATGCCCTCAAAGCCCAGTACGAGGCTCAGGATCGACTCGTCGTTGTCCTGGCGATGGAAACCGCTGAACCGGAAAGCCTTGCCAAAGCCGAACTCCTTAAGAACGAATATGCAGGCTGTTTCCATAAGCTGTATTACACCGTGCATCCGCGCGGCCTGCCCGGAGAAATGCAGTGTAAATCGGCCAATGAGTCCTGGGCCGCCCGCTGGATCAAGCGGAAACTCGTTGATGAACTGCGCTGGGATATTGATACGCTGTGCATCACCACACAGGACGCCGATACCACCTGGCATCCTCACTTTTTCTATGCGCTCACCTGTCTCTTTGCGCTCGATCCGGATCGTCATTTGCGCTTCTGGCAGGCTCCTATTCGCTATCACGGCAAAATCTGGGAGATTAACCCTCTGCTGCGCATGGTCAATGCCTATGCCACCGCAATGGAACTGGCATATCTGGCCTCCCCCTGGTGGAAGGCTATGCCCATGTCGTCTTACTCGCTCAGTTTGCGTTTGTTGGATGCCAGCGGCTACTGGGATGGGGATGTGATCGCGGACGAGTGGCATATGTTTATCAAAGCCTATTTCGCGCGCGAAGGCCGCGTGAAGCTTGAATCGGTCATGCTGCCATTTATCGCAGATGCCACAGTCGGCACTTCGGTGATGGATGAACTGCGTGAGCGCTATCAGCAAACCTTGCGCCATGCCTGGGGCAGTAAAGAGGTCGGCTATATGGTCGCCAAAATCATCGACCATCCCGAAGCGCCGTTCGTGCTCTCCACACGCCTACTCATTCGCATTGCCCATGATATTTTGCTGGCAGGCGCAGGCTGGATCATCCTCACTGTCGGATCACAGCTTCCTGTGCTGCTGCATCCCGAACTGGCCCCGTTCCAATTGGGCGATGCGCTCCAGCAGCCGTATCCCCTCGACTATCTCATGACTCAGCTCGCCGCCAATCCCACCTGGGCCATGATTTTCTTTGCCAGCGGCATCGTAATCGTCGCGGGTATGATCTTCTGGCTGCAAGACGTTACAGTACGACCTGAGCGAACCCATCCCATGACGCTCACAGAATTGTTCTGGACGATCCTCAGCTTCCCCCTGCTGCCTGTCTTGACACTGGGAGTCGTCGCAATTCCGACGCTGCTGGCACAAACCCGCCTCTTGTTGGGCATCCCGCTGCAATTCCGTGTGACGAAGAAAATCTAACTTATCAAGAGTACATAGATTTGCGTATTTGGCCCTTTTTTCATCAAAAAGTGTGCCAATTGCGCAAAAGGCAAAAACGGCCTATAAAACGATTTACCATTCTTCTTAAAGAGACTCATACGAGCCCTGAAATTGTGTGAAAACGGCTCTTTTGGAGTGGGTTTAGCAGGTATACAAGCCCTTTCACGTCACTAAAAACTCGGCTTCCGACATTCTTGCAGAGCTGTGACAGACTGAAAAACACCTGTCACAGCCAACATTTATGCGTTCAGACCCAAAATCAGGCTTTAGAGCCTATTTTCAAATATGCAATGAGTATCGAGATCGATGTCCAGATCCTCTTCATCAATGTCCAATATGCGAAATCCGCAGACAAATGCCCTTTTCAGGCTCCTTTTTTATCGGAACGAGTAGCCCGATAGCATTGGTATTACTCGGCTTGAGTCAGCAGCACCCCTGCCCCATCTGATAACACCGAGGTTCCAGGCGCAATTGTCACAGTCATCATGTTGCCATTGTATGTGAATTTCACATCATAGGCTGTATTGGGCGTTAAGCCTGTGATGATGTGTGTTCTGAGCACGGCTGACACCTCATACGTCAGCGCGTTAACAGGCGCATCGGTATGGGTGGGGAAAAGCGCCAGAATAGGCCCAAGCGCGACGCCTTCATATAAGCCATCGGCCACCGTGACAAGTCTTGTGGGAGAATCACCCATTTGCAGGACATGCAAGAAGCGTTCTTCGGCCTTATTCTCGGAGTCAACCTCAAAATGATAGGCCATTGGCTCATAGTGCGCCGCTGGGCCACTGGGTTCCTCAGCCCAGGGAGACACACGCGGCACGGCCCCCACAGGCAGCAGGGTATTGATGAAAAGCGTTTGCCCTTTGGGCGTATTCATGACCGTTGTTGAGCCGCCAGCAGTGGCTTCATATTGCAGATTGAGATTGAAGCGCTTGAGGCGATTGTCTGAGCGCGTGATGGCCCGATCATAGATAATCACAACATCGGGCTTGAGCCACAGCACAGAACGGCTGACGTGAAGAACACCGTCAAGCCCTTCATAATCCGTGTTGTAGAGATTGGTGGAATCGCCGTAGACAAAGAGATAATCCGGCCCTTCGCTGTAGACAGGCGGCACAGGATCATTGGCCGAGTACAGCCACTGTGAGCCGCGTTCCCAGAGCATCAGACGGTAATCATCCTGCGAAACGGGATCATTTTGCACGCCGAGCGTATTGAGGTGATCCGAAGCAATGTAATCCAGATCGTAGCCGACGTGGATTTTGGTCAGCCATTCGCCGTTACGATAGAATTCGATGCCGTTACCCCCCGCCGCATTATGATCGACGCGATCCCAACTCAGATTGTAAGTGAACCATGCGGCATTCTCAGTCCAATCAGTGCGCGAGAGCAAACGGCGCATCCCCGGCGCATACCATGTCGTCGGATAGCTCGGACGCGGATCGGTTGGCGCAGGCGCAGTGGGATTAAACAGCATGAAATAGAGAATGGTTTTGTGGAGTTCGCTCGGATCGTTGGAGCGCCCGACAACATCTTCCGCACCACCCATGCCCGTATGCATTTGCAACCAGCGCACGGCATTGAGGCGTTCAGCATTGTTCGTCAGCGCATCATAGACACCAAGCGGCCCAAACAATTCGATAAAATCGGGGGTGAGATAATCCTGACCGCTGCCATACCAGGCTGGCTGATACACTGTTTCGCCATAATCCTCACGGATGACCGTTGTAGGGCTTAACGAGTGTGCATACGCCTTGACTGTATCATCCCAGAAGGGATTGCCTGCAAACGTGACCTGCTGGCCGTATAGGGCGGGATCATCGTAGCCTGCGGTATAGAGCGCCAGCATAAATTCCGCGGCGTAGCCCACTGACTGAGGGCTATATTCAAAACCCTCTGTGCCAAAGCCGCCTGCGGCTTCGGTGCGTGTGAGATGATCGTGGATGTAGAGCCATGAGCCAATGGACTGATCAATATAGGCTTTCAGTGCCCCATCGGGATCGTCAGCGGGATCAAAGGCCAGCGCCATCATGCCCATATTACGCATGTGGGCTGTGTAATAGTTATTCCCCGCCCAGCGCACACGATCCACCTCGCTCACAAGAATGGGATCGTTGAGTACACCCAACGGCTGCGGGTGATTCATGGTCGTGGTTTCAGCAACTGTCAATTCACCCATCCAGCGCAAAAAGACCTGGCGAATCAGGGCTTTGTCGTCAGCGGTCAGTGTGGGATAAATCCAATCGACTGTGAGGGCAAAATTCACGCCGTACCAGCGTGAGCGATCATTGATGCTAAAGGCGGGATCACGAAACGGCTCCCCCTCGGCAGGGCCCTGCGCCGCAATGGTGATGACATGCATCAAGAGCGTGCGCGAACGCTGCGCATAATCCTCACGCTGCGCCACATCGGGGTGAACGAGAGACACAAAGGCAAAGAGAGCCGCATAGTTCTCCGTCACATAATCTTCATAGGCATTGCTGCCAAGATCACCCGACTCAAGCACACCTGCATCCATATCGGCCTTGCCCTGCTCCGCCGCAGGCAGCAGAGATTCGGTATAGAACGGGCTGCCATTCGCGGCCCATTGGCGATACTGCTCCAGACTGGTCGCCGTGATCCAGAGACGAGGATGCGTTTCGTTTTGTGCCCCGACAGCTTGTAAGCACAACCACAACATAGAGATCATTAGTAAAAATCGCTTCATCAGACTCTCCTGAAGAGTATTCTTACAAGATTAAAGTCTGTATTAACGATTCTCGCAATAAAAATAGTGTTCGATCTGTATTTAAAAGTGATAAAAAGAGGAGATAAACCTCACCCCCGGCCCCTCTCCATCAGAGAGGGGTGCAGGACAGAGCGGGAGCGATTCATTTATATCAATGTGGATTGAATGGCTTAACCTTCGATTTCAGGGATGCGGCGGATATCGGGATTGCATCTATCGCCAGGGGTTGAAAACCCCTGTCTCCCTTTTTGCGAGGCTCAAAGCCTCGCTTTTACCGGGAAAATTGAGAATAGTACGCATTTGAGGGCATGGCATTCCCTACCTAACCTGAGTTTTGGATCGCTCTTGCCTTTGACCCCTCACCTCCCGGCCTCCTCTCCCACAAGGGGCGAGGAGGTGCAGAACGGTTCACATCAACTGTTTATCCACAAAGCAAGACGGGGAATAGAACAAGTGCCTCAGCACAAAAACCTATCCAAAACTGAGGTTACTAGTACAGCTTTGCGGAAGTCGATAAGCCATTCAAATAGCGAACTTTAGCTAAAAGGAACTGAACGAAATGCTTATGAACTTCCTCCAACGTGTACTAGCATCAAGGAAGCATTTTTAATCTTCGATCTCAGGGATACGCCGAATATCGGGATCGGTGAACAAATCAGCCTCATCGAGGCTGCGGGTGCTGAACTCTGAGACAACTGCCCCGTCTGGCCCGCCCTGAAACCAGTGCCATGTTTGCGGCATGATCGTGTACTGTTCGCCCGGATGCAGGATGATCTCATGCCAGACGGTGTAGGTGGCTTTGCGATGGGCTGGCGGCGTGCCTCTGGGATTGGCGGCGGGTTCGCCTTCCACGTAGAGATAGACACTGCCTGCACGACAGCGAAACGTCTCTTGCTTGCCGTTGTAATTCAGGGATGGGAGAGCAGGATGCTTGTGCTGCGGGCATGTTTGCCCCGGCAGCAGCACCAATTCCTTCGCACAGTAGTAGTCGTTGTTGATGTACGTCACGACGATCAGGCCCGTTGTTTCAAATTCGCCCAGGCCCATATCAGCAATTTCGATGTTTTGTTCTTCTTTGGGCGTGAGCACAATCCCTGCGCGGGTCAGTGCGTCTTTCGCAGCGGCTTGATACTTTGTCAATTCATCGCGTGTTATGGGCATGGGATTTGGCTCCTGGCAACGAAAAAGAGATTGAACCACAGAGGACACAGAGGACACAGAGAAAAGCAAGACAACATAGAGAAAAAAGAGATTGAACCACAGAGAAAAGCAGGACAACGCAAAGGACACAAAGATCACAAAGGACGCAAAGAGAAAAGAGAGTGAACCGCAAAGGCACGAAGAACGCAAAGAGAAAAAATAAGGGCACGGCATGCCGTGCCCCTACGTCTCGCTATTGATTGACGACGAATACGGCTGTCGTGTAGGCGGGAACAGTGAATGTGCCTGCTGCATCATAGCTGGCAGTCTTCATCGCAGCATCGCTGCCCGATGCCAACATCGGGTGCAGTTCGTAGGCCGCGCCCGCCAACGTCTCATCCGTGAGGGTGATCGCCGCGTTAGACCCGTTGAAGATCACAACAACCTGCTGATATTTGGCATCGACATCCTCGCCCACTGTGTCATCCAGATGCATGACGACAACGCCAGGAATCTGCTGTGAGCCCGTGTTGGGGAACGTCAGCTTATCCATAACCTGTGCGCCCGTGCGGAGACGCAGCAGAGCCGTATCCTTGCGCACACGCAGCATGTCCTCGAACATGCCAAGACTCATCTCAATATGGGCCTTATCCATCTTAAGATTGGGATCGGCCAGCAGCGGCGCGATCATCGTCCATGCCTCACTGTTATCAGCCTGCGGGGGCAGACCCACCCCAAAGTTATTCGTCTCGTAGGTGTAATCCAGCTTGTTGAACCAATCGCCTGAGTTATAGCTGTTACGATCCATCGACTTTGAACGCAGCAGTTCATCGCCTGCATGGATGAAGGGCACACCCTGGGCGTATATGGCGTAGCTCATGGCGAGACTCTGCATGCGCACGCGATCATTCTGCGTGGTATCGCGCGGCGCTTTGAAGGCAATTGCGTCATACAGCGTCTCATTATCATGTGCGGAGACATACACGATATTCTCTTGCGGATCGGACGTATAGCCCGCCGGAGCCCCGTTGTAATCGACTTCCATACCGAGCACAGGCGCATCGTCATACCCTGTGAAGGCGTAATCACGCAGATTGCCCGCCAAACCTATACGCGCCAGATCGCCAAAGAGCAGCGTTGTCCCCTCATCCATATTGATGTCTAACAGGCCATTGGGAGCGTTATACGCGCCATTGGAGAGGCCCTGCTCCAGTTGATCGCCAAAGGGGTTGCCACCGCGCACCGCGTCGCGCAAACGGTCATTGAAGACACCAATGCCCGTGCCCGCGATATTCAGTTGAATGGCGTTCAGGCCGCGTGCATTGAGGGCGACTTCGCCAAAGTCCCAACCTTCGCCATAGACATAAATCGCTTTGCCATCGACGCCAGAGTTTTCAACGGTGAGTGCATCGAGGGCGGCGCGAACGGCTTTCATGTCTTCGAGCATGTGATGGCCCATGAGATCGAAGCGGAAGCCATCAACTTTGTACTCCACCGCGTTCAAGACGATGGTGTCAATCATGAGGCGGCGCATCATGTTATGTTCGGTGGCGGTGTTGGCACAGCAGGTGCTGCGAGCCACAATGCCGCGCTCATCCAGGCGATGATAGTAGCCAGGGACGATCTTATCGAGCACTGAGCGGGCATCCTGCCCCGCTGAGTTCGTGTGATTGAACACCACATCCTGCACCAGACGCAGCCCCATGCCATTGACTGCCGCGACCATCTGGCGATATTCCAGAATGCGCTGTGAGCCATCAGGATTGGTGCTGTAACTGCCTTCCGGTACGGCATAGTGATAGGGATCATAACCCCAGTTGTAACCGTCCAATTCGCGATACTGTGCGAGGATGGTCTGCTGTTCTTCGCTTTCCGGTGGCAGACCTGCAAGGTCTTCATAATCAGGCAGGAACCAGCGTTTTTTGTTCTCGTTGATGGTCGCAATATCGAACGAGGGCAGCAGATGAAGATGCGTCAGACCCGCCGACGCCAACCGCTTGAGGTGGGCAACGCCGCTGGATTCCGCCACCGTGAAGGCTAAATACGTTCCGCGATAATCGGGCGGGACAGCCTCATCAAAGGCGCTGAAATCACGGATATGCAGTTCATACAGCACAATATCTTCGGGCGCTTCGAGGGCGGGCTTGGCAAGCGTCTCCCAGCCTTGCGGCTTAAGAGTCGCATCCTTGAGATCAACCAGCTGACTGCG
>Ga0105046_10010443_pt1 | contig 14460 bp, 16 predicted proteins | sample MAT03_FD_78385 | JGI IMG/M metagenome (GOLD analysis project Ga0105046, IMG submission 78385) | Freshwater microbial communities from Lake Fryxell liftoff mats and glacier meltwater in Antarctica - MAT-03 (megahit assembly) | ecosystem: Environmental > Aquatic > Freshwater > Ice > Liftoff... | reverse complement strand
GCGGCGCCATCGGTCGACCAGCAGTCGACTGCACTAGTGCCTGATTCAACGGCCGGAAGCAAAGGAAAGACATCTAACGGACCAGCTCGGTTTCTGCGTCTGCATGCCGCGGTGGCGCACTGCCGAAAACGACTCTGCGACGCCCTGCGGAGTTACGCACTTGATCGAGTAACATCGCTGCTTGCCTAGGTGAGCGAAGGTAACCTGTGAATCAATTGGGTGACAGGATCGGGTGTACCACTTCGGCTGGAAGGTTGTCCAGCGCCATGATTGCGCCTAAAGGCTTGATCAGCCAGCGAGTCGGGCGCCGAATCTGCCCACATCGCTGCCCACATCGCCGCCAACTTCGTTGCCAACTTCGCCGCCAATTCTGCTTTCCCCCGGGGCGGCTTGCGAGCGCCACCCCTTGCGGCGCAGTATAGGCAATATGGATGCTACAAGCAAAGTCGCCGTGAGGATGGAAATCGTCGATGAAACAAGCGTTAACCAGCGACTCGACAACTTTCTCCTGAAGGTGCTGAAGGGCGTGCCGAAGAGCCATGTCTATCGGCTGCTGCGGCGCGGCGAGGTACGGGTCAACGGGCAGCGTGCTCAGCCGGAGCGCCGGTTGGTGGTGGACGACAAGGTGCGCATCCCGCCGGTACGGCTGGGGGCGGCGTCAGACAGCACCGCAGCGGTCGATTCGCACGAGCCTTCCCTGCTCGCGCGCCATGTGCAGTTCGAGGACGACTGGATAGTGGTGCTCGACAAGCCGTCCGGCTGGGCGGTGCATGGCGGCAGCGGGGTGGCGCGCGGTGTGATCGAGCAGTTACGGGCGGAACGGCCAGAGGCCAGGTTCCTGGAACTGGTGCACCGGATCGATCGCGACACCTCCGGGCTACTGTTGCTGGCTAAAAAACGCAGCGCGCTCATCCGCCTGCATGCCGATCTGCGCGAAGGCCGGGTCACCAAACACTACCGGGTGCTGGCGCACGGCACCTGGCGCAAGGGCAAGCGAACGGTCGATGCCCGCCTGCAACAGACGATGGTTGCCCCGGCCGAGAAGCGGATGCGGGTGGACGAGTCCGGCGTCACCGCGACCACGGTGTTCACGCCGCTGGCCACCTGGAAAGCATTCAGCCTGCTCGATGCCCATCTGCTGACTGGGCGCACCCATCAGATCCGGGTCCATCTGGCGCATGTCGGCAATCCGATCCTGGGCGACGACAAGTACGGGGATCCGGAGCGCGACAAGCCGCTCAAGCGCCTTGGCATCCGGCGCCTCATGTTGCATGCATTCAGCCTTGAGTTCGCCCACCCCGAAACCGGCCAGATCATCCAGATGGAAGCGCCATTGCCCCCTGATTTCGATAGCTTCATCGCGCAGCTCGATGCGCGTTCCGAGGAACAGCGTGCACTGCGCGCAGCCGGAGCTGTGCATGCCCAAACAGTTTGAGCTCCTGGTGTTCGACTGGGACGGCACCCTCGCCGATTCGGCCGGGCTGATCGCCCGCTGCATACAGCAGGCCTGTGCCGACATCGGGGTCGCGGTGCCGACAGAGGCGCGGGCGCGCTACGTGATCGGACTGGGCCTGGAGGACGCGCTGGCGCATCTGGTGCCTGAGCTGCCGGTATCGGACTACCGTCGCCTCGCCGACTGCTACCGCACGCATTACTTTGCCGGTGATGCGCAGGTGCCGTTATTCGGTGGTGCCCGCGACGCGCTGCTGCAGTTGCGGGCGGAGGGCTTCCGGCTCGCCGTGGCGACTGGCAAGACGAGGCGCGGGCTGGATCGGGCGATGACCAACCTCGGTGTCACCGACTGCTTCGACGCGACCCGGTGTGCCGACGAGTCTGCCTCCAAGCCGGACCCGATGATGCTTCATCAATTGTTCGACGAGCTCGGTGTCGGACCTTCGCGCAGCCTGATGATCGGCGACACCACGCATGACCTGGACATGGCGCGTGCAGCAGGCGTGGCATCGGTGGCGGTGACCTATGGGGCGCATCCGAGGGCCGGGCTGGTGGCCGCCAGTCCCATGGCCTGCGTCGACCGCTTCGACGAGTTGCACCGATGGCTGGCGACCAACGCCTGAGCTGATCGGGGCTGACACCCTGGACTGCCGGTCAGGAACGCATCACGCTGATCGTCTGGCGCATCATGGCAGCGTTGAACTTGCACGGTTCAGCGGCCAACACGGCGGCAGGCTGGGACGCCCGCGCCGGTACGACACGAAAAGGAAACAGACATGAGTGGAAGCGAAGGCGGTGGCGAGAACTGGGAACGTAAGGTGCTCGAGAAGCTCGCCACCTCGGCACTGCAGGAGCAGCGACGCAGCCGCTACTGGGGCATCTTCTTCAAGTCTCTGACCTTCGTCTACCTGTTCCTCATTCTGTTCATCGCCGCGGGTTGGTTCGGCGCCCGCGAGATGGTTGCGGGCAGGCACACGGCGCTGGTGCAGGTCAACGGGGTGATTTCTTCGGACAGCGCCGCCTCTGCTGACCAGATCATGGCCGGGCTGCAGGCAGCGTTCAAGGATACCAACACGGCGGGCGTGGTGCTTCGGATCAACAGTCCGGGTGGCAGCCCGGTGCAGGCCGGCCAGATCAACGATGAAATCCGCCGACTGCGCGCGTTGTACCCGAACATCCCGCTCTATGCGGTGGTCGAGGACATCTGTGCCTCGGGCGGCTATTACGTCGCCGTGGCCGCCGACAAGATCTATGTCAACAGCGCCAGCCTGATCGGCTCGATCGGTGTGCTCATGGACGGCTTTGGCTTTACCGGCGTGCTGGACAAGCTTGGCGTCGAGCGCCGGCTGCTGACTGCCGGCGACAACAAGGGGTTCATGGATCCGTTTTCACCGATGCAGCCCAAGCAGCGCGAGTATGCCCAGTCGATGCTGACCAACATCCACCAGCAGTTCATCGAGGTGGTGAAAAAGGGGCGCGGCGACCGCCTCAAGCTCGGGCCTGAAATCTTCAGTGGTCTGATCTGGACCGGGGAGAAAAGCATCGAACTGGGGCTGGCCGACGCCCTGGGCAGCGTCGAGTATGTGGCGCGCGAGGTGATCAAGGCGGAGACCATCGTCGACTACACCGCGCGCGAAAACCTCGCGGAGCGGGTTGCCAAACGCTTCGGGGCCGCCTCAGCCGAGGCGTTCTGGACGCTGGCCACCGGCGGGCGGCCCGGCACCTTGCGCTGAACGGGGGGCGATCGCCGGCTGACGGAACTTTCACGGTACTGAAAGACCGAAGTCAGGCAGCAACCGGCTGAGCGCGATCAGTGGCAGGCCGATCAGCGCGGTCGGGTCGTCACAGCGGATCGATTCGACCAACGCGATGCCCAGGCCCTCGGCCTTTGCGCTGCCAGCGCAGTCATAGGGTTGTTCGATCCGCAGGTAGCGCTCGATCGTCGCATCGTCCAGCCGGCGGTAGCAGACTTCGGTGCTGACCACTTCGACCACGGTCTGGCCGGAACCGACCCGGGCGAGGCAGAAAGCGCTGTGAAAAACCGCAGTTCGGCCGCTCAGCATGCGTAACTGCGCTACGGCGCGCTCATGGCTGCCCGGCTTGTTGATCGGCTCGCCGTCCAGATCGGCGACCTGATCGGCGCCGATCACCACCGCAGCCGGGCGCTGGCTGGCGATCCGTAGCGCCTTGGCGCTGGCAAGGCGGGTGGCCAGAGCGAGCGGACGCTCGCCCGCCTGCGGCGTCTCGTCGACCTGGGGATCGGCGACCGAGAACGGCAGCCCGAGCCGCTGCAGCAGGCTGCGCCGGTAGGACGATGTCGAGGCGAGGATGAGCTCAGGCATGGCGCTCCTGCAATAGCCGGGGCGATTGCCGCAGTTTTGTGGATTGCCGCAGTTTTGTGGATTGCCGCAGTTTTTGACAACGGCCAGAAAGCGCAATATTATCCGACGTTTATGTCGCACACCCCGGTTATTGACAGCATCGCCTTTGCCCGAGCCGGCAAACAGTGCCGCGGCACGGTCAAAGGTGATCGACTGACCCGCCTGCACGACAACCTGGTCGACATGGCGGGGGAGGTCAGCTATGAGGTGCGTGGCACATTGTGGGACGGCAAACCAGCGCTGGAACTCAACGTCGATGGCTGGCTGATGGTCAGGTGTCTGCGTTGTCTTGGTCCGATGCGCTGGACGGTGCAGATCAACAATCGGGTGCGCCTCGCGCGCGACGAGGCTGATCTGGACGCAGCAGACGAAGAGGGCATCGACGCCATTGCGGCGTCCGAGGAACTCGACGTGGAACTTCTGGTGGAAGACGAACTGTTGCTGCAATGGCCGATTGCGCCGCGCCACGATGAAGACGCGATGCAGGCATGCGGCACCAACGCGGCCAGCACGGCCGGAACCAACGCAGTACATCCGTTCGCAGTGCTGGAACAATTGTCGTCGCAACGCGGCGGCACCGAACAAGGCAGCAAAGACTAAGAACTAAGAGGTTTCGTCATGGCAGTTCAGCAGAACAAAAAATCGCCCTCCCGCCGCAACATGCGCCGAGCTCACGACTTCCTCAGCCCGGCACCGCTGGGTGTCGAGCCGACGACCGGTGAAGTTCATCTTCGCCATCACATCAGCCCGTCCGGCTATTACCGCGGCAAGAAGGTGGCTGCGGGCAAGAAGGACTGAGCAGTTCCTGCGTTCTGCAGTCGGACAGGCGCTTGAACGTCGACCGACACCGCCCCGGGCGCTGGCTGCGCGGGACGGGTGGTTGATCATGCCCCGGGTCGTGGTGGCAATCGACTGCATGGGTGGCGATCACGGGCCCGGCGTGACGGTGCCAGCAGCCATCGCGGCGATCGACAGCGACCCTGAGCTGTCGATCGTGCTTGTCGGGCTGACTGACGCCATTGCCGCCGCGCTCAGCGCAGCCGGCCGACCCGAAAGCGACCGGCTGCGGGTGCTGCATGCCCCGGAGGTCGTCACCATGGACGAGGCGCCCGCGGGGGCACTGCGCAACAAGAAGAAATCGTCGATGCGGGTCGCGATCAATCTGGTCAAGTCGGGCGATGCGCACGCCTGCATCAGCGCCGGCAACACCGGTGCGTTGATGGCGACCGCACGCTTCGTGCTGAAGACCCTGCCGGATATCGAGCGCCCGGCGATCTGCGGCATCCTGCCCTCGATGACCGGTCGCACCTACATGCTCGACCTGGGTGCCAACGTCGACTGCACGCCGTTGCAGCTGCTGCAGTTCGGAATCATGGGCTCCAGTCTCGTGGGCGCGCTCGAGCAGATCGAATCCCCCAGCGTCGGCTTGCTGAACATCGGCGTGGAGGACATCAAGGGCAACGATACGGTCAAGCAGGCTGCAGAACTGCTGCGTGCCAGCGGCCTGAACTTCTACGGCAACGTGGAAGGCGACGACATCTACAAGGGCACGGTCGATGTCGTGGTCTGCGATGGGTTCGTCGGCAACGTCGCGCTGAAGAGCTCGGAGGGTCTGGCGCAGATGCTCGGCGGCGTGCTCAGGCGCGAAGTCGAGCGTACCTGGCTCACCCGACTCGCCGGGCTGTGCGCGCTGCCGGTGATGCGAGCGTTCAAGCGCACGGTCGACCATCGTCGCTACAACGGTGCGAGCCTGCTCGGGCTAAGGGGCGTGGTGGTCAAGAGCCATGGCTCGGCCGACGTCTTCGCCTACGGCTTTGCCATCCGCCGGGCGGTTGAAGAGGTGCGCAGGGGTCTGGCCGACCGCATCGAAGCGCGGGTCGGCCACCTGCAGCAGGGCGCGGCGTGAGTGTGTCCCGTCCGCTGTTTTCGCGGATCGCGGGCACCGGCGGCTACCTTCCGGAGCATTGCGTCACCAACGACGAACTTGCCACCCGGGTGGACACGTCGGATGAGTGGATTCGCACCCGCACCGGCATAAGGCAGCGCCATTTCGCAGCGGATGGCGAACTGGCCAGCGACCTGGCCCTGAAAGCTTCGCTGAAGGCGATAGACGCGGCGGGCATCTTAGCGTCTGACATCGGACTGATCATCGTGGCGACCACCACACCAGACGTGGTGTTTCCGAGCACCGCCTGCATCCTGCAGCACAAGCTGGGCGTGAGCGGCTGCCCCGCCTACGACCTGCAGGCGGTATGCAGCGGTTTCGTCTATGCCCTCGCCTCGGCGGATCTTGCAGTGCGCGCCGGCCATTGCCGGCATGCCCTGGTGGTCGGCACCGAGGTGTATTCGCGCATCCTCGACTGGAGCGATCGGGCGACCTGCGTGCTGTTCGGCGATGGGGCGGGCGCGGTCGTGCTGAGCGCCTCGGATGCCGTTGGCGTGGTGTCCTCGCACCTGCATGCAGACGGCCGCTACAGTGGCATCCTGGGGGTGCCAGGCCGGATCGACAGCGGCAGGATCGAGGGATCACCCTATGTCCACATGGATGGCAACAGCGTGTTCCGCTTTGCGGTGAAGGTTCTGGCCGAGGTGGCGCACGAGGCGCTCGATGCCAATGCACTGACTGCGCTGGACATCGACTGGCTGATTCCGCATCAGGCCAACATCCGGATCATCGAGGCCACTGCCAAGAAGCTCGGGCTGCCGATGGAGCGGGTGGTGGTCACCGTCGATCGTCACGCCAACACTTCTGCGGCATCGATTCCACTCGCCCTGGATGAGGCGGTGCGCGATGGACGCATCCGCAGCGGCCAGCATGTCCTTCTGGAGGGCGTGGGCGGCGGCTTCACCTGGGGCGCGGTGCTGATCCGGTGGTAAAACCCCGGGCACCGACGGCATTGACAACGCGAACGAAAGATCTCAGCGGATGAGCGCAGTGCGAGTGCAGTTTTCGATGGTGTTCCCCGGACAGGGCTCGCAATCAGTCGGCATGATGCGCGGCTTTGCCGACCGCCCGGGCGTGCGTGCGACCTTCGATGAAGCATCGACAGCGCTGGGCGAGAACCTGTGGGACATGGTCGAGGCCGGGTCGGCAAGCGAACTCGATGCCACTGTCAACACCCAGCCGGTGATGCTGACCGCAGGGGTCGCAGTCTGGCGGGAGTGGCTTGCCTGCGGCGGACCGAAGCCGCTGGTCGTTGCCGGCCACAGCCTCGGCGAGTACGCCGCCCTGGTTGCCGCAGGCGCGCTGGCACTGCCGGACGCGGTGCGCACAGTGCGCTTTCGCGCGCAGGCGATGCAGGAGGCGGTGCCGATCGGCACTGGCGCCATGGCAGCGATTCTCGGACTGGACGACGACTCAGTGCGCACAGTGTGCGCCGCAGCCGCGCAAGGCGAGGTGGTGGAGGCAGTGAACTTCAACGCCCCCAATCAAGTAGTGATCGCTGGTCACCGGGCAGCAGTGGAACGCGCCAGCGAGCAGGCGAAGGCTGCGGGGGCCAAGCGTGCCCTGATGCTGGCGGTCAGCGCGCCGTTCCACTCGACATTGCTCGCGCCTGCAGCCGAGCGTCTGCAGGCGTTCCTGCGCACTGTGGCGGTCGCCACCCCGGTGATTCCGGTGATCAACAACGTCGATGTGGCGAGCCCGACCGATCCGGATGCAATCCGCGATGCCTTGTCCCGCCAGGCGCGCAGTCCGGTGCGTTGGGTGGAGACCGTTCGGGCCATGGCGGCGCGCGGCGTTGGAACGATCATCGAGTGCGGGCCGGGCAAGGTATTGAACGGACTGACCCGACGCATCGACGGCGCGCTCACCGGCCATCCGATCGTCGATTCGGCGTCGCTCGACGACGCGCTCAAGGCGGTGCGCGCATGAGCCCCGGGACCACCACACTGACAGGCGAGGTTGCGCTGGTCACCGGCGCCACCCGTGGCATCGGAAAGGCGATCGCGCTGGCACTGGCGGGGGCGGGCGCGACCGTGATCGGCACCGCGACCAGCGATGCCGGTGCCGGGGCAATCACTGACGCCTTCGCCCAATCCGGATTTTCTGGCCGGGGCGTTCGTCTGGACGTGAACGATGCAGCGCAGGTCGAAGTCACGCTGGAATCGATTGCTTCCAGTGACGGACCGGTGTCCATTCTGGTGAACAACGCCGGAATCACCCGAGACAACCTGCTGATGCGGATGAGCGAGGATGAGTGGGACACCATCCTCGATACCAATCTCAAGGCGGTCTGGCGTCTGTCCAAAGCGGTTTTGCGGCCGATGATGAAGGCGCGGCGCGGGCGCATCATCAACATCGGTTCGGTGGTCGGCTCGATCGGCAATGCCGGTCAGTCGAACTATGCTGCATCCAAGGCGGGCGTACTCGGCTTCACCCGGGCGCTGGCGCGCGAGGTCGGCAGTCGCAACATCACCGTCAACTGTGTGGCGCCCGGGTTCATCGACACCGACATGACCAGTACGCTCAAGCCCGAGCAGCGCAGCGCCCTGCTCGGTCAGGTGCCGCTCGGCCGGCTGGGCGAGGCGGGCGACGTGGCCGCGGCGGTGCTCTATCTGGCTTCGGCGGGTGCAGCCTATGTCACCGGGAGCACCCTGCATGTCAATGGCGGGTTGCACATGGAGTAGGCAGCGCAGCAGTCGCGGCGATCGCTGTGGCTGCGGGGAGGCGCCGGCTCGTGGCCGACAAAGTGGTTTCGTCAGGCGCGGGGGAGATGCTTGTTTTTGGTAGAATCCGCAGCCGTCAAGCTGCGGGTGGTCCGGGATCGTCCGGATGCCGCTTGCTTCGGGTGAGGGTATTCACCAGGCGATCCCGTTCAGGGGAGCCTTGAGGCGGGCGGTGTTTCCGTCACGGGTCGCGGTGCTTCCTTCATACGATTCAAACCTAGAAGAGGGGTCTGTAATGGAAAACGTGGAAAGCCGGGTCAAGAAGATCGTTGCCGAACAGCTTGGCGCCAACGAGGCGGACGTGAAGATCGATTCGCGGTTCGTGGATGACCTCGGGGCCGATTCCCTGGATACGGTAGAGCTCGTCATGGCGCTCGAAGAGGAGTTCGAAACCGAGATTCCGGATGAAGAGGCCGAGAAGATCACCACCGTCCAGCAGGCCGTCGACTACATCAACTCGCACAAGAAGTGACCTGCCGGCAACCGGCATACTGACGGGTTGGCGCATGACACGTCGTCGTGTAGTGGTAACCGGGCTGGGGGTGATTTCTCCAGTCGGCAACAGCGTATCCACGGCCTGGGAGGCTCTGCTGGCCGGGCGTGGCGGCATCGCCAACGTCACCCGCTTTGACGCCACTGGCTTCTCCTGCCGGTTCGCTGGCGAAGTGAAGGGCTTCGACGTCGAGCAGTACATGCCGGCGAAGGAAGCCAGGCACATGGACACGTTCATCCATTTCGGGATGGCCGCGGGGATCCAGGCTTGGGCCGACAGCGGCCTTCAGGTGACCGAAGCCAACGCCGAGCGCCTTGGCGTCATCGTCGGCTCCGGCATCGGCGGGCTGCCGATGATCGAGCACACCCACGGCGAGCTGGAGGCGAAGGGGCCGCGGCGGATATCGCCGTTCTTCGTTCCGGCATCGATCATCAACATGATCTCTGGCCACCTGAGCATCCGCTTCGGGCTCAAGGGGCCGAGTCTGGCCATAGTAACGGCGTGTACGACCGGTCTGCACTGTATCGGCGAGGCGGGGCGCCTGATCGAGTATGGCGATGCCGATGTGATGCTCGCCGGTGGCGCGGAAGCGACCGTGTCGCCGCTGGGAATCGGCGGTTTTGCCGCGGCGCGTGCGCTGTCCAGCCGCAATGACGATCCGGCCACTGCATCGCGTCCCTTCGACAAGGATCGCGACGGCTTCGTGCTCGGCGAGGGCGCGGGCGTGATGGTGCTCGAGGAGTACGAGCATGCGCGTGCCCGTGGCGCAAGGATCTACGCCGAGCTCTCCGGCTACGGCATGAGCAGCGACGCATTCCACATGACCGCGCCGAACATGGATGGCCCGAGGCGCTGCATGATCAACGCGATGAAGAATGCGGCGATCGATCCGTCGCAGGTGCAGTACCTCAACGCGCACGGCACCTCCACGCCGCTTGGAGACAAGAACGAGACTGAGGCGATCAAGGCTGCGTTCGGGCCGGTAGCAAGCCGGCTGGTGGTCAATTCCACCAAGTCGATGACCGGGCATCTGCTCGGCGGGGCTGGCGGACTGGAGTCGGTAGTCACCGTCATGGCAATCCATCACCAGGTTTCACCGCCGACCATCAACATCTTCAACCAGGATCCGGAGTGCGATCTCGACTACTGCGCCAACAGCGCACGCGAGATGAAGATCGACGTCGCGCTGAAAAACAACTTCGGCTTCGGCGGCACCAACGGTTCGCTGGTGTTCCGTCGACTGCGCTGAGCGTGACGCGCGGGCGCGCGATTGAACACTGACCTGAACGTCGATCGCCCGCTGTTCCTGCGGGTCGACGGGGTAGCCGTGCACCCCACGGCGGCCGCGGTTTCGTCGCTCGATCGGGGGCTCTGCTACGGCGACGGGGTGTTTCGCACCGTACGTCTTGCCGGCGGCCGGGTAACAGCCTGGGCGCGCCATGCGCGCAAGCTCGACGCCGACTGCCTGCGGCTCGGTCTGCCGATGGCGGACCGGGGGCGGATCGAGCGCGATCTGGCCGACCTGGGGGCCCTGCATCCTGAATGCGTGGCGAGGATCACGGTCACCAGCGGGACTTCAGCGCGCGGCTATCGGCGCCCCGCAGCCGTGGCGCCGGCCACTCTGGTCGTCGGCAGCGCCTTGCCCGCATGGCCGGCGACCTTCCGCACGCAGGGCGTGGCGGTTCGCGTATGCAACCTGCGCCTGGGCACTCAGCCAGCCCTGGCCGGGGTCAAGCACCTGAACCGTCTCGAGCAAGTCCTTGCGCGCTCGGAGTGGGCAGACCCGGCGATCGCCGAAGGCCTGACCCTGGATCAGGACGGCAACGCCATCTGCGGCACGATGACAAATCTGTTCGTTCTGGAAGGCCAGCGGCTGGTGACTCCAGCGCTGCATCGGTGCGGCGTGGCCGGGGTTCAGCGCGAGCGGATTCTCGATTGGGCGGCCGCACAGTCGATCCCGACGGCAGTCGAACCGATTTCGGTAGACCGGCTGTGGGCAGCAGACGCGCTTTTCCTGTCCAACAGCGTGATTCCAGTCTGGTGGGTGAGCCGGCTGGATACCCAGGTGTTCGACCCGCCGCCCTGGATCAGCGTGCTCGGGGCCGCGCTTGACCGCGATGACTGAGCCGGGCGACACCCTGCCCGGGTTGGGCTGCGCGCGGTGAGGGCAGGCGGAATGTTCCGCATACTGGGTGCGCTGCTCATGCTGGCTATCCTGGCTGGTGGCGCCGTCTGGTTCTATGTGTACGAGTGGCGGCCGGCGCTGCCATCCGGCCTGGTCGAGTTCACCATCGAGGAGGGCAAGGGCCTGCGCGCCGCCGCCGGGGCGATGCGCAGGGCGGGCGTGCCGGTATCGACAGAGCCGCTCGTCGTGCTGGGGCGCCTGACCGGATCAGATACCCGGGTGCGCGCCGGACACTATGAACTGCAGGCAGGGGTCTCGCTCTGGGAACTGCTTCAGAAGGTCACCCGCGGCGACGTGACGTTGAGCGAGATCACCTTCATCGAGGGCTGGACGCTGCGTGAGTGGCGGGCGGCGCTGGCCGCTCACCCCGATCTGCGTCATGACAGCGGCAACCTGTCCGATCGCGACCTGGCACTGGCGCTGGGCATCGAGTCGGGCGCGCTTGAAGGCTGGCTGTTTCCGGATACCTATCTTTTCACCCGCGGCAGCAGCGAGCGGGCGCTGATCGCACGCACCCACCGCGCGATGGTCGACCATGTCGAGCGCGAATGGGCGGCGCGGGCCGATGGCCTCGCCGTCAAGACACCCTACGAGTTCCTGATACTGGCATCGATCATCGAGAAGGAGACCGGGCGGGCGGCCGACCGCGGACGGATCTCCGCGGTGTTCCATAATCGGCTGCGGCTGGGCATGCGGCTGCAGACGGATCCGACCGTGATCTATGGGCTGGGCGCCGCGTTCGATGGCAACCTGCGTCGGCGCGACCTGCAGGCCGATACGCCGTTCAATACCTATATACGCGGCGGGTTGCCACCGACGCCGATCGCCATGCCCGGGCTGGGCTCGCTGCGCGCCGCGCTGCGTCCGGAGCCGTCGCGCGCGCTGTTCTTCGTCGCCCGAGGCGACGGCACCTCCGAATTCTCGGAGACCCTCGCGGATCACAACCGCGCCGTGAGAAAATATCAGTTGGGTGGGGCGCCTGCCCGCTGAGTCGACGGCGCGATCCGCAGACGGCATCGCGATCGTTTTATCGGATGGAAGATGACAGGACATTTCATCACGCTGGAAGGTATCGACGGGGCGGGCAAGAGCACGCATCTGTCGTTCATTGCCGAGCACCTGAGGGCCGCAGGCGACGAGGTGCTGATCACCCGCGAACCGGGCGGGACCGCGCTCGGTGAGTCGCTGCGCGAGTTGATCCTCGCCCGGTCGATGGACAGCCTGACCGAGACGCTGATGATCTTTGCCGCGCGCAGCGAGCACCTGCAGCAGGTCGTGCGCCCGGCGCTCGCCGCTGGCCTCACCGTGCTCTGTGACCGGTTCACCGATGCGACCTTCGCCTATCAGTGCGGCGGGCGTGGCGTGCCGGAGTCCGCGGTGGACGCGCTGGCCGAACTGGTGCATGCCGATCTGCAGCCCGACCTCACCCTGCTGTTCGACACCGACGCTGCGATCGCGCGGGCGAGGGTGCATGCGCGCCGGCCGACCGACCGTTTCGAACAGGAGGATGCCGATTTCTTCGTCCGGGTGCGCGCCCGGTACCTTGCGCAGGCGCGGCGCGAGCCAACCCGGTTCTGCGTGCTCGATGGGGCACGCCGCATCGATGAAGTGCAGGTGGCGATTGCCCAGGCCCTGGATGCCAGGCTGCAGTCTGACCGACGATGAACGGGATGTCGTGGCATGACCAAGCATGGGACATCGCGGTGAGCGCTGCGGCGCCCTCGCTGCTGCTGCATGGGCCGGCAGGGATCGGCGAACGGGCGTTCGCGGTCGCGCTTGCCGAAGCCTGGCTGTGCGAGAAGCCGGATCGCAACAGCCGGCAGCCGTGCACGATCTGCCCAAGCTGCCGCCTGCTCGCCGCTGGAAACCATCCGGACTTGCGCATCATCGAACCCGAGGCGATTGCGGTCTCGGCCGCGTCAACCGCAGGATCGGCTGACGGGGACGACGAGGACGAAGCTGTCGCAGACGACAAGCCGCGATCGGATCGAAAGCTTAGCCAGGAGATCCGGGTCGTTCAGCTGCGCCAGTTGGTCGAGCTTGCGCACTTGAGCAGCCATCGTGGTGGTGCGCGCGTGGTCATCATCCACCCAGTCGACGCAATGAACCTTGCCGCTTCGAACGCCCTGCTCAAGCTGCTCGAGGAGCCGCCGGACGGCATGCGCTTCGTGCTGGTTGCGCACCGCCTGCGCCGGGTGAGTGCGACTGTGCTCAGCCGGTGCATGCGAGTGGCATTAACGGTGCCGGCGCCCGAGCTGGCGATCGAATGGCTGATCGGGCAGGGCGTTCAGGACGCAACACAGGCGCTCGCGCTCGCCGGTGGCTCACCGCAGGTCGCGCTGGCCAACGCGGATCCGCTGCGTGCCACGATCTATCGCGCCTGGCTGCAATGCGTGTCCGAGCCGTCGGCGTCAGCCGTCGCCGCTGCGCGTGACACCAAGGACGCAGGCCCGGCGCAGGTGCTAGCCTGGCTGCTGCAGTGGACGCACGATCTTGCGCTGGTGAAAGCCGGCGCCCGGCCCCGCTACCATCCTCAGCAGGCGGCCGTGCTGCAGCGGCACTCGGCAGCGCTCGAGATGATGGCGATCGCACGTTTGCATCGTACACTCCTGCTGAAACAGCGCTGGATCCGGCATCCACTCAACCCGCAGTTGTCGCTTGAAGCGCTCTGGCACGACTACCTGCAGCATTCGGAGATCCGTTGATCGGGTTCGCCGAACAACATCCATGTACATCGATTCTCACTGCCACCTCGATTTTCCGGACCTGCAAGGCGATCTGACAGGCGTGCTCGCGCGGATGCGCGAGTCCAGGGTCACCCATGCCCTGTGCGTCTCGGTGAACCTGCAGGACTTTCCGCGTGTTCACTCGCTCGCGCTCGCGCATGAACACTTGTACGCCTCGGTAGGCGTGCATCCGGATCAGCCTGCGGACGACACGACGAGCACCGTGCGGCTGGTCGAACTGGCCGCGCTGCCTAAGGTCATTGCAATCGGCGAGACCGGTCTAGACTATTTCCGGCTGGACGGTCCGGCACTTTGGCAGCAGGAGCGGTTCCGTCGGCATATCCGCGCTGCACGCGAGACCGGCAAGCCGCTGATCGTGCATACCCGATCCGCAGCCGAGGATACTTTGCGCATCATGCGGGAGGAGGGTGCTGGCGAAGTCGGCGGGGTCATGCACTGCTTCACCGAAACCCTGGAGGTCGCCCTCGCGGCGATCGACCTGGGCTTCTACATTTCGTTCTCGGGCATCGTCACCTTCAAGAACGCGGTTGAGCT
>Ga0105046_10010442_pt1 | contig 14460 bp, 8 predicted proteins | sample MAT03_FD_78385 | JGI IMG/M metagenome (GOLD analysis project Ga0105046, IMG submission 78385) | Freshwater microbial communities from Lake Fryxell liftoff mats and glacier meltwater in Antarctica - MAT-03 (megahit assembly) | ecosystem: Environmental > Aquatic > Freshwater > Ice > Liftoff... | reverse complement strand
TTCAGAAGGCCAGCGAGCCAAAATTCCATTTGGTGAATGAGCGCTTTGACTACGACAAGGTGCGGGTCTAAAACCGGCTTTGACGACGCAGATCGAGCGTTGTGGGGAACTCCGGATTTACTTCTGCCTTGGGGATCTCCATTTGGCCTGTTGAGCCTCCATACTCTGAAAAGCGTGATGCTCTGCGTGCCTGGGCTTCATTGGCGTTGACAGGGAAGGTGTCGTAGTTCCTTCCGCCTGGGTGAGACACATTGTAGATGCACCCGCCGAGGGAGAGACCGCTGCTGAGATCGAGCAGGTCAAATAGCAGGGGTGTGTGAACGGGTATGGTTGGGTGCAGGCATTTGGGCGGCTGCCAGGCACGATAGCGCACGCCGCAAACAAATTCACCATGAGTCCCTGTAGGGCGAAGCGGAAGCTTACGGCCATTGCAGGTGACGGCAAACCGTTCTCCTGTCAGGTTACGTACTTTGACTTGTAATCGCTCGACGGAGGAATCTACAAAGCGAGACGTACCACCCGCGGCAGCTTCTTCGCCAAGTACATACCAGGGTTCGATCGCCTGACGAAGTTCGATGTGTACTCCGTCATAAACGACAGCGCCGTAGACGGGGAAGCGGAATTCGAAATGCGGTGCAAACCAGGAAGCGTCGAAGTTATAGCCTGCTCGATTGAGGTGTTGCAAGACTTCACCGAAGTCTTTTTCGACGAAGGCTGGCAACAGAAACTGATCATGCAGCCGCGTTCCCCATCGAACAGGTGTTTCGTTGTAAGGATTTTGCCAGAAGGCAGATGTTAAGGCACGCAGCAGGAGCTGCTGTGTGAGGCTCATGCGCGCGTGAGGCGGCATTTCAAAGGCACGCATCTCCAGCAGACCCAGGCGGCCTGTGGCCGAATCTGGCGAGTACAATTTGTCGATGCAAAATTCTGCGCGGTGGGTATTGCCGGTTACGTCGACGAGGAGATTGCGAAAAAGGCGATCCACAAGCCAGGGTATGTAACGATCGTCGAGCCCGTGGTTTTCGATCAGGCTGCAGGCTATTTCCAGTTCATAGACAGCGTCGGGCCTTGTTTCGTCCACCCTGGGGGCCTGGCTGGTTGGGCCGATAAAGGTGCCAGAGAAGAGATAAGACAACGAAGGATGGTTTAACCAAAAGAGCACGAGCGAGCGCAATAAATCGGGACGTCTCAGGAAGGGGCTGTTCAGGGGCTGCGCGGCTCCCATCACAATATGATTGCCGCCGCCAGTGCCTGTGTGGCGACCGTCCAGCATAAATTTTTCGGTGCCGAGCCGGCACAAGCGAGCTGTGTGATACAGACGGGTTGTATCTTCTACCAGCGTTGCCCAATCCGAAGACGGATTTGTGTTTACTTCAATCACACCGGGGTCTGGCGTGACTTTGATTTGCTTGAGCCGGTGGTCAAAGGGTGGCGTATAGCCTTCAATTAAAACTGGAAGTTTTAATTTGGCGGCGGTATCTTCGATGGCCATGATGAGCTCGACATACTCTTCTGCACTCTCTACCGGCGGCATGAAGATGTGAAGCTTGCCGCGGCGCGGCTCTACCGAGAGGGCAGTACGTACGCCTTGATCCGGGCCTGCGGGCAAGACCTGTTCGCGAACTTTCTGTTTGTTGCTTGCCTCATCGCCTTCGCTGGCGATTGATCTTTGTGGAGTCTGAAGCGGCTCTCCCCAAAGCCCGGTTGCTAAGGGCGCGGCGGGTTGAGGGAGAGGCCCTCTCGGTGCCATGGGGTCGATCTCGTAGATGCGGCGTTGTTGGTTCTCTGGCTCATGTGGAAGGCTCTGCAGCGGTAAACGGAAGCCGACGGGGGAATCACCGGGGACAAGAAAGAGGTGTCTTGCCCGAAGCATCCACAACCCGCTTTGCCAGGATGGGCCATCTTTGCCCCGTACTTTCTGAAGTGGCAGAACAAAACCTGAAGGCTGATCGAGACCTCGCTCGAAAATTCGCCGAAAGCGATCGCGCTCTTCCGGGTCGGCCAGTTTGTTGTCTTTAGGGTCAACGTTGATGGGGAGTTGCCGCTCTTTGTGAATGTACTCGAGCGGGTCTTCGTATGCGGCAATCACAAAGTCTGGAGAAACGAGGAGCCGCTGTGCCAACGCTTCGGCAAAGCGAAGTGCTTCTGCGGCACCATGTCCATAGTCCTGTTCCGGGTTGGCAATCCACTGGTCGTCGCGCCAGAGCGGGGCGCCATCGTTGCGCCAATAACAGGTAAAGGCCCAGCGCGGTAGTGATTCGCCTGGATACCACTTGCCCTGGCCATAATGTAGAAGTCCTCTGGGGGCAACCTGATCGCGCAGACGTCGAATCAATTGACCAGCCCGGCGTTCTTTTTCAGAGCCGAGAGCAGCGGTGTTCCATTCTTCGCCGTCCATGTCGTCGATGGAGACAAAAGTGGGTTCTCCACCCATGGTCAGGCGCACATCGTTGGCATTCAGATCCTGGTCGACTTTGGCACCTAAGGCATCAATTGATTGCCACTGATGATCGGTGTAGGGTTTGGTTACGCGCGGATCTTCGTGAATCCGCGTCACTTCCATAAAGTGCTCAAACTCTACTTCGCAGGGGCTCACCAAGCCGGAGACTGGAGCAGCAGAGGCAGGCTCTGGGGTGGCGGCCAGAGGGATGTGTCCTTCGCCTGCAAAGAGGCCTGAGGTGGGGTCCAGGCCGACCCAGCCCGCTCCTGGCAGATAGACCTCGGTCCAGGCATGGAGGTCTGTAAAGTCAGCTTCTGGCCCAGAGGGACCATCTAGTGATTTTTCGTCGGCTTTTAACTGAATCAGATAGCCGGAAACAAATCGCGCCGCCAAGCCGAGCTTGCGAAAAGCCTGAACCAGAAGCCAGGCGCTATCGCGGCAGGATCCGCTGCCGATGGCGAGCGTTTCTTCTGGAGTCTGCACCCCGGGTTCCATACGAATCGTGTAGCTGACTCGTCTGGTTAAGCTGGCATTGAGGTCGAAAAGAAACCCTGTGGTGCGCCGGGTGGTCATGTCAATCCCGTTTATAAACTCATCGAATTTGTTACCGCCAGGAAGCAGTTCGAGGAAGGGTTTGAGCTCTCGTGCCAGCGACTCCTCATAGACGAATGGAAATTCCTCGGCATAGGGCTCGAGGAAATAGTCGAAGGGGTTGGTGACGCTCATGTCAGCGACGAGGTTCACTTCAACTGAAAAAATGCTGGTTGGTTCGGTGAAGACGAGTCGAGCCAGGTAGTTGCCCTGTGGATCTTGCTGCCAATTGATGAAGTGTTGCGCTGGTTTGATGTTGAGGGCATAGCTGTGAATGGGGGTTCGGCTATGAGGCGCGGGTCGAAGACGGACGACCTGCGGAGATAAGGTAACAAGGCGGTCATATTGATAGACCGTACGGTGATGTAAGGCGACACGAATTGCCATGGACTGGTTCCATGATTCTGCCACGTCAGCGACTTGGCGGCAATCGATAGGCTGAATCGAATCGATTTGTTTGGCTATGAGATGAAACGGAATGCCGAGGTAGAAGAAGACCTGCTACGATGCGTTTGGTTGTCTTCTCACGTAATTGCCGAAAGTTGAATTCAGGATTTTATTCAAGTGATGATTAAACCTAAGCCCGCGCGAGAGTCTTTGAGGGAGCATATGTTGCTTTTTCGGGAGTTTTTGCGGTACCCGTTCTACACGGCGGCGCTTGCGCCAAGTTCGCGCCATTTGGCACAGCGGATGGCCAGTGCGGTACAGCTTTCTACAGCTCAAACTGTGGTTGAGCTTGGACCTGGAACTGGAGCCCTGACGACCGCCTTGCTGCCCCGTTTGCATCAGGATGCCCGATTTTTGGCTGTAGAGCTAAATCCGAGATTCGCTGAAGAGTGGCGTAAACAGTTTCCAGGCCGGCAGGTAGAAGTGGGCAATGTAGCCAACCTACGCCAGATTTGCGGCCGTCACCAGATGGACAGCATTGATTGCATTGTGAGCGGCCTTCCGTGGCCTTCATTCCCGACTGCCTTGCAGGAAGCTGCGCTCGAAGAGGTTCTCAGTCTGTTGAGCCCTGGTGGTCAGATGGTGACCTTTGGCTACCATGTTGGCATGTGCATGCCTTCGGGGCGGCACTTCCACCGGTTGGTCAAGCGCCGGTTTCGTCACGTGGAACACCTGGAGTGGGAATGGCGCAATTTGCCGCCCGCGTATATTTTGCGATGCACTCGCTGATGCAACGCCGCGTTTTTTGCCTGGCTCCACTATTTGCTGCGTCGCTGCGAGCGGAAGATCCTGAGGTCTGGGTCTTTGACCGCTTAGACCGGTTGGGGAATCACGCGGTGATCGCCGCAGGAAACCCAACTTTGATCGACACGCCTGGCGGCAAGGCTATCGAGTTTAATGGTGAGGACGACGCGCTCTTTGTGGACGCCCATCCGTTGGCAGGTGCCACAGCCTTTAGTTGGGAAGTTGTTTTTCGACCAGCCAGTGGGGGCCGGGCTGAGCAGCGATTTTTTCATCTTCAGGAAACCGGTTCCACAAACCGAATGCTGTTTGAAACTCGCCTGATTGGCAAGAGCTGGTACCTGGATTCTTTCGTTGCCTCCAATACGGGCCAGAAGGCTTTGATGGATCGAAGTCAGCTGCATCCGTTGGATGTTTGGCATCACGCTGCCATGGTTTACGACGGTAGGCAGTTGCGCCATTACGTAAACCATAAGTTGGAAATGTCTTCCGATGTTCCGCTTTCTCCGCAGTCGGCGGGGAAGTGCTCAGTTGGGGTTCGATACAACAAAGTGGACTATTTTAAGGGTGCCATTCGCTATGCTCGATTTCACCGCAAAGCAATTTCACCAAGTGAATTCCATTCTTGGAAGTAATTCCAGATTCGAAACCCAAGATTGAATTAAATCAATGATTTACGGTGCGTTAACCGAATTGTCAATATTGACAATTCATGTTAACGAAACACTTGTACATTGTTGAAAACACTATGTAACAGTGTCGATAGTATATTTTAACTACTCGCTTACTGATCCATAACCCCAAGCCCCTTGAGGTCTTTGACATGGTGGCATATGCTCTTTCAAGCCAGAACGTTCTGGCGGGAGACGTAATTCCCAAGTTGCAAAGGAAACTTCATGAAGCAAACTAAATCAGTAAGGTATCTCATCGCATGCCTGGTGCTAGCAGCGATAACATCCTTACCAGGTTCGGCCCAAAGCGTATTTGGAACCCTACTTGGAACGGTTTCCGACCCCTCGCAAGCGACGGTGCCCAACGCTAAGGTCTCGCTCAAGAATATGGTGAGCGGTGACGTGCGGCGTACGGTAACGAACCAGGACGGAAACTTTACTTTCGTATCGATCCCTGTGGGACCGATCTATGACTTAAACATTGAGGCCAATGGCTTCACCTCTTACAAAGCGACAGATTTCACCTTCTCAGGAGCTGAGACCAAACGCATCAATGTAACAATGCGTGTAGGTTCCACAACCGACACTGTCGAGGTTGTGAGTGCTGTGGATGCAGTGCCGACTGTGTCGGGAGAAAAATCCTCAACAATTACACGCAAAGAGATGGAAAATTATGCACTCGTTGGCCGCAATGCGGCGGAGTTCATTAAGATTCTTCCAGGATTTTCAATTGCAAATACAGGTACTGAAAATCGGGCCAATTTCACGGGTGAGACCACTGGTATTAATGGAAATGGCGATGGCGGAAGCCAGAGTCCTTTTAATGGTGCCTTCTCAAATAATGGATTGCCTGCTGGGAGCCTTGACATCACGGCGGACGGTGCCCACGTCTCCGATCCGGGTTGCAATTGCGCAACCCCTGTAAATCCGAATACGGAGTTCATCGAAGAGTTTAAGGTTTTAACCTCAAACTTTTCCGCTGAAAACTCAAAAGGTCCGGCTGTGGTTGCGTCGGTAGGCCGGTCTGGTGGCAAAGATTACCACGGCAGTGTATACCTATCTGCTCGTCACCATTCAATGAACTCAAACGACTGGCTGAATAATCGTTTTGGCCTAAAGCGTCCTGAAAACAAATTCTTTTTTCCAGGAGGGACTTTTAGTGGACCCGTAAAGCTTCCTTGGACAAATTTCAACAAGAACAGAGACAAAGTCTTTTTCTTTGCTGGTTACGAGAACTTTTTCCAGACTCTTGATACCGGTATAATTCGCGCGACGGTGCCTACGGCTGGTATGCGCGGTGGTAACTTCAGCCCTGCTGAGTTGCGCAAGATTGAAGGCAATGTGAATGGCTCTTTCATCACCGCTTCTGGCGGCCCTGCCCAACGGTTGGACGATGCCCGCTTCCCGAACGGTATTATTCCAGCCAGCCAGATTGACCCTGTTGGGCGTGCAATGATGGCAATTCTACCGAGCCCGAATGCTGACACCAACCTCACCGGTGGTTACAACTACGCAACCCAGGCTATATTCAATCAAAACAGCCGCCAGTTCAACACAAAAGTTGACTTTAACATCAGCGACAACACAAAGCTGTTTGTTCGTTATAACTTCCAGAATGAGCGGCAGCTCTTCCCTGTCGGCTTGTGGTGGCGCAATCCACAGCAGGTTCCTTACCCGACGCCGATTGTGGGCAAGAATCGTTCAGACAGTATTTCGGTTGGCTTGACGAAGGTTTTGAGCCCCACGATGACCAACGAATTCGTGTTTGGCTTTACTTCGATCAAGTTCCCCAACGTGTTTGACGATCCCTCGCTTGTGGACCGAACCAAGCTTGGAATTAACTTCCCCGGTTTGTTCAAGAACAAGGTTGCGCAGATTCCTTCGATCACTGGCTGGGGAGGAGAATTCGCTTCGGTGATCAATCCTGGTGGTTTTGAGGTTGGCGGAAACCGCGGACTATTTGCTGACAAGTATCTTCCGACCTTCTCCAATAACTTCACGAAGGTTTGGGGCACGCATACCACCAAGGTTGGCGCGTTCTACGAATTCGTCATCAACAACCAGCCTGCCAACGGCAACACCAATGGCATCGGAGCATTTGCAAACTGGGCTGGCAACAGCACTGGCAGCGCATATGCCGACTTGCTTACTGGCAACATTGCTAATTACGGAGAACAGAAGTTCAACCGGCTTAACAACATTGGCGGACACATCTTCGAAGGCTTTATCCAGGACGACTGGAAAGTCACTCGCCGTCTAACTTTGAATCTTGGCTTGCGTTTATCTCGCCTGGGCGCCTGGTACGACCGTGAAGGTTTTGGCTTCGCAGTATTTGATCCGGCGCTTTATAAGCAGGGTCAAGGCAGCACGAACTTTAATGGCTTTGCCTGGAATGCTGCCAACAAGAACGTCCGCAACAGCGGCTTCGGTACACGTCCAGCCTATCCTGCTCCGCGTGTTGGTTTTGCCTACGACGTGTTCGGCACGGGCAAAACAATTCTTCGTGGCGGCTGGGGTCAGTTTTACTTCCAGGACTTTCAGTTCACAGTCGGTCTAGACGTTTCGGCTGGCGTTCGTAGCGCTGGTTTGAACAACACCACTTTCAACGAGATTGCTCGTACCACTGTTACCGGAGACTTGCCCACCCTTGCTGCGGGCGTCGACCCGAATGACGACAAGCGTGGCCTCACGCGTAGCTACAGTTTGACACTGAGCCAACGATTGCCTGCCTCAAGCATCCTCGAAGTTGCCTACGTTGGTAATCGTAGCTCGAACCTGTTGAACCGCAACGGCCCTGGTGCTATCACACAGGGAATCAATCCGAACGCAATTCCTCCCGGAGCGCTCTTCCGCTTTCCTGACCCGACGAATCTGGATCAATCGCAGATTGACTCAACTCGCCCGTTCCAGGGTTATCAAGATCTGGCTGTGGCGCGACACATGTTGTACCAAAACTACAATGCGCTTCAGATTACCTGGATCCGTACTCGCGGCAAGCAGAACGTGAATATGAACTATTCCTATGGCAAGAGCCTGGGCATCGTGGGCAACTACGATGAGTTTAATTTGCGGAACAACTATGGCCCGATGCCGAATGATCGTCGTCATGTTTACAATGCTGCCTACTCGCTGGAATTACCTGACTTCATCAAGTCTGGCCCACGGTTCGCCAAGGGTGTAGTTAACGGTTGGCAGTTCAGTGGTATTACGCAGGTGCAAAGCGGCGTGAACTTGACCGCCAACACGGGCGGCAACTTCAACACGAACTTCAACGGCGCGACTCTAGCCAATGGCCAGCCTGTTAGCCCGAACTCGGTGTTTGGAACGCCTTCTATCCAGGTGAACCCTGTGTTGACCTGCGATCCTCGTAGCAATCTCAAAGACAATCAGTACATCAATGGTTCCTGCTTTGCGATCCCGCGCCAGCGCGGTCAATCAGGTGGTTCCGTTCTTCCTGAAGTCTTTGGGCCTGCCTTCTTCAATAGCGATTTGGGTCTTTACAAGAACATTCAAATCAGCGAATCGAAGCGGGTTCAATTCCGGTTCAACGCATATAACTTCCTGAATCACCCGCTGTTCTCCTTCCGTAATGACGGGCAGAACACGCGCCTGATCTTCGACCAAACCACCGGTCGATTGAATAACCCGGTCTTCGGTGTCACTACCGAAAAGCAGGGCCGGCGTATCGTGATGTTGACCTTGAAGTTCTACTATTAGTCAACTCGCGGGAAGTATTGGCAGTAGTGAATGGAGGAGGCGTGAAAGCGCCTCCTTATTCTTGTCTAATGGAGATAAAATGAATGCGCATGACAAAGTGTTTTGGCCTGTTTCTCGGCGTCTGCGTCATGTTGGCGCAGCAGGTAGACCCGGATCTTGAGAAGGCGTTAAAGGCGCATCAGGCTGGTGACATGGATGCGGCGATTCAGCAGTACCGGGTGTACCTGAAACGCAAGCCTAATGCTTTTGAGAGCAGGGCAAATCTGGGTGCGGCTCTTGTGCGCCAAGGCCAATTTGAAGACGCCATTGCTGAATACAAGCAGGCTCTGAAAGCTGCTCCCAGCAACCCTGGGATCTCTTTTAATCTTGCGCTTGCCTACTATAAGACAGGTGAACTGACATTAGCCGCAAAGGAATTTTCTGCTCTTCGTGCGCTTGTCGGCGAACAGGCACAGGTTACGCTTTTGCTGGCCGACACCTACCTTCAAATGGGCGAGAACCAGAAGGTTGTGAAACTGCTTACTACCCCGGCAGCAACAGCGCCGGATGACCTTGGCATTGCTTACGTTTTGGGGATGGCATTGCTGCGAAACAACCAGGTGGATGAAGGGCAAAAGTACCTGGATCGAATTTTAGGTAAGGGCGAAAGTGCAGAAGCGCTGCTTTTGCTGGGTACCAGCAAATTTTCGGTAGGTGATTTTCCTAACGCATTGAAGGACTTTCAGAAGGCTTATGAATTGAATCCACAATTGCCAACTGTGAATGGAAACCTCGGGCAAGCACTTATGGCCACGGGCGACACCGGCGCGGCGACCAAAGCATTTGAGCGGGAGCTAATGCAGAACCCAAACGACTTTGCCGCAAACCTTCAAATGGGAGTGATCCTGAAGCAAGACGAAGTATTGGACCAAGCCAGCAATCACTTTGCCCGGGCGTTGCGGATACGACCAGGCGACATGGGCGTTCGTTACCAGATGGCTGCAATTCTTGTGGCGCAAAACAAGTTACAGCTTGCGCTGACCGAGTTAGAAAGCATTGTAAAAGAAGCCGATAACTTCACCGAGGCCCATGTATCGCTGGCCACTGTTTACTACCGATTGAAGCGCAAGGCCGAAGGGGACCGAGAACGCGCGATTGTACAACGATTAAATGCAGAAGCACAAACTAGGCAGCCTAAGGGACAGCCACTTCCGTGAGGGTGCTTTTTCTCAGTGCGCTTTACTTGACTTCTCTCTTGGGGCAAGCCCGAAAAGGGCCAAACGTATCGTTGTCTGCGGCCAAGCCGCCAATAGCCGCCAAGGCTACTGAAGCGCGATTGGCTGGCAAGTTGGATCAAGCGATCCCTCTGTATCGACAAGGGTTGCGCACACATCCTAACTGGGCCGAAGGTTGGTACTTTCTTGGGTCAATGCACTATGAGCGAGATCAACCGCGCGAGTGCGCCGATGCGATGAGGCGATTTACAAAGCTTGCACCTGAAGTATCGAGTGGGTATGCTTTTTGGGGCCTTTGTCTTTACCAAACTCGCGACTATGCTGAATCTCTAAGAACATTGATTCAAGCCGAACGCCTGGGCATGCCTCGCGGGGAAGCGCTTACCGATGTGGCGAGCTACCACGCAGCTTTGCTCTTTACCAAGAATGGCAACTTTGAAAAAGCTCTTGAAATTCTAAACTTTTTTTCGAATCGTGAGCCGATTGACCCGAAGGTAATTGAGGCGACGGGGATTACCTCGCTGCGCATGCCTATCTTTCCGGCTGAGTTGAAGCTAGATGATCGAGAACTGGTTTATCGCACGGGTCGGGCGGTGTTGACGGCGGGAAATCGCCGGTCCGCAGAAGCAACGCGGCTGCTAGCTGATATTGCTGCTGACTTTCCGACCACTCCCAATGTCCACTATGTTTATGGCAGTCTACTTGTGAGTACTGACCCGGATCGGGGCATCGGCGTGCTTGAAAAAGAACTGGAAATTCAGCCCGATCATCTCGCCACGCGCATCTTGCTGGCGATGGAGTTTCTTAAGCGCGGTGAGCCGGAAAAAGCGATTCGCTTTGGTGAAGAAGCAGCCAGGCTTGCGCCGGTAAACTTTACCGGTCATGTGATGCTGGGGCGCGCGCTGGCAGAAAGTGGCATCGACCTGGAGCGAGGTATTCGAGAACTGGAAGCGGCGATGAAGCTGGAGCCAACAAGCCCTCAGGTTCGTATTGCCCTGGCGTCGGCTTATGCCAAAGCAGGCAGAAAGCAGGAAGCTACGGTGCAGCGCAATGAGTTTCAACGTCTCAAGAAATTACTTGAGGAACAAGGTAAGTGAAAGCCTTAGTGCTGATCTTCGCAGCCTGTGTTGCCTGGGCCGTACCCCAGGATGCCGCATGTGCTGGATGCCACAAGACCCAATTTGACAAGTTTTACGGCCACGGTAGTCAACACGGAAACTCCATGTCGAAAGCGCTTTACACAGTGGCTGAGGCCGAGATTCTTGAGAAAAACCCCAAGCTTGATTTTCAACTTGGCAAGTTCAGTTACTCGATTGAGCGGCGCGGCAAGGAGTCGTTCTATCGAGTCAGTGACGGTAAAGCTCAGCTTGAATTGCCCTTACGTTTTGCCTTTGGTCAGGGTGCCGCTGGGCAGACCTATGTGTTTGAGAAAGAAGGTCAGTTCTATGAAAGTCGAGTGAGTTACTACAAAGAAATTGGGCGGCTGGATCTGACTATGGGTGTTCCTGCTGGAGAGCCGAGAAATTTGATCGAAGCCGCGGGCAGAGAGATGACTCCCAAAGATGTTACTGCCTGTTTTGCTTGTCACACCACAAATTCAATCGTCAAAGGCTATGTGAACTTCAAAGAGTTGCAGGCGGGGGTTGGCTGCGAGAGCTGCCATAGCAACGCAAGCACCCATAAGAAAACTCTGGCTGCCATGCCGAAGCTCTCAAAATGGACTGCCGAGGAGCAGAGCGATTCCTGCGGTCGCTGTCATCGCACCTGGGCTGATATTGCCGCCAACGGACCACGCGGTATCAACAATGTTCGCTTTCAACCTTATCGATTAACCAACTCCAGGTGTTATGACTCAGAGGACCGCCGCATAGGCTGCAGTGCCTGTCATGACGCGCATGCGCCGCTTGAAAAGAATCTTGGGGCTTACGACAGTAAGTGTACGGCTTGTCACTCCACTCAGAGCAAGGTCAAAAAGCTTTGCCCGACAGGAAAATCCAACTGTGTTTCCTGCCACATGCCTCGTTTTGAAATCCCTGGTTCGCACCATCAATTCACGGATCATCTGATCCGTATCGTGAGGAAAAATGAAACTTATCCGAATTAGCACTTTCAGTCTTTTATTTTGCGCATTAGGCTGGGCTCAAACCAGCGAACGCATCTCGAATTTTATTGTCAAAGATAAGAAAGGGATTCCCGTCAAAACGTTGACCGCCGACCAGATCGAATTTAAAGACGATGGTGTCGTTGTTGCCCCGGGCCTGAAGCTATTTGACGGCACTGATGTCGTAGAAGCTGGCCAGCGAAAGCCTGCTGAATTGCTGCGCCGTGTTCGCTTGATCCCTATTCTTTTCGAAGGCTTGGACAATGAGCAGCGCCGATTGGCAAAGCAGATTGCCTACGATCTGCTGAAAGAAGACAAGGATCCCAACCATCTTTTCAGCGTCTTCAAGATTTCGAACCAACTGAGTATTCTTCAGCCTTTTACGACCAATCGCGAAGATTTGCGCAAGGCGATCGATATTGCCGTAAGTGGAGTTGCCAACGTCCGCTACGCTGAGGTGCATAAAGAATCGAAGGCGAAATTGACAACACTGGCAGCCAATCGGCAGCAACTTACTGAAGAAGATCTCAGTGCCGGAAAGCTGGATGCTAGCCCCGCCTTGCAAGGTACGCTGGCAAGATTGCAACTAGCGATGATGAACGATTCGATCATTGATGATGCTGAAGGTACACGGCGGACGATTGCATTTATGAATTCGATGGTGGTTGGGTTGAAATCCATACCAGGCCGCAAGGCTATCATTTACCTCACTGCCGGTATCAGGCTGTCTACCAATTTGGATGTCCCTTTTCAATCGATGCATGCGCGTGCCAATGACGCAGGCGTTGCATTCTATCCCTTTGACTGCAGTGGCATTACTGTTGCTGCGCGAGGTGAAAACGTGATTGACAGCACCGCTGCTAATTTAGCTGTCACCGATGGGGGTGGGACTCAAAACACCGAAAGAGGAGACCGGACCAATGCGATTTCAAATGCGACTGAGGGGCTTCGTCAAAATGGACAGTCTCCCTTGCGCACACTGACCGAATCTACTGGCGGCGTCATGTCGCTTGAGTCGAATGACCCTAAACGACAACTCCGAGAGATGATAGCCGATACATCGACTTATTACGAGCTGACTTACGATCCGAAAATTACAGACTACAACGGAGTGTTTCGCAAGACTGAGCTAAAGCTGAAGCAAGGTGATTACCGCTTGCGTAGCCGCGATGGATATCTTGCTATGCCTCCTGGGCAAGAGAATCTTCTGCCTTACGAGTTACCCCTTGTGAAAGCGCTTGCTGCGGCTGTGCCGGTACGCGATATTGAATTCCGTTCAGGAACCTGGAAGCTTAAGTCGACCAAGGACAGCGTGCAAGGCATGGTGGTGGTTGAAGTTCCCTTTGCAGGGCTTTCATTCGCGCAAGATGCGGTCAAGGGTTTGTATGCGGCTCGAATAAGCATGGTGATACAAATACGTGATCCGCAAGGGAATGTGGTTGAGAAATTTTCTCGGGATCTTCCGCTAAAAGGTAATTTGCAACAACTTGACGCACTTAAGGCTTCTAACTTCAACTTTCGGGAAAAATTCAGCGTATTGCCAGGGCGTTATGTAATTGAGACTGCGGTGATCGACCAACTTTCCAACAAAGTGGGTACACGTAAAACTTCGTTTGTTGCCGCTGCGGCTGCCGCACCCATTGCTATGAGCAGCGTGACCGTGGTTCGAAATTTCCAGCCCGGCGTGAAAGACATCGCCCCAGAAGAACCATTTCAGTTTCAGGGTGGCCGAATCACGCCGACTTTGAACACCACACTAAAGGCCGTGAAGGGGGCACAGATGGCACTCTTCTTCGTGGTGTACCCGGAGCTTGGCGTCGCTACTCCGCCGCAGGCGATTGTGCAGTATTTCAAGGATGGTGAGCTAGCCGGTAGTGCCAACTTGCAGTTGCCCGCCGCAGATGCGCAGGGCAGGATCAACTACGTGCTTAGCTCGCCGCTGGATGCAATGCCTCCAGGAAACTACGAAGTGAAGGTGATTATCAAGCAAGGCAATTCAGCAGTCACAGAATCTGCCTATTTGACTATCGGGGCTTGATATGAAGTTTCTGCTTTTTGTTTGCCTAACACTTTCTGCACAGCAAGATGTGATTCGAACTGCTACGAGCGAGGTTATCGTCGACGTCGTGGTTCGCGATAAGAAAGGCAAACTGGTTAACGGGCTGAGCTTGGATGATTTTACGATTCTCGAAGATGGAGTGCCGCAGCAGATCACCTCCATTCGAGAGATCAAGGGGAGCTTGGGCTCTGGTTCAGCGGATGCCAGGTCGGCTGGAAATAATGGGCCTGCCGATGTAACTCGGAGGGTGCAATTAATTTCTCTCGTCTTTGATCGCCTGGGCATTGACAGTCGTCGTATTGCGCGAAACGCTGCCAACGACCTTCTCAAGACGGATCTTGCTTCCAATGTGTATATCGCGGTTTTTGCCAGCGATCTGGGTTTGAAAGTGGTTCAGCCATTTACGAATGATCGCGAGAAATTGAAACTTGCGATTGAACGTGTTGCCGGTTCCAGTGGAATGACCAACTATGCTGATG